>Ga0256833_1000372_pt1 | contig 35661 bp, 34 predicted proteins | sample 356284metaG_FD_190535 | JGI IMG/M metagenome (GOLD analysis project Ga0256833, IMG submission 190535) | Hydrothermal vent microbial communities from Mid Atlantic Ridge, Atlantic Ocean - 356-284 | ecosystem: Environmental > Aquatic > Marine > Hydrothermal vents | place: Atlantic Ocean: Mid... | reverse complement strand
TACTTTTTCATCAATATGCCATATTACTATACCGCTGCCTGGTAACGCCCAATCGTAATCGTCAACATCTAAAATAACACCTTCAAGCAAACTGACATTATCGTTATTGAAACCTTCCGGGTCGTCCTCATTAAAAGTAACGGTAACGGTATCGGAGCCTTTTCGGTAAGTAATAATACAGCCATTTGAGTTGGCATCACGCATCCGGTTTTCAATCAAATAATACTCCGTTGAATTTACCGGAATTTTTATAAGCGTGGTATCCGAAAACGATGCGGTTAGCCGGTTAACCAAAGTTTGCGTAATTTTACCTTCAGCAGGTTTAATTTCAGCCGGCGTTTCCCAACCGAGAAAAACTTTTTCCCAAGCTGACGGTTCCGGTGGAAACAAACCGCCGTAAGCAAAAATTGATTGTCCATCCATTAAGCCGAACCGGCCTATAGCGCTGTGTCCCGTTTCGGTATCGAACAAATCCGGCAATCCCATAAAGCTTGCTATGTTCGATACAATCAATCCGTTGATAGATAATTCGTATAAATATGACTCCCCAAAACTTGATGTTTCCCGCGATTCGGTTTCGGGAAGAATAACCGTGTTCGTTATTTTATAATCTCCATTATTTACGGGGAAGCCGGTAAAATCTTGACCAAAGACGGATTTAAATGAATTTTCATTAAAGAAAAGTGACGGCAAATCCTTTTCATTACCTAAAGAGCCTGGCAATAAAACTTCTCCGCCTACGCCCGCGTGAAAAATAACAAACAAATCGTATTTACCGAAATCAACATTGGCGAAAGTATTGTCTGCCAGCTGCCATACTTCTTTGGCAAAGTTGGCAAGCGGACCGTAATCGTTGTTTTTTTTATCCGGCGAGTAATAACGCATTGTTTTGGAAACGGTAATTACTTGCGGAAGTACGGTGTAATTAATTTTCACTTTGCCGTTCGACACCTTGGAATAATACCGTTTGGCAAATTCCAAATGACTTTTAAAATAGTTTGCATCGTGTGGTAGCGGATCGATAATGGAAGTGCCGTAGTCTTTTGTATAGATTGAACCGAATGTTCCGTCACCGAATGTAAGGTTGTAATCATCCGGTTGAAATTCCACCATCACGGCCAGAATGTTAATTGTATCTTGCTCATCCAGGCCAGAGGTTTGAACATTCGAATTTGGTGTCAATCTGATTTCAGGCAAAAAAGTTTGGGCAGATAAACTGCCCAAACCAAATATCAGTGATAGAAGGAAAAAATATTTTTTCATTATTTTCAAATGCCTCTGGGAAATCCTTTTTGATTCGTATATGCTCCGCCCCAACCTATAAGTAGCGTGAACCGTAGTGTATCGGAAAGCGGATGATTCTCACCGTCTTTGAAAACGTCGGTCGTTATATAACCGAAGTCAAATCCGTAAAGATCGTAACGGATACCGGCACCGAGAGTAATAAATTTTCTGTTGCCGTACGCCGGGTCTTCATAAAAGAAGCCTGTACGGAATGCAAATTTGAAATCTTCACTGCCGTACCAATACTCAAGTCCCATGGATGTAACAATATCCCTCAATTCTTCGTTAAACGTATCGTCGAACCAAGCAGTAAAAATGGCTTCGTAAAATTTTGCTCTTGTTTTGTTACTGTCGGGTCTATCCACCAACAGTTTGCTGAAATCGAGAGTGTAGGTAAGTGAATTATACTCATCTTCGAACAAACGGAAAGCCATACCCAGGCGGAAGTTTGTAGGAATCGGATCGGCTTGAGCTTGATCGATGTAATAAATAGCGGGACCGATATTGCTCAGGTTCATGCCGAGACTGAATTTATTGCCAATATCACCGAGTAAAGGTAATTCAAGTTTTGCCGGTCTCCACATTCCGGCAATATCGAAACTAACCGAAGTGGCAACACCTTGGCCTTTTTCACCTGCAGTTGGTTTATCGGAAAGGCGGCTGTGAATAATTCTGAAGTTAAATCCGAGCCCCCAATCGGGATGAACTTTTGTAGCGTAACCCAAAGTAAGCGCCGCATCGAAAGAACGGAAAGTACCGAGAGGGTCGGGCGAATCCTCACCGGTACGAATAAATTCACCGAAGTTCATGTAAGTAATGCTTGCCGAAATGTTTCCGTCCAAATCATCGATATATTGACGGTAAGTAAGATAATCGTAGAACAGGTCATCCAAGCCGAATTGAGGCAGCCAGTTACTGTGAGTTATACTGATTTCGGTACCTTTCTGAAATGCCAAGCCGGCGGGGTTCCAGAAAATTGCAGCGGAGTTGTCCGCAAGTCCGGTACCCGATTCACCAAGACCACCGGCTCTTGAATCCGGTGCCAACAACAGAAACGGAACAGCAGCTTCACCTTGAGCTTTCACATAGTTATCCAAACCCGCAACAGTCACAAGGATAAACATCAACATTACTATTTTTTTCATTTTATTTCCTCCTGAAAATAATACTATTTTCGCGTTTTATAATTGATAAATTTTAATTTTACTTAATTATGGATAATTTTCCAAGTAAATTATCGTTGTAATCCCCGTTTAATGTTTTTACATTAACTTTATACAAATAAGTTCCATTAGCCAAAACATTTCCGTCTTCATCGGTTCCGTCCCAATCGATTTTCACAAATTTTTCCGGCAATCCTAACCGTTTTATTTCTCTGATCATCCTTCCGGCAATTGTATAAATTTTAATCGTTACATCTACCGGCTGGGTTAAATTGTGTTGAAAAGTAAAAGTAGTGCTACCCGAAAATGGATTTGGGTAATTATATAAATCTCTTACAACCAATCCGGCATCATCAACCACTGTGAAGTTACTTTCCGAAACGGAGAAATTGTTAAAAACATCCCACGCTTTAATTTTAAGATTGTACTCACCAGGTTCGAGCGAATTAAATTTGTAACGTACTTTACCGGAACGGCCGAATGAATTCAGATCGCCTATAAAATAGTTTGTCAAGTCGATTGAATTCTCCACATCATCATTTAATATGGCTTCAAGTTTATGCCCGATTCCCAAGCCGGTTGTATTCAAACCGGTTTCATCTTTTAATTTCACTATTAACGTAAAGTTTGGATTAACCAAATATGAATTATCAAAGTTTTCATCATCGTAAAAAATTTCTATTTCGGGTCCTGTTTTATCGTTCACTTTTGCAGAATCGATTCCACCTACAATTATATTTTTAGAATATCCGGCACCGTCTTCCGAATCGTTAAAAATGTAAGTACTTATTTTACCGTTTTTGTTCTCGTAAGAGATATCTTTCGGAACTACGAAACCGGTTGAAAATTTACCGTTTTCAATACTAACCTTTCCTCTGAAAATAACACCACCTTGTTCTTCCATATAACCGTTAACATCTTTGAGTTCCACCTTTCTTTCTGAATCGAAAACGGAAACTATAGCTTCACCGTCAAACGGCATTGGTGCACCGTCAACATTGTAAACGCTGCCGCTTATCTTTACATCGCTCAATGCTTTAATTTGAACCGTATCGGTTAAAGAAATTCCGTTCACAGAATCGATTTCCGCAGTAAGAATTGGCGCGTCCAATCTTACTGCCGGATCACCAAACAGATGAAATTTTTCATCATTTTCCAATGTTTTTCTCTGTTTAAGTTCGTAATAAGCTTGACCGATTCTTTTCGGAAGTCCGTTAGAATCCCTGCGGGACAGTAGTTTTGAGTAAAAAGTGTTATTCAATGCAGCATTTTCGCCCGAATAAACAGGGCGTACCGCCGTTAATGCTCCAATTATTCCACGGTTTTCCAGTAAAATCAACTCCTCCGTTCCGCTTGTATTGTTCGGGTCGTCAAACCTTCCGAAATCGCATGTGGCTGCGGTGAGGAAAAAGTATTTATCGTTTTTCAATTGTGGAATAGTTATATCTTTTTCAAACACCCTTTCGTGCGTCCACAAATCGGGACTACCGTGACCGATAAAGTTTAGTATTAATGTACCGTTATTGATTGCATTTATAATTGCTTTATTTACTTCCGGTTTTCTTCTGCCGAATCCGGAAACCACCGTCGGGTAAACCGATAAATAAATTTTATTTTGATCGAAATAAGGCGGAATATAATTTTCCGATAAAGTTTCCGATTGTATCCAGTGGCTGGCAAGGTCTTTCCCTTCGGATGTAATTCCGTCATCCGTAACAAGTGTAATTGTATTTCTCCACAAACCTTTTTCCGTTTGGGTTTCGTAGTAAATTATTTTATCAACCACATTTTCAGCTTCTTCCGGTGATGTAACCGGCAAACGCCCTACACCAATATCCGCTTTATCATCATCCCCGGAAATACGTGAATAGTAATCGTCTGTGGAATACGTGCTGATTTCATTAAATACTTTTGAGCTGCTTGGGTTCAGGTCCTGGTACTGGAAAGTAAGAACAAAATTTTTATTCAAATTTAATAAATTTAAATAGTCGTAATCTCCGTCTCCCAACAGCAAGGCATATTTCGGTTTGATTTCCCAATTGTTATATGCCCACATCAAATAATCCCGTATTGCAGTAGGATCGACCATTTCCAAAGAAAATTCCCGCAAAATGTCATCAACGAAAGCAACTTTTGTGGTTAGAGGATAAGGCGATTCGTTTTCACGGTATTGTGCCAGTCTTTCGGCAGCATCACGGAATTTTTTATTTGTAATAATGATATATTCCGCGCCTTTCTCTTCCGAAAGAAGATTTGAATTTTCCACCTTTTTGAAATTCACGGGTTTAAGCATAGCACTGTTTTCAACAACCAAATATTTGGAAGGGTTTGAAGAATTTTCTTCAGCCTGGAAAACAATTTCCCCGCCATTTAATTTTTCATGATCTAAAAATTTAACATTTGAAAAATCAGTGATGTCGAAACAATGGATGTTCGTACTGCTGAAACCCGAAACTTTGTATTCGATAACGGTATCCTTTGCCTCGCCGAATATTACCAGCGAGTTGTTCACCGCCTTTAATGCCGCATAGTATTTTATTTCATAATAATCCAAGTAACCTTTGGGAATAGACTCGGCAGGATTGAAAACAATTTTCAGCACACTTCTGTTATCGGGAATTTCACCTTCGAAGTTTGCCGAACCGCGGTATAACCTGCCAAAGCTGTAATCTGGTTGATAACCGATGCGTCTTCCGAAAAGACTGGAAATCAAAATCAGTGAATTGTTTTCATAAACTTGAAGCTGACTGATGTTTTCAGTTGTGTTCACGAATTGAATAGTATAATTAACCGGTTTGCCGCTTATTCTGTTGGTTAAAGTATTAACGTACGAGCGTGATTTTTTATTCAGCGAAAAGTCATCGCCTACCACAATAATCCCGGAAGGTAAAATATAGTTTTTATCTTCATCGTAAAACTTAAACGCTTTGGTAGAAGTTTGCTTATATGCATCCGGACGGTTTAATGATGCTTTCGCTTGCATTCTTTTTCCGTTCGCTCCGCCCGAGGTAATGAAGTAATAATTTTTTTTAGAATACCAATGTTTATTCCGTTTAATCTTTCTTTCTTTTTTATTGAATTCGAAAAAGCCGGTTCCCCTTCCGTAAAAAAGTATGTAGTCGCCGTTATCGAACCGGCCGTCTTCTTCGCCTTTTATAAAAATCGCATTTTCAATTAATCCGTTCGGTCGGGGCGCCGAAACTTTCCACGGTAAAATGTATCCGCCGTTGTTGTAAATTTTAATTGTACGGGGATCAACATTATCCGGATCAATTCCCATACCGGATAACATATCTCTGGTAATTTTATAAATACCCTCTTCAGGCGCCTCGAATCTAAACCAAGTTCCCTCAGATAATAGTGACGCGGAATGGATTTTTTTTATCTTACGCTGCGGATGAATCCAGTTTTTTGCCACGTTAAAATTTATAACCGCATCTTTTAAGAATTCCTTTTCGCTTTTATCGATTTCGATATTTTGATAAGCGGAACCACTAAAATTCACGCCTACGGTAATTTGAGTATAAATTCTGATTTCTTCTTTTTCTGGATAATATTGAACAGGTTTTAATATGACTTCCTGCACATTAAGTTCCCTTATTTTACCATATTTTCCGAACGTAACGGCATCATTCAGTTTATTTTGTCCGCTATTAACAGCACCGGTGTTGTTTTCCACCCCCCGGCTATCCCAACCGGATTTGGAAATAAGATTACCTTTAATTGTTAAATATTTTGAATTTAAAATCCGTAGTGTATTTCCCGTTTCTTGAGGGACTCCAACGTTTATAATTTTTATTAATTCGTTGTATTTCGAGTTGAAATCGTTAATCAATCCAGTTGCTTTAACACTAACAAATTTTTGCCCGTCAAGCAAAACGGTTGCAGTATCGTAGCTTTCGAGTGTGTAAGTGAAAACCAGTGCGGATGGTGTGGACGAAATAATTTTTATATCGCCGGCAAATACCGCCGAATAAAAAATTAGGGAAATAAGTAATATAGATAATCTGTTTTTCATTACAATTGAATATTAACTTTGTTAAACTACAACCGTTAACCGGAAAATTAGAATTTAGTAAACAGTAACAGAATTATCTATAATTACCTTCCCTTTTTTATTTTGTGCCCTTAAAATAGGGAACTTATAACCTCTTTGTCAAGTCAAAAAACTTAACCGTAATTAATAATGATTTTACAAAATACAGTTTTTCAAAATTATTATCGAATATAAATGTTCGCACTTTAGCGATACTAGAGTCCCAAAGTGCCTTTAACCGATTTCATAGCTTCGATACAATTCTGAATATGTTCCTCGAGCGGGATTCCCAGCTCTTCGGCACCTTGTTTAATATCTTCCCGGCTAACAGCCCGGGAAAAGCCTTTATCTTTCATTTTCTTTTTTACCGATTTTACGGAGACTTCATCCAAAGATTTTGAAGGTCTGACGAGTGTAACGGCTGTAATAAACCCGGAAATTTCATCACAAGCGAATAATACTTTTTTTAACAACGTGTCTCTAGGAACACCTGTGTGATTGGCATGCGAAAGAATGGTTTGAATAAATTCTTCATCAAAGCCTTTCTCACGCAATATTTCCGCTCCTTTGAACGGATGATCTTCAAGTGAGGGATACATTTCGTAATCAAAATCGTGAAGCAAAGCAACGTTTCCCCAATATTCTTCGTCTTCATTATATTTTTTTGCATAAAATCTTACGCAAGCTTCAACGGCATAAGCATGTTTTAACAAATTCTCACTTTTTGTGTATTCCTTTAACAAATTCAAACAATAATTCCGGTCCTTCATTTTTACTCCTTAAAAATTTTATTGTTTAAGAAAAGCCGGGCAGTAATTGGCAATGATGCACTCCGCACATTTAGGTCTGCGTGCAATGCAAATTTTTCTTCCGTGGCTTGCAAGCAAATGTGAAGCTTTTACCCAATCTTTTTCCGGCAATAATTCCTTTAATTTCTTTTCTATTTTTACGGGATCTTTTGTTTTCACAAAGCCAAGCAAGTTGGAAAGCCGGATTACATGAGTATCGACGGCTATGGCCGGAATTCCAAATGCATTTCCGGCTACAACGGAAGCTGTTTTCCTGCCCACACCGGGAAGTTTCGTTAATGCATCGAAATCAGCCGGCACTTTACCGTTATGCTTTTCAATTAATGCCTGGCAACATTTTTTTATGCTCTTCGCCTTCTGACGGTAAAAACCGGTTGAGTAAATGTCTTTTTCCAATTCTTCCTGTTTTACATTTACGTAATCCTTCGGTGTCTTATACTTTTTAAATAAATCCTTCGTTACTATGTTTACACGTTCATCAGTACATTGTGCACTGAGAATTGTTGCAACAAGTAGTTCGAAAGGCGAATTAAAATTCAAAGCCGGTTTTACATCAGGATATTCTTTTTTAAGAAGTGTAAATATTTTTTTTGCCCTGTCTTTTTCATTCATTCCATATCTTCCCAAACGTTAATGCAAACTTAACTTATAATTTTTGTTATTTCAATTTTATAAATATTACAGTGATTTCCCTTTCCAATCTAAAACTTAATCAATAAATTTAGGTTATGAAGAATCTGTTAATTATTTTAGTTATGCTTTCCGGTTTACGGTTAAACGCTCAATTTCCGTTTACAAAAACAGTCAGTTTTGGCAAGTTTGAAAATGCATCGGCATTTTCGATTACCGATAACGGTTACGTTTACGTGGCGGATTCATATTCGAATGAAATTTTCAAATTCGATACTCTCGGAACTCTGTTTAAATTCATCGGTGGATACGGCTGGGAAGATGCCCAGTTCGACGAACCGGCCGACATCTATGCAAACACCCTCAACGTTTACGTAGCCGACAAAAACAATAACCGTATCCAAATTTTCGATAAAGATTTGAATTTTCTGTCCGGGTTCAAAAATCAACCGAACGAAGAAAGTGATTTGGGTTTTGCTTACCCTGTAAGTTGTGTGGTTTCCGGCCAAGGTGATCTTTTCATTTTGGATTCGGATAACTCCAGAATATTGAAGTACGATTTGAACGGAAATTTTCTTCAGGAAATAGGAGGAATAGATGCCGGAGATTTTTCAGTAACCCAACCGGAAAAATTGGCAATTTCGGCAGACGGCAAAATTTATGTATTGGACGACGGCTTAATTTTGGTTTACGATTATTACGGAAACGGTTTGTTTAAAATTAAAATCGGCTTTGATGCAACAAACATCGGCATGTCCGGCAATTCTCTCTCCGTTAATAACGAATCGCAAATTACGGTTTTCAATTTGCGCGAAAATAGTTCCTTGCATATTTCGAAGGAACAATTAGGTTTATCCGATAATGCTAACATTGTTGAGGCTGTACCACGGAACAATAAAATTTATGTTCTCACGGAAACGGAAATTATCGTTTACACATCGTACGAAAATCAAGCCGGGAAATGAAAATAAAACTTGTACTATTCTTTTTGGTTCTTTTGTGGGTCGGCGGAATCTTTATCCGTTTTTTTATTCCGGAAATCAACGGTTTGTTTTACTTGCTTCCGTTTTTGGAAAAGACGTATTCAACCGTTTGCCACCAACAACCCGCTAAACTAATTTCGATAAACGGACATAAAACTTTGGTATGCGCAAGGTGCACGGGAATTTATTTGGGCGCATTGTTGTCATCTGCCGGATTGCTATTTTTGAAATTGCAGAATAAATTAAATATTAAACTATTAATTTTTGCATCAGTACCGCTTGCCGGTGATGTGCTTTTATATTCTTTGGGAATTTACTCTTACTCCAAAACCGTTGCACTAGTAACAGGCTTACTTTTAGGTTCAGCCGGATTTTTATATATTCACGAAGGAATTATGGATTTATTGGAAGAAAAAAACAAAAAGGATAAAAATTGAAAAAACATCTTCCCGCTCTTGTTGCCGGTTTCGGTGCCGGTGTGTTGCAAGTTGTACCCGTGGTTAAAAGTTTTTCTTGTTTGATTATAATGCCGTTGGCCGGATTTTTTGCATTAGTACTATATCAAAAATCGAACAAAATCATTTCACCAATCAGCACACAAAAAGCTGTTGTAACCGGATTAATGACCGGCGTGTTTGCCGCACTGTTCGGAAGTTTTTTCGAGATTTTAATCACGTTCATCACAAAATCGAATGACCTTGTGTATGTTGTAAACGATTTATATGAATTCATCGATAAATTTCCCGTGGAAGAAACGGTGAAAACACAGGTAATACAATTAACCGAAAACGTTGTCAATTCAATTAAAACAACCGGATTTTCGCTGTTATACTCCTTCTCCGTTGTGGTAAACAATTTGATAATAAATCCTATTTTCGGAACGATTGGTGCATTAATAGGCTTAAAATTTATAAATTCAAAGATTCAACAAAATTCGTAATGCTCGCTGCTTTTATTTTTCTAATTCACTTTATTTTTCTGTTTTTTATCGTATATAAAAAATGGAAAACGGAATCTCCTACCTCGGCGTTATCGAATGCAATTCTAATTATAATTTTGTTCGCCGTCGGTTGGTCAATTTCAACAATGATCAGCAAAGCGGTTTTCCCGCCGGAAGGGTTCGGCAAAGAATTGAATTTGGATACGCTTTCATTAATGCTTTTAACTGCGGGTGAATTCTTTTTCTATAAATTTTATTATTCCGATATTTTCACCTCAAGCGGAAAGGAAACACAATAACGGCGGTTTGAACGGCTTGATTTTGATTTTCGGGAAGGGGTTCGAACCTCCATTTTCGTAAAGAATTAATAGCCGCCATCTCCAAACGGGTATCGGCTTTAATAAGCGGAATAATTCGTCCTACGGTTCCGTCCGGTAAAATACTGAATTTCAATTTAACATCAATCTCCTTCGAAACACCCGGCGGATATTCGGGAAGTTTATAGCTGTAAATTTTCCGTTTCCCTTTTCCACCAAAATCGATTTCGAATCCGAAGTTGCCTTCACCTTCGCCGCTTATCTCTTTCCCTTTGGCTTTTTTGGTTTCGTTTTTAACCAAAGAATTGTTTTTCTTCGATTCGTTTTCCGTTTTCTTTTTCTCTTTTGCGGCAACAACAACTTTGTTTTTTACATCGGTGTTTTTTGTTTTAGGAACATTAACTTTTTTGATTTCGGTTTTCTTTTTCTTTTTTTGTTTTTCCGGTTTCGTAATTTTGGTCTCACTTTTCTTCGCACTTCCCAAAGGTCCCGGCGAACTTAGTTTGCCTATTGTTCCGAAACCGATTGTAACGTATTCATCCTCTTTCACATCGGGTGTAAAACTTAAAAACAAAAACACAAACGCCAACAGCAAATGCAATCCGATTGAATACAGATAAGATTTTATTGAATCTTTTCTATCCATGATTAAAAAGTTTCTTTTTCCGTTTCAATTGTAAATTTATCTATTCCAACACTCCGTGCAGCATCAATTACTTTAATTACCAAATCAATTTGCACGGATTTATCGGCTCTGATAATTAAATTGTTTTCATCGTTTTGTTGTTTTAAACCATCGAGTTCTGCCGGAAGTGCAGCCACATCAACCGCTTTCGAACCGAGAAAAACCTTTCCCTCTTCCGTAATCGAAACAACCAACTTTGTAGGAACCGATTGTTCCATGTTTTTTGCCGCAGGTAGTTTCACTTTAACTCCCGTTTGAACCACAAATTGCGAAGTGAGCAGGAAAAAGATAAGCAACAGCAAAACAATATCCGTTAACGAAGAAAAACTGAAAATAGTAAGGGGTTTTTGAGACATTTCAAATTTCATATTTCCACCTATAATTCTATTTCGATATCATCTTCTTCGGTGCGTTCGTGCCCCGAAGTAACTTCGTCCAAAATATCCACCACATCGTTTGACACCACTTCCATTTGCAATACCAATTTTTTAATTGATGAAACCAAAAAGTTGTAGAAAGTATATGCCAAAATTCCCACTGCAAGTCCGAAAGCAGTTGTGAGCAACGCTTCCCAAATTCCACCGGCCAAGTCATTCGGATTTGCGGCTCCTTGCAAATCTTCTATTTTCATAAATGCTGCAATCATTCCCGTTACCGTACCGAGAAAACCGAGTAACGGCGCAACCCCGGAAATTGTAGCCAAAACGGAAAGCCCTTTCTCCAACTTGCTTATTTCCTGTTTGCCTGCATTTTCAATTGCTTCTTTAACTCTTTCCCTTCCGAGATGATATTTCTTTAATCCTTGTTTAACAATGTTTGCCGCAGCGGAATTTTCTTCAATACAATAACTGATTGCACCCGAAATGTCTTTCCGCTTTACCATTCCTCTAATTTTTACAAGGAATGCCGGTACGTTCATTTTCGATTTTCTGATTACCCTGTATCTGTCTATAATTATTGCCACGGCAATAATCGAAGCGATAAGAATAAGCAGCATTATCCAGCCGCCTTTCATGAAAATTTCCAGTATGCTCATAAATTACCTTCCTTTGCTATCTTACGAATAAATTTTTAATTCTTCTTGCTTCTTTAATGTTTTTGACTTTTGCAATTCTTACCCTGTGCCACGTTCCCCTTGAACCCAAATCTGCTGATACAACTTCCGTTTGGTAACCTCTTCTTTTGATTTTTTCCGCTGCTTTCAATGCAGAGCTTTTGTTTTTCCAAGAGGAAATTTGTACGGAATAAAATTTACCGTTGTAAAAAATTAAATCTTCTACCTCTTTTTCCTTGCCAAAAGCGGAATTGTTCCCGTTTCCTGCAAGATTTTTTTGTCCGGTTGCTACTGATAACTGATTTGCAACCGGTTTTTTATTAACATTACCGGCTTCATTCTTTTGCGGATTTGTTTCCGCTCCTTGGGGTGATTCACCGGTAACGGATTCCTTTGTTACCTTTTGAGTGTTAGCCTGCTCCGGAATATTGGCTGTTGAATGCTCTGCTGTATTCTTTTCTTCTTGTGATATTACGGGCGATTGTCTTTCTCCATTACCGGAAATATCACCCGGAATTGATACGTTTGTGCTTCCGGAAGGTTCAAGAATGAAATAGTAGATTCCGGCTAACGTAACTAAAATGAAAACACCAAGAATATACCAGAATGAGTTGTCGCGCTTTTGTTCATGCGTCCAACGTACCGTTGGATCAAATATCGGCTGAACCGTTTCTTCATCATTTAATTTCTCCGCATCGTTATTTGTCTTGGAATTATCTTCATCGGTAGCTTCTCCGGTACCGGAATCCGTTTGTAAATTTTCTTCTTCCGATTTTATATCACCGGAAGATGTTTCTTCATTTGGTTCATCAATTTCATTGTTTGTATTTTCCGGTTCATCATCAATCAATTTTTCAATCGGATTTTCCAATTTGCCAGAATTGTCCGTTCCGGTTTCCGTGGATAAATTTTCCGGCTCGAATATAATATCGTCTTCTTCCCTTTCTACTACAGGTTCCGCTTGTTCGTTTTCGCCGGTTACTTGCCCGTTTTGTTCAGGTTCAAAGTTTTTTTTTTGAATAAAATTTTCAACTGCATCCGGTAAGCCGGCTGTAATTTTATCACTTAAATTCGGCTCAAATGTGGGAGCGTTTTTCACGGTTTTTTCACTCAAATAATCATCCCACAAATCGAAACTTTCAAGCTTTTCCGAACGGGCGAGCAAGTCGTTTATTCTTTCTTGAATCGATCTCTGGATGTAAAGTTCATCGGTTGCCACATTCCCTTTTGAAGTATTGCTAACGGGAATTAAAGGTTTGCCGATGCCCAGACTGAAAATTTTATCGGTGTATTCCCGGCTAACGCGGCTGTGTTCTTCAACGTCTATAGTTAAAAACAGTGATAATTTCTCATCCGTGGATGCGGAGTAAGTTGGTGAGAAAATTATTCTGCTGCTTGCACCTTGGCCGGATTTACCCGCAACCGCAGGTTCTTTTTTCAATTGAAAAACACCTATTTCGGGAATCTTGATTGCTTCACCGTAATTTAGCAGACTTGTAACTTTGTCGATAAAAATCTTAAAAGCCAAATCTTTTTGTGTACGGGAAACACCAAGGTTTTCAGCCATTTTCAGGATTAGATTTTGTTTGTTCATTTTTAGTCCTCTGAAATTATGAACCAAATTAAAACTTTACCATCTATATTCAAAACCCGCAGCAATATCCAAAGTTTTTGCGCGGTAATTTTCAAACAAATAATTTTTTCTGTTGAGTAAATTATCGGCATCCAAAGTTAATTTGAAGCTGTCGAACAATTCATAACCGAGTGAAAATCCGATTGTCAAATAATCCGGGACAGTTACAGTATTTCCAACATCAGCATAAATTTTTGAAGAATAATTCATTCTTGCCGTTACATCAATCCCGTTTTCGAAACCGTACCAATAGACCGCCGTACTTTTAAATAACGGGTAGTAGGGAATTTGCGCTCCATTCTTTTCAATTATTTGATATTTTAAGTTTAATGTTAATTTGCCGTAGTCCAAAAAATCGAAATAGGAATTTACCGCGACGGAAAAATCATCAACTCCATTTAAATTATAAATATTAAAATTGCCCGGATTAACATCTCTCTGGAAATAAGGCAGGTTATCGAATCTGTGGTATTCAAAAGTTCCGTCAATTTCAAAATATTGTAAAAATCCGTACTCGAGAGAAAATTTCAAGCTGTTGTTCCGTTTAAGAAAAATATTTTCGGTCTGTGACAGACTGTAGTACCTGTTCATATTTATAAAATCGGATATGGTCAAAAATTCCGTTCCGGGTGAAAACTCGGCAAAAGCGGAAAGTTTACCGGAGATTTTGGTTTTAAGCCGCACTTTGGGTGAAAAGAAAGTATTGATATCATCCCGTGAGAAAAATATTCCGCCTATAATTTCGGCATTGCGCGAAATTCTATAATTAACTTCCGGCTCAAAAGTAATATAACTGTATGTATCCTTTGAGCTTAAATTATTAACAAGTTTTTGGATTTTCACGTTTCCGCTTACTGAGAAGTTTAATTTACCGGCTGGAAATTTTATGTACGATCCGATTAACGTCATCGTTTGGGATAATTTATTTTCGTTAAATTCCAAATATTTGCCGGCAAATGAAAATCCGTATCTTACAGGCGAATAGTTATTTGATAAACCAACATTGAAATAACCGTTTTTGGTTTTCCGCGTTAAATTTGTAGCCGAACCGTAAAGATTGTAGGAATCGGTTGAATATTTTGTTGAAAAGGATATTGCCAAACCACCGAAGTTTTCCGTATTATGATCGATAAAATAATTCAAACCGAGGGAAGCACCGGCAGAATTATAACCGGCATCTTTTACAAATTCCCTCTCGCTTTTGCCCCAAATATTTGCATCTACAAAAACACCGCCGTAATTGTTATTGTAGAAAAACTCACCCGAAGGGAATGTTACGTTTCCTACCGATCCTTTTAATAATCCGTTGGACGAAGATTGTTTGTGTTCCGTTAAATTAAGAAACCGGGGGACCGTTATTCCCGGGTCAAACAAATTCTCATCATATTCAACACCGGCGGAATAATTTTCCAAATTTGAGAAAACGAGATCGGGTTTGGCTTTCCTCGCCGGGGGCAACGAAATTTTTCTTACGCCGGTAATTACAAATTCGGGCAATTCCACACTTTGTGATTCTCCTGATTGCTGGGCACGGCTAACTCCCGCAATACTTAAAATTATAAATATTTGAATTAACTTTTTCATAACTTTTTCAACTTTGATTTTGCCTCTGCGCCCAATTTATCCGAACGGTGTTTTTTCAATACCGCCGAATACATTTCTTTTGCATTTTTAGTATCGTTTAATTTTACATAACAATCGCCCAACCTTAACAACGAGCGCGAATACCATTCATCGTAAGCCGGAAAGATGGAACGCACCCGCACAAATGCCGCAACTGCATCTTCAATTTTATTTTGAAGGAATAAAGCTTCGCCGTAATAGAATTGTGCCTTCGCTCCGATGTCGTCTTTTCGTGAACCGGCAACTTCCCTGAACAAATCTTCCGCTTTACTATAATCTTTCCGTGCCAATTCAATAATTCCCAATTCAATTTTAGCTTCGTCGGAAAATACCGTACCGGGATAAATTTCAATGACAGCCAACAAAGATTTATACGCTGCCGGAATATCGTTTTTTTGAATAAATGCTTCCGCTTTCTTAAATGCTATTTCGGCGGCACCTTCTTTATCTTTCAATTTATCGAATGTCGCTTCATACAATTCAATTTCACCATCGTAATTTTCCCGTTTGTGATAGATTGTTCCCGCTTCAATTACCGCCTGCACCGCAATATCGGAATTGATGTAGTTATTGATGATTTTGTGATAGTTGATCAGTGCTTCATCATAGTTGCCTAAGTTTGCCGCGCTTTTCCCAATCCAATAATATGCATTTGGTACAAGTTTACTTTGCGGATATTTTGCGATAAATTCATTATAACTTTCAATTGCCGATTTGTAATTCGCAATACTGTAATAAATTTCCCCTTTCTTAAAAAAGATTTTATCGTTGAATTGCGGCTGGGAATTGGTTTGAATTATTTTATCGATAAAATTAATTGCATCGGTAGTTCTGTCCGTTACTTCATAACAATAAATTATCCCGTTAATTGCATCGAAAACATATTTTGTATCCGGGTAACGCTTAATCAATTCCATATATTTTCTGATTGCCCTTTCGTATTCGCCCAAATTAAAATAAGCATCGCCAATCGAATAAATTGCGACTGGTATTATTTTCGACCTTGGATATTTCGTTTGCAAATCCTCGTAGTACCGTATTGCTTCGTGAAAATTTCCAGTTTGGAAGTGAACCCAACCGATTAAGTATTGTGCTTCGTCTCCATATTCCGAGTTTGGAAATTTTTTTTGCAGTTCTTGAAAAACCTTAATCGCTTCATTTGATTTACCGGCTTGAAACAGCGACTGTCCGTATCTGTAATAAGATTCACCGGAGTTAGCCAATCTTTTATGTTTATAAATTAATTCTTTGTACAAACGTGCAGCTTTGTCAAAATCTTTTACCCCGAAATAACTTTCCGCCAATCTTGTTTTTGCATCGAGCTCTCTTTTATCACCGGGAAACCGGTTTAAGAATTTACGGAACAAATATGCAGCGTTGGCGTAATCTTTGGCATTGAAATAAGCATAGGCTTTTCCGTAAAGTGTTTCTCCATCCAATTCTTTATTGGTGGATTTAATTTTGTTGTAATAGACAATTGCCTTTTTATATTTTCCCAATGCGAAATATGATTCGGCCAAGTAAAAATTTTTGGTTTGTTCCTCATCCGAAGTTAGTCCAATTGTAATTTTTTTCAATTCCTGAATTGCCCGGGACGGTTTGTTTAAATAGTACAAAGCCGTTCCCCAACCGAGCAATGCTTTGTCTTTTAATTTTACCGGAGGATTTAAGAAAACACAATCGCCAAAATATTTTGCCGCGGCATTATAATCTTTTTTTCTCAGACTGATATTCCCCAATAAAATATTTGCTTTTGCTTTGGTTTGAATATCAGACGATCCGAGCGCGGAAATTAAATCCCTTTCGGATTGTGAAAAATCGGTTTTGTCCAATTTAGCCAAACCCAAATTAAGTTTTGCTTTCGGAGCCAACCGGTGTTGCGGATATTTTTCAAGAAACCGGTTATAAATTTCCACCGCCTCTTGTTTATCACCGTTCAGTCTTTTACATTCGGCACTCCAGAACAAAGCATTGGCTGCAAGTGTGTCGCTCTTAAGTTTGGCAATATTCTCAAATAATTTATATGCTTTATCATATTGATTGTTTTTGAAATGAACCCATGCCAGACTGTAAACAATTTTGTTTTTAAATTTTTTGCCGGTATTGCCATCAATTAAACCGGAAAAAATTTTAGAAGCTTTTTCAAATTCGTTTTGTGCAAAGTAAGTTTGTCCCAACATAAAGAAAGCTTCATTCTTAAAATTTTGCGGCAAACGGTCAATTAAGGGATCGGATAATTCCAAAATTGCGCTTTCGTATTCTCCCAGTTTGTAGTAACATATTCCTATTCTCAATTGTGCGTAAGGTCTCAGCTTGCTTTTCCGGTAAAAAGCCAAGAGCTTATCGTAATATTCAACTGCTTTTGCATATTCACCTTTTTTCTCGTAAATATTTGCCAAGGAAAAAATCGTATGATCTACAAATTCATTTTTGCGCTTAATTTCAATCGCATTTTTCAGAAAATCGATTGCTTCACCGTACCGGTTTTCTTTAACATAACTTTCACCAATCAAATAATAAACCGAACCGGTAAACGAACCGTAAGGATATTCGTAAAGATATTGTTCCAATTTTTTTCTGGCATTTTCATATTCCCCCAAATCGAAAAACAATTTTCCCAACCGGTATAATGCATTGGGCCGGATTACGACAAAATTATGATCGAGAACCAAAGAATTGAGTTCTTGAATAGCACCTTCATATTCATTCAGGGCAATTAAACTTTCCGCCGTATAATATTTTGCCGATGCGAACAAATCTTTATCCACATCATTGTTGTTAAGGAAAGCAGTAAACAATTCATAGGCTTTGGCGTAATCATTTTTCCGGAAAGCGGTCAGCGCCGAATTGTAAATATCAACGGTGGATTGTCCCCGCAGTAAAGTGAAGGAAATGAAAAAAATCAATCCGGTATGAAAAATATTTTTATTCACTAAGCAAACAATTTTCCGATTAAATAAAAAATTAAAATTCCTGTAATTCCCGCTGAAAAATTAACCCAATCGTTATTGAACCAGCTTATTCCTTTTATTTTGGTTGTTTCAATGTTGCAATGTTTCTTTCTTTCTGTTACCGCAAAACAATTACCACATTTGTATTGAACTTGTACTGTTGCGCCGAGAACACTGTCAATCAAACTTCCCAACAACCCGGTAATAATTAATAAAAATATAATTCCGGGATTTCCCGTTAACCATGGCAAAGCGCTTAATACAACGACCGACGAACCGGCGAGAGAAGCAAATATTCCAAACAATGAAACACCACCGGATATGCCTTGCTCAACCGGTCTGAATGTTAACACGTTATACGTTTTCCTGCTTTTAAGTGTTCCGAGTTCCGTAGCCCAAGTATCTGCCGACATGATGGACAAATAGGCAACATAAAGATAAAACCATGTTTCACTTGGGATAAAATGATTAACCAGTACTAAAATTCCGCCGGCACCACCGTTAGCCGATACTTGCCAAAAATCCCTGCTGCCCGCTTTTTCAAATATGTTTTGAAAACCGCTTCTTTTCGAATTATTCAGTTTGCTCAAAAAACTTGACGGAAGAAAAAACATTAATACCGGAATACTCCACTTTATTCCGCCGTAATAAAAAATTACCACCGCGAGAAAAAATGTGGCTACGGCACCGCTTTTTGTGAGAAATTCCCTCTTAAATGCAACCCAAGAAACAAAGAACGCTAATGAAAATGATATTATTAATTTTATCCACAAGGAAAACATTTTTATATTTTCTTATAATATATAAAAATATATGAATAAGTTAAAATATTTTCTACATCAGATTGGATAAGTCATTGAGTTACAAGAAGTTAAGATTTCCGGAAACTTGACGTGAATTCAAGATTTTTTTGTTCAGTCAATTCGCGAGACTCTTCATTATTTTTTTTACAAATTTAAAATAAAAAACCCTCGTAACACGAGGGTTCAGCTAAAAAACTTTAATGAAGCAATCAGTTCATGTATTTAAGTTCATGTTTGCTTCTATCCCTGTATAATTTATCTTTCGCAGCAATAACAAAATTTTCTTTCGCATTGGCTTTATCTTTCAAACCCTTGTAAGCCAATCCTTTGTAAAAATAAGGTGCACCTTTCGGTACTTTGGATTTTTTACTTCTGTATTTGATAGCATTGTCTGCAGCTTCCAATGCTTTTTGATACTCTCCCATTTCAATATAAGCATCGGCCAACTTGAGATAAGCTGCATCATAATTGTAATACTTTACCGCTTCAGTAAGATATTCAATACCTTTTTTATAATTTTTATTTTTTAATTCCTTATCACCCAACTTGGTGTATGCCAGACTGATATATTTTCGCGCGCGGTTTTTAAGTTTTTTCTTTTTAACCGATTCTTCAAATTTTTTGAAGTATTCAATGGCTTTTAAATAATCGCCTTGTGCATAATAAGTTGTTCCCAAACTGTTGTAAACAATATGGAAATCCGGATTAGCTTCGAGGCAGGCATGGAAAGATTCGAGAGCCTTGTCGAATTTACGTAGTTTTTTATATGCAATTCCCTGCTGGTAAAAAATTCTGTAATCTTTGGAAATTTCAAGTGCTTTGCTGTAATCTTCAATTGCACCTTCGTAGTTACCGGATTTTAACATTTTGTTTCCGGAATTATATAATTTTGCAGCTTCCGGATCCATTTCGGCCTTTTGCGCATAAACAAAACTTACCGATAACAAAACGAAACTCAAGATTAGAAAAACAACTTTCTTCATACTTTCCCCTTTGTTTAATGATTTATGACTAGTGCGGAAGACGGGACTTGAACCCGTACGCCCTTGCGGGCACTACCCCCTCAAAGTAGCGTGTATACCAATTTCACCACTTCCGCATAATCGAACCAGAAAGATAATTCATCAAGATAAAAAAATCAATACCTTATTTCGCCACTTGATAGTTTAGTGCCTCAATCATTTCTTAAACAGGGAATTTCCCCAGATGTTCCAATGATTAGTTAAATTAATTTTGGTTGGATATTAATTACTTTATGCCATAAAACAATTCAAAACTTTTTAATCTGGTTTTCTGCGTCTCTTTTTGATTATAAAATCGGCTATTTCACGCCTGAATTTCGAATCGAATATAACCAGTTTGGCTATTTGTTCCGCACTTAATAAACTGGTCAATGAATTAATAAATTTCTTTTTATTTTCTGCCAGTTTAATATCAATATTGTTAATTTCATTAACCACTTGCAAAATCCGGTTTTTGTTTTCGCCTTTTCCGGTTTCCACAATTTCGTTTAACACGTTTATCAAACTGTCCTTTTGTTCAATGAATCTTTTTTGTTGCTTGTGATGTTTGTTTTTCCGGGCGAAAAAGCGGATTGAAGTTTCTTCGTCCAAATCCAAAATTTCGAGCAATTTCAGTTTTTCCAACTGTTCCACTTTTGCCCAGCCCTTCCACAAACGATGAGGCGGCTTGTGCCTTATTTGTCCGTAATTCAATACCGGAACGATTAACAAAAGACAAATTATTAACATATTTTTTTTCATTTTTCCACCTGTGTTTTAGTTTCCGTTAAATATTCAGAAAGTTCATTCAATTCTTCATTTGAAAACGAATTTAAAAGATAAATAAAATCACTCTCGGAAAATTCCGATAAATATTCTCCGGTTAAATCGAATTCATCAATTTGAATTTCCGCTCCCCTTAAATCAACTGTACCGGATAATACCGTTGAAACCAAGTTTTGCGGAATCTCATCAATTATTTTTTCCATTTCCGAATCGCTCAACAGCACTTCATGTTTTTGGTTACCGGAAAAGTATACAAAGGCAAGTATCAAAATTATAATTGACGTGAAGGCAACGGAGAACCGGTAAACTTTTCTCCGCTTTTTATCTTTTTCCAGTCGTCGTCTGATTTCCGGAATTAACGAAGAAAAATATGCCTCATCCGTTTCAACATCCGAAAATTTATTAATTTGTTCCAACAGTCCGTTTGCTGAATTTAATTCCTTTTCCAGTGCGGCATCGCGGGATATCTCATTTTCGAACTGATCTTTTTCCGCTTTGCTCATTTGACCTGCAAGGTATTTTAATATTTTTTCTTTATTCTTCATTTTTCATCTTCTCTAATATTTTTTGCAAAGCAAAATGATAATTGGCTTTTAATGTTCCGATGCTTTTCCCGGTTATTTCTGAAATTTCTTTATAACTCAGTCCTTCAAATTGCTTAAGCAAAAAAACTTCTTTCTGTCTAGCGGAAATATCCTTCAATATTTCATTTAATCTGTTTAATTTTTCTTTATCTTCAAAAGTTTTTACAATGTCCACATTTGTCCGTAAAAATTGTGTATGTCCGTTATCCAATGATAAAAATTTTTTGATGTTGGTTCTTTTTATTTTATTCAAACTTTTACTCGATGTAATTTTAAAAATCCAAGTATACAAAGATGAGTTAAACTTAAATGTTTTTAACTTTTTATATATTTGGATTAACACTTCTTGTGTTACATCGTCGGCATCAAGATGATTACCCAGCATTCTTCTTGCATGCCAGTAAATCTTTTTTCTGTAACGGATAACAATTTCATTGTACGCACGTTCATCACCCTCTAAAAACCTTTTAACCAAAATTTCGTCTTTTTCTTCCGGCATAAGCTCCAACCTTACTAAAGTATTTGACAACCTGAGCAACGGATTGGTTTAAATTAAACCCTTGTCCGGTTTGCACTGTCTAACAACAAAAATACGACAAAAACATAATTCATTAAAAGAGGAAAAGATGAAAGGAAAAATCTTTTTGATAAGTGCAATTATTATCGCTTTGTTAGTAAGTATAACGGTTACGGCGCAACCTGTGCCTAAACCTCCGAAATATCAAGGTTTCAATAAAGAAAGAATAACTGCGCTTCTAAAATTAACCGGCGAACAGCAAAAGAAATTCAACAATTTCTTTTTCACACAGCAAAATGCGTCAATCGATTTACGGGCTGACATTCAGAAAGTACGATTAAAAATCAGAAAAATGATGGCAGAAAACAACGTTGACGGTGACAAATTATTGGCGTTAACTGGGAAAATAAATCAACTTCAAGGCAAGCTAAAAATGTTGAGAACAAAATTCTGGTTAAATGTTTATAAAATTCTTAACGATTCACAAAGGGAAATATGGATAAAACATTTCCGTCATTTCAGAAAAGTAAAACACCGTAAAAATTCCGGTCATCCGATGAGAATGGAAGGAAGAGCAGGATTTAGAAAATTTTGATTTAAAATCGGGGTTGCTTTTGCCGGAGGTAACCCCGTACATTTTATCCGCCGCCTTTCGATTTCAACTTATCAATCACTTTCATATAACGGGCATAACCTTTCGGCAGACTGTTTTTACGTTGTTGTAACTTAATTTCCGCCGCTTTGTCGGTTCTGAACGATTCCCCATCTTTATCGACGAAAAATTTCGAAATAATTGCGAAGATTTCATCGTAACTTTTTATGGACATGAAATCCATATCGTATAATTGATCGAAGAAATAAATCAAATCCGATTGGGTTCCTTGCCAAACGATTTTTTTCTGTTGTTCTTTAAGTTCACGGATTGTTGTGTGCGGTTTGGCTGCCGTTTGACGCTCCGCTTTAATTTCCCTCTTGTTTTCCAATTCTTCCATGATTTTCATTTCCGTTTTATTTGAAACTTTTCCCTGTTTATTTTCTACTTTTATATTCGGTTGATTTACCGAAATATTTATTTTTTGATCCCTCCTTTTGGCAAAAAATTCTATTTCCGCATCAATTATTTCACCTAACCGTTCGTATTTTTTGATTTCTTTTTTAACATGCCTTAATAAAATATCTTCATTCGGATATCTTTGTTCATTCGGGCGTGAATCGTAGTAAGCCAAAATTTCTTTTATAAATTTATTCAGCTCCGGGCAACCGTCTTCCAAAAAAACATTATCGAGTGCATATTTTCTTAGAGGCAGTAATTTCTTTTTGTTAAAGCATTGAATAACACGGTTAATTTCAATTTTTATCTGGTATAAATAACTTATTTTCTCTTCCGGTGAGGACAATAAATCCAGAGTGAATTTTATTTTATGATAATTCAATTCGTAAATATTCATTCCAACTTCCAAGATGGTTTCAAATCATATCCGGAAACGGGCAAACTTTTCCATTTTCATTATCGGTTTAGCAAACAAAATGTTTAGCCCTTCGAAGAAAATAATCAGGCTACGGTATTTGCGAAAAAGCAGAATAAATTTCAAAATGCAAGTTTTATTTGAAACCCGGAAAACGTATTCCCGGGAATTACCTTGAAAGTAAATTGCCGTAGAATTTTTTGCGGTGATTGAATTTTGGAAAAGGACCGGTTGACTTATGTTTGTAGTCTTACAAAATAAAAAGGGCTCAAAAGAGCCCTTAACTTAAATATTATATATTTTCAGTTTACTTCATTAAAATCATTTTCTTGGTTTCTGAAAATTTGCCGGTTGTAATTTTATACAAATAAATTCCGGAAGGTAAATTCGAAGCATCGAAGGTAACTTCATGAATTCCGGCGGACAGTTTTCTGTTTACAAGCTCGGCAACATTTTGACCCAATAAATTGAAAATTTCCAATTTAACATTTCCTGCTTCCGGTAATCCGAATTTTATAACGGTAGAAGGATTGAAAGGATTGGGATAGTTTTGTTGCAAGAAATAATGTTCCGGAACAGATGCATCGCCGTTGGTTAAACCGACGAGTTTACCGCTGCCTCCGGCAATTTGCGAAAAGTGGCTTAAATACAAGCACAATTTACCGGGATTTCCTTCCACAACCTCCCAAGTCATTCCCTCGGTTAAATATTCACCGCCGAGGAAATAAGCAAAACTGATATCGTTAGGGTCAATTCCCACGGATGCGAGAAAAGCCAGAAATTCTTCCGTCATCGGGAAACAGATTGTAGCATGTTTTCCTTCGTTGAAATAATAAAAATCTTCCAAAGCCGTCTCACCGCTCTGCTCACCGGTTACTTTTATACCAAGGAATATAAAGAACGGATTACCTTCTCCCGTAGGATCTACAAATCCCGCTCCATCGCAATCCAGTTGCTGGAGTTGGATATCCAAATGAACATTCTCGTTTATCGCACCAGACTCAAGTTCGAATGTCGTTCCGACCAAAGCATCGTATAATTGTTGCCAGTTCGGAATGTATTCGGGAAATCCGAAAGAAGGCAAAGTAAATGTTTCACCTTCCATAACTGACCCGGAAGCAATAACAACGGGCTCGTCAAGGCAATCGGAATTTAGAGTGAATGTATAATCCACTTTGTTTGCCACATCTTCTTGTGCAAGCAAAGTTAATGTTGAAATAAGTAGAATTAAAAATATTGAAAGTATATTTTTCTTCATGGGTTCTCCTTTGTATAAAATTTAAATATTGTTACTCGAATTTTACTGTAATAAAACTAATATAAAAAAAATAAAGAATAAATCAAATCTTTTTTCGACGAATGCAATAAAATCACAAATCACCGTGAACCGGTCTGATTACAATTTCCTCCGGTACCACGGTGGAGTTCATATTAAAGACGGTAAAAACAAACTCCGCAACATCTTCAGCGGTCATCATTCTACCGGCGAAATTGTTTAATGCTTTATCCGGCCAAATAGGCGTGGCTGTTGCTCCGGGAAAAATGTTAATAATTTTAATATTCGATTCTTTAACTTCTTCGCGCACAACATTCATATAAGCCAGCAAACCTGCTTTCGATGCCGAATAAACACTACTATTGGTGAAAACATTTTTTGCGGCAACGGATAAAATGTTAAGAATTATTCCTTCGTTTCTTTTCAACATTCCGGGAAGTGTAAATTTCGTTAGATGAATGGCACCGAATAAATTAACTTTCAGGATATTCTCAATTTCCTTTTCCGTATGATCAACCGCTGTTTTGAAAGCGGTAATTCCGGCATTATTTACCAAACCGTAAACCGTAAATTTTTTGGAAATTTCCGAAAATGCTTTCTTTGTTCCGGTAAGATTTCCTACATCAATTTTATACGGATGGTAATACATGTAATTTTCATCACGGTGCGAAATCACGGACTTCAGTTTAGTCCATTTTCGGGAGCAGGCAACAACATGAATTTTATTCCGCACAAACACCCTTGCAATTTCTTTTCCTATACCGGATGACGCTCCGGTTACAATTACAGACCGGGGTTTATTTTTCATTTAAATCCTTTTGTGTGAAATTAATTCCAAAAACTCCGCCCGTGTGCTGGTATCTTGCCTGAAATCACCGTGAACGGCGCTGGTTATGGAATATGAGTTTTGCTTTTCGACGCCGCGCATCATCATACACATGTGATATCCTTCAGCCACAACCGCCACACCGAGGGGGTTTAAGTATTTTTGCAATGTGTCCGCAATCTGTTGCGTCATTCTTTCTTGAACCTGCAAACGGCGGGCGAACACATCAACAATTCGAGGAATTTTGCTCAAACCTACAATTTTACCGTTCGGAATATAAGCAACATGCACTTTGCCGTAAAAGGGAATCATGTGATGTTCGCACATGCTGTAAAAATCGATATCTTTTACGATTACCATTTCATCGTATTTCTCATCGAAAATTGCACCGTTTAGCACTTCATCAATATCCTGGTTATATCCTTGCATTAAAAATTCGTATGCCTTTGCAACCCTTTCGGGAGTTTTTAGCAGTCCTTGTCTTTTGGGGTCTTCCCCAATTTCAATCAAAATAGATTCTATATTTTTTTCGACCTTTTTTAAATCCATTGTTTATCCTTTAAATTCAAAGTAATTGTTTTCGGTTTCGTAAATTTTAACCGAGTAGAGTTTTCCGTTTGTGATTTTGTTTTCGAGTTGTTCCCATATTTTTATTGCAATGTTTTCCGCCGTGGGAATAACATCTTTCATAAAATCGACATCCATATTTAAATTTTTGTGATCCATTTTATCAACAACATTTTCCCTTATAATTTTTTTCAACTCTTTGGTATCAATCACATAACCTGTATCGGGATCGACCGTTCCCACTACGGTAACCTCAAGTACGTAATTGTGCCCGTGACCGTAAACGTTGCTGCACTTGCCGAATATTTCAACATTACGTTCGTCCGTCCATTTTTTATTGTAAAGACGATGTGAAGCACTGAAAACTTCACGCCTTGTTACGTATAACTTTTGCTCACCCATTTTCTTGCAACACTTTTTTTACTTGGTCAACATGACCTTTAACCTTGACACGGGGAAAAATTTTCAGAATTTTTCCTTTCTCGTCAATTACTACCGTTGTCCTTTCAACACCCATGTATTTTCTGCCGTACATACTTTTCTCCTTCCAAACCCCGTATTTTTCCAGCACTTTTTTACCTGGATCACTAAGTAAAGGAAACGGCAAATCGTATTTGCCGGCAAATTTTTTGTGCGATTCTACCGAATCGGGACTAACACCAAGTACGACGGCTTTGATTTTCTTAAAGTCTTCTATCGAATCCCGGAAATCGCAAGCCTCTTTAGTGCAACCCGGAGTGTTGTCTTTGGGATAAAAATAAAGTACCACTTTTTGCCCCAGAAAATCTTTTAATGATACTTTGTTGCCGTTTTGGTCCGGTAATGTAAATTGTGGTGCCTTCTTGTTCTCTTCAATCACAATTTTGCCCTTTCGCTTTTATTTATAAATTAATCCGTAACCCTTCTGCCTATTTTTACAGTAACTTGATATTCCACTTTATCTTCGGAAGTGATTCTTCCTCTTTGTTCAACCACTTCGAACCAGGAAACCCGTTTTTCTTTATTGGCTTCCATCACAACCGATTGAATTGCATCGGAGAGACTGACTGTGGAAATACCTACCCTGCTGATAATTTCATAACTTTTACTCATTGGTTCCTCCTGTTTTAATCCTGTTTACAAATTTAACAAATCTTTTTGAAAGTAAAATGTTGCCTTGCCGACATTAAGGGCGATAGTTGACAATTCTTAATTTTGTAGTTAGTTTTATAAAAAAAATAACTTGAAAAAGTGAATAAAGAAAAAGCTCACGAGAAATTAAAAGATTTTCTCAAAAAAAATAAACACCGGGTAACTTCGGAACGATTTGAGGTTTTGGATTTTGCACTCGATTATAAAGGTCATTTCGGTGCGGACGATCTTTACATCGAGATGAAAAATAAAAAATCCAATATTTCCCGCGCAACCGTTTACAGTACACTTGAGCTGCTTGTACAATGCAATTTACTTGCCAAGAGAAATTTCGGCGACGGTAAAACAAGATACGAGTCGAGTTTCAACAGAAAAAACCACGATCATCTTATTTGCATTAATTGCGGAGAAATCAAAGAGTTTACCAGTCCGAAAATACAAGAAATAGTTGAAGAAATTTGTGAAACACTCGGATACGAAGAAGCCGGATATTCTTTCAATGTTTTCGGTAAATGTAAAGATCCCGATAATTGCAAACATTACAAGCACAACAAAGCTAAAAATAAATAACGAAAGAAAAATTAAATGAAAAAAAAATATAAACCGAAATATCCGCTGGTTTGGCAAAAGGACGATTTTTTCATAAAGATATATTGTTCCATCCCCAACATAGCAACCGGAATAATTCTCACTACGGAAAGGTCGGCATTTGTAATCGATCCGGGCGATGGAATTTTACGTGATTTGAACCGCGACAAATCCGCTGCCGAAATTTTAGCCATTTCCGATATTTTCATATCACACGGTCACCACGATCACGTTGGTGGTGTTTGGTCTTTGCTTACTTACCTTTCAGTTATGAAGAAAAAAACTCCTTTGAATATATTTTATCCGGAAGGCTGCATCGAAATTGAAAGCATATACAATGCTTTTCTACAAGTTTATTCGCATGAGCTTACTTACAAAATCAATTTGCATCCGATAAATAACAGCCGGAGTTTTGTACGTAAAAGAGTAAAGATTAAACCGTTTAAGGTTAATCATAAAGAAATTGACGATGACGGAAATCCGGTTGCCGTTCCTTCCTTGGGTTTCAAATTTACATACAACGGAAAATCAATTTGTTACGGCGGCGATACTGCCTACACTGAAACGCTGGTAAAAATGGCAATGGGTTCCGATTTGGCAATTATTGAAGCCGGTGCCGAAGACGAAAGTTCCACCGATTTACACATGACGATTGAACAAGCAAGTGAAATCGGGAAAACGGCAAAAGACTATTTTCTGGTTCACGTGCCGGATTAATTATTGTGTTCCCACGGTAATTTCTTTGGGCGGACTGTAACCGATCCCGTTAAGTTTTTTGATGTATTCATCCCTCACTTTTAGAAAAGCCGACATGTTTTCTTTTTTAACGGATTGTGAAGACGGAAATTTTTGCGTCATGTAATTTACAAGCCTGCCGTTCTTCCAAAAACGGAAATCGAGATGTGGTCCGGTTGATAAACCCGAACTTCCCACGTAACCGACAACTTGTCCTTGTTTTACTTTTGCTCCCCGCTTAATCCCTTTTCCGTACCTCGATAGGTGAAGATATCCTGATGTGTAAACACTGTTGTGCCTAATTTTAACGAACCTTCCGGCTTGTCCTTTATACCTTGCTTCCACAACAATACCGTCGCCAACGGCTTGAACCGGCGTACCGATTGCGGCAGCATAATCGATTCCCAAATGAGGGCGATAGATTCTTAAAATCGGATGAAATCTCCTTCTCGAAAAACGTGAACTTATCCGTCTGTACTTCAAAGGAGCTTTTAAAAATTGCTTTTGTAAACTTTTTCCTTCAGCGTCAAAATATTCTGTTTTACCATCTTGTTCGAACCGGAAAGCTAAAAATTTATTTCCCATGTGTTCAAATTCGGCAGCTAAAATTTCACCGGTACCGATAAATCTGTCACCGATGTATTTCTTTTCATAAATTACTTTGAACTTATCCCCCCGTTGCACAATGTAAAAATCAATTTGCCATGCGAAAACATCAGCAAGTTCAACCGCCAATAACGGACTTAGGCCTTCATCGTGCAACGTTTCGTACAAGGATGAATTTATTATTCCGCTGGCTTTATCAATCTTTATGGTAACTTTTTTCTTTCCTTCGGAAACCGTGACACTATCATCCAAATCGTATGTAACGTAATTGATTTTGTCTTTATCGTAAATAAAATATTTCAAGTTTTTTACGGAATCTTCCGCAAAGTAAGCGCGATACGTATTTCCCGATTTGATTTTCCTGACGTCAAAAACCGGTTTGGATAACTTTGCAATTTCATCAATTTTAGCATACGGGATATCGAATTGAAGAAGAATATCGGCAAGAGTTTCATTTTTCTTCACTTCCCCCGCCGAAACTGAAAACTTGGAAGTATCAATTCCATATTCGTCAAAATAGTTTTTCTTTACTGCGGGCGGTGAGGTTTTGGGCGTTTCGGTTGAGCAAGAATAAAATATTAATAAAAAAAATAAAAAAAACACTGTTTTCGAGAGATAATGGAGCACTGTGTTACCGTTCAATTTTTTATGTGTGAATTTCTTTCACTAATTTTTCAATAATATCCAGACTTGTAAGTCCGTCTGCTTCAGCGTTAAAGCTCGGGATAATTCTGTGCCTCAGTACCGGAACCAAAGCGGATTTTACATCCTCGATATTAGGTGTAAATCTTCCTTCGATAATTGCTTTTGTTTTTGCGGCAAGAATCAAGTACTGCGATGCACGCGGACCGGCACCCCAGCTTACCCAATCATTTATAAATTTTATTTTATTATTTCCGGGACGGGTGGAGTTAACAATTTTAACCGCATATTCAATTACATTTTCCGAAACGGGCACACGCCTTACCAAATCTTGGTAACGTCCAATTTCCTCATCCGAAATTATTTTGTTCAGTTTAAATTTATTTTCAGCGGTTGTGGTTCGTATTATTTCCACTTCTTCATCAAAGGAAGGATAATCGAGCCAAAGGTTAAACATAAATCTATCGAGTTGGGCTTCGGGAAGCGGATAAGTTCCTTCTTGCTCAATGGGATTTTGCGTTGCCAAAACAAAAAACGGTTCCGGTAAATTATATGTAACACCGGCTGCAGTAACTTTATGTTCTTGCATAGCTTCGAGCAAAGCCGATTGAGTTTTAGGCGGTGTACGGTTTATTTCGTCGGCTAAAATAATGTTAGCGAATACCGGACCTTTAACAAAACGGAACGCACGCTTTTTGGTTGTTTGATCTTCTTCGATTATTTCCGTGCCGGTGATATCGCTTGGCATTAAATCCGGTGTAAATTGAATTCTGCTGAAAGACAAATCGAACACTTCGGCTAAAGTTTTAATTAATAAAGTCTTAGCTAATCCCGGCACACCAACAAGCAAACAGTGACCGCGCGCCAGCAGGCTTATTAGCAAATTATCGATAATTTCTTCTTGCCCAACGATAACTTTTGCAATTTCTTTTTTAAGTTCTTTAACTTTTTGACTTAATTGTTCAACCAGAAGTGCATCGTTTGTGTTATTCTCTAAATTTTCCACGAAAAATCCTTAAGCTCTAATTTCCCAATATATTTTTTCTTTCAGTTCTTTAATCCATTTTTTGAAAAGCTCTTCCCTTTTCTTAAATTCCGCCAATTTTTTCAATTCATCGTAATCCCGGTTAATATCGGGGGAGTGTGCGGGAATATGTTTGATTAATTTAACTATGTGGAAACCGTACTCGCCACCTCCCAAGTTAAGTCTTTTCGGAAAACCGATTTCTCCTTCTTTCAATTTGTATATTTGGTCGAGCAAAGGTTTATCCAATTGCCCGACTTCAAAAGTGCCGAGCACTCCGCAATTTGCTGCAGTCTGTTTGTCATCGCTGTATTTTTTTGCGTAATAACAAAAAGAGTTGACGCCACTTAGAATGCTATCCCGTATTTCTGTAAGCAATTCGATTGCCTTAATATCCGCCTGCGCATCGCTTTTAGGTTTTATAAGAATGTGGCGTGTATGAATGGTTTCGCCCCGCCTTTCCAATAATTGAATTATATGAAAACCCACGGGCGATTCAATGACTTTGGAAATTTCGTTTTTCTTGAGTGCAAATGCAACGGATTCGAACTCGGGATAAAACACACCGCGTTTAACGAAACCCAAGTCACCACCTACCGCCGCACTTCCGGGATCATCCGAATATTTTTTCGCCAACTCGGCAAAGTCTGCCCCGTTTTTAAGCGAATCCAATAATGCTTGTGCAAATTCCCGGGCTTTCTTTTTTAGCCTTTCACCCGATTTGGGATTAATGAAAATGTGGGCAATTTTAAATTTTTCGGGAATCTGACCCAAAGAATCTTTGTACGTTTCATAAAACTTTTCCACTTCCCTTCTGGTTACATCGACCGTTGCGAATTTTTTATTCTTCAACGTTTCCGCCATCAAATTTTTACGTGTATCTTCCCTCATTTCCCGTTTAATTTTTTCCAAACTCATTCCATAGGCTTCTTCCAATTTTTCTTTTGATCCGTATTGCTGGATGTAAAAGTTTACCAATCTATCTATTTGCGCTTGAACTTCTTCATCCGAAACTTCAACCGAATCCAAAACCGCTTCGGCATAAACCAATTTATCTTCAATCATCTTATTTAAAATTTGCTTGCGTAATTTGGGATTGGAGGGATCCAATCTTCTCTGTGAAGCGAAAATGAATGTTTGAAAATCCAACTCCGATTTTAGAATAACTTCATTATCAACAACGGCAACAATTTTATCGATTACCTCTTGTGCAAACAATGATGAAGTGAAAATCAGAAAAGCCAAAATAATTTTTTTCATAATGAATCTCTTTTTAATTGAACGCTGTATTCTTCGTACAAGCTGTTAATAAATTTATGGTAATTTTGTTTCGTTTTGTAAATTCTCAACCGTTCCTCAATTTCATTCTTTATATATTTCGAAGGAATGGGTTTATTTTTTGTAATAGAATCAATCATTTGTACAACCGTAAAAATTCCGGGTTCTGTCTGGATTACAATACTGACAACTCCGGGCGATAATTTTTCAACTACCCTTAACAATTTAGCCGGCTGTATCTGGTATTTGTAAAGCAATGAATTTGTTACAAGCGAGACGAGTGATGTTTTGTCTTTGAATTTGTTTTTTGCTTTATTCCATTTATTCTCAAGCATTTCCTTTCTGAAAAGAATGGCATCGTTTTGGGAACTGAATTTTGCGATATTAAGAACGTAGCCGTCGAAAGGGGCAAGAAATTCGGATAAATTTTTATTGTAATAATCTAGAATTTCTTTAGCGGAGAACTTGAATTTCTTTTCGCCAAAAAGTTTTGAAATAAGAAGTGCGGCGGCAAGTTCTTTTTTCGATTCCGTTAAAATCTCATTAAACAATGAATCCGCAACAATATTTTCATCAACAGCTTTTTTATAAAGTAATTCGGTTTCCACCCACTGCCTTACAAATTCTTCTTTAAATTTCCGTTTGTACCTGTCCGATGCCAAAGCCTTTTCGAGTTGGGATTGTGTTAAAACCGCATTGCCAACCCGGGCAATAATTTTCTCCGGTTTTTTCTTTTCACCGCAAGCGAGAAACAAGAAAATTCCGATGAGAATAAAAACACTATTTCGCAGCGGTTCTGAACGCATTTTTAAGTTTTTCATAATAATAAACGGGTTGATAGATTGATTTTAATCTATCAATATATTCATTTTCAAGTCTTTTACTTTCTTCATCTTGTAAATCACTTGCCGCCTGCGCCCGGGCTTCATCAAATGTTTTTTGCCGGGGTCTTTCACGTTTGTTCAATTTTACAATAGACCATCCGTTTCCGTATTTGAACGGACGTGTAAACTCACCGGGTTTTTCCAATGTTGCAGCTTTCATTGCCAACTCGTTTTTCATTACTTCAATGTTTCCGAAGTGCCCTTTCTTTCTTTTATATCCAACCCGCTCGGTTACTTTTTCAGCGAGTGAGTCAAAATCAGCTCCGGATTTCAGTTTATCGTAATATAAGTTTATCAACGAGTCGTTTCTGGAAAAGATTTCACTGAAATCCACTTTATCGGTAGTAAAATATTTATCTTTGTGCGCCAAATAATAGTTGTAAATATCGGTGCTGTCAATTTTCAATTTATCCCATACTTCCCTTTTTTGAAGTTCGAAAATATATAAACCGTTGCGGTATTCATCCATCAATGTGGCAAATCCGGGGTCTTCGCTCTCCAAATTTTTAACTCTTTCTTCCAGCATTAATTCCTGACTCACTTTTTTGATTGCAGCGTCAAGAAATCTTTTGTTTATTTTCCAGTTGTTATATGATTTATCTTTTTTCAAACGAGTAAAAACCGTATCGCAAATAACATTATTTCCCGCAAAGGTGAAAAGCACTTTATCTTTTACTTTTTCCCTCATTTCACTGTTGAAATAATCGGGAAATTTCAGTGTGTCGGCAAGGCTTAAGATATAATTGACGGTAGATTCAACTGTTTTCAGGTTATATTTTTTCGCGAGTTGAGCCACAAGTTTGTCCAAATCCCTTTTGTATCTTGTTTTTTCGTACACCTTTTTGAGAAACGATTTAGAGGCTTCGAAAGAAGGATACGGTTTTTCATCGGTCAGCTTAATTATGTGGTATCCGTACGGAGTTTTTACGATACCGGATATTTCACCTTTTTTCAATTTGAAAGCCGCATCATCGAACGGTTTAACCATTCTTCGCCTTGCAAAGAACCCCAAATCGCCACCGCGTTTTTTACTGATTGTATCGTCTGAATATTCTTTCGCAAGTTCTGCAAAATCTTCACCCTGCAATGCACGTTCCCGGATTGCTTTAATTCTGGCAAGCAAAGCGTCTTGATCCTTTTTGGGTCTGCCGTCTTTGTCTTTTGTGGCAACAAGAATATGGCTTGCCCTTATTTCGGGTCTGTACGGCATTTTATCGGTAACTTTAATTATGTGGTAACCGAAACGTGTTTTTACGGGTTCGGGATAAACCGAATCGACCGGTGTTTGATATGCGGCATCTTCAAAATCGGCAAGAATTTCACCGGCAACAAAGTAGTACACATCTCCACCTTGATTTACCGAATATTTATCGTCCGAATATTGCTTAACCAAATCTTCAAATTTTTCACCTTGTTTCAATTTCTTCAGAACTTCGTATGCTCTCTCTTTCGCTTTTTCATCGGATAACGTATCGGTTTTAATCATTATATGACTTACTCTGATTTCGTTTTTTCTCTGTTCGTATAATTTTTTAATTCCTTTGTCCACAAGTTCTTTATCTAAGAACCAAGTAACGGCGATGTTCTTCCTGTATTGAGCCATTTCCTTTTGCAGATCCGGGTTTTTATCCAAACCCCTTTTGTAGGCATCTTTCAATTTCATTTTGTAATTGACGAGCAGGTCGAGAAAATTTTTATAATCTTCCAAAGAATCTTTACGGGCTTTTTCCACACTGCCTGCGTTTTTAACGTAAGCATTTTCAAACTCGCCCATGGTTATTGCATCGTCGTCATATTCCGCAACAATTATTTTGGAATGTTCGGGTGTGCATGCAAACATACCAAAAAGGATAATAAAAGAAAGTGCAACCAGCAACTTGCGATTAATCATCAGAATTCCTCCTTATTCATTAAAACTTAAGTTCAAAGTTTACTTATAGGTTACTTCAAAATCAAGGTAAGTATTTTATTCCAAAAAATAATTTTACATTACGGAAGCGTTAATGTTTCCTAATCTTTTGCAAGATTTTTCAAGATAGAAGAATTTCTTTCCCAGAAAATACCATCCCGAAACCCTTGAATGGACGGATTGTCTTCGGCCATTTTCAGTCTTTTTTCGGCGAGGCAAGCATAAATTTTTTCCCTTTCAATTCCGATGAAATTACGTTTGAGTTTTTTAGCAACAACCGAAGTTGTACCGGAACCAAGGAAGGGATCGAATACGATATCGCCTTCATCGGAACTGGCAAGAATAATTTTGGCAAGAAGTTTTTCCGGTTTTTGCGTCGGATGCTCGGTGTTTTCCGGCATAGACCAAAACGGAACCGAAATATCCGTCCAAATATTCGACGGAAAAGTTAAACGGTAACTTTTGCCGTTTTCGATAGTCCAATCTTTCGGCCTGCCTTCATGTTTGTAAGGTGCCAAAACTTTACGTTTAAGTTTAACACGTTCGGGATAAAACCTGTAATTTTCGGAGACCGTGCAAAACCAAATATCTTCGGAACTGTTTTTCCAATTTCTTTTCGCTCCCCTTCCTTTTTCCCTTTCCCATGTAATCCGGTTCCGTACGATAAAATATTTGCTCAAAATCAGATGAACCGATGTTGAAGAATGCCAATCGCTGCAAAAGTAAACGGAGGCTGTGGGTTTCAATATTTTTTTCAGTTTGGAGAGAAATTCATCCACCCATTCGGAATATTCTTCAATTGTCTTACGGTTAAATGTTTTATTATTAAATGATTTTGTTAAATTGTACGGTGGGTCAATAATTAAGAGATCGACAAACGATTCGGGTAAAAAATCAACTGCGTCAAGTAAATCCTGGTTTATGGTTTTG
>Ga0256833_1000371_pt1 | contig 35680 bp, 34 predicted proteins | sample 356284metaG_FD_190535 | JGI IMG/M metagenome (GOLD analysis project Ga0256833, IMG submission 190535) | Hydrothermal vent microbial communities from Mid Atlantic Ridge, Atlantic Ocean - 356-284 | ecosystem: Environmental > Aquatic > Marine > Hydrothermal vents | place: Atlantic Ocean: Mid... | reverse complement strand
TGACAAACAAGATACCGGTCTCCAGGAGCGAGTATGAGATAATTAGAAGGGCGGCCGAGAGAAACTTCAGAAAAGGAAGCCTGTCTGAAGCGGAAAGAATTCTTGAGATGCCCAGGAGCACTCTTGAGAGTGTCTTCCGTCTACTCGCCGATAGGGGGCTAGTATCTATCATTGGGGAGGAGCAAAAGACATACACTCTGACAGATAAAGGCAGAGAGGCGCTCGAGAACGGGCTGCCCGAAGAGAAGCTATTATACTTGTTAGAGGAGGGGAAGACCGACCTCACAACTGTAAAGGAGAGATTGGGGAGAGAGGCTGGCATAGCGATAGGAATGCTGCGACGTAAAGGGTATGCGTCTATCAAGAACGGGAGAATACATCTAGAAGTACCAGTAAATACTATTAAAAAAGATATTAATAGGATAAAGAGGGTTCTAAATATTATTTCGAGAGAGGGGATTATAACTGGAGAGGACGAGGACGCCCTAAAAGAGATATTAAAGCGGGGATTAGCACGCGAGGTTAAGAGAAAAGTTGAAACTGTAGAGTTCAAATACGATCCAAAACAGCTACTCGCAAAGGTCACTGTGGAAGCCTCAACCCTTACCCATAGGATGCTCAAGACGGGAGAGTGGAGAAATATTAGGCTTCGCTCCTATGATGTGACAGCCGAGCCTCCCAAGATTTTACCCGCACGTAAACACTTCCTTAGAGATTTCATAGACATGCTGAAAGATATAATGAAAGAGCTGGGATTCGTCGAAGTCAGCGGCCCCATGATCGAGGCCGAACTATACAATTTCGACCTCCTCTTCCAGCCGCAGGATCACCCGGCCAGAGAGATACATGACACCCTATGGGTGAAAAAACCTGCAAGAATGGAAAGCCTCCCGGAACACCTAGTCGAACGGGCAGCGAAGGTTCACAGTAAAGGGTGGGGATACAAGTGGAACCCTGAGATCGCGGCTCGACTAGTGCTCAGGAGCCAGACTACGAGTGTTAGCGCCAGAATCCTAGCATCGAAGCCTAGCCCCCCGCTCAGGGTGTTCACTGTGGGACGCGTGTTTAGGAGCGATGTTGTCGATGCCACCCACCTCCCAGAGTTCCACCAGCTCGACGGGCTCGACGGGAGGCCAGGATATACGTTCAGAGACCTACTATCATTGTTAAGGGAAATATCGGGCAGGCTCGGCTTCAAGGTAAAGTTCAAACCGGGCTACTTCCCCTTCACAGAGCCTAGCGTTGAAGGGTACGTGCAGCTCCCCAACGGTAAGTGGCTCGAGCTTTTCGGGGCAGGCCTGATGAGGCCGGAAGTATTGGAGATGGCCGGAATAGACTATCCTGTGGGTGCTTGGGGGTTTGGTGTTGAGAGGCTAGCCGCAGCGTACTACGGCATAACAGACATCCGCATGCTCTATACTAGTGATGCCAGCTTTATCCAGTCGTTCAAGATGTTGTAGCCGGGGAGGGTTGAGAGGTGCCGGTTTTCAAGTACCCGATAGGTCTTGTCGAGAGGGTTATACAGGGCTTGTCGCTTGAAGAGGTAAGAGATGCCCTCTTCCGCTTGAAATGTGAAACAGATATTATAGATGATAATATTTTAGAAGTAGAGGTTAATCCTGACAGGCCCGACATGTACAGCATAGAGGGTATCAAAAGAGCAGTCTACGGCCTGTTGAGACTGGAGAAAGGCTGGAATGCTCCTCCAGTAGAAGACACGCCTGTCACGATAGTTACGAGCATGCCAGCCACTAGACCATACATTGGAGGCGCAATAATCTATAATATAAATATTAGAGACGAGGACGATCTCAAGCAGATAATACAGTTCCAGGAGAAGCTCCACGACACTATCGGCAGGCGCAGGAGAAAAGCCGCCATAGGCCTCCACGATCTCAGTAAGCTACCCTCCAGGACCCTCCACTATAAGGAGCTAGACCTGAACACGGCCTCTTTCGAGCCGCTCACCGGCGGCGGGAAAATGAGCGCTAAAGAGGTTCTCGCCAGCACAGAGCAAGGACAGAAATACGGGAACATATCGAGAAGAGACGAAATGCACCCCTTCCTCCTCGCAGGCGATAGTATTATAGCGATGCCGCCGGTTATCAACTCCAGCATCACAGCGGTAGAAGTAGGAACAAAGGACGTGTTTGTAGACGTGACAGGAACCGATGAGAGAATAGTGAGTAAAACGCTAGACATCCTAGTGTCGAACCTCGCGGAAAGACCTGGGGCTAGGATAGGTAGGGTCTCAATAGTCGCCCCAGACGGCTCCACGATGAGGACTCCTAGGCTAGAGCGTGAGAATACAGTGTTAGACGTGGGGCTTATAAGAGACGTTCTAGGATATGAGATTACAGCCTATGAGGCCTCCCTCCACCTAGGATATATGAGGTTCAACGCTAAGCCTACCGGTAAAGGCCGCGTCTTAGTCGAAATCCCGCCCTTCAGGGCCGATATTATCGGTGCAATAGACCTTGTGGAAGACGTGGCGATCAGCATAGGCTACGAGAGCCTATACCCTCTAGGAATAGATGTTTCGACACGTGGAAAACTGGAACACGCGACAATTATGGAGAGGCGCACGCGTGACATTATGATCGGCCTCGGCTTCACCGAAATAATGCGCCTCGTCCTGACAAGCCCGGATCTCGCACTGCTCTCCTCGAAGCAGCCGGTCGAGGTGAGAAACCCTGTACAGCGAGACTATAGCTTCCTCCGCCCCTCCATAGGTGTCAGCCTGCTCGGAGCTCTACGGGACAACCTCCACGCGCCCAAGCCCGTTAAGATATTCGAGATCGGGCCCGTAGCATACGTTAGCGGAAATAGCATAGTCGAGAAAAACATGCTGGGAATGGCGGTCATGGACGACGAGGTGAGCATAGAGCAGATCCAAGCCCCATTATACTCGCTCCTCAGGATAATGGGCATACCGTTCAGGCCTGCCCCAGAATGTGCCGAGAAATATTACATTCCGGGCAGGTGCGGAGTCCTAAAGCTCGACGGTAGAACGATCGCTCTATACGGAGAGGTAAAACCCGAGATCCTTGAACGTTTAGGAGTGGACTACCCGGTCGCGATTGCAGAGGTCGACATGGAGGAGATAGTGGGTTGGAAATACAGGACGAGCCGCCGAGAGTTAGAATACCGCTAGACTGTATAGGTTTTAGAGGCGTGCGTAGACGCATAGTTGTTGAGAGTATTGATAAGATAGCTCTTGATGTCGAGATAGACGTGTGCGTCTCAATACCGGGTGATAGGCGGGGCGCACACCTATCTAGAAACTGTGATGCCATAAGCGATGCTATAGGTGGGATAGAAAGGGCAGGTAGCATCGAAGACTACCTGGAGGGTATTACTGTAAAGCTAATGGAGAAGCACGCCTATGCGGCACGCGCCGAGGCAACGCTTAGAACAAAATACTATGTGAAAATAGACTTTGCAGGTATAAACGGGGTCGAACCCGTAGATGTTGAAGCATCAATATCGCTAGCCAAGGGCTCACAACAGCCTCACCGGAAGCTAAAAGTTGGCCTCTACGGCATGACGGTCTGTCCAAGCGCGCAGGAGAGGATAACACGCATCTTCGGCTATGATAAGCCTGCCCCCAGCCACAGTCAAAAGGCGTACCTAACAGTCGAGGTGGCCTATAGGGGAAACACTATTATCAGGATAGAAGAGCTGGCGAGAGCGGCTTCGAAAGCGTTCTCCGCCCCCACGTTCAGCCTACTAAAAAGAGAGCCCGAGGCTAGGCTTGTATACGCCGCCCATGGGAACCCTCTCTTCGCCGAGGACGTGGTTAGGAATGCTGTGGCTAGAACAGCATGCCTGCTAGGCTCCATGCAGATGCCGGAGGACACCATTATAAAGGCGGAGATAGTGAGCTTCGAGAGCATACATCCGCACAACGTTTACGCTTCATCAACAGTAAGCCTGAGAGAAGCCCTCAAAATAGTGGAGTGCGACGCCAGCAGCTAGATCACCGTGAGACCAGGCCTCCCGCACCGTTTATATAGGGTCTAACTGCCTGTCCCTGCAGGCTCGCCTGTTTTTCCATTCGCTGGGCCAGGCCTGACAGGTATTTCCACGTAGAGAAGAGATTCGTAGTATGACTTAATCCTCCCTCCAAGCTTCTTAACCAGACGGTAAGCCTTAATGTTTCCGGGCAAAATATAGCCCACAACCCTCCTGACTCCCCGCTCCCATAGGACTCTGCTGAGAGCGTAGGCAATACGCTTACCAATCCCCCTGCCCTGGTATTTTTCGAGAACAACGATCCCGGCCTCGGCGGCTGTACCATCACTGTTGGGCACCGCCTCGGCGACCGCTATAATCTCGCCGGTATCCTCTCTCTCCGCGACTATAACGTAGGCGGGACCGTTAAGGATCCTCTCAACGTAGGGCTCGAAATAGCGTACTATAGAGAAGAAGCGAGTATATATGGTCTCGTTGCTCAGGCGCTCGTAGAAAGCCACGAGCTTATCCTTATCGTCGGGGCAGGCACCTCTTATGAGTACCGGGACGCCCTCCTGATCAAGTACGAACCTGTCTAGTCTGACCCCGCATAGAGGACATTTAGGGTCCCGAGCATGTTTTTGTGATGACAAATATCTACCCCAGATTACAAATTATAATGGTGTCCCTCCACCTATAACCTGTAATGAAGCCGTATACAAGAGTAAGGGCTGGAAATCTAGGCCCATTAACATCAATATTATTAGCTATGCTAGACGGTTGAGGGAGAAAATGCTTGCAGAGAGAAGAGTCTAGCAGAGCCCAAATACTGAGGCTAGTCTATAAAAGGGTAGAGTATAACGGGGATAAAACATTATCAGCCGGACTCCTAGGGGAGAGCGTGAGAGTCGCGTTCTACACAGTAACACCTGACAGTCTAATACTGCAGGATCCCGAATATGCAGAAGCATACAGGCTAAAGGACATGAGGGATCTCAGAATAGCGGGAGCACCATACACCTCATACTGCAGATGGCATAACGGCCCTCTCAGCATGCCTGATAAGCCGTGGGAGAGGATATACTGTAATGTCCCAAGCGACTCTTACTGTAAACAGCACAAGAGGAGCCTCCGGCACCTGTACGAGCTATGCTCCACCCTCCACGGCCCAAAAGGGCTGGAGGCGTGCAAAGCCGTTGACAGGATTGAGAGGGCGGAGTACGCGGTCTACCTGACAGACTGGGGAGGAGGCAAGCCTAAGATCGGAATGACAAGGCTTTTCAGGCTATACGAGAGGATAGCCGAGCAGGCCCATATTACCGCGACTCTCCTCGCAATAACAGACTCTGCCTATAAAGCTAGAAGCCTTGAAACTCAGATCTCCAAGAGCGGGCTAGCCCAGGAACAGAAAAGGCAGAGCCTGAGGCTGAGGAGAAGCCTTGGCGAGTCGGCACTCATACTTAAGAGGTGGGCCGAGAAGATAGCGTCAACCGTCGGAGTAGAATGGGATGGAACGCTATTCACCGTGAGACCTGCCAGTATAGACCCTAAAAGCTTCCGGCCGGTGAGGGATCCCTCCGGCCTGGAGATCGCGGATATCAACGGCTACTGGGCGGGCTACGTGTTCGCTACCACGCCGGAGGACGCTAAGATCGCATTCCAGGTTAAACCCTTACAGCACAAGGCAAGCATAATCATAGTCGGGAGAACGCCCGGATAATCGCTTGGAAGCCTAGCCTCACAAGCCTCCCAACAGTGTCAGGGCTAGCATAGGCACTCTTATCCAGGGCGGAGTTGGAAACTACCAGTAGCGCGGACGACTCAAACCCTCTTAGGGATGAGAGGGCATAGAGGGTTGCGGTCTCCATCTCGACAGCGAGAGCCCCCCATTTCGCTGCTTCATCAATCACGGGGCCCTTTTCGGCATAGAACGAGTCGCTGCAGAATACCGGGCCCACGTGGGGGTCTATTCCGTCCTCTCTAAGCGCTTCGATAATTTCTAGTGTCAACCGGGGGGTTGACACCGGTGTTGGCGGAACCCTATCATAATACAGGGACAACCCGCACGTTCCAGGAATCCAGAGGGAGTGCGTCGCGACAATAATACTGCCAGGAGCCACTTCTCCTCTCAGGCTGCCAGACGTGCCAAGCCTAACGATTCTTCTCGCCCCGAGAGCGTGAAGCTCCTCAACAACTATAGCGGTACTCGGTCCCCCCATGCCGTGTGTTGCGAGCGTCACCCTAACGCCCTCCAGGCTGCCAGTATAGGCTATGAGCCCCCTGTTCGTGTTGACAAGCCTGGCATCCTCGAGGAGGCCTGCTAGAGCCTCAACCCTCCCAGGATCGCCAGCTATAATGACGTTCTCAGCTACATCCCCCGGCCCCGCCCTTATATGTATGGGCATCAGGCGTGCACCCGTTTAGAAGTCCTCCTTACCCGTATAGCCTATATAAGATAAGAACGGGCAACATAGCGGTAAGCGGTACCTCTAAGAGTAATTAGGTCTAGAGCGTTGACCGGTAGACGTATTGTAGCGGTAGATCTAGGGGCAACCCACACCAGGATCGCAGTCTTTAACGGTAGGAGCCGGGCAAGCCTGGACCCGTACGTGTCCTGTAAGTGTAAAACTCCTAGGACTAGTAATGGTGAGAGGCTAGCGGCCTGGCTCGCCGATCAGATCGCCACGCTAGCAGGGGATCCAGAGGCTATCTCGATAGCATCATTCGGCCCCATAGATTATAGTGATAGGAGCATAGTGGACCCTCCCAACCATCCAGCACGCAAGATACCGCTTGGAAGAATAGTTGAGAGACGCTTCCCCAACAGCTATACACTGCTGGTTAACGACGCGGTAGCAGGGGCATGGTCGGACCATGTGCTATCCGGCGTGGAAGACCTGGCATACGTGGCAGTAGGCACAGGGGTTGGCGTCGGCGTTGTGGTCGGAGGACGCCTTCTACTCGGCAGGAGGGGAGACAGTCACGAGGCCGGACACATGGTTATAGACTACAAGTCTAGGATCAGGTGCGGGTGTGGGGGCAGGGGGCACTGGGAAGCGATAGGTAGCGGGTCCGCCCTGGAAGCCCTCCGGCTCGCCAGCAGAGACATTGAGACGGTCACAGCCGCTGGTATTGCGGGGCTCGTGGCATGCTATGATCCGGAACGAGTCAGCCTGGGAGGGGGCCTAGTTACTGGAGGCGTGATAAGGGTGGACAGGATTAGAAGTGTGCTCAAAGAATATTCCTTCCAGAACAGAATTCCAGACCTGGTGGTTCACCCGGCAGGCGATAATGCGAACCTTATCGGGGCCTACCTTCTCCTGCTAGAACCGGACAGGGGAGTGCTCGCACTAAACGGGTGGGCGTGAAGGAGAGGAGCACGGTGGTAATAGGTGGGCGGAAAACATATTCTATGGCTTAGAGGGGACCGCGACTCCATAAGGTTGTACAGGAAGGTATATGGCGTGCTCCGGGCCCAGGGGTACACGTTGGAGGTTCCAGGCATAGGTTCAAGGCTTGAAGGGGATCTTGCAGTCTTTACTGCCAGAGCAAGCCCGGAGCATAAGTATTACGCTTCCAGGCTGCCCCCGGGAACCCCCAGCATCTTCGAGAAGAACCCGGTGGCTGCCCTGGCTAGAGTCATAGCGTACCCCGATCCAGAGCTGGGCGTGCTAAGAATAGGGGTCGACCCCGGGAGGAGGTGCGGGGTCACGTTTGTCGGGGACGGAGTCCTCTTCTACTGGGAGAAAGTGGAGTGTGATAGCCTCCCCGACATTGCTGCTCTCGCCAGGCGTATTCCTGCCGGTAGTGTCGAGGTTCTGCTTGGAGACGGTGAGGGGCTTGGCGAGGCTATTAGAGGCTTTGAGGGTCTCGGCTTCAACGTGGGAATCGTGGAAGAACACCATACAACCTCGACCCCAGTATCGTGGAGTATTGCTAGGATGCTGGGAGATAAAGACCTGGCCGCAAGCCTAAGCATAGCACTTAGAGGTGGATTCGGTGGCTCGAGCAGGCCTGTCTGGCTTTATTAGCCTCGTCGGCTTCGAGGATTTCCGGGACAAGGTTTTAGCTAGAGAGTATGAGCCCGCAATATTATTGAGGAGAATGGAAGGCCGGGGCAAGCCCGTGCTCTTCCGCCTCGAGAATGTTAAGAACGATGTGGCCGGCAACGTTGTAGATACTAGAGAGAAACTCTACAAGGCCTTAAACGTGGATAGCGACGAGGAAGCCTATAGGAAGCTTATAGGATCCTATGAGGGCCAGGCAGCTCCCAGGACAGGATGGGCAGGCGGGTACCAGGAGAGCAGTGACGGCTGGATGGGTCTCCCAGCAATAAAATTCTATGAGAGGGACGGGGGCCTGTATCTCACCGCCGGTATAGTGGTTGCCTGCTGGAAGGGCACGTGTAACGCCAGCATACACAGGATAATGGTTGTAGACAAGGATCAGGCCCGGATAAGAATAGTGCCCAGACATCTCTGGAGGATCTACCGGGAAGCGGTAAAGGAGAGGGGCTCCCTACCCGTAACCGTGGTTCTCGGCGTGCACCCGGCATACCTTATCGCCGCCGCCAGCAGCCCACCATATGGGGTATTCGAGCTTGACGTTGGAAGCCGCCTGCTCGGGGGAGAGCCGCTCGCTGAGAGCCCTATACACGGGAACCCCATACCCGCACGTGCAGGCGCAGTAGTTGAGGCCGAGATCACCGGGGAAATGGGCCCTGAAGGCCCCTTCGCCGACATACTATTGTTGTACGATGAGGTGAGAATGCAGCCTACAATGAGAGCTCTCAAAGTGTACGTCTCCCAGGAGGAACCTGTGCAGGCCGTCCTTAGCGGCGGGCTTGAGCATGTAATGCTCATGGGCTTCCCTAGAGAGGCGGCAATATGGGATACTGTTAGGAGGGTTGTCCCAAGGGTTCACGCTGTCAGGCTGACTCCTGGTGGTGGGGGCTGGCTCCACGCTGTTATAAGTATTGAGAAGGCTCATAATGCTGACGGTAAGAACGCGGCCATGGCGGCCTTTACAGGCCATCCAAGCTTGAAACACGTTGTAGTAGTAGACTCGGATATAAACATTGACGATCCGAGAATGGTGGAGTGGGCGGTAGCAACGAGATTCCAGGCGGACAGGGACCTGCTGGTCGTGTCCAATGTTAGGGGTTCAACGCTGGATCCGAGCGGGAGGTCCGGTGTTGTCGCGAAGATGGCTTTAGACGCCACAGTGAAGGGCGACAAGGAAAGGTTCGAGATGGCACGAATACCGGGCTACGAAAGGGAGGTCCGGTGAGCAATGGTACTATTGACACGCGAGGAAGAGGAGATACTGGAGGGTAAAATGGGGGAGGCCAAGGCTAGAGCGTTAGAGGCTATAGTTAAAGTCGCCGAGTCGCTGGGGGCGGAGAGGCTGATACGCATAGAGCATGCTCACATATCAGGCGTGTCCTATGGAACCATAGGAGAGCCCGGCCGGCGTTTCATAGAGGACCTGTACCTTTCCGGTGCTAGAGTATCAGTCCCAACAACGGTAAACCCTATAGGCTTCGACGATGCAGACCCCGCGAATACCGGGGGAATTTTAAAGGTCGACAAGGATTTCTTAGAGGGCCAGCAAGCAATAATCCGGGCACTCACAGGTATGGGAGCAAACCCGGTCCTAACATGTACACCATATAAAACTAGAAGCTTCGCGTCTCTCAACTTAAAGCCTGGATCCCACGTCGCATGGGGAGAGTCGAGCGCTGTCGCGTACGCGAATACGGTCCTAGGCATCTGGACCAACCGTGAAGGAGGACCGTTAGCCCTGCTAGCATCGATAGCCGGCAGGACATACTATTACGGTGTACACATACCCGAGAACAGGATTCCCAGCGAGACATACAGGGTTGAAATAGCACCCGTAGACGAGGTTGACGCTGGAGTGGTCGCTGAGATTCTAGCTGAAACCCACGACAACGACAGGCCACCACTGGTAGAGATGGGGCTCCCGCCGGAACCCTACAGGGACATAGTGCTCCGCGAATTCTCTGCCGCCCTCGGCGCGGCAGGAAACATTAGCATGGCGGTCATACCAGGTATAACGCCGGTGGAGACGCGTGGGATGCGCCCGGGACCTGCAATAGAGATAGAAGCCCGCCTCATCATATCCAGAAGAAAAGATCTCGCACCAGGAAACCCTGTAGATTTCATATTCCTAGGCTGCCCGCACCTGGCAGCCGACGATCTTAAAATTCTGGACCACTACTTGAACGGTAAAGCCAGGATACCTATAATAGCGACACTGTCCAGAGACGCATATGAGAGGGCCGGAGATCACATCAGAAGGCTACAAGCGAAAGGTGTCAGATTCATAAGGAGCACGTGTCTCATAGTCGGCCAGCTCAAAAGTAGAGATTACTCTATTGCAACCAACAGCTATAAGGCATACTTCTATCTCAGGAGGAAAGTGTCTAGCGTGGGCCTTCTAAGCCTGCCTGCACTTGCAAGACTCGCAGTCAACCCGTAGGGGTGCGACCAGGATGGCGTCGTATAGGCTTAAACCTCTGGTTCCGGGTTATGCTGAGGGGGAAACTGTAAAGGTCGAACGCCTCAGCTTCTACGGCGAAGTCGACCCTGTCAAGGGAGAACTCTATGATGGTAGGAGCATTGCGGGGAAGATCCTGGTGATAGGCCGTTCTAGGGGTAGCACTGTAGGCTCATATATTATTTACGGTCTAAAATATTATGGTGTGGAGCCGAAAGCTATAGTGATGGTCAAGAGCGAGCCCATAGTTGTAGTCGGAGCCGTGCTCGCCGGAATACCCCTCTACGAGGGGCTCCCAAGAGAAGTGTTCGAGAAGATACGCGATGGGTGCACCCTAAGGGTTAGGCCTACAGGGGAAATGGAGCTCCTCGAGTGTCCTACAGAGGGTTGAGATTATCCTGGCGTTAACAACCTCTACCGGCGGATCTTCTCCGCCCTCACGTTCAACCTTTACTCTAACGATATGGGCACCCCTCGACTCAGCGTTTCCCAGCACTTTCTCGAACGCATCTTTAATAGTCTCCAAGTACTGCCTGTCCTCGTAGATCTCGAGCCTGCTCCTATAGGCTAGCCTGTCAAGTATCAGGTCGATACTGACATCCAGATACACTATAATGTCGGCTTCTGGTACCTTAGAATTGACCGTCTCAACCCATCTAAACCCGGAGTATACCCCCTGATATGCTATGCTCGAGTATTTGTACCTGTCGAGAACGACGATCCAGCCCTCGGATAACAGATCAGCCAGCGGGGCTCCAGACTCGGGATCAGGCCAATAGAAATGGCGAAGCCTATCCGCAGCGAAGAGTAATGCTAGGAGATCGCTAAAACGGCCATTTTTTGGCAGGCTCTTGTCCGCTAGGAGCCTCCTGATAAGGCTTCCTATGGGCCCCCTAGTAGGCTCCTTCGAGTATACCGCTTTGAGCCCGATACTGTTTAGGTATGATACCGTCATCTTGGCGTGAGTGGTTAAGCCGCTTCCATCGACACCCTCGAAGGCGATAAGCAGCCCGTTATGGTCTCCCGTCAAGCTCTCCTAAACACCCCCGCGAGCGGTATGTGTTGTTCGAGGTCCATGGGATGTCTGGTTGTCGTTCCAGTATCGCGGCGTTTGTATGGGGCTGGCTGTTAAAGGGTGAGGCCCGTATTACGGTAGCATTTTTATTGAATAATATATAATAAAGTGGGATTTTATCTGCATAACATAAGAGGCTCCGAACGTATCAAAGACTAAATGCTGGATGGAATCGTAAAGGACCTCTTCCCCAGGTCCCCTGCCAGGCTGAAAGGGGGGTAGGTGGCTGGTTATGATCGGCGCCGAGAGCATAGAATTTCAACTTCTCGATATAACATATGAGATCGAAGCGGGAAAACCTCTACTGGTCATGTATGGCAGGGATAGTAATGATAAGAGGATCGTCGTAAAATATGATGGTTTCAGGCCATACTTCTACGCCCTCCTAGAGAAAGGCGTTGACCCCTACTTAGCTATAGACCAGGTTAGGAGGCTCTCAAAGCCTTCTAGCCCTATACTATCCATTGATCCTGTAGATAAGAAGTATATAGGACGTCCAGTCGAGGCGTTGAAGATCACAACTCTCATACCGGCCAAAGTCCGCGAGTACAGGGATCTAGTTTATAGGCTTGACAGTGTCCGGGAGGTGTTAGAGGCTGATATAAGATTCTCTATGAGGTTTCTCATAGACTATAACCTGTATCCTATGCGTTGGTATACCGCGAGAGCTGTTAAGAAGAGCAGTACGGGGCCATACAGGGTTGACGCTTTATACGTGATACAGGGGGGCGGAATAGAGGAGGTGGGTTCCCGGGCCAACGAGGATCCCCTCCGCGGCCTGAAGGTTATGGCGTTCGATATTGAAGTTTACAGTGAGAGGGGATCGCCCGATCCGAGGAAGGACCCGGTTATTATTATTGGGTATGCTACCAGTGAGGATAGGGAGCCGAAACTTATTGTTGCTGAGAGGTCAGATGTAGAGGTTATAAGGAATTTTGTTAAAATAATAAGAGAATATGATCCAGACATAATAGTCGGGTACAACCAGAACGGGTTCGACTGGCCATATCTCATTGAAAGGTCGAAGATACTCGGGGTAAAGCTTGACGTTGGCCGAAAGCAGGGCGGGATTCCACAGTCCAGCGTGTATGGCCACATCTCTGTTCCGGGAAGGTTAAACGTGGACCTGTACGATTTCGCCAAGGAGCTACACGAGGTCAAAGTGAAGACGCTAGAGGAAGTAGCGGACTACCTGGGCGTGCTACCAAAGGAGAAGAGAGTAATATTAGAGTGGTGGCAGATAAACGAGTACTGGAAGGATGAATCGAAGAGGAGCATCCTATTACAGTATGCTAGGGATGATGTCAGGGCTACCATAGGCCTGGCCGACAGGTTCCTACCCTTCGGGGCCCAAATGAGCACTATAAGCGGCCTACCCATGGACCAGGTTATGGCCGCAAGTGTCGGTTTTAGGCTGGAGTGGAGGCTCCTAAGGGAGGCTTTCAAGCAGAACGAGCTCGCTCCCAACAGGGTTGAGAGGAGGGAGGAGTCCTACACGGGGGCAATAGTCCTTAAGCCTAAACCCGGCCTACACGAGAACATTGCCGTGCTCGATTTCGCAAGCATGTACCCAAATATTATGGTTAAATACAATGTGGGCCCAGACACGCTCGTCAGGCCGGGCGAGGAGTACAGTCCAGAAGAGGTTTACGTGGCTCCAGGTGTCGGTCATAAGTTCAGGAAGAGGCCAGATGGGTTCTTCAAGAAAGTAGTGGTTAAACTTCTAGATATTAGGAAGCGTCTCAAGGAAGAGCTCAAGAGAACGCCCAAGGATACCCCTCTCTACAGGCTCCTCGACGAGAGACAGAAGGCGGTCAAGGTTCTAGCGAACGCAACATACGGTTACATGGGCTGGTCGTATGCCCGCTGGTATTGCAGGGAGTGTGCCGAGTCTATAACGGCGTGGGGGAGGGCTACAATCACTAAGGCCATCGAGCTAGCGAGAAGGCTGGGCTTGGAGGTTATTTATGGTGATACTGACAGCTTGTTCGTCTCGTATGATCCGGAGAAGGTTGAGAAGCTTATTGAAACAATAGAGAAGGAGCTAGGATTCGAAATAAAAATAGATAAAATATATAAAAAAGTGTTCTTCACAGAATCAAAGAAAAGATATGTGGGCTTGACAGTCGACGGGAAGATTGACGTTGTAGGCTTCGAGGCTGTCAGGGGCGATTGGAGCGATCTAGCCAAGGAGACACAGCTGAAAGTAGCCGAGATAGTATTGCGAACGGGTGACCTGAACAAGGCTATAGAATATGTTAGGGACATTATAAAACAATTACAAGAAAACAAAATAAATATTAGGAAACTCATAATTTGGAAGACCCTAACGAAAAGGCCCGAAAAATACGAGGCAGAACAGCCCCACGTATACGCTGCTAGGCTAATGGAAAAGGCGGGCTACAAGGTCGAGCCTGGAATGAAAATAGGGTTCGTCATAGTGAGGGGTAGCGAGAGACTCTCGAGAAGGGCGCGCCCCTATTTCATGGTTAAACCCGAAGAAATAGATGTAGACTACTATGTCGACAAGCAAATTATTCCTGCAGCGCTGAGAATCCTCGGGTATTTTGGTGTGACAGAGAAAACGTTAAAATCAGGGAAAAAGCAGAAATCTCTTCTAGACTATTTCGGTTAGACTAGATCATTGAATGTTAGATACGTTATGCCTTCCGGCTTGCTCCCTATTTTTGCTCCCAATCTCGCACCTATCAGTATTTTCACGCCCTTCTCGGCGGCAGCATCCATAAGCCTCTGAGTTATGATGCCGTCAAACACTATAGCGTATACAGTGTTATTTTCTAGGTTCTTTATCTCGTTGAACAGGTCTCTCACGCGCACCCTTTTTATCTCATTCCATTGGCTATCGAAGAATACGGCTTCGAGCGTCCCCTTTAGACTGTTTATTATCTCAACTATCTTCTCCTTTGGTATAACGGCTACTAGTGACGGTTCTACTGCTCCCGTTTTGGTCTCCTGGACAGCCTTGGCTTCCCCGCTGACCGCCTCTTTCTTCTCTTCGCGTTTCTCCTCTACGACTGCTTCTTTCTTCTCTTCAACTACGGGTTTCTTCTCTTCAGCTTTCTCTTCGGCTTCTTCCTTCTTCTCCTCTGGCTTGGCGGCTTCCTCCTTCTCTAGGCCTATCTGTTTTTTGACTGCGGATGCTGGGACCATCTGTTTGAGTGCCGCGGCTATCTCCTTGCCTGTCAGGTGTTCTACCTCCATCCCTTTGGGGGCTCTCGCTACATAGTCTATGTCTGCTTCTGAGAGTAGGGTTTTGAGTATGAGGTCTCCTCCCCTGTCACCGTCGACGAATGCGATAGCCTTCTTCTTTTTGGCTAGCTCGATTATTGTTTTCGGAGTGTGCTCTCTAGCGCCGCCGATGGCTATTACATTATCGTACCCGTATTTCATTAGGTTGATAACGTCAGCTCTGCCTTCAACTATTATGATCGTGTCTGACTTATCGACTCCGGGGGCGGCTGGGAGCTTCTCGGGCCCGTACTCTATAACTTTGACTTGTTTCGGTTTTTCCTCGCTCTTAAGTATCTCCCTGATAAGCTCTTTGAGGTCGGGTTCCGTCTCTTTCATCTGCCTGATAAGCTCTTTGCTCCTCTCGATTATCTTCTTTATCTTTTCCTGCCTCAGATCCTTTATCTCCTCCACGACTATCTTAGCCTGATAAGGGCCGATACGGTCTACAGTCTCCAGCATTGCAGCGAGAATAGCTGTCTCGACCCTGTCTAGGTTGCTGGGGATCTGTATTGTTCCGACCGTTTTAGATCCGTGATATTTAATGTCGACGTATACGCGCCCTATCTTGTCCTTGTTCTGGAGCGCTTCAAGGTTGAAATCGCTTCCTAACAGGTTCTCCGTCTGCCCGAAAATAGCACCTATAACATCGTGCTTCTCAACTCTCCCATGAACTTCTAGCCTAGCCTTAATCAGGTACTTCATAGTCGTATTACACCTCCCTTCACAGCCTTGAGGCTTCCCGTCCCGGAGGGCTTCACGCCTAGCATGGCCACCGGGCGGGGGCTAATGCCACATCTAGCAGTGCGGCAAGCTTACTATGCTCGCTTTCATGCTCAATGCACGCCTTCGGAGGGTGTGCATGTCCATAATAGGAATAGTAGGGGGTAAAGGTTTAAAGTAGATACGAATCAAATAGGCAATTTCACCTAGTTACGTTACCCATTATCCTCTCGATAAGCCCACGCGTCTCACTATCGCTTAGTAGGGTCCTCCTCACAGGCTCTAACATCTCTATTAGAGCGTTCGCCGTCGCGTTTTTGAGATCCACGGGATGTAGTCTTCCCTCGACATAATCTCTTTCCAGCTCCTCGTATTTCTCGTAGACAACTGTCCCCCCATACTTTGCTGGTCTCTCGACGACGAGTTTGAATCCTGGCCTGGCAAAGAGTATGTACTTGTTTATCTCTATTATAGGGTTGAATTTGACCTCTCTTGGCGGGCAATAAGCCCTCCTTATCTTAGACCTTATACTGTCCGGGTCCTCATGCAGGAAGATAGTGGATGAGAGATCGCTCTTGCTGGCCTTAATTTCCGCGTAGAGCTCGTCTATTTCCATTTCCGCTATTTTCGACGAGTCCATCCTACCGAGCCCCCGGAGGCTCGTGAGGAGCGGCGTGTGGACCGCTATAGGTTTCTTCCTTTTAAGTTTTTCCGCGGTATCGCGCGCCAGCATATGGGCTTTCCGCTGGTCCATGCCTCCCAGGGCTATGTCGAGGTCGAGGTAGAAGATGTCCGCTACCTGCATTGCAGGATATATTAGTTTGCTCGCGTCAAGATCTGCCTCATCCATCCTCCGACCCATGATAGTGAGGGCTCTCCTAATACGTTTCACACTATTAGACTTACTGACACGTATAACCAGGGCCCAGTAGTCCTTATCGCCCGCTAAATCCTCGGCGTCAATAAACCTAATCTTCTCCACAGGTATGCCCAGGGCTTGCATTGTTTTTCTGATTAGTCTAGCGGAAGTTCTTATCAGCTCCATGCTACCCCCGAGCTTGTCGTTAATGTATGCATGCCATGTTGCTTCGAGTATTGTGAAGTCGATGCCAGCCCTTATCATGTCCGCAACCTTGAAAACCCAGATGAGCCAGCCAATATGCATAAGACCGCTAGGCTCGTATCCGATGTATGCTTTCAACCTATCTCCTGTCTCCAGTTTTCGCCGTAACTCTTCGGGCGTGATAACCTCGATCGTATTCCTCGTGATAAGGTTAAACCTCTCCTCCGCGTTCAAAGACTATTGCACCTGCGTGTTTCCTTATGTTTCAAGGAAGCTGGAAATAAGCGTTTTCAGGTCAGGCCTCACCCTCATTATACGGGTGTAGAATCCCTCCTCTTCCAGTATTCTCCTCTCCCAGGACTTCCGCAGGGAGAAACAGAGATAGCATCCTATACGGAGAAAGCCTTCGCTGTAGAGCGGATTAAGATCCAACCCTTCCGATAATATGTAGAGAGAGGTCCAGGCTCCAGACCAGTACTTGATCGGGGCCACCCTTTCAAGGCCGGTCAGAATATCGAGTGTGAGAGGCCCCCTCTTCCCTCGCCTCGGCGACTCGGCATCCCTATCGCCGACTATAAGAGCGTAATCCTTACCGTTCCCAGCTATTCTCTTAGCAGTAGAGGCGAGAGCTGCAAGCTTGCGTCCGGTGCACCATCTATTCTCCGGTGTTGGTAGGGGGAGGCCCTCGCGTGTCAGGCCGCTGTCCACCCCAGCCTTCACTGTTACCAGCTCTACTCCGAGGCGCGATGTTGTATTTTCGACGTACTCCTTGTTAACAGGAAAATCAATGCCCGTATCGACGTAGATCGCTACGACATTCTCGGGCCCAAAATGTTTTACCGCTAAGAGTAGTGACGCGGTAGAATCTTTCCCACCGCTTACTGGCACGATAGCTTTTCTGCGTTCCGTCTTCTCTAGGAGGCCGAGGGAGTGCTCCTCTAGCAGGCGGATGAGAGGGGTGTTCTGGCGGAGCATTTCTTCCAGGCTCGCCCACGTTTTTATTGATACACTACTAATCGCGTCCCCATCAGGTTCTGGTTGCCGGCCATCTCTTGGGAGGAGGATGTCCGTGTATGTGCGGCTATTGATGTATAGTCTATGTTTTCCTTGCCCCTGCTTGAACAGGATTCCCACGCTGTTGGCTTCCGGCTTGAAATCGTAGCCGGTATACGAGAGTAGTCTCTCTAGCCCCTTCCCCCAGAGTAGGAAGCTATCGGTTTCCGGGGTGTAGAGGTCTGCGATCCTGTAGAGGGGAGCCCCCTTCCCCCTGGTTATGATGAATGTATGGTCCCACCAGGTCTCGGTTCTCATGATAGCTTTTGCCTTCGCTATTATGCTTGCAAGCATTTCCAGTGTGCTATTTCTAGGCTTCCTAGTTCTAGTTTTTACTACAACAGTGAATGGTGTGCTCCCGAGAACATTATTGATGCACTCAACGTTCTCGTCTCTCCCGAGAACTACGATAGTGAACGGTTCGACGCTATCCCTTATAGCCCTGCATAGATTCTCCCCGCGTTTACCGCCAAGAGAGGTTACCACTAAAAGCCTGTCTCCAAGGATCCTCTCAGACGCGTGTTTGATTGCGGATGCGTCCTTCCTACTCCTCACCAGTATCTTCATGCTCATCCTCTACCTTTAGCCCTCTTGCAAGTATTATGCCGACAGCTCCTATAAACGCGCCTAAAACGATCGATATGGCGATTGCAGTATATATTATCACTTCGACGGCCTTAGAGGGCGGGAGCGCTACGAGCACGTAGGGGTATGCCACCCCTAACAGTAGCCCTACTATTATAGCTGTAAAGCCGAGCCAGGTATTCCTAGCACGCAACTACCTTCACGCCCCAGCACGACACGCAAGAGCCCCAGTCTTTCCACTATTTGCGCGTCTTTTCACGCTTAAGATATGTATATGGCCGGGATCATCTATTATCCCTTTATTGGAATGATCGTCATGGCCGGGGAGAACTATCAGAGCGCTAATGTGACTGTAGACTCGGAGGGGAGGCAGTACCATCTCAGGGTCGCCCCCGGGGATATTGCCAGATATGTTCTCCTACCGGGCGATCCTGCCAGGACAGATCTTATATCGAGCATATGGGATGAGAGGAGGCTCATAGCCTCGCATAGAGAGTTCAAAGCCTACACTGGCAGGCATCTAGGGGCCCCTATAAGTGTCGTTAGTACCGGTATAGGATCGCCGAGCGCGCTAATAGCGGTGGAAGAGCTTTTCAGGGTAGGAGCAGATACTTTTATAAGAGTAGGCACCATGGGCGCGTTGTCAAGCAGAGTGAAGCCTGGAGACCTGGTTATTGGTGTTGCTGCTGTCAGGCTTGAGGGGGCGTCTAAAGACTATGTAATACCCGAGTATCCCGCCTACGCTAACTATGAGGTTGTAGCTGCCCTCATAGAGGCCGCTGAGAGGAGAGGGTTCAACTATCACCTGGGAGTGGTTGCAAGCACGGATACTTTCTACCTGGGACAGGGCCGTCCAGGCTTCAGGGGCTATATGACCTCCAGGGCTGCACGTATAGTGCCAGATCTTCAAGCCGCCGGCGTTCTAGGGTTTGAGATGGAGTCTTCAGCCATAATGACGGTTGCCTCTCTCTACGGTGGCAGGGCAGGTTGTGTCTGCGCCGCTATAGCGAACAGGGTCACCAATGATTTCGTACCGGAGGCTGGTGTTAGGGAGGCGAGCATTGTGGCTTCAGACGCTGTTGCATTACTCCACAGGCTTGACAGGCTAAAGGAGAGGGAGGGTAAGAAATGGGCCAGCATGAGCATGCTTGGGAGCATACGGTTGTAGGGAACATAAACCTTGACATCAGCGTAGTGCTAGATCATTATCCCCCAGAGGACTCCCACGTCTTCGCCAGAGAATCGTGGATGGGGCTGGGAGGCGCGGCCTCGAACTATGCTGTGGCCGCGGCACGCCTAGGCCATAGGAGTAGGCTCGTCGCGGTGGCGGGCGAGGACGCTGTTAAGCTAGGACTCCTCGACGCGCTGGAAAGTGCTGGCGTTGACACGTCGAATGTTAGGATCCTGGAGAGGGTCTCCTCGGGTAGGGTTATAGTTCTTATAGTGCCGAGAAACTCGTCTAGAACGCTAATTACGATACGGGGAGCCAATAGTATGTTATCGCCAGAAATGGTCCCCACGGACGGCCTCGGAGCCATACACTTTGCTAGCGTGAAGCCTTCAATAATATTAGAGGCGTGCGATAAATGCGATTACGAGCTTGTAGCGTACGATCCGGGAGGAGAAATATACCGCTCGTCACCCGCCGAGCTCGCGCGAGCCCTGGCAAGGATTGGAGTATTATTTATGAACGATAAAGAGTTGGGGGAAGCATTGAGGAAGATGGGGCTAGACTCCCCGCTGAGTCTCGCCAGAAGCCTAGCCCCTCCCAGGCTCCTGATAGTCAAGAATGGGGCTGGCGGGGCGACACTCTACAGTCTAGATATGAAAGTGTCCGTCGTACCACCTGCAAACAAGGCTGGGCACCCCGTCGATGTTACGGGCGCTGGTGATGCTTTCGACGCTGCGTTTAACGCTTGGATACTTGAGGGCCATGGTATAGTGGATGCGCTCCGAGCGGCAGTCGCGGCTGGAACACTCAAAGTTGCCAGGAAGGGTAGTAGCAATATGCCCTCTCGCGCCGAGATCGAGGCGCTGATAGGAAACACTCGCGTCATACTGTAATTTATAATTGATAGGTAAATATAGCGCTATTGTGGGGAGACCGCTAGCCCTGAGCCTGTAGGGCCTGCTGTTTGGAGAAGTAGTCTTTAAGCTGGGCAAGCTTGCGCTCGGGCAGGGCCACCTTCGCGGTGCTAGCGGCTTTCTCCAGCTTCTCTATGAAGTCGAGGGGAGTAAGAGATTCGCGGGGCGCATCTAGGTTGACCATGAACACTGTGTTCTTAGCGGGATCGTAAATCCTAACAATATCGACTATTTTGTTTTTCTCCTGTACCCGGTAAACGTCCAGCTGCATAAGGCCTAGCTCCTCGATTATTCTCTTGTAGAGTGTAAACCTGCTCCTACCAGCCATTACAATGCACCCACATCCGCAGTACCCTCTCCCAGCTAATAAGAGTTAACGGGTGTCCCGTGATGGGAGATGAGGAGTGGATGAGAGCGACAATACACCTACCGAGCATAGCGAGAACCATAAGGCTCTCCGTCGGAGACCGCCGTGTTACTGTAGAAGAGATTTCGCTAGCACTAGGCATCGATACGAGAGCTGCAGGAAAACTGCTGGCACGCCTGGAGAGAATGGGCCTTGCCGTCAGGATCTCCAGGGGCAGATACCGCATACTACCCTCCGCTCTTAGCGTCCCGTATCCCCGTAACAGAGTAGATAGCGGCGAGAACCCACAGTACTGATACGTAACAGTAGTGGACCCTGCGGAGTTTATAGTCAACGATACATCCCAGTACTGCTGCTGCAACCGCTACTAGCAGCGCGGTTAGGGATACTATGTAGAGTCGTTTGTCCAAAACTGTTCACACCCTCAGCGTTACACATTTTGAGGTCTAAACAGTCTAACACCTTCTTTTTAGGTCTATCCTACAATAATAGCCTTCGCACGGCTCCCTATAGGTAACGTGGTGTATGCGTATGAAGGCGGAAAAAAGCGTAGAGCGGGCCGAAGCACTACTTCTTGAAGCGGCAAGAGAGGAGAGGGTCTTCACCTATAAGAGCCTGATAGAGAGGGTGATAACGGCTGGGAGTGAGGACAGGCCAGATCACAGGGTGTTCAGGAGGGCTTTCGCCGGCCTCGTCCGTAAAGGGGTCTTCGTTAGAGAGCCGGACAGGGAGAAGGGCATAGTGGTCTACAGGCTTGCGGGAAAACATTGAGTTATAGGCAGGGCCTAGGAAGGCTCTTCTCAGTTTCTAACGGTCTCCCTCCACACTTCCCTTATTATAGCTCCGAGTATTTCCACTCCACGCCAGAGCAGGTCCTCCTCTATTACTAGAGGTGGAGCTATCCTTATCGTTGACACGCCCGCCCCAATCACTAGCAGGCCGCGCTTGAAACTCCTCCTAATTATCTCCGCCAGCTCCTTCTTGGCAGGCTCCTTCGATTCCCTGTCCCTCACGAGCTCTACTCCAATCATGAATCCCTTACCGCGCACGTCACCTATAATCGGAACCTCCAGTGATAGATCGGAGAAGTACTTCTTTACCTCCTCGCCTAGCCTTGCAGCCCTATCGAGCAGGCCCTCCTCTTTTATCACGTCTATCACAGCGTTCATCGCTGCGAGCGAGACAGGGTTTCCACCAAAGGTTGACGCGTGGCTCCCAGGGGGCAGGTCCATCACATCGCTACGCCCTATTATAACGCCTAGCGGGAGCCCTCCGCCTATCGCTTTCGCTACAGTTATAATATCCGGCTTCACACCCCAGTGGTTAATAGCGAACCATTTCCCGGTCCTGCCAACCCCGGCTTGTACTTCATCGTCAATGAGCAGTATGCCATGCTTATCGGCTAGCCTGCGAAGGCCCGGGATGAAGTTGTCTGGAGGCACAATATAGCCTCCCTCGCCCTGTATCGGCTCGAATATGAAGGCCGCCACCTCTGACGGGTCGACAATCTTGCCGAATATCCACTCCTCAATATATGATAGTACGGCCTCACCGCACTCCTCGGGCGTCTCGCTCTTGAAGGGGCACCTGTAAGGGTAGGGGTAGGGTACATGTATAATATTAGGGACTAGCGGGGAGAACCACTTCCTCTGGACCGGCTTGCTAGCCGTAATACTCATAGCCCCATAGGTTCTACCGTGGAAAGCGCCCAGGAAGCCTATAATGTAGGGCCTGCTCCCATGGAAATGGCCGCGAGCAACCTTAACAGCGCCCTCAACCGTTTCCGCGCCGCTATTTGCAAAGAAGACTTTGCCCTCATCGAAGGGCGATATCTCGACGGCCTTCTTAGCCGCACGCACCGCCTCCTCATAGTAGAAGTCTGTTAGCGAGAAGTGCAACAGCTTCTCGGCCTGCCTCTTTATAGCCTCTACAACTTTAGGATGGCCGTGGCCCACGTTCATAACGGCGAGAGCGCTATTGAAGTCTATGTACAGGTTCCCGTCCACATCCTCTACGACAGCGCCTTTAGCAGTTTTAACCACGAGAGGATACCATCTCACGAAGCTCTGCATTAAATACTTCTCGTCCTCCTCGAGAACCTTCTGGGCGTTCGGCCCTGGAGGCTCGACTCTTATGAGTGGGATCTGCTCCATCCGGGTTCACCCTCCATTTCCATATATTACATTGCTAGTAAAAAGGATGTAGTATGGCGGGCGGCAATGGGCGGGTGCGGTAAGCTTGAGATAGTCGAGGAAATAGTCATTGCAGGGTCGAGAAGGTTCCGGGTGAGGATAGGCGGCACGAACATTATCATAAACGTTTCAGCAGGCACGCCGGAAGAGGCGCTCGAGAAGGCACAACGTATAGCTGAGAGAAGAGTGGAGTGCTAGTGCTAGTCTTCGTCCACCTCTAACGTGTCACCGCCAAGTATATAGTAGGAGCCCTCCTCAGTGTATTCCCTCTTCCAGACTGGAAGCTCGTGCTTGACACGGTCTATGAACACCCGTAACGCATCTAGCACATGGGTTCTGCTCACACCCGCAACGCCCAGAACCATAGTAACGCTTCCAGGCATCCTCCGCCCAGTATAGTGGACTCCCGCGACAGCACGAACACCCTCCATTGCTAGGATGTCTGAGGCGATCTTCTCGAACACCCTTAATGAGAGGTCGCCGGCAGACTCGTATTCTAGAGCCTTAACGTTACGTCCAAGGTTTCTTCTCCTAACCAGCCCTATAAAGATAAGTACCGCGCCGGTGTCATCGCCGGCGTTACTCCTCAGGAAAGAGAGAACCCTCTCAATAACATGGCCCTCCGGCTCGTCGGGGCCTACCAGCTCCACGAACACCCTGGCCGCCCCACCGCTGGGCGGAGGCATGACATGTATTGTGGCGCCGCAAGATATACGGTCCTCGGAGGATAGCCTGGACCCGTTCGAGTCTAGAACTACAGGGTTGAAGCCGAGCTTTCTAGCTTCGGGATACTCCTTCATTAACAGATCAACTATGTCCCCAACTCTCACTCTATCCCCGGATAGCTTGAAAGTTATGGAACCAGCACCTACCGCTTTCCTCAGTAGACTGTAGAGTTTCACCTGCACGTAACAGTCTCCCGGTATGTTAGATCACCTTCTTCCTCTTCTCCATCCTCTTCCTATTAGCCTCTTCGAGCTCGCCTATAAGCTCCCGTATAGCCGGTCTTGCGCAGGAATCGTCTAGCCTTTCAAGTAGGAGCCTGAAAAACTTAGACGCGCACCTACTACTATGGAATGCCAGTGTAAACCCGGCTTTCTCGACCACTATGCCTTGGCCTCTAGGGAATTTACGGCCGCACACTATACAAACGTAGTATTTATCGTCTGCCCTGTCGGACGCCAAAACACCTTCACCCCTAATATTGTCCGTGGCCAGCCAGCATATAAGCCCAGGATTAATTAACACTGGAAAACCCAACATTTGAGAGGCTAGAGGCTGTAAAGCCAGACTAGACTAAACTTCACCTTCCAGGAGGATGCTCGGCGGAGAGCAGTGTATGGGAATGCGCCCAGCGTGTAAGCCCGTGTAGTAGGTGTTGGGTGCAGAGCATCCATTATGGTTGGAGGGCATCCACACATGTATAGCGACATGACAGGCTTGGAAGGGCTACCCGGCCTACACCCGAGAGTGATCAACGCGGTTAGGGAGAGAGGGTGGAGGTCTCTCACTCCTCTCCAGTTGAGAGCTGCAGAAGAGATACTCAGTGGAAATAACGTTCTAATAATGGCCTCAACCGGAAGCGGAAAAACAGAGGCCGCCCTTCTACCTGTTTTCAGCATGATGCTAGCATCTGAGAGAGCCCCATTCTCACTACTGTATGTTACGCCTATGAAGGCGCTCATAAACGATCTCTACTCCAGGGTTAAATGGTGGGCTGAAAGACTAGGCTTCCGGGTTGCCAGGAAGCATGGTGACACGAGCACTGGAGAGCGCATGAGGCGTCTCCGAGAGAGGCCGGACATCCTCATTATAACCCCGGAGAGTTTAGAGATCGATCTAGACTGGGCCCATAAGGCTAGAGAGCTTTACAGGAACGTGCGATGGGTCATAGTAGACGAGGTGCACGAGCTCCTTAACGGTAAGAGGGGAGCACAGTTCCTCATCCTACTGGAAAGACTGAAACACTATGCTGGCAGGGACTTCCAGAGGATCGGTCTTAGCGCCACGCTAGGCCGGCCGGACCAGGCCCTAGAAATGCTATCTGGAAGCAGTAAGAGGCCCGGAAAGATAGTAGTGGGCGGAGACCCGAAACGGTTGGATCTCAAGATAACGTATGTTTCTGACCGCGCCTCAAACTTCTGGTCGAATCTTGCCAGGAAAGTCCTAGAAGAGATAGAAAAGCCTAGTCTCGTCTTCGTGAACAGCAGGTATATGAGCGAGAAACTCAAAGACGCTCTTGAAAAGGAGGGTGCAGAGAACGTTTACGTGCATCATTCAAGCGTCTCGCCTAGGCTCAGAGAGGAGGCCGAACGGAACCTGAAAGAGGGAGCTATAGATGCGATTGTTTGCACTAAAACGTTAGAGGTCGGGATAGATGTCGGTTCGATCAGGAAAGTCGTGCAGGTCAAGAGCCCAGGAAAGCCCTCAAGCCTCCTACAGAGGGTTGGGAGGAGCGGGCACAGGCTGAACGCACCGGCACGGGGAACAATAATAGCCGTTGGAGGGGGAGACCTGCTAGAGTCGCTAGCAGTAGCCATACTGGCTAGGAAGGGCGAGATAGAGCCTCTAAAGACGAGTAGGATCCCGAGAGACGTTATCGCAAAAGCCATACAGGGGATACTGCTCGAAAAGGGCGAGGCTAGCCTAGACGAGATTTACAAGCTGGTAAGCTCGCACCCCAAAACAGGGCTCTCGAGAGAGGATTATGAGAGGCTCATAGACTACCTGGAACAGCAGGGAGTCATCCGCATATCGAACGGGAAGGCGCGGCTCGGTGCAACCTTCTACAAGATATGGCGCTTCCGCGGGGGAGACGAGTCTAGAACGTGGTGGTCTAGGAGCTTCTCCGAGTTCTTCACAATGATAGGAGACCGGGACACGTTTGTCGTGAAACATGGAGGAAGCATTATAGGATACATAGACTCGGTATACGTGTACAGGTTCCTACGGCCTGGCGACGTGATAAGACTCTCGGGAGCATCATGGACTGTTACAAGAATAGACGAGAACACGTCGAAAATCGAGGTAGAGCCCTCCAACGGTATCGGCGAGGTCCCCCTATGGATGGGCGAGACTGTTAGAAGGCCGAAAAGCGTGGCTCTAAAACTCGCAGAAATACTATGGACAGAAAAACCGGAACTGGAAGGCATCAAACTCAGCCCCGAAGCGAAAAGGACAGTATCCTCGTGGAGGAAATACTATCTAGGCAAAGTTCTAGGCGGTCCAATACCGAGAGAGGAAATCGAGAAAACGGTGATCTACGAGAGATATGGTGACGAGCACATTCTGACAATACCGCTAGGAAGCGGTGCCAACGAGACACTAGCACTACTAGCATCATACCAGGCAGTAAAAGAGGCCGGCATGAGCGTATATTACAAGTCTAACTTTATGGGGTTCAGCATTTACACCGGCGGCAGTAACCCACTTAACCTACTATCATCCCTAGACCCTGAAAATATAGAATCCGATATAGAGAGAGCACTAGAGAGCAGCCCGCACTTCTACCAGACGCTTAGAGAGATTAGGATCGCCTTCGGGAAACTGGGCGGTATAGGTGATGATGGGAGAGACGATCTACTAGTTGAAGAGGCGAGAGAACAGGTCAAGGATGCAATCCTGGACGTCGAGACAGCAAAACAGTTCCTAGAGAAGCTAAACAGCGGAGAGATAAGAATAATAACACCGTTAGTCTCCGGCCTCACGCCACTTGCACGAGAGATACTTAAATCTCCAAAAATACGCCCCTGGCTCCCCGACCTTGCGGGAAGGATAGCTAAACTAATAGAGGGGACAGCCCTAACAGTAGAGGAGATCGCCGACATCCTCGGACTATCAGAGAAGACTGTGGAGAACAAGCTGAGAGAAATGAGGAAGCCCGAGTACGCCTCGAAAAGGGCTGTCGCGTTTGTAGATGTCGACACTGGGGAGTGGCGGTGGACACTAGCGAGAACTCTCAGCGAGGTGGCGGAGAGCGAGGAGTTCGAGTCTAGCTTTAGACCCTCAAGAAGAGACGATCCTTATAGGGTAATAGTCCAACTGGTGCCCCGAGCCTCTGCAACGCGAGAGGTGATCGTCACCCCCGAAACGGTAGAGAGTAGGTGGCGCGAGATAGCACGCTACCTACCGGAAGAATCATATAAAGTAAAAATAATAAGTGCTTATGACTATGGAGGCCGCGACGACGTCAGCATAACATACTTCAACACCAACAGGGACAATCTAAGACTACTACTGCTCAACGCGGCAACATACATACAGGCTAAAAACATATACTTCTAAAATGGGAAACCAAACTCGAAGCATATGAGAGCAACTGTAGGAGACAGACACTAGAACACTTGAGGGCCGACCAGAAATGCTCAACACCGAGGCTATGGACAACAGCATAATACCAGAATTAGATCCCTACTATACGCTTCTAGCAACAGCATACACCAGGGCGAGCGAAAGCGAGGACTGGAAGCACATACATGAGAGAATAGCAGACATAGTATCGAAGGCAGAGAGTATAGGCAGGCAATGCACCGAGCTGGGTTGTAGAATAAAGGTTGATAAGGATCATATAAAGAAAATAATATCTTATATTAAAGAAAATGATTATTATAATGTAATAGAATATATTATAAAATTAGAAGAAAAATTAAATAAAACATATAAATTATTTAGTAATATATACAAATATAATATAATTGTTAAACTGATATTTATTATATTATTATTTTTAATTTCATATATGGAATTTGTGTCCGTTGCGAATTTACTTTCTGCTACGATCTTCCTTGCAGGAATAGCTTTTGGCGCCTCGAGTATCGTATTGTTTCGGACTAGATTTTTTGATTATGCTCTTGTATTACAGGAAATTTTATTTATAATTAAAGATATTTTATTTAATAATTATTCAGTATTAATATTTAATATTAGTTTTATAATAATTTTTATATTTTATTTGAATATTAAATATTATATTATAAAATTTAGAATATAATATGTTTATGGTAAAGACTGGTGTTTAAAGGCGTGAAAGCCTCTTTGAAATAGTGAGAGCGAGAAAGGGGGTGACTGTACATGGTGAAGTTCGGAGACCTAATATACTCCCAGGAGGAGGCTCCCTCGCAGGCTATATCTAAGGCTGAAACGCACACGCCGAAGATCGAGGCTCCCGATGTTGTCAAGAAAGGCGAGCCATTCAAAGTAAAGATTAGCGTTGGGCCTCACGAGATGAAGACCCACCACTCAATAAGGTATGTTGAGATATGGGTTGAGGAGGAGGGAAGACCGTTCAACCCGGTACGTGTAGGCAAGGTAGAGTTCGAGCCCGAATACACTGAACCCGTCGCGGAGATCACCATGAAGATACAGAAACCAGTGACTCTCTACGTAATCTCATACTGCAACCTACACGGTCTCTGGGAGGCTAGGAAGAAAATAAACGTCGAGTAAGTATAATAAGTATAATTTTTCCCGTCACATTTTTATTTTATAACTATTGCATCGTATGTTTCCCTGTAATACCGGACCTTTCTAGTTTAACCTCCCAATGGCTCCCCACTGGTTTGACCGGCTAGTACCTGGAAAACCGGCAGTATCGTCCAGTGGGGGCTATGATCATGGTTAGGCTTCAACCAATAATGAGAAACATGTGCCCAAACTGTGGAGGCCCTATAAGCTCGGAGCGGCTTGCGAAGGGACTACCATGTGAGCGGTGCCTGGCGTACGAGGCCGATCTTACTCCTCGAGAGGTGGGCGAGCTTCTCAGGGAAGAGGGAAAACTCCTCAACTACGCTTGGGTTTACAGTTTAGAGGTTGAGACGGAAAAATTTAAAGAGTATTTCGAGAGGGTTACGGGAAGCAGCATGTGGAGCGCCCAGGAGAGTTGGGCTCGGAGGCTACTCCTCCTCGATAGCTTGGCGATCATAGCCCCCACTGGAGTAGGCAAGACGACCCTGCTCACCGTTTATGCCTCCTATCGTGCCAGTAAGAATGGTTGGAGAGTCCTCTACCTTGTCCCGACCCAGAACCTTGTCAAACAGACCGCAGAGAGGATCGCCAGTATACTGGGGCCGGAGGATGTAGTATACTATTCTGGGAGTATGGGTAAGAAGCCCAGAGAGGAGGCGATGAAAAGGCTGGCAGAGGGGGATTTCAGGGTTGCCGTGGTTACAACCAGTTTCCTGCAGAGGAGGCACGATGTTCTCGCGAGGAACGCGCCATACCAGCTAGTTATTGTAGACGATGTTGACAGTCTCCTCAGGAGTGGCGCCAATGTCGAGAGGGTTCTCCAACTAATGGGTTTCAGCGAGGAGGTCATAAGTAGGGCAGAAGAGCTTGTGAAGTGCAAACTGAAACTCTACGCTGCACTCGCGGCGGGAAAAGAGGAGAGGGCGAGAGAGTGCGAGGAGAGAATAGCAGATATAGAGGCAAGCCTCACGCTAGAGCTCCGCGCACCGAAAAGCCAGCTGGTGATAGCTTCTGCAACCGGCAGGCCTAGAGGGTTCAAGCACCTACTCTTCAAAGAGCTCCTCGGCTTCGAGGTTGGAGGAGGAAGCGACTACATGAGAAGCGTGACCGACGCGTACACCATAACGAGTAACATTCCGGAGAAGATCGCAGAGATAATCAAGAAACTGGGAGGCGGGGGCATAGTATTCGTCTCACAGCTCTACGGCAAACCATACGCCAAACTCCTAGCAGAAAAACTTGCAAGAAAAGGGGTTAGAGTAGCGACAGGCTTCGCGGGAAGCAGGAGAAGCGTTCAGAAGCTAGCCCGGGGGGAAGTAGACGTTATAGTCGGGGTCGCCAGCAGGTATGGCGTGCTAGTGAGAGGAATAGACCTACCCCAGGCGATAAAGTATGCTATTTTCGTCGAAATACCTGCAAGGAGAATACTCCTCGAGGATGCACTATCAAGCCCCCGGAGGCTGTTATCACTCCTCTTCTACATTGGAGAGCAGGGTGTAGCGGAAGCGGGAGAACATGCCAGGAGGATTGCCGGTCTCCTCGACCGGGTGCCGGACACAAGGATAATAACAATGGCCTATAAGGGTAGGATCGCCGCGGACGGCGTTCTAGGAGAGCTAGTGGGTGAGATGAGGAAGGCATCACTCCTAGTAAAAGACTGGTTTGACAATAGACTGCAGGAGACAGGCGTTGAGAGGATTGGCGGGAGCATTGTTGAGAAGAGAAACGGTAAGCTATGGCTCGTGGTGCCCGACGCCCCAACATACATACAGGCTAGCGGGAGAACGAGCAGGCTCTACAGGGGAGTTATGACTCACGGCCTAAGCATTGTTGTCTCGGAGAATGAGGATTACGTTAAGGCTTTAGAGGAGAGGCTCAAATGGTACGCGGAGGCCGCCTTCACCCCGCTGGACAACCTTGATCTAAGCAGTGTAACGCGGAAGATTGAGGATAGCAGGAAGGGTAAGGGTAAAAGGATCAATGTTAGAACAGTCCTTTTCATAGTCGAATCTCCAACTAAAGCGAAAACAATAGCCTGGTTCTGGGGGAGGCCGAGCCGTAGGAGGCTGGGGCGGCTCTCGATATATGAGACGAGCACTGTCGACCCGGAGACGGGAACCGTATATCTACTCTCGATCACGGCCACGAAAGGGCACATGCTAGACCTGGCAATAGACGAGCCTGACAGCATACACGGGGTTAGAGTTGAAAACGGGATATACAAGCCTGTCTACACGAGTGTTAAGAGATGCTTGAAATGCGGCTACGTGTACAGCGGTGAGGGCGCCTGTCCCAGGTGTGGTAGCACTGCGGTTTATAACGCGCAGAGCAGTATAGAGACGCTCCGTAAACTCGCAATGGAGGTCGACATGGTCATAGTGGCGAGCGATCCTGACAGGGAGGGAGAAAAGATAGCCTGGGACGTGTATCTCGCGCTGAAACCATACAACAGGAATATCTGGAGAGGCCGGTTCCACGAGGTTACGAGGAACGCTATACTCGAAGCACTCAGACACCCGGACCAGATCGATGAGAGGCTAGTTAAAAGCCAGATCGTGAGGAGGGTAGAGGACCGGTGGATAGGGTTCACCCTGAGCAGGCACCTCTGGGCGGTCTTCGGGGAGAGATGGCTTGGAGCCGGTAGAGTGCAGACGCCAGTGCTGGGATGGGCGATAGACAGGTATAGACAGTGGGAGTCGGGTAAGGGCTACATACTCGTCTACAGTGTCAAGGAGACGGGCGAGAAGATAAGGGTCTACGTGAAGAGCCGGGAGGAGGCGGACAAGCTCAAAAACGCTGGTGTTCTCGAGACTGTTGAAGCCGAAGTTTTCAGTGAGACGGTAGCACCGCCTCCACCCTACACTACTGACGCGCTACTCTACGATGCTAACAGGAGGCTGAAATACAGTGCGAGCTTCACGATGAAGCTAGCCCAGGACCTGTTCGAGAGCGGGCTCATAACATATCATAGGACAGACTCTACTAGAGTCTCAAAGACGGGAATGGGGATAGCGAAAACCTACCTTGAAAAGAGGGGCCTAGAGGACCACTACTATCCTAGACAGTGGGGTGAAGGCGGGGCGCACGAGGCTATAAGGCCGACAAGGCCCCTCGACGCGGAGGAGCTCAGAAAGCTAGTCTACGAGGGCACGATAAGAGTACCAATAAAACTGACAGGCGCGCACTTCAAGCTCTACGATATGATATTCAGGAGGTTCATCGCCAGCCAGATGAGCCCTTCGACCCCGGTGAAGGCGAGAGTGAAGGCGAGAATCGGGAGTGTGGAGGTCGAATATACGGGGGTAATAAGCCCTGGAAAGGAGGGCTTCCACCTCGTAGACCCGCCTAGAACGCTCAGCTGGCTCGAGCTTGCCGCCAGGCGGGGCAGTATTCCAATAGTGTTCGAAAAGAAAGTCCGGGGGAGCACGGTGAGACTCTACACTACAGGCGACCTGGTGAGGCTCATGAGGGAGAAGGGGATAGGCAGGCCTAGCACCTATGCTAAGGCGATCGAGGCCAACAGGAGGCACGGTTACATTGTGCTGAGCAAGAAGCTGAACTATGTTATACCTACAAAGAGAGGGGTAAAAGTATACAACTACCTAGCCGAAAGATTCCACCACCTCGTAAGCGAGGAGACGAGCAGGAGGCTGGAAGAGGTACTAGACGGCATAGAAGAGGGCAGGATAGACCCCGCAGAGGCCCTCGACAGTATAGGGAGCATGATAGGCAGGCTAGTACCTGGAAGCCTACTATCAAACGCGGGCATCGTCGAGGGGGAAGCCTAAAGATACCTCTCGAGCCTTAGAAGGAGCGTCGTACGCCTCTTATCCGTGCCTTTCACCCTCCTACTCCTAATCTCCCAGCCCGCTATACGGAACCCCTCCCCCATCCGGTCACGCAGTTCCACGACAACATCGGCTAGCAAACAGATATTCCTCCCCTCCGCGTAGAACTCTACAGCGCCCGGCCCGACATTCAACTCCTTTATCGCCTCGAGAACATAGTCGACTATGGGCTCGCCCCTCCTGACCGTGATCCTCTTAACAGGCACACCACCAGGCATCTTCCTCTCAGCACCCCGTAAAAGAGAACTATGCCCCGTGGAAATAGATAATAGCTTTAACATTACGGTAGGCCTCCGATTCCGGCGCAGACCCCATACGGCCCCCTATGAGGGGCCGTCGGAGACGAGGTTGGTCTTCACAGGCCTACCATGGAGAATCCTACCGGGCCGGCTTGAGGCCAAAAACGTTCCCTTCTCCAGGCAAGCGGCTAGTATGCGTCTTCCTCCTCGTACTCTCCAGGGCCAGAGTCTAGCACGTCGCGGCCACCGGGGCATCCCTTGCCGACGCGGAGGGGCTCCCCTATGCTTGTGAGAAGCACGACCCTGCTGGGTACGCTTTCACCGTAAACCTCATAGCCTGTCTTCTCGGCTAGCCTGCGCGCGAAAGATCTGACCTCCTCGTGGGGCGGCATGTTGAGGCGGGTCAGCCGTTCCCTGCTAGCACCCACCCACATGTAGGCTTTAACCTCCACATATGTCGGGTTAGCGAGCCTGACTAGCCTGGCGAACCCGTCCAACGCTTCCTCTGTGTCGTTGAACCCTTTGACAAGGGTTATCCTTATAACTGTGGGACTACTGAAGCTCGAGAGCATTTCCAGCGTTTCGAGAGTCAACTCCCAAGCCCTGGGGACAAGGGGCCGGTTGAAGTAGTTGTAGCTCTTCTTGTCCCACGCCTCCAGGCTTATATAGAGCTGTGTTGGCTCCTCGGATAGTCCTGCTAGAACGTCAGGTCTCACGCCCCTAGTGACGAGGAACGTTGTCATGCCACGCTTGTGTATGAGTTCTATCAGGTCCCCGAGCAGGGGGTATAGTGTTGGCTCCCCTGTAAGGCTCATGGTGACATGCTTTGGATCCATAGCCTCCTCCACAAGTCTCGGATCGGCTTTCGGGTGCCCATAGTATCCGCTCATAATTTTACGGTGAGCCTCAATTATACCGTCAAGTATGAGCTCTGGCGGGTCATAGAAGGGCATTCTCGTCTCATCAGCGTCGATACCCAGATCCTGAGGCCTAATCCTCCAGCAGTGGAGGCACGCGTTCCAGCACCAGAACGCGGCAGGGCTCATTTGTATATCGCGGTGGCTCTCTATGCCGTAGAACTTACACTTATAACAGAACCTGCGCTCCACAACAGCCGTATGCGTCCAGTAGCACTTCTTCACGACAGTATGCCGGCCGACGAAATGATACTTCTGCCTGATCATTATCTCTGCGAGCGGCCTATACTTTTCTGGGATCTGCTCGAGCATTCTCTTCGCGTATGCTGATAGCTGCTTCAACCCTACCAGCCCCATAATACTATTTATCGTGGGGTGAAGCTCGTAGCCCAAGGGTAGAAACGAGCTGTTTAGAAGTCTTATCTATACAGCTCTTACTTCCCGTCGGGCTTGTAAGGCTTGTAGAGCCCCTTCTCAGCTAGATAGTCGTAGGCGCTGTATGCTGCGACGGCGCCCATTGCGGCCGCGGTTATAACTTGCCTGAAGCCTAGCCACATTGTTGTACAGTCTCCGGCCGCGAATACTCCCGGCAGGTTGGTGCGCATCCACTCGTCAACCTTAATGTATCCTGTAGCGTCGGTTTCTAGACCTAGGCTCTGGAACCATTCTTTCGGGGGTTCGAACCCTATCTCTATGAAGATCCCGTCAACCGGGATCTCCCGTTTTTCACCTGTAATCTTGTTCCTCACTACAACGCTGCGCACGGAAGTATCACCTTTTATCTCGTCTACGACACTGTTTAGAACGAACTCTATGTTAGGCCTGCTCTTGGCTTCCTCCACGAAGAACGGCTTGGCCCTGAACTGGTCCCGCCTGTGGATGAGGTAGACCTTTTTCACGTAACCGCTCAGGAGTATGGCGCCCTCGAACGCCGCGTCGCCACCGCCCACGACAGCGACAGCGTCCTTACCGTCGAAGAGCGGAGCATCGCAAACGCTACAATAGCTCACTCCCTTATTCGCGAACTCCCTCTCGCCGGGAACGCCGAGCTTCCTCCTCTTAGATCCTACAGCCATGATAATCGTTTTAGCATAAATGTCAAGCCCGCGCGTGCCAAGTATCCTGTACTCCCCGCTCTCCGTCCTGTAAAACCTCTCGACCCTCACCATCTCGACGATCTCGGCGTTGAACATTTCAGCGTGCATTTTAAAGTTCCTTACGAGCTGCGAAGCCCTAACCCGGCGGAACCCGGGATAGTCGTCGATCCAGTCAGTGAGGTTTAGCTGTCCTCCAACCTCTTCTGCGAGAACTATTGTTTTGAGGAGGAATCTCCCAGCATATATTGCGGCCGATAGCCCAGCCGGCCCCCCACCTATTATTGCGACATCATAATGTTCTCCGCGAGGCGCTTTCATCCTTATCTTACCCAGCCTCAGGCTCACTTCTCCACACCCGACGAGACTATCGTTGCCCGGAGGAATTCATATTTTAGACGTCTAGTTCTCCGGGATACAGGCTTGACAGTAGAGGTTGCATGGTGCTTAGAAAACCGTCCAGCCTAACATTGGTTACAGGGTGCGGGGAAATGCCCAGAATAGATAGGTCCTGGCGGGTGCTGCCGCCAAGGCTAGCAGCGGTTCATATAGAAGAGATACGCGGGGCAGAGTCCATGCTCGTATTGGAACCGGAGATCGTAACAGCATATGTTGACGGGAGGAGTGTGAGAATAGGCTTACCGCCCGGCTCAATAATATTACCGCCAGGTTATAGTATAGGGTTTGAGCTCGCCCGGCCAGAATGGGTTAATGCGTGCACCATTAGATGGGACTGGGCCGGGAGGAAGATTGTTAGGGTGGCAGGAGAGGGCGAGAGCTTCTCCGGGCGCGCAGAGCCTAGAGAGCCGGGAGACCCGGTAGCGCTGTTCGCAGCCGGCCTCCCAGGAAGGGGAAGAATGCCTCTACGCCTCCCAGGTCCGGCCGCCGTAACTATCGGGGGAGCCCCCGTGTACGGGTATCTCCGACATGAAGACGGCTACTATCTAGTAGAATTCGAGGGAGAAGCGTACAACGCGATATCATATATTCTCCCCCTGATAGCCAGATGTGTAGCAGGGCGATGAGGAAGCTACCCTATACCGACCCCACCGTGAGGCTCGAATTCTAAGTGGGGGCTGAGGATCACCGACCTATCCGAGCTCTACCATAAACCTGGAATACAAGTAGAACGGGCCGGCAGGCATGGGAGGGTGTCAGTAGACTTGCTCTCTAGGCTGAACAAGCGGGAGCTGGCAGCGTATATCCTCCTTCAGTACAGGGGACCGCTGGTAGAGCTGGGAGAGGCTGTAG
>Ga0256833_1000370_pt1 | contig 35694 bp, 35 predicted proteins | sample 356284metaG_FD_190535 | JGI IMG/M metagenome (GOLD analysis project Ga0256833, IMG submission 190535) | Hydrothermal vent microbial communities from Mid Atlantic Ridge, Atlantic Ocean - 356-284 | ecosystem: Environmental > Aquatic > Marine > Hydrothermal vents | place: Atlantic Ocean: Mid... | reverse complement strand
AAGGGGATTTACAGGAAGCTTGAACGTAAAGTGAAGCTTCTACTCTCCACAGGCGTCAATGGGGGCATTTCCTTCTTCATTCACAGAGGTACCGGGATGATCTCTGAAATAGGAGAGCCCCTAGAGGACTTTGTCTCAAGGGTTGAAGACGAGCTTTTGAGGCGCGCGGAGCAGGAAAAGAAAAGGATTCTCTCAGACTACGAGGTGCAGGAGAAGCTGCTTAGGGAGAGGCTAAATAGTGTTAGAGCCGAGGCCGTGAGGGTGAGAATGCGTATCGAGGAGCTTAACAGTTTTGCCTCAAGGCTTAGATCCCTTTTTTCTAGCTCGGATAGGGAGAGGGTTAAAGGCGAATTAATTGTTAAGCTGACGGAGCTTACCGAGAAGGCTAGGAGGATATCTTCTAGGTTGGAGGAGCTTGAAAGGGAGAGGGACGAGAAGCTTATGCTGCTGGAATCGGCTGTGAAGAGCGAGTCGAGGAACGTTGAGGAGGTGCCGCTACGCCTAAAGAAGAATAGCATAAATATCGAGCTCTTCTTGATATGGGTGCCGGTAGTGGAGGAAAGAGGAGTTTACTATAACTGTTTTACGGGCGAAAGATGTGTCGAAGAGTAGCGCCGAGGTGGAGAGTACAGGCTTCGTCGAGAAACACCCATATCTAACCCGCTTGCTACTCGTGGTATTCTTCTTCACCACGATTTCGCTCCTCCTCTACGCGGGGTTTAACACGAGCATCAGTATGAGCGAAGCTAGGGCGACCGTTGAGAAGCTCCGCCCCTTCTTTGAGTCGATAATCAAGCCCGGCGACATCGAGGCCACGGCATGGAACACGTTCATGCATAATGCCGCAATGACTGTGATAGCGAATACCCCCCTGCTGGGTTTCCCACTAATGCTATACTCTGCATATCAGACAGGGCTCACGGCGAAAATGCTCGTAATGGTTTCCGGGAAGCACTTCACCTTTTACCAGTTATACTTGAAGCCGCATACACTGTTGGAGATCCTTGCATACTCTCTTGCAGCGGCTGAGAGCGCCTATTTGACGCCGGTGATGCTGAGACGCAGTAAAGAGGCGCCCCCTCTCGCGCCGACTCTTGCAGTTGTTATAATGGAGCTTTCCCTGCTATGGATGGCTTCTATAGTTGAGGCGCAACTGATTATTAGTGGAGCGTGATATGTAAGTGATGTTACATACCATAATTTTATGCCAGTGTCATTTTATTACGGTAGGGATAACCCGTGAGTAGCGGGGAGCCGCTGTTACGTGTAGATAGGCTAAAGGTTAAAGTCGAGGACAAAGACGTACTGAGGGGCGTCTCTCTAAGTGTTAGAGAGGGCGAGCTCCACGCGGTAATGGGGCCTAACGGCAGTGGGAAAAGCACGCTTGCATACACAATTGCTGGAAAGCCCGGATACAGCGTCGTAGGAGGCACGATTAGGTATAAGGGTGAGGATATACTGGGCCTTGAGCCCGAGGAGAGGGCGCTTAAGGGGATATTTCTCGGCTTCCAGGAGCCCCCACCGCTGCCCGGTGTGAGGCTGAGCACACTGATGATGGTGGCCGTCAATAAGCGGATGGGTGTAGAGTCCCTTACAAAGGCCGCCGACCCCCGTGTGTATCAGAGGCTTATCTCGTCGCTCGAAAGGGTTGGTCTTAGCGCCGAGTATGCTCACAGGGAGCTCCACGTGGGGTTCAGCGGCGGCGAGAAGAAGAGGGCTGAGATAGCCCAAGTGTTGGTACTTAACCCCGACTTGGTTATACTCGACGAGCCGGATTCCGGGCTCGACATAGACGGTGTACGCGTTGTTGCCGAGATAATAAACGAGCTGCGCGAGAAGGGTAAGGGTATACTTCTGATCACGCACTATGCACGCCTCCTCCGATTCGTGGTTCCGGACGCCGTGACGGTTCTCGTGGACGGTGAAGTGGCTGCTAGTGGAGGCCCTGAGCTTGCCCAGGCGATAGAGGAGAAGGGTTACTCGGCCCTCACGCCGAGGGGTGGTTAAGACGGAGGTCAGCGGGCTTCTTCCCGAAAGGCTTCCCGAGGAGATACTGGGCTATGCGGCGCCAAGCAAGGCTAGGCTAGAGTTTAGGGGAAGAATCTCGAGGGAGCTTGTGGAGGAGCTTTCCAGGGTGAAGGGGGAGCCGGGATGGATGCTTAGGCTAAGGCTCAGAGCCTTAGAGCTTTTCGAGAAGTTGCCTACGCCTAACTGGGTTTACGGCATAGAGGAGATAGACCTTGAGGAGCTTGCTCACTATGTAAAACCCGACGTTGAGGAGCCCGTGAAGAGCTGGGACGACCTGCCCGCCGAGATAAGAAAGTACTATGAGAAGCTCGGTATACCGGAGCTGGAGGCCAAGATGCTCGCCGGGCTTAACGTGCAGTTTGAAAGCGAGACCGTGTACCATAACGTGAAGGAGCTCCTGAGCAAGAAGGGAGTAATAATGCTCCCGATGGATGAGGCCGTGAAGAGGTACCCCGACCTCGTGAAGAAGTACTTTGGCAGGGTCTTCCCGGCCTCGGACCATAAGTTTGCGGCGCTCCACTATGCTCTGTGGAGTGGCGGGGCCTTCGTGTATGTGCCTCCCCACGTTAGGGTTCCCGAGCCTCTCGAGGCATTCTTCCTCATAGGGAGGAGCCTTGAGTCACAGTTTGAGCACACGCTGATAGTCGCCCAGGAGGGCGGTTTCATACATTTCGTCGAGGGGTGCAGCGCCCCCATGTTTAAGGGATACAGTTTCCACGACGGCATGGTCGAGGTCTACGCCCACAGGGGGTCGACGGTAAAGTTCACTACTCTTCAGAACTGGAGCCGGAATGTTGTCAACTTCAACAATAAGAGGGGTATAGCTGAAGAGGACGCCAGGATAGACTGGATTGAGGGGAGTATAGGGAGCAAGATAACGTACACCTATCCTTCCACAGTTCTAAGGGGAGCCAGGGCCTCTAGTAGCAGCATCGTGGTTCAACTCGCTAAGGGCCCCTATGTCAAGGACAGTGGCAGCAAGATGCTGCACCTAGCCCCCTATACAAGGAGTAGGATAATCAACAAGAGCATAAGCGTCGACGGAGGGGTTAACATCTACCGCGGCCTAGTAAGGGTGGCGAAGGGCGCCAAGCACGCTAGATCCCACGTAGAGTGCCAGTCGCTCATCCTCGACGATAAGAGCGTGGCTTACACGTACCCCCATAACCAGGTCGATGAGCCCACGGCGCAGGTGACGCACGAGGCCACCACGGGTAAGATAGGCGAGGAGCAGTTATTCTACCTCCGCCAGAGGGGCCTCACGGAGCAAGAGGCGACGAGCCTCCTCGTGATGGGTTTCCTCGAAGACGTTATGGCGGACCTGCCGTTCGAATACGCACTCGTGCTTAGGAGGGTGATAGAGGTTGAGTTCGCGAGGCTGGGCGGGGTTGGGTAAACCCCTGTCTAGGGAAGAGCTTAGGGAGCTTGCGAGCCGTCTCCCCTATCAGCGTGTAAAGGATTCCCCCACGCATCCCTACTACACAGACTGGCGTGTGCTGAGCGCGGCTGAGAGCAGGGAATACGCGGAGAGAGGCGTGGAGCCTCCACTGAGACCCGGCCTGGACCCCGTGGCCGTGCTGGAGCCCTGCAAGGCTACCCTTAATGGAGGTACAGGCGTTGAGGTGGAGGAACTTAGGCCTAGCGGGGAGCCGTGGAGGTTCCCGGTAGAGGGGCGCCTCGACGCGGTACACGGGATTAGGTGGTGCACTGGGTTGAGGCTCGTACTCGACGGCGGCAGCGCTCCTGTTTTCCTCTGGGGAGGGAACGGATATTCGGGATACCACGTGGAGGTTCGCGTGAAGAAGCCTGGGTCGAGGCTTCCCATAGTCACGTATACGCCGGTAGGAGGCGTTACCACGGCGACTCTTCTAGTGGAAGTTGAGGACGGGGCGAGTCTTCGCATGTCTACGCTAAACCTGGGGGAAGGAGCTGTCTATTTTAGAAGGCTCGTAGTACTGGGGAACGGCTCCTCTCTAGAAAGTGGTTTATCGGTTCTAGGAGGGTCTATGGTTCACGACAGAGAGGACGTTTTCCTGGAAGGAGATGGGGGCAAGGCCTCGACCAGGGCAGGACTAGTCTCGGTAAGCGGGGAGAAGATAGATAGTATATTGAACGTAGTTATTAACGGGAAGGACTGTGAGGGCTCGGTTAGGGCTAGGGGGCTAGTGGGAGGCAGCGGCTACCTTGTAAGCAGGGGCGTTGCAAGGGTCAACGAGGCTGCACGCAACGCGTCCGCCGTATTTGAAAGCTACGTCACCGTGTTGGACGAGGGAGGTAGGGGTTACTCGGTTCCCGTGCTGGAAGTCAACACGGGGGATGTGAGAGAGGCTAGACACTCGACGGCGGTCATGGCTCCCCCCGCGGACGCCGCCTTCTACCTCAGGCAGAGGGGGCTTAGTGAGCGGGAGGCAAGGTTTCTCCTGGCTATGGCGGTGCTAGAGTACGGTGGCGTGCCGGAGGACTTGGGCGTGGATTCCGTAGAGCTCGCAGCGGCAGCGTTGGGCGTATAGTGTTGCTTAATTTTACATGTTTTATAATAATTTTCTTCTCTGGCGGCGGAGCCTATAAACCTCTGCACATGTATTTTTAGCTGGTGTTGGCATGATAGAAGAACTTGGTATAAAAACCCTGGATGACGTGGAGGTGCGGGACAAGACGGTAGGGGTACGGGTCGACTTTAATTCTCCCATCGATCCTAAGAGTGGCAGAATACTCGATGACACTAGGATTAGAATACATGGCGAGAGCACCATAAAAGAGCTTGCAGAGCGTGGAGCAAGGGTCGTCATCCTAGCCCATCAGGGCCGTAAAGGGGAGCCAGACTTTGTCCCCCTCAAAGAGCACGCGGCTAGGCTCTCAGCCATTCTGGGTAGAGAGGTGAGGTACGTGGATGATATCTTCGGTGAAAAAGCTAAGGCTGCGATTAGGGCTCTGGGCGCTGGCGACATACTCGTGCTCGAAAACGTTAGGTTCTGGCCGGGTGAGACGAAGAAAGCTGATCCAGAGGTTCATGCGAAGGGCGAGCTTGTAAGGGAGCTTGCCCCCCTATTCGACGTATACGTTGTAGACGCTTTTGCCGCGGCGCATAGACCCCACGCCTCCATGGTGGGGTTTGCGCCTGTAGTCCCACACTACGTGGCCGGCCGTGTGATGGAGAGGGAGATCCGTGCGCTGTGGAGGGTTAGAAACAAGCCGGAGAGGCCCTGCATCTATATACTAGGGGGCGCAAAGGCGGAGGATAGCGCAGATATAGTGCAGACAGTATTTGAGGAGGGAATAGCGGACAAGGTGTTGACGGGTGGACTTGTCGCGAACCTCTTCCTCTACGCCTCCGGCGTCGACCTGGGGGAGCCCAACGTGAAGGTTCTTGAGAAGAAGGGCTTCCTAGGCCTAGTGGACAAGATACGGGGTCTTCTAGAGAGATACGGCGACAGGGTCGTACTCCCCGTAGACGTTGCTATAAAAAGTGGAGAAGGGAGAGTCGACATAGATGTGGAGAAGCTACCTGTAGATCAGCCCATATGGGATATTGGCGTGAAAAGTGCGGGAAATTATGCCGAGGAAATAGAGGGTGCGAAGACAGTAGTGATGAATGGTCCAATGGGGGTATTCGAGGAGCCGGGTTTTGAAAAGGCCACGGTGGAGGTCTTTGAAGCCATGGCTAGAAGCGACGCCTTTACGCTCATAGGTGGGGGGCACACCTTAGCGGCAGCCCGCAAGCTGGGTTACATTGATAAAGTGAAGCATGTAAGCACGGGTGGTGGAGCACTGATAGAGTACCTAGTCAAGGGCACTCTGCCAGTAATAGAGGTTCTCAGGAAGTACTCAAGGTAAGGTGCGGCCTTTCCACTGCAGCGATTTTTCTCGGACGCCGTGGCAGATGTAATTATAGGCGGCGTGGCAGTAATAGCATGGTGGAGAAGTTTGGGCGAGACCAGGTGGGAAATCAATTTAAAGAAGGAGATCCCGGAGAACTCGTTCATCATTGTAGGCTTACCTGACGTCGGGCTCGTAGGCCCTATATCGACCTCCCACCTAGTAAGGGTCTTCGAGCTTGAAGAGATAGGATATGTCGACTCTCCGGCGCTGCCCCCCGTGATACTCTTCCATAAGGGCAAGCCCCACTTTCCCGTAAGGATATATGGGGGCTACAAGGGTAACGATTACATAGTTGTTCTCCACGCGGATGTAGCTGTGCCGCCAGCGCATATACACGAGCTAGCGTCGATCATAGTCGAAAAGGCGTTAGACGTGAAGGCTAGGGAGATAATACTTCTCGGGGGGATAGCCGTCCCCAACAGGATGAAGATAGAGAAGCCCAAGACCTACGTCGCCTCGATAAGCCGAGAGGTCATGGAGGCGGCTAGGGCACGCGGCGTGGAGCCCCTGAGCGACGGCTTCGTGGGGGGCATATACGCGCAGATATTGAAGGAGGGGTTCAAGCGCGGAGTGAAGACATATGCCCTGCTTTCCGAGTGCTTCTTCAACTATCCTGATCCTGGAGCGGCGGCTGCGACCCTAGAAGTCTTAGGGCGCTTCATAGGGCATGAGGTAGACGTTACAAAGCTTCTCGAGCAGGAGGAGGAGATACGTATAAAGCTGCGTGAGTTGATGAAGCGCACCATGGAGGCTATGAAGGGCTCCGGGAAGGAGTACGAGTTTACTGTTCCGGCGCTATACGCGTAGGGTGGTGGCCGTGGAGGAGTGGTTCTATAGGTACCTGGAAGAGCTTGAGAAGGAGTTTAGGAGGATCAGGGAAGAGATGGCGCGTATAGAGGAGGAGTTCCTCAAGCCTATATATGATATCGAGAGCGGCGCCCTCGAGCCCCTCTACGAGACAGAGTGGGTTGGCAACGAGTTTGTGGTTCGCGTCGACCTGGCGGGCGTGAGGAGCAAAGACGACATCTCGTTGTACCTTACCGAGGGCAGGCTTTCCCTCCATGCACGCCTAGAACGCCCGGTTAGCATGGATGACATAACCCTGTTTAGGGGGCGCAGGGTGACAGAGTACAGGCTTGAGATAAAGCTTCCTCCGGGAGCACGGGAGGAGGACATTAAGGCGCGTTTCCGCAACGGCGTCCTAGAGATAAGGATCCCTGTCGAGAGGAAGAGCGTAGAGATAAAGGTGGAGTAATTGCCCTGCAAGTTTAGCGACGCTTTTTTCAACATTTACCAGGAAGGGAGAATCGTCTACATTGAGTCGACATGCGGTAATATCTCGTGCCTTGCAGAACAGTTGGAGATAGGGGGCGTGGAGGAGGAAGGAGACGGTATATGCCGTGTAGCCCCCGGGGTCAAGAAGAAGGAGGAAGCCGTTACACTGCTCAAGAGGCTTGGCGTGCCAGAAACGAAGATAGCCGTGGAAAATGAGCCCTTGCAGCTCGAAGTCGAGTCGGGTTTTAGTGGCCGTAGGGTTCTCGTGTGTCCTGTATGCGGGTCGACCGAGATCGTGGTCGCGAATGTCGCAGGCCTGATGCCTACTCTCTACCGTTGCCTGAGATGCGGGTATATAGGTAGGATAGTCCTAGAAGTGGAGCTTCCCGCGGGAAGCAAAGATGGTTCTGGCTGACACTTTCTCCTCTATACCCCGTATATACTCCTTAAAGGCCGGGTACTCGTCCTCTACCCGCAGCGGCTCCCTTAGGCTTAGTATTATCTCCTCGTCGTACCCTCTCTCCAGCGCGTGCCTTATAAGAGCGGGGTTATTATATTTGCCCGGTTTAAGTATAGGCCGGCCGATTCCCTTCTCGTCTACATTTGTTATCGAGATTGATTTTACAAGCCTGAAATACTTGTTTAGCGTCGAGATCAGCGTCCAAGTGTCGGGGAAGCGCTCCTCAGAAAGCGATAGCCAGAACACTCCTCCAATATACTCTCTTATTTCATTATATAGCTCCCCTACAGTGGAGGGCGGTGGGTCTAGGAGTACCCTTGCCCTATTCACGGTGAACGTGTCGAAGAGTCGACCAAGCCTACGTGCGACGCCGTCTCCGACTTCTAGTATCACGCTCCTAGTCTCCGTCTCGCCTGCCATTAAGGCCGTTTTCTCGAGGTCTTCGTCGCTCAACGCGTCTGCCCCCGAAATCTTCACTGAGGAAGTTTTCAAGCCGTGCTCCTCGGCCAGGTCTAGTAGCTCGTAGGCTCCGATCTCCGCGACTATGCGCGGGTTCATGACTCTAAACGTGACTAGGCTTACTTCGTCGGGCAGCAGGCCTATACTTTCCTCTATCTCCTCGCTCCTCCTTATCCTTACTTCCAGGGGGCTTAGCGTCATCTGCTCAGCAATTTTTTCCACTGCGACGGCTTCATATAATTTGCCTCTGCTCGCCCGCGCCGGCCCCACGTTAGACTAGCTTTAATAGCAGGCTTTTTCAACTCTTTTTCTGATGTCGCCCGATGGAGGCTCCGAGGCCAGAGAGGCAGCGTTGGATATTGACTCTATTTATTCGATAATAGGGAACCAACATAAACGGAGAATAATCGCCTACCTGGGGGAGCATGGCGAGGCTTCATTCTCGGAGCTGAAACGTGCGCTAAAGGTTAGCGTCGGGAATCTCTACTACAATCTAGACGGGTTAGCGGGATTCGTCGCCAAGAACGAGAAGAGAAGATACTATTTGACCGAGGAGGGCATAAAACTATACAGGTGGATACGTGAAACAGAGCCCGTACTAAAGGCCTACATATCGAAGAAGCCTGGAGGCGTGCTGGAAAAATACGTCCTCTCCATCCTCGTGCCCATAGAGTTCATGTCGTTTTTCTATAAGCAAAGAGTGCTGGGCGCGGTCGCAGCCGCCGCTGCTATAGTGGCTGGCATTCTATCTTCCCTCGTTACCAGGGGAGCGTTTTTTCTGCTAGAATACCTGCCCCTAGAGGCGGCGCCGCTGTATATACGTGCAGCCGTTTTCCTCGGGGGCCTGGCTGTAGCGGTTGCGCTTGTGGAGTTCCTATCTAGGACGATGGGGTTCCATAGGGTTTTTCAGATAGACTTTCTAGGGGCGCTCGGGGCGGCTCTTTTGCCAGTTTACATGGCCCCGCCGCTGCTCTACATTGCTATAGGAGACCCGCTCGCAAGAAACGTTGTCTTCAGGATACTGCAGGTAGGGTCGCTGGGGCTCTTGACGGCGGCTATAAGTGTCCATAAAGATATGCCGAAGGAGAGGGCTTTCATTATAGTGTTCACGTTGTACTATGTAGGCTTTCTAGCACACCTGTTAGTAGGCGGAGTGTGAGCCTTGGAATACCCCTTTATCTCGGAGGAAGACGTGACCCCAAGCGTTTTCCGGGCAGCCACGTTGATACTGGAGTCTATTGAGCGGCACATGCTTTCTCTGGACTACGCCGCCTCCACCCTGTTTTCCCGCAAAAAGATCAAGCCCCTGGAAAGGATGGTTGCCTACAGGCTCGCGTGGAGCACGCTGCTAAGCTTTGCACCCGCCGACCTGCTCCTTAAAAGAGCCGGGTATAGGGGCCTTCCCATGAGACGCGTAAACGCCTTCCGTGTAGCCTATACACTCGTGCGTAGGCACGGTTTTTCCTACAGCAAGGTTTCCTCGATTAGGGGCGGCCTTCTAGGGAACAGGCTTCTAGCGCTTTTAAAAAGCAGACTGCTATCATCGCTCTCAGACGAGATAAGGGGGTTCCCCGCACCGCTTAGAATTGCGTACGAATACACGCTACCTCCGAGGGTGACTTCAACACTTGTAAAATACCTTGGATTGAGCCGCGCTAAAAGGGTTGCAGCCGCGTTTAGTAGGAGAAGGACATGGGTTAGACCTGCCACTGGTGAAAGCCTAGACCGCCTCCAGTTTTTCCTAGAGAGGAGGGGGATAAGGTATAGGCGGGACAGGGATTACGATTTCCTCTTCGAAGTTATTGTAAAACCCTGGGAGCCTCTACCGAGGATACCTTCACACCTGGGCGTCTACCAGGATAAGGCTAGCGTCGCGGTGGTTGAGGCCCTGGCTCAGAGGGCGGGGGGCACCGTGTGGGATGCAGCCGCAGCCCCCCTCCTGAAAAGCTCTCTTCTATGTTCAAGGGGTAAAGTGGAGGTGGTGGCTACAGACGTGTCCGAGCGCAGGCTGAGGTCTGCTAGGGTAAACGTTTCTTCGTGCAACGGCGTGTACCCCGTTGTAGCCGACTCGACGCTACCTCCTCTTCGCTGCTGCTTCCCCGGTATACTTGTTGACGCTCCATGCACGAATAGTGGCGCTATAAACAGGGATCCTGGGCTGAGGCTGGCGCTGTGGGGAATAGGCGAAGACGTGGTGCGGGGGTATGCGGAGGTTCAGCGCGGGATTCTTATAGCCGCGGCGGAGAGGCTTGCAGAAAGAGGCGTCCTAGCGTATTCCACGTGCTCTATTTTTCCCGAAGAGGGAGAATTCGTGGTCAGGGGGATGAGTGGGTTTGCACCCTTAAGACTGGGCGAGCATTTTCCAGGGGAATGCGGGTATGAGGGTAGCTGTGAGTATAGAAGGCTTTTCCCCGATAAGGAAGGTACTGCGGCCTTCTTTGTCGCCCTGCTGGAGAAGAGAGGGTGAGTTTTACAAATTGGTGGTAAGATATAGTGTTGGGGCTGTGAGAATTGGAGAAGGCATGCGTCTTCGCGACCACGCAGCGCGGCCTGGAGGCTGTGGCCGCGAGCCATATAGCCGAGCTGGGGTTTAAGGCTGTTCACGCGCCTTTAGGCATGCAGGGTATAGTCGTGGTCTACTGCGCTGGCGACCCGGAGGAAGCGGCGAGGATAATCCAGCAGGAAGTTCCTGAGGCAGAACGCGTATTACCAATCTACGCCGAGGTGAGCGCAGATCTAGACTCTATATGCGCTGCTGTGAAAAAACTCGCGTCAAAGCTTTCACGAGACGAGAGCTTCGCGGTGAGGACTACGAGGCGGGGGAGTCACGGTTTTACTTCCCTCGACGTTAACGTGAGGGCGGGGGCCTGTATACAGGAGGTCACAGGCAATCCGGTAAACCTCACGTACCCCGACAAAGTCTTCTGGGTGGAAATAGTAGGCGAAAGGGCGTATATCTCGCTCACACCCGGTAACATGCTACATAGGAAAAAGTATCCCGGAAAACCCTCAGCGTCGTGGATGCTTTCGAAGACTATAGTTGTCCAGATGCCCTACCTGGGAGACCTGCAGGGGGCTAGGAAAATCGGTGTAAGGCTGGGGAGGGCTGCACAGACGTTTGAGCTGGCGGGCCTAGTAGTTGCGCCCTATAAGCCTGTAGACGTCGCCGAGCTTGAGGCTTTTCTGGACGGGCTTCTCGAAGGCAAAGAGTCGAGGCTCCGCATACAGAGAAGAGCGTATGAGAGGAAAGTTAGGCCGGTTCCTCTTACACTGTATGACATGTACCAGCACATCAGGGCTGCACGGGCTCGGGGCCATGGAATAATAGTGACCTCTACTAAGGGAAGGTACATTGGCGAGGTGGCCGGGGATCTCGCCGAGCTCTACAAGGATAAAAAGAAGGTCCACGTAGTTATCGGAAGCAGGGAGAGTGTGCCGGCGGGCGTTTACCGTTTTGCGGATCTCATCATAGACGTTGCCCCCGGTTTAACGCTGTCTACCGATACCGCCCTTACCGCTATAATAACCGCTATCGTGGACGTGGTGCTTACTTCTTCACTACGAGAACGAAGCGGGGCCCACTAATCCACTCGCTTTTGCAGCGCGGACACCTGCTAGGTTTACGGGGCTTCTTGAGATCCTTGAAGACGTAGCCGCAGGACATGCACACGGGAGGCAGCATTGCTACGTACATTTTCCCTCCGCTTCTACGCCAAAGCGTCTTGGAGACATGAACGAGATCTTCGTATAGCCTCTTTGATTCCCCCCGCTTCAGCCCGAGGACGGCTGCCAGATCCTCCAGGGAGAACTCCTCACCTGGGTGATCAAGTAAAAAATGTGCAAGTCTTTCCCTGACAGTCTCACTGCTCCCCTCCACCGCCCACCACGGGCCTGAACTTTACTCCATACTCTATTATACCGTCCTCTCCCTGCTCGCGGTAACGCCTTAGAACGCCCTCTACCTCCATTCCCTCGTAAACCTCGTCCGCGTCAACGTCGGTCAGCTGCGCCGGCACAATCGCTCCATTTTCAAGCTCAACCAGTGCTACCACGTAGGGCTCATACCTCTTGAACTCTGCCGGCGCGCTCCTAACCACGGTGAAGTACTTGACTCGCCCCCGCTTCGGCAGCTCGATCCTCTCTACATCATCCGAGCCGCAGCGAGGGCATGAGCCCCTGTAGGGGTAGAATACTTTACCGCACTTTTTGCATCTGCCACCAATAAGCCTGTACTTGGTGACGCGTTCCCTCCACGCCCTCGGGACACTATTCATGTACGACATGCCTTTCACCTCACACGCCTCAATATCGTGACGGCTACGGTGCCTCCCACGCCGCCCACGTTCTGCGCAAGGGCCACCTCAGCCCCCTCAACCTGGTTCTTACCAGCCCTTCCGAGAAGCTGTAGTGCCGCGTCATACACCTCGTACACGCCCGTGGCTCCTACGGGGTGGCCCCGAGCCTTTAACCCGCCCATCATGTTCACAGGTATCTTGCCTCCAGCCTCTATTTCGCCCTCTTTTACGAGCTTCCATCCTTCACCCTTCTTAGCAAACCCCAAGTCCTCGAGGTGAATGACTCCCAAGACGGTGAATGCGTCGTGCACCTCCGCCACATCTACGTTCTTCGGCTCTACTCTAGCGATCTTGTAGGCACGCTCAGCTGCTCTCAGCGTGGCATTAAGAGTCGTGAGGTCGTCTCTATCGTGGAGACTCAGCACGTCTGTTGCCAGCGCCGACGCCGCGACCTCTACTTCCGGTTTGAGCCCAAGCTCCTTAGCCTTCTCCTCGCTACAGAGCAGCAGCGCGGCGGCGCCGTCGCCTGTAGGGGCGCACTCGAGCAGGTGTAGCGGGTCAGCGACGAGGGGAGATGAGAGCACCGCGTCCAGGGTAACAGCCCGCCTGTACTGCGCCAGCGGGTTGTGTACGGCGTGCTCATGGTCGTGGACGGCGAACAACGCTATATCCTCCTGCTTTGCCCCGTACTTGTCCATGTAGGCTCTATAGACAAGCGCGTTGAGGGCTACAAAGGAGAATCCCGCGAAGGCCGTGTATTCCTGGTCGTCGGCCATTATTAGGGCGCTAGTCAACTGGTCTGTTGAGGCGTCTGTCATCTTCTCTACGCCCACGGCGAGGACGCAGTCGTAGAGGCCCGACTTTACGGCCATAAAAGCGTCGTGGACGGCTGCACCACCACTCGCACATGCAGCTTCAACCTTATGGGCTGCTACGCCGGGTATGCCGAGCCACGTGGCCAGTAACGAGCCGAGGTGTTCTTGGCCCTGCAGATACCCGGAGGACATGTTTCCGACGAATATCGCGTCCACGTTCTTCTTTTCCACGCCGGCGTCTCTTAGAGCGTTGAGGGATGCGTCGACCATCAGGTCGCGTAGCGATTTCTCCCAGTGCTCGCCTATAGGGGTTGCCCCAACACCAGCTAGTAACACCTTACCCATAACCTATCACCTGCATATGAAGCCGCGGAACCTGAGGTAAAGAGCATAGTCTATCTCCTTGCTCCTCTCGATGTAGCTCGAGAGGAGCGGCGCCTTGGGCCTCCTCTCCGTTATACCATCTTCTACGACAAGGCTTATCGCGTCGCTCCCAGCGCCGCTGCCAAAAGATACTATTAGGATCCTGTCCCCGGGTTCGGCGGCGTCAAGCACGTTCACTAGGCCTATGGGAGATGCTGCAGCGTAGGTGTTGCCTATGATCCCTGAGAGAAGCCCCCTCTCCAACTGCTCCTTAGTGAACCCTAGCCGCTTAGCGACCCTTGTAGGGAACTTCACGTTGGGCTGGTGGAACACCACGTACCTAAAGTCGCTCGGCTTGAGGCCCGTCTCCTCCATGAGCCCCTTCGCGGCGCCTATTATGTGTGCAAAGTACGCCGGCTCGCCTGTAAAACGCGCCCCGTGCCGCGGGAACCGTTGCCCTTCTCGGCGCCAGAAGTCAGGCGTGTCCGTTACGTAGGAGTAGGCGGCCTCTATCGTGGCTACAGCGTCGCTCCGCGGCTTTGAAACTATGAAGGCTGCTGCGCCGGCAGCGGCCGTATACTCCAACGCGTCGCCTGGCCGGCCCTGGGCCGTATCTGTTCCTATCGCAAGGCCGTATCTTGCAAGCCCTGCATGTACGAGGCCTACAGCGCTGAGAAGCGCTGTTGTCCCGGCCCTGCAGGCGAACTCCATGTCGACCGCGTAGAGCTTAGGTGTTATGCCGAGCGCCTCTGCTATTATCGTTGCAGATGGCTTTACCGCGTAGGGTGGGCTCTCCGAGCCAACGAATACAACTTCTATCTCTGAGGGGTCTATTTCAGCCCTTCTAAGGGCGTTTAGGGCTGCCTCGTAGGCATGGGTGAGGGAGTCCTCGTCGAGTCCTGGGACAGTCTTCTCCTTTATAGGAGTAGAGGAGGGGTTTCTACCGTAGACTCGGGCTATCTCCGCCGCCTTTATTCTGTATCGGGGGAGGTATGCGCCGTAGCCGATTATTGAGGCTATGCCGTTCAAGGTTTCCGGCACCGGCTACACTGGAATAAATGGTGATATATATGGCTTGTAGCATCTAGTCGATTTAGGCTACGTCTATCGTCTAATCCCGCGTTAGGCGTTCAAGCCAGTCTATTATGGCCGGCCCACTGCTCGTACCTATTCTGTCGACGCCTAGCATGTAGAAGAGTAGAGCTTGAAGGCCTGTTCTTATACCGCCGGCAGCTTTAATTCTCACGCCGGGCGCCCCCTTCCTTATAAGTACCACATCCTCGGGGAGGGCCCCCCGGGGGCCAAAACCGGTAGAGGTTTTAACAAAGTCAGCGCCAGCACTGGCGACGAGTCTTGCAGCAGCTACTATTTCGTCGCTGCTTAGCAGCCCGGTCTCTATTATAACCTTTAAGACTCCTCCCTCCTCGTGGATCCTGTCTGCTAGAAGCCTTATTTCCTCGGACACGTAGTCTCTTTTGCCGCTTTTAAAAGCCGATATATTCATGACGACGTCTACTTCGTCGGCCCCCTCCTTGAGGGCCTTCTCCGCGGCGACGAGTTTTGCTTCGGTAGAATCGTACCCCAGCGGAAACCCTATCACGGTAACCACCTTAGCCTTTCCCCCAAGAATCTCCCTCGCCCTGCTCACAAACCACGGCGGGATGCAGCATCCATAAAAGCCGTATTTGAGAGTCTCTCTACAAGTATTTTCAAGAGAAATGATGCTGGAGGCCGGCTTTAGATTCGTGTGGTCTATTAACCTCCTAATATTCTCTATGTGCTCCCTCGTTACCTCTATCTCCAATTTTCGTCACCGCTAATTATAACCCCCAGCATAAAGATAAGCACGTCTAGGCATGAATTGGCGAAGAGCTGCGCGCCTCTTGGGCGTCTACCACCTCTACGAGAAGGTGCTGGAACGTGAAGTGAAGGGGGGCCCAGTTCCCAGCCATATAGCTTTTATTCTGGACGGCAACAGGAGATGGGCGCGTAGACGCAACCTGCCGCCCTGGCTGGGACATAAAGCTGGGGCAGACCTCGTTGAACGGGTTCTTGACTGGTGCTACGAGCTTGGTGTGACCACAGTTACCCTCTACGTTCTTTCAACGGAGAACATAGCGAGAAGGCCGCGCGACGAGCTAGAGAAGCTACTGGAGATAATAGAGGAGAAGGTTGAGTGGCTCCTGGAAACAGGGAAGCTTGAAAAACGTGGCGTACGGTTTAAGGCTCTGGGTAGGATAGAACTCTTACCCCCATCTCTGGTGGGGAAACTCCGTACCCTCGAGGAGCGTACCTCCAGATTCAGCGGGCGCTACCTAAACCTCGCTATAGCGTACGGGGGGAGGGACGAGATACTCGACGCCGTCCGCTCTATAGCAGAGGAAGTCGCTGAAGGAAGGCTCAACCCGGCCGGCATCGACGATGCGGTCTTCAAGAAGTTTCTATATACAGGCGACCTGCCCCATCCCGATCCAGACTTGGTTATTAGGACGAGCGGTGAGCTTAGGATAAGCAACTTCCTACTCTGGCAGATAGCGTACTCGGAGCTCTTCTTCATCGACGTGTATTGGCCAGAGTTTAGGCGCATAGACTTGTTAAGGGCTATAAGGAGTTATCAGAAGAGGAAGAGGAGGTTTGGCGGATAGACTGGCTCCGCGGAGCGCATCTCTGTTGAAGAGCTTGTTTTCACACAGGTTATCAATTTAACCACCTCCGCCTGCTATACACCCGGGTGAGTGTAAAATGTCGTCAAACGTGTATTATTTTTCAAGCTTCAAAGATCTATTGGACTTCATAGAGGCACAGATGAATAATATTGAAGAAAATGTGTCAGCCCTCAAGCAGAGATACGACGTCGTGAGGGCGAGGGCCGAGAAGCTTCGCCGACTTGAAAAGGCCCTTGAGGAACTCGTTGGGGAGAAGATATCCTCCCTCAACGAGATAGACTTCATGGGGCTCAGGGTTGTCATAAACGCGCGGGCAGTTGACGAGCTGAGAGTACTCGAGGAAGCAATAAACTCCCAGGAAGACTCCCTTAGTGCTCTCCGGAGAGTCCACGAGGTGTTAAAGAAGCTCCACGATTCCCTAGAATCAAGCGTCGGCGTAGACGGGTTAACCATAATAGTCCAAACCCACTATGACATACCTATTAGGATATTGTTAAAGGAGCCTGAGGAGTAGGATCCATGAAGAAGACGCTGCTCTTGCTGCTCGTCCTCACGTTAGCCGCCACCACGGGGCTGGCGGTAGGCCAGCCCAGCATATATGTTCGGAGCATTATAGCCAAAAGCCCTGTCAGGATAAGCTACCTGAAGACTGTGCCTCCCTCGGGCCTCCTCTTATACTTCAGTAACGGCACCCTCGTCTACATGGATGTGAAAAGCGGACGCATGTGGAGAGTACAGGTCGGGGGAGATGCAGCAGCGCTCCTTGCCGCCGGAGGCAGGGTTTTCCTGGTAGAGAAACAGGGAGGCGTATACGTGTACACGCTGCCTACGTTGAAGCCCGTAAACTCTTTCAGTATACTGAAGGGGAGCGATGAAGAAGACGTTTCCCTGGCCGCGGTATCCGCTGATGGCCGTTACCTCGCGGCGAGCCTCGACATAGAGTATCAGGGAGCGAGCGTAAATAGGCTTGTAGTCTACGATACGGCTACCGGCAAGAGGATATACTTGCGCGACCCGTACTCCACGGAGAAGCTCTTCAAGGTGTTCTCAGTAGACTTCTCGGGCAACTATCTCGTTGTAGAGGATATAGATGTCCTCTGCGAGCTATGCGAGCTGACGGACAATAAGGTTGAAGTCTACAAGGTTGGGTACGGGGAAGTTGAACTTGTTTCCTCCCTGCAAACAGGCTTAACTACCAAGTACGTTGGAGAGGGGAAGATTCTCCTCCAGAGAGTAAAGGAAGAGGAAAACGGCCTGCATAGAACCATACTTCTCTCGATACCCGGGCTGAAGTTACTGGGGGAAACAGAGCTGCCGCAGGCGAAGAGCCTCCTCCTTATAGAGGGTGACGCCTACGTCTTAGCTAGAGAAAGGAACGGTGGATACAGGCTCTACAGGCTTGCGCAGGGCCTTCGTCCCTCTTCTTCAATTCATCTACCGCTGAGAGTAAACATTGGGAAACTCGGCAGATATGTCGTCGTCTATAAGCTTACGAGCGTCGAGCTCTATACCGATTCCTTCCAGCTAGTCTACTCCCTCGACATCGATGTCCCCTCACCCGACTATGTGCCGTCGATGATTGATAGCTCCGATGGCATATCGGCTGCCCGCTACGGCCGAAACATGTACGTAGCATTGACATTTTTAGAGGAGGTCAACCTGAGGGTTCGCGTGGTGGCGGGCGGAAAACCCGTAGCGGGCGCGCATGTGGTTGTTGAGCGCGCCTCAGGGGGTGTTGCAGCCGAGGGAGACACGGGGCCGGGCGGTGTAGTTGTGTTCAAGCTAAAACCCGGCGATTACATTGTTAAGGCGTCGAAGGCGGGTTTCTCGGAGTCGCCGCCGGTAACGCTTTTCCTCGACGGCGATAGAGAAGTGGTTATCGGTCTAAAGGAGGAGAGGCCTACAACCTATGAGCTGGCTATACATGTTGTAGGAGTAGATGGGGAGCCTCTGAAGGGCGCAGTAGTTGAGCTTACGGGTAGTGGGGTAGAATATAGTCTTATTACGGGCTCTGATGGAAAAGCTGTATTCGACGTTGTGAAGGGTAGATATAAGCTACGTGTGGAGGCCCCGGGCTACGTCCCTCTAGTGAGGGAGATATACGTCAAGAATGATACCTCCGTGAAAGTGACCCTGGTAAAGCCGCGTATATTCCTTAGAGCGAGCCTTGAAGCCGCGGGGAAGGGCAGAGGACATGTACTCATAGTGTCCCCAAACGGTACAGTAGTGGCAAACCTAACAGTCGGCGGCAGCGTGGTGGTAGAGGTTCAGCGCGGCGTTTATAGGGCTGAAGCCACTGAGAAAGGATGCACGGTTAAACCAGGCGTATTCGTAGTTAACGGCAACAAGAGCCTAACACTGACGTTATCCTGTAAAAGCTTTACACCCAAAAACGTGGAGTCGCAGCGTGTACTTCTAGAGAAAGTCGTTTCTATACTAAAGAGCGAGACGCTTAGATACGTTGAGGTCAATGTCTCGGTGAAACTTCCTATCCTAGAAGCACCGAATGGTACACCGGTAGACTTGAACAGCATGGCGGGCGGCAAGATACTAGTCATGGAGTTCTTCTACACAAAGTGTACTGGGTGCCGCTACCTCCTGCCAACGCTTAAACGTATAGCGTCACTGAGGGGCGTCAGCCTCGTCTCCATCACGGTTTCACCGGCCGACACCGAGCAGGTGGTGGACGCATATAGAAGGGAGCATGGAGTGTGGTGGCCTATTCTCCGCGACACAGTGTCTCTATACCACAGGCTAAATGTAACAAATTATCCGACAGTTGCGGTGTACTACAACGGTAGAGTAGTCTTCATCGGCGTGGGCTCCAAGCGTGAGGTAGAAGCGCTGAGCGAGAAGCCTGAGGCTGTTTTAAAGCTTATAAGCATGGCTAGGGCGGTGCTCGGAGACGATATGCGGAGGCTTCCAGAAATCTTAATACTGGCTGGCCTTGTACTCTTCCTAGCATCCGTTTCGTCGAAAGGTGGTAGGGTTGCCGAGCAGGAAGACGAAGGAGAGGATAAAGGTGTTCTTCTCAGTGCTGATCTCGGTGATATTCATAGTTTCGATAGTAGCCATGGTGGCTATCTCGATGAAGATATTCCCCTAGAAGGCTCCACGGAGAAAGACGAGTATTGGTAAACATCCCCCTATTTTAGAAACCGTTTACCGCCCGGGTTAGTAGGGCTGGCCTGCAGGAGTTGGTGCCCCGGCCGGGATTTGAACCCGGGCTCGCCGGCTTTCCCTGGCCGTAGCCTCGAGAGGCCGGTATGCTTTCGGTACCCGTGCAGGGCTGGGCTTGACCGGGCTACACCACCGGGGCACCGCGCCCAGCCAGCCGATTTAGAGAAGGCAAAGCCATGTTTTTAAAGTTTCCCCCACCGGTGCCTAGGGCTCAGCTTTTCGGAGCTCGCTAGCAATTTAAAGGGTCTAGTGTTTACCATTCTGTCTATGTGTGGCGGCCTAGGTGGGAAGTGGTGGCGAGGCTTAGGATACTTGCTATTTCGGATGTTCACGGCAAAGAGGATATAGTCGATTATTTCCTCGAGTGGTTTGCTAGGGAAAACGTCGAGTTCGACATAGTTGTTTTCGCGGGCGACATAGGTAATCCCCAGAGGCCGGGATCTATGTGCCGCATACTGCGCCGGCTAAGGGCGTCTTTAGGTAAGCCCGTATACTACGTGAAGGGTAACTGGGATATAGAAGAGGGCTGTAACGAAGAGGGCGTCTACGACCTAGAGAAGACTGGGCCCGTGTATTTTGGCGATATAGTGCTCGTTGGGCACGGAAGGAATTCCCGGCCATTCGAGCTTCACAGGGATTACAAGCAGGTAGTCTTGGTGACCCACTATCCGCCCTACAGTATAATGGATAAGGGAAAGCTTATAGACAATTACCACCAGTCAATACATGCAGGCCTCATAGAGATAAACTACCTTGTAGACTGGTACAAGCCGCGTGTACACATATTCGGCCACAGCCATAGCTATGGTGGAATAGACGTCGAGTACAACGGCGTATACTACGTCAACGTGGCCCGGCTCGACAGAACCATGAGGGACGGGACTCCTATTGGAAACTACGCGGTAATAGATGTTGACAGCGAGGGAAGGGTGCATATAGAGTGGCGTTTCCTCAACGGCGTGTGGAAGAAGTGCCAGGGGTGCGGAAAGCTGGTTCATATACCTCAGAAATGGGCGCTCTGCAGGAAGTGCGCGCATAAGAGCGAGCTGCGTTTCTCGGGGATAGCTGGGAAGCCCACCCTAGTGTTGACCTTTAAAAACCCCTTCGAGGACAGGATAATGTATAGGAAGCAGCTACACATACCCTATAAGACCCTTAAGGACCAGCTAAGCTACGAGGACTTTATAGACAGGATAGTGTCCCGTGAGGCTAAACGCTTCGTGGTAGCCGACAGGTTTAGGGCATTAGAGCTGAGCAAGGACAAGATAATAGAGTTCTACGATATGGGCGAGGAGCGGGAGCTCACACCTTTTAGCGAATACCTCTTTGCGTGCGATGAGCGGATAAGCGGGAGGAGGCTATGCGTCCTCATGAAGGCGTTTTCCATGGACAAAAGGGTGCACGTGATTTGGAGGATAAGGGATAGCGATGCGGCTCTAGGAAACTACGAGGTTCTCAACGAGTACGTGTTTATAAAGGAGAAGGTTATCCGCGGCAAAGACGGCCTACTCCACGCGCTGCGTAACGTCGGCTTCACGCCCGTAGTGTACACGCTGGAGTAGCCACGGTGGGTGGAATGTCGAGGTGGAGCCTAGAGAGGGAACTTTACAGGAAGGCGGTCCACGTCCTCCTCTGCATGCTCCTACTCCTCCCCTTCTACGTGGAGATGCCCCTGCACCTGGACGCGTACTATGGCCTCGGCCTCTTCCTAGCGGCGCTTATAAACAGTTTTGCAGCCAAGAGGATACAGCTGCTAGAGGATCTGCGTAGCATCGAAGAGGGCGTAGCGTCTTTCCGGAGGCTCCTAGAGAAGCATATGGGGGAGCCTATCAGGGCTATAGAGGAGCAGTTGACGAGGATAGAGAGGTTCGCCTTGGAGCAGATAAGCATGCTCGAAAGAGACTACGAGAAGAAGGAGGGGTACGTGGGGCTGCTCTACGGCATGATAGGCGTGTCTACGACCTACCTCCTTTTTCCAAGCCACATATACTACGGGGCGCTAGCGCTCCTAGTCGTGGACCCCATAGCCTCCCTGGCGGGCATGGCTACTGGAGAGACTAGGAGGCCCCCTCTACACGGGTCAATTAGCGGCTTTACAGCCTCCACGACGGTTTTCGCCCTACTGCTATACATCGCGGGCATGCCCGCCTCCAGTGCAGTGCTGGTGTCTCTAGCGGCTAGCGGAGCGGAGCTCTTAAGCGTTGAGGACAACCTCACCATACCGTTTGCAGCGTCGCTGGCCGCGTGGCTGCTAGGGCTCCCAGGCGTGCTGCCTCTAAGCGGGGTGTAACAAAAATATATCACCTCTGAGGGCATTAATGCCTGGAGCCCCGGTAGCTCAGCCGGTAGGCCTCCGTGGGCCGCCAGCGACGGCCTTGTATGGGCCTGTAGCTGAGGGGGTTCGAGGCCAGCCCTGGGAAAGCCGTAGGTCCCGGGTTCGAGTCCCGGCCGGGGCTCCACCTGTCCCTACTATGGTGGGCTCTCTGTACAGCAATAATTATGAGGGTCGTTTGTCATAATATTAACTGTAAGGAAAAACCGAGGTGGTTTGTATGCCGATTTTCGACTGGGGAACTTATAATGGCTCCTCTAAACTGAAACTCGCGGAACTCTTAGGGACGAGGCTCACAGAAATACCTCCACGCATCTTTATGCGGAGAGTTGACGAAGCCTACTTCACGAGATACGGGGAGGCCGCCAAGTACTTTACAACTATAACCGCGCATGCACCCTACTACTCGCTACTCTCCTACGATCCTGAGACAAGGGAGAAGGGCATCAGAGCCCTCCACAGAGCAGCCGAGCTCAGTGTCAAGGCCAGGGCGGAGGTCTACAACATGCATATAGGCCCTCGTGTATGGGGTGGAGAACGAGACCTGGACGCGGTAGCTGAGGCTGTTAAAAGAATAATTTCAGGGCTTGAGGACAAGCTGTACTTCTCACTCGAGACGAGTTATGCCCCCTGGATGGTTGGGAGCTTCGACGACATAGCGGCTATCATAGAGAAGGTGGGCAGCGACAGGGTAATAGTCTCCCCTCAGCTGGAAAACGTCTTCATGCAGGAGCTCGGGGTGCATGCTCACGGGCGCTTCGACGAGGCGAATAAGAAGGCGACAAAGGAGTTCTGGATGAAAGTTCTGGAGCGGACGCTTAGCCTAAGTAGGGGCTACTTCAGCCTCAGGTTCTCCCAAGTCACAGGCTTCTATCTAGGCAATAAACTGCTGAAGAAGAGAGTGCCCCTCGGGAAGGGCTACCCCGACCTGGAACCTCTCGCAGAGGCGCTAGCCGAGTTCATGGTGAAGAAGATATACGAGCCCGGCCTACCCTTAGAGATACACTTAATATACACGGGCCCCCCGGCCACCAAGTACCGTGACACTATAAGGCTCTACCAGGCTGTAATGGAGCGCGTGCTCTCGTATATAGGGTGAGCCTGCCCGTAGGGTTTTTCAAAGCCGAGTTTTTTCATGCTAAGTGAACACTGTTGGTGCGCAAGCTTACGCAGAAACCGCGGCCCTACCAGGAGGAGGCGGCCGGCTACGCGTTGAGGAAGAAGAGATGTGTCTGCGTCCTGCCAACGGGTACCGGGAAGACTCTCATAGGAGCGCTGTGGGCCGCCAGGCTCCTCGATGAGGGTAGGGCGAAGCGGGTTCTCGTATTGGAGCCCACCAGGTACCTTGTAGAGCAGGTAGCGTCGTATTATAGACGGCTCGGCTTAAAGGAGTCCTCCCCCGTGCACGGCGCGATGCCTCTACCCGAAAGGGAGAAGGCCTGGCGTGCGCGCATTGTGATCGCCACACCCGAAGTTGTGCTGGCGGACATCGAGAAGGCGAAAATCGGGTCATTCGACGCTGTTGTTGTCGACGAGTGCCACCACACCGTCGGTAAAGACGCCTATGCCCGGCTCATGGAGCTTGTGTCCGCAGAGTACAGGCTGGGCCTTACAGCGTACCTCCCGCCCAGCAGGGCTAACGAGATTAAAAAACACCTCGGACAGATACGTAGATGGAGCTGGAGCGATCCCCGCATCAGACCCTACGTGCCCGCGTGGATAGGGGAAGTATACGAGGCGGAGCTTACCCGGGAGGAAAAACGCGTTGTCGAGATTATCCGCGAAAAGCAGAGGATTGTTGAGAGGCGGCACCGCGGCCTCGTGAGGCTGGCCGAGAGGTTTTTCGTGCGCGACGGGGCTCTAGCGCTATTCGAAACGCTGGAAAAGGGGGGTAAAATGTACGAGATCCTGAACCACGGGTTACTTCAGGAGTTGGGTAGGCTGCGGCCAGCGCATAAACTTCCAGTGCTGGAGAGGGTTCTTTCCGACCATGAGGGCTTCGAAAAGGCTATAGTGTTTGTTGACAGGGTGTCGATAGCGTATTTGATCTCCAAGAGGCTCGAGGAGCTGGGATACAGGAATATAGTCTTGTGTGGCAGGGCTCGGCGGGAGGCCGAGGTTCGAGAGCTCGTAAGGGCTGCGAAGAAGCCTGAGACGAAGATCATCGTATCGACCTCCGCGGGGGAGGAGGGGGTGGATCTCCCCACAGCGGATCTCCTAGTTATATGGTCGAACGTTGCGAGCCCGCTCCGATTTATACAGAGGCACGGCCGCCTCTTGAGGAAACGGGGCGCGAAGGTAAAGTTCGTGACGTACATCGCGACGCCGGATACCGTGGACATGGACAGTCTCGTCGAGGCACTATATATGGCTAGGAGAGCAGGCGTCGACGTACCTCTTGATGAGGAGACATTGAGGTACATGCTTAGGCGGTCTACGAAGGCCAGGGTACTGGAACTTATATCGTCGAATCCTCTACCCCTGGAGTGGATAGCAGAGCTCCTCGGTATGCCCTATTCCGAGGCTAGGCGCCATCTCAGGCTTCTCGCCCAAAGCGGTGAAGCCGTCTATTTTTACACGCATCTAGGCCGCGTGTATATTGCGAGGGAGTCCTACCGCTTTGTTGAGGAGGAGTACGGGGAGTGGTTTAAGCCCAGCATCCGGGAGAGCATTGCGGACGTCACATTGTACCTCGGTGGACGGAGGAAAAAGCTTAGTGGCAGATACGAGGATGTAGCCGAGCTCATCTCCAGGGCCGCTGAAGGAGGGTTTGAGAAGGCCCACTTCGCCGTCCAAGTGTTTAATCGCGAGACTTCGAGCTTCCATCTCGTCAACATTGTTTACTCGTTCCCTATAGACGATCCGGATCTAGCCAGGCTTGTTGCGGGAAACGCATTCAGGTACGCCGAGTATGTCGTTACTGGGAGGTAGGCAATCTTTATCGCGGAGCCGCTCTCCCTAAACGGTGGTGTAGAGGTAGTGGACGAAGCAGCGCTGAAAAAACTCTTGCTTAAACACGCGCTTGCCAATGCGGTCAAGTATGGGGGAAAGGCTTCACTGAAGCCCGTCGTCAGCAAGGTCTTCGCCGAGGCACCGGAGCTACGCGGAGAGGCGCGCAGGGTCGTCGAGGAAGCCAGGAAGGTGATATCAGAAGTAAACTCCATGAGCTTGGACGAGCAGAAAGAGAAGTTACTAGAGCTGTGGCCGGAAGCCCTGGAGGAGCGTAAAAGAGAGGAGCGTAAAGGGCTGCCTCCGCTTCCCGGGGTGAGGAGCGACGGCTTCGTCGTCACGAGGTTTGCGCCCAACCCGGACTTCGTGCTCCACCTCGGCAGCGCCCGCCCGGCGATTCTCAGCTACTACTATGCCAAGAAGATGTACAAGGGGAGGTTTATACTTCGCTTCGAGGACACGGATCCCAAAGTCAAGAGGCCTATACTCGAGGCCTACAACCTTATAAGGGACGACCTAAAATGGCTCGGCCTCACATGGGATGAGGAGCACATACAGAGTAGGAGGATGGAAGTCTACTACTGGTACGCCGAAAAACTCCTCGAGAAAGGCAACGCGTACGTGTGCACCCATAGCAGGGACGAGATAAAACAGTACCGGGACGCCGGCCTCCCGGATCCCTGCCGGGATCTCCCCCCAGAAGAGCACCTCGAACGATGGGACAGGATGCTGGCTGGAGAATACGGCGAAGGAGAGGCCGTGCTGAGGATAAAAACGGATCCCGCGCACCCCAATCCCTCGGTGAGGGACTGGATAGCCTTCCGCATTATAGACACGTCGAAGAACCCCCACCCCCTAGTCGGAGACCGCTACACGGCGTGGCCAACCTATAATTTTGCATGCGCGATAGACGACCACCTGTTGGGAGTCACGCATATACTCAGGGGGAAGGAGCACGCCGTGAACACGTTGAAGCAGGAATACGTGTACCGCTACTTCGGGTGGAAGATGCCCGTTACAATACATTTTGGAAGACTTCATCTCGAGGGGATGATCCTGAGCAAGTCTGTTATACGGCGGGGGATAGAGGAGGGCAAATACCCCGACTGGCGCGACATAAGGCTCGGCACCCTCCAGGCACTCAGGAGGCGGGGTATACTCCCCCAGGCTATATGGGATCTCATCCTAGAAGTCGGCGTGAAGCCGTCCACCGCCGTGGTAAGCGTGGACAAGCTGCATGCGCTCAACAGGAAATACTTAGAGCCCATCGCCGACCGCTACATGTTCGTACCGCCACCCTATGCCGAGGTCGAGTTGACAGGCATCGAGGAGCCACGTGCCTCCCTACTCTACCATCCATCCCACCCCGAAAGAGGATCCAGGGTAGTAGAGGTGCCCGGGGGCAAGGTATACCTAAACGTGAACGACCTCAAAGCCAACGACGAGCTGCGGCTCATGGGTCTAGGAAACTTCAGGGTTGAAGGCGAGGCTATGCTGCGCTTCATAGGGGATAGTTTAAGCTATGCGAAGGAGAAGAGGCTTCCAATAATCCAGTGGGCCCCCGCCGCCACAGCGGTTCACGTAGAGGTTTTACGTGCACGGGGCGAGGAGCTTGAAAATATAAGGGGGCCTGCAGAGCCCGCAGTAGCCCAGCTCCAGGAGGGAGCTCAGGTGCAGTTCATACGGTTCGGCTTCGTTAAAAAGGAGGGAAAAGATGCGTTCATATACACCCACGACTAGTCCTCGCGCTGTTTTTCCAGCGCCCAGGGCTTACCCCCGTATACTATTTTTTCTGGCAGCTTGTCCCGGTACTTTTCCAGAAACTCTAAGTCGCTTTCCTGCTTCCTAAGCTTGTCGGGAAGTATAATCGGTATCTCGTCTTTTATAGGCCACCACCTGCCGCATTCGGGACAGTAGAGGACGCCCGTTTTTACCTCATATTTTATGCACTCCTCGCAGCCCGGGTCGCCCTCTAGCTCTTCCACAGGCTTACCCCTATACGCGCAGTATAGCTCGCAGGCAGGCTTCCGCTTAAATGTTAGCTGTCTTTCCTCGTACTTTACTACCTCTATAATATAGAGCTCGAGGGGGAAATGCCTGTCATATGGGCACGCTAGAAAGTCCATGAGCCTGTACTTCAAGCCTTAACCCCCTGCCTATTCTAGCAGGGGGTTTAAAAAAGGCTAACCGCTCCAAGTGATCCTATCGAGCACGGAGTCGTACTCGCCTATCTGAACCCACTTGTACCCGCTACTGGTTTTAACTATCCTCCACAGGCCGCACTTGCCGCCTATCCTGTCCCCGTTCTCGTCGAGCCAGAGCCGCCCAGTAATCCCGTACGTCTTCCAGCTCACAGGTATCAGCGCCTTCGCCACGGCCTCTCCGTCGTATTTTCCCACCTGTATTATCGTTAGTGCAGCCAGCCACAGCGCGTCGTAGGCATTCATGCTGAATGAGTCGGGCGCCTCGCCGTAGACCTTCTTGAACCTCTCAACGAATTTTTCCTCATCCGGGGTTTTCGGCGGTGTGTAGAGGGGCGAGATGAGGCCTCCGAGAGACACCGCGATGTTGCCCGCCTCGTCCTTCAGCTTGTCGCTGCCGACTATGGCGCTTGACCCAAACCATTGCAGCTTTGAGAGCACGGGATCCTTTGCCGCGAGGCGGAGTATCTGTATACCATCCTTCTCGAATGTGATGGCGACCACGGCGGTTCCGCCGCCCAGCTTCCCTGCAATATCGCTCAGCTTCGCGACCTCCGCTGAGAGATCCTGCGCCTTAGGGGCGTAAGGCACGCCTATGGCCTTGCCGCCGAGCTTTTCGAACCTCGCCTTGAAGACTTTGTATAGGTCGGAGCCCCAGGCGTCGTCCCTGTATATTACCGCGGCCTTCGTGTAGCCTTTATCTATCACGGCGCGGGCGAGCGTCCACCCAATTATCTTGCTGGGCACTATAAGTCTAAAGATGTAGTCGCCGGGGATGGCGAGGTTGGATGAAATGGAGGCGGGAGAGATGACGACAATGTGGTTTGCGTCGGCGAAGTTCTTTACGGCCGCGGTCTCGGCGCTCGTGTAGGGCCCGATTACCACCTTTACTCCTAGAGAGGCGAGGGACTGCAGCTTTGATACAGCCGTCTGGGGATCGGTGTGCGTGTCTTCAGGTAGAAGCTTGAAGCGGAAAGGTGAACCTACCTTTTCCGCATACCTGTTTACGTCCTCGATGGCGAGCTGCAGCGCCGCCTGCCCGCGTTTCCCGTAGGATTCCTGCGCCCCCGAGAGCAGGAGTAGCGCCCCTATGGGCACGGTGATTGTCTTACTCGCAACGCTCTTCTCCGGTGTAACGGGCCTGGGCACGGCTGATGCCGCCAGGTAGCCCAGCGCCGCGCCTACGAGGATACCTATTATTATTCCCGCAGCTAGCTTCTTCTCTATCACAGCGCGTGAAATTATCAGAGGTAATAAATCTTTAACTCATTTATGAACGAAGCGAATATGCGACGTCGGGGGCCACTCCAGGCTGTAGAGAACTCGACTAGGAGGAGGTAGCTCACCGCTTATTTACCTAGCCCCGGCTATTACTGTCAGTGATGAGGCACGTCGGCCAGACCCTCAGATACGGTGAGGGTATGAAGAGATTGGTCTTTGCTGACCCCCTTTAGTTTATGGAGGTTGCTATTCCTCGTCCCTGCGTGCCTCTCTTCTCGGCGTCAACACTTCTCCACCTATGATTACGGTGTCTGCCCGTATCGAGGCGTACTCGCCTCCCGTCCTAGGGGCTTCTCTGGCGTTGAATATGACTAGGCTAGGAGGCTTAGGCGGCAAGGGAGCCGTATAGAGCTTCACCGCTTCCCCAAATTCTAGCCTCTCATCCCCGCTAGCCTTCCATATAGGAAGCCCTTCTTCCCTTCCCCTATCCACCGCCGCATAGACGCCAAGCCAAGGGTTGTAGGGTTCTACGGGGCTGTCAGAGGAGGCCGTTACAAGCGCTCCACTGGCGAGCAGGCTGCGCAGGGGGTAGACCCACCTCGCCCTCTCGCCTAGTCTATCGACTATCCATGTGTCGCTTAGGATAAAGTGGGGCTGAACGGTTATCCAGGGCCTCAGCATCTCTACCTTCTCCATGAGATCCGGCGGAACTAGGCTTGCGTGTTCTATCCTCAAATGGGGGCCCACCTTCTCGGCGGCGGCTAAAACCTCCTCCAAGGCCATGTCCCCTATCGCGTGCACCGCAACCCCTAGGCCCTGCGGGACAACCTCCTCGGCGTACCTGAGTATCTCTTCGCGTCGTAGCAGAAGCTTCCCCCGAGTAGAGGGGGAATCGCTGTACGGCTCCCTCAGGGCGGCTGTCCTAGCGCCAAAGCTTCCGTCGGCGTACAGCTTTATACCGGCTACATAGCCTGGATAAAGCGCGACGGCCTCCTCCAGGCTGCGCGGCTGAACATAGGCCTTATATCCTATCCGCGCGCCCGATGCACTGTACGCATCCATTTCTAGGAGGCTTGCATCCATGGAATACAGCAGGACTACTCCGAATGAGAGATACTCCTCTGTGAGCCTTCTTATAGCGAGCGCCGCTTCCTCCAAGCTAGGCTTCGGCACAGCTTTCCAGGCAGCGTAAACCGCGTCCTCGTAGACCAGCCCCGTGGGACGGCCATCCTCGAACTCCACCATGTCGGCTAGGCCGGGTGGAGGCTCCATCAGGCCTGATGCTTTAAGCCCCTCGGTGTTCAGCACCGCCGCGTGGCCGCATATCCTCACTAGGAGTACAGGGTTGCTGGGAGCGGCCTCGTCCAACTCCTCCCGGCTCGGCGGCCTCCTCTCCGCGAGCTTTTCCTGATCCCATCCGCGGCCAATAATCCATTTCCCCGGGCCCAGGCGGTCGGCTTCCCTGGAGACTAGCGAGAGTATGTCCTTGATGCTTGAGGCTACTCTCAGGTCGAGTCTTGTCTCCTCTATCGCGGTGGCGAGTAGGTGCATGTGCGTGTCCGAGAGGCCGGGAGTCACCAGCCTGCCGTCGGCGTCTATTACTACTGCAGGCGTGTAGCTCTCATAGCTGCTCGTGACGGCTATGATGCCTCCCTCGCTGTCATAGATTACCGTGTCTCCATCGCTCCCGGGTACCCATGCGTTTGTGACTGCGATGCGCAACTCCTGTCCCGGAGAAGAGCGACGCGGTGAAAGATATGTGTGCCCCTTGCAGATATAGGGGTGAAGGGCCCTAGTGTACACGTGAGGCTGCGCGACGAGCTTAAAGGGCGTTTACCGGATACCCTTTTAGGCCTGGTTCCCTCGAGCTTCGAGGTTGTAGGCTCCAGGGAGGGCGCCGTGGCAATAGTCGAGATACCGGAGGAGCTCGCGGGGTATGAGCGGGTTATCGGCGAGGCTATATTGAGGATACAGAAGAATGTGAAAGCCGTCTACAGGAAGCTTGGAGGGCGGGAGGGGGAATACCGCATACGCAGACTAAAGCTGATAGCAGGGGAGCCTATAACAGAGGTCGTCCATAAGGAGCACGGCTACAGGCTAAAGCTGGACATAGCTAGAGTGTACTTCTCGCCCAGGGAGGCCACTGAGAGGCAGAGGATAGCTTCAATGGTCGCACCCGGCGAGTGCGTGATGGTCATGTTCGCCGGGGTTGGCCCCTACGCGGTCGCCATAGCTAGGGCCCAGCCGTCGGTGGGCCTTATCCCGGCGATAGAGCTTAACCCAGCGGCATACTGCTACATGGTTGAGAACGTGAGGCTCAACAGGCTGGAGGGAGTCGTGGAGCCCGTACTGGGGGATGTTAGAGAGAGAGCCTGGGAGTGGGTTGGATGCTGCGACCGAGTAGTCATGCCCCTGCCCAGGGGCGCCCACCTCTTTATAAGGGAGGCTCTCCTAGTCCTCAAGCCGAAGGGGGGTATCGTGCACTTCTACCACTGGGAGCATGAAAGCGAGCTATTCGAGAAGGGGCGAAGGCTCTTCGAGGGCGAGGCGGCGCGGCTAGGCTTCGAGACGGTGCTTCTAAACAGGCGCATAGTATCGCCTTATGCTCCAAGGGTCTACAAGGTCGTCTACGACTTCCAGGTGAAGCCCTGCGGCTCCACGCGGAGGCCGCCGGGTTGTATGTAAATATCCGCCGTCGCGATTTAAGACCACGAGGCGACGGAAAATGGAGCTTCCGAGGCATATCTTTAGGGCATACGACATCCGAGGGGTCTACGGGATAGACATCACGCCGGACATAGCGGCCAGGATCGGCGGCGCCGTGGCGAACTACCTGGAAACCACCTACGCTGTGGGAGGGGACTTCCGGTTCAGCACTCCAATCCTGAAGTCTTCGATAATTTCCGGCCTACTCGGCGCCGGGAGCGACGTGGTGGACATAGGCCAGGCCCCGATAGGCGTGGCGATGTACTCCACAAAACACCTCGGCTACGGCATGGCTTATGTGACGGCCAGCCATCTACCGCCGGAGTGGAACGGGGTTAAACTTAGCGGGCCAAGGGCGAGGCTGATGTACAAGGACGACGTTTATGCGATCAGGGACATCTTCCTGGGAGAAGTTAAGTGGTCGAAACTCGGCTCAACCGGGAGCTATGAGCGCAGGGATGTAATCCCCGAGTACCTTAGTTTTGTAAAAAAGACTACCGGTAGCAAGGGGGGGCTGAGGATCCTCCTAGACTGCGGCAACGGCGCGACGTCCATCATTGCGCCCCAGTTGCTCAGAGATCTGGGGCACGAAGTCTACACTGTGAACTGCGACGTTGACCCGAGGTTTCCCGGCCGGGGCTCGGAGCCCACGCCCGACGCATTGGGCGTCACGGCCAAGCTTGTCAGGCATCTTGGAGTGGACTTCGGCGTGGCCTTCGACGGGGACGGCGATAGGACCGTTTTCATCGACGAGAAGGGCCGCGTACTCAGCGCCGAGCAAGCAGCCATAATAATGTTGAAGGGCAACGGGGTTGGAAGCATTGTAGCCAACGTTGAGTGCAGCCGTATACTTGAGCGGTACGTGGGGGAACATGGCGGAAGAGTTGCCCGCGTGCCGGTGGGGCGCACGTACATGGTTTTAGAGATGGAGAAGGGAGACTACGTGCTAGGTGTAGAGAGCAGCGGGCATTATGTAGCCTACAGCAACGCGAACATGGATGACGGCATAATGACGTTGCTCTTCTTCGTGGAGGCGGTGGAGAAGCTAGGCGGCCCCCTATCCTCGCACGTCGTCCCAATGCCCCTTAGGAGGAAGTTGAAGCTGGAGGTAGGGGATGAGGAAAAGTTCGCCGTCGTAGAGAAGCTGAAGAAGGTGTTCCTCGAGGAGTATGGGAGCGTCGACACGATAGACGGCGTCAGGGTGGATTTCGAGAAGGGCTGGATCCTCGTCAGGCCCTCGAACACGGAGCCCGTGGTTCGCGTCACCATAGAAGCCGAGGATGAAACCGAGCTTTCCAGGCTTGAGGCGATGATCAAGGAGGCTATAGCTAGGGCCCTCGGGACGAATGGGCGGAAGAAATAACACTTTGTTTTAACATTTTGGCGTGGGAACGGTATGAGCATTGTCGCTATAGGCTCGTCCCCGGCTATAGATTCTCTGAAGCTACTGGGGTTTAAAGTCTACAAGGTTAGGAAGCGCCTCGACAAGGACGCTGAAAGCGAGGTGCTGGAGAAAATACTTGAGAGCAGGGCGGTGATACTTGAAGGCGAGATATACGCAGCTTTGAGGGACAAGTTGAAACAGATACTCGAAGCCGCGGCGGAGCCCCCGCTAATAGTCGTCGTGCCCAGTAGCGAGAAAAGTGAGACATATAGGCTTGAGGAGCTCTATAATATGATTTCGCTAGCCGTAGGGGTGCAGCTGAAGTGGAAGAAATAAACATCGGTATTATTGTTGAAGAGGAGCGTAAAGCTGAGAAGAAGATAGAGGAAGCCAGGAAGAAGGCCGAGGAGATCCTGGCGAAGGCTAGGGAGGAGGCGCACAGGATAATAGAGGAGGCCGTGAAGGTTGAAGAAGACGAGGAAGTACAGCGCATGATAGAAGCCGAGGAGGAGAAGGTCAGGAGGTCCCTCGAAGATCTCGAGAAGTCCTACCAGGAGAAGTTGGAGAAACTGAGGAGCATAATTGAGGAGAAGCGTCCCGAGATCTATAACCGGGTTTACAGCGAGCTTACGAGGTGGTAGGCGTGAGTAAGGCGGAGTCCGTGGAGGAAGTAGTTATGCCCGCTGGGGAGGAGGAGCTCCTAGACGTAATCCTGGAGGAGATACGTAGGGCCGCTGAAGAGGAGGCGCAGCGAATAATCAAGGAGGCAGAAGAGGAGGCAAAGAAGATAGTCGAGGAAGCCAGGAAGAAGGCCGAGGAGCTGCGTAGAGAAAAGATACAGCGGATGATATACGAGAGAAAGGCGGCTGTAGAGAGGGAGATAGCTCCTAGAAGGCTTGAGATCAGGAGGAAGTATATCCGGGAGAAATACTCACTCCTATTCAAGGCTTTCGACGAGGCGGTCAGCGAGGCGGTCTCGAACCTGAAGAATAGCGGCGACTACGACGACTTCCTCGTAAACGGCATCGTGAAGGCTCTCTCCGAGATATCCTCGGACAAGGTGATAGTACACCCAGTACCCGGTGATAAGCGTAGGGTGTCGTCAGCGCTCAAAGAGGCCTTAAAGAGGATCAACGGGAGAAAAATCGAGGCAAAGATAGGCGACACTATAGAGGCTGAAGGCGGAGTCTTCGTGGAATCCACAGACGGTAGAGAATACTTTAACGCGACGATTGATGCCAAGAAGATCGAGCTCAGGGAACGCGTATTGCCGGAACTCGCCACAGAGGTTATGGGCGGACTAGGCTAAACCTCGGCGCGGAGTATTAGGGGGAACGTTTTCTCCCTTCTCTTCTCCAATATAAGGCTAGAGTATTTTTCAAAAGCATCCCTCTCGACAAGCAGTATATCCACGTCTTCCCTCCCCAGGGCCTCCTCCAGCAAGCCAGGCACCTCCTCCAGCCCCCTATACACGAGGACGGGGTCGAAGCCCATCCTACGCGCCAGCTCCTCCCCCTCTATGCTCGTTATAACACCTATCCTTACGCGCATCCCCCACCCCCTGGCATAAAAGGTGGTGGACCGGGGGGGACTTGAACCCCCGACCTCCGCCGCTCCCGGGTACAGACGCCGTGCAAGGGCGGCGCTCTCCCAGCCTGAGCTACCGGCCCGGCCTTTTTATTTTCCCGGTTGCAAGTTCTGTGCTATGAGAGTCTCTGTGCAGAGTAGATTTATTGCTTTTGGCTATCACTCTCCCTCTTCGCTGCCTGATAGGGGTATCTTTTCCTTTATACAACCTCCTATATATACCGCTGCCGCTTTTTCAGGGTTGATGAAGGAATACGACGTCATAGCTTTTGGTACAGGCTCTGCAATGAATATAGTGTCGGCGGCTTTCGGCGTTAACCCGAATCTTAGGGTTGCCGTAATAGAGAAGGACCGTGTAGGCGGGATATGCCTTACAAGGGGGTGTATACCCTCCAAGATGATTCTCTACCAGGCCGAGACCGCGTACCACGTGAGGGAGGCCCACAAGTTTGGCGTACACGTTGACGGATACACCGTTGACCCCATGGCCGCCCTCTCCAGGGCCAGGCGGCTCATAGAGGAGGAGAGCTCCATGATTGAGCGTAGCCTGATAGAGCACCCCAACATCGACCTCTACAAGGGGGTGGGCGAGTTCGTGGACGAGTACACGGTCAGCGTGAACGGCGTCGAGATTAGGGCTGATAAAATACTCCTATGTACCGGGAGCAGGCCGTTTATACCCCCGATCCCGGGGCTTCGCGAGGCAGGCTTTGTGACGAGCGACGATTTCTTCTTCATGGACAAGGTTCCCGATAAATGGGTTGTCATAGGGGGAGGGTATGTTGGCCTCGAGCTAGGCTTCTTCCTAGCTATGGCTGGGAGGAAGGTTACACTCCTCGAGATGAAGCCGCGTATAGCCCCGCTCGAGGAGCCTGAAGTGTCGGCTGTTCTCCAGAAGAAGCTCGGCGAGGTCATGGATATACGCACGAGGCATAAGGTGGTGGAGGTTGAGAAGAGGGGTGACAGGAAGGTTGTCATAGCGGAGGGGCCTGATGGCGGTACGCTCGAGTTCGAGGCCGACGAGATACTCGTCGCTGTTGGGAGGAGGAGTAACAGTGACCTGACAAAGCCTGAAAAGACTGGTGTAAAGACCGATGAGAGGGGGTGGATAATAACTAACGAGTACCTGGAGACGACCAAGCCGGGTATATGGGCATGCGGCGACGCTAACGGGAAGTACATGTTTAAGCACAAGGCGAACTATGAGTCACAGATAGTGTTCCACAACGCGTTCCTGGGGAGGAGGGTGAAGGCCGACTATCACGCTGTGCCGCACGCCATCTTTACTTATCCTGAGGTGGCGGCTGTCGGGATGAAGCAGGAGGAGGCCCAGAGGAAGCATAGGATCCTCGTAGGCTACTACAAGTACGTTGACACGGCGAAGGGCGAGGCGATGATGGCCGACGAGGACTACTTTGTGAAGGTCATAGTGGAGGAGGATACATACAGGATACTGGGGGCGCACATAGTCGGGCCCTATGCGAGTATACTCATACAGGAGATAGTAAACCTCATGTACACGGACGATGAGAGCGCGGTGCCTGTGTTTAGGGGGATGCATATACACCCGGCTCTCAGCGAGGTTGTTGAGAGGGCGTTCTTCAGCCTAGCCCCTCCCGACCACTGGCACGTGCATGGGACGCATATACACCACGTCCACCACCACTAATAATCAAAATTTTTAGTAGAGAACCATGTAATATAACGTGAAAGAAAAAAACCCGGTTAATAATCTACGCGCCGTGGATTTTCCTTTTAATAACATCCGCCGCCCTTATCAGCGGGTAGACCACCGGTGACGAGGTCAGCAAGGGGTGGGTGCCTACCTGGAGGCTGAATAGCTCCTGAGCGGTCAGCCTACTCTGAATGGCGAAGCCTATAAGATTGGTTATCT
>Ga0256833_1000369_pt1 | contig 35729 bp, 30 predicted proteins | sample 356284metaG_FD_190535 | JGI IMG/M metagenome (GOLD analysis project Ga0256833, IMG submission 190535) | Hydrothermal vent microbial communities from Mid Atlantic Ridge, Atlantic Ocean - 356-284 | ecosystem: Environmental > Aquatic > Marine > Hydrothermal vents | place: Atlantic Ocean: Mid... | reverse complement strand
ACCGGTACAGAAGGAGGTATGTTTTCGCGCTTACCCGATGAAAAATTATCGAGGATCGCGACCTCGGCCCCCTTCTGCAATAACGCGTCAACGATGTGGCTGCCTATAAACCCTGCGCCTCCCGTAACTAGTATTCTCACATTCACAATATTACACTATTTATGGTTTTGAGAGTCAATATATCGATAGTTAGCGAGCCCCAAAGCCTGTAAGGATTGTTTTTGCTGTTTTGTAAACTATGATTAGGTCTAACCAAACCGATACGTGCTTAACGTAATACAAATCATACGCCAGCTTCTCCTCGGCTTCCTCGTGGCTAGCGGCATAACCATGCATGACCTGAGCCCAACCTGTGATACCTGGCTTAACTAGATGTCTATATTGATAGTATGGAATTTTAGAAGAATATTCCACTACAAACGGTACTTGTTCGGGCCTTGGGCCTATTATGCTCATGTCACCTAATAAAACGTTCCAAAACTGTGGTAATTCATCAATCCTCAATTTCCTCATTAACTTACCACCAGGGATAATCCTATCGTCATCTTTGCTGGCGAACTTTGCTCCTGCCCTGTCAGCATCTACACGCATTGATCTTAATTTGACCATTCTAAATATTTTCCCTCCTTTACCAACGCGTTCCTGCCAGAAGAAAACAGGGCCCGGTGAACCCATTTTGATAAATACAGCAGTGACTATTAGTATAGGTACGATTATAGGTGCACTTATTACTACCATAATGATGTCAATAATCCGCTTGATAGTGAGGTATAGCCCAGGTTGATTTATAAGAGTACTTGCTCCAGAAGAAAGATGCTCTAGAGATACCTTACCCGTAAGCGATTCGAATATAACGGCTCCGTGAAATACGGGGATGCCCCGGATACTGCAGCCGGCAAGAAACCTAATCCACTCCCGTGAAAGCTCTTGGTGCAAATCGACCACGACACCATCCAGAACTGCGACTTGTCGATTAGAGAGGCTAGGATTTCGTAGCAAATACCAGTTGACGGAATCTATCTTGCACAGCTCGCTAGCCATTGGCCCTGGCACCAATCCTAAACGGATAGCTGAAGGTGTAAATATATATGACCCTATTATTAGCCAGATAATACTGATACTAAACGAAGAAAGCCAGAAAAGGCGAGAATAATATAACCTATCCAATGCAATAATAGCAATAACTAACAGGAAGGCTAGGCTAGTCGTTAAGACAATAACACCGAGTCTTTCCACTTTTGGAAAACGCGCGAGGCGCGAAATGATAACCGACGAAATTGAGTATGCAAGAGAGACCAGTAAAATTAACGGCCAAGCTTGAGCTGGGGGCCAGTATTCCGCAAAACCCCATGAAATATACGAAGCCAATAAAAGCATTACCAGAAGGCCGAGTAGATGCCATGCACGATCCAACAGTTTATATCCGGCAGTCTTCCTAACTGGTATTTGCGCCTGCAACGTGGTCACTGCATCCTCCGACGTTCAGAATAGCACCTCAAGCATTAGAGACCTGTTTAAAAACGCTTTCATAAACCTCCACCGTCTTATCCAGCATTTGTTTCTCCGTAAAATATTTCTCATACCTCATCCTTCCCATTTTGCCCATAAGTTGCCTTTGGAGTGGGCTGTTTATCAGCTCCCGCAGCTTCACCCTTAGCTCTTCAACGTTTCCAGGCGCAACAAGGTAGCCTGTTCGGCCGTCTATTACCGCTTCGGGCACTCCTCCTACGTTTGAAGCAAGAACTGGCAACCCGGCCCTCATAGCTTCAATGATGGTGAGTGGCAACCCTTCCCAACGGCTAGTCAAAACAAATATATCACTAGTTGAAATTAATTTCTCTATTTCCTCCGGCTCTTTAACGCCAAGAAAATTCACGCGATCGCCCAAGCCTAATTGTTTCGAAATTCCTTTAACGAACCCGAGCCTTTCACCATCTCCGGCAAATTCAAGGGTCCAATTGTGATCCGCTAGCCCAGCAAGCGCCTTGAGGAGCGTGTCTTGGTCTTTTGGTTTTGAGAAGCGGGCAACCATTATTATTTTTGGTACGGCATTGTCGTGCTTGGTACGGTACTTACTGTCGCGGACGCCATTCCAGATTGTGATTATTTTCTGCTTAGGAACAACGTGATACTTTGTGGCTAGCTCCATGTCGTACCGTGAAACCGTGATTATCTTTCTCGCTAGGCCTGCCGCGAATCGCTCGAGCGGCATAGTTATTAGCTTGCGCCGCCTTGATACGCCGCCTGTGAATGCCCACCCATGGGCGGTAAAAATACTTGGTGTGCCGCTCAACCACGCTACTGACCTACCTAGAAGTCCGGCTTTGGAAGAATGCGCGTGTACTAAATCTGGAGCGAGTTCATTTATTAAGCGCTTTATTTCTAAGACTGCAAGAAAATCATTTACAGGAGAGGTCATTGAGTTTACCAGGTGGGAAATTATCTTTGTTTTGATGCCCAACGCTCTTGCCTCTCGAGTTAAAAAACCCTCTTCTCCAACAGCCAGATAGACTTCGTAGCTATCTTTAAGGTTGACAAGCAGCTGCAGTACATGTGCCTGTGCCCCCCCGTGTTCTGCACGAGTGATGATATAAAGTATCTTTCGAGGCCTCATTAAACCGAAACCCTACCTTTGTGCCTTTGTCTTTCGCCTAACAACTTAGCGGCCATCGTCCCGTATATATTAGGTTTTGTTTGGCATGCTAACACTACATCTGGTTTTCTCTTACGAAGAAATAGCGCAAGACTTTTGAGCGTTGACATATCATCAAAAGGATTGATACCTGTTCGATTCAGCGTATATTTAACTGTATCCGCACCCAGCTCGGCTATGCTATTTCTTGTTTCTGTTGTACAGTCTGGGGCAAGAACAAATACTCTCACCCCATCATCCAATAAACTCCTTATCAGCCGACCGCGAAACGGCACAACCGAAGCTGCATACGGAGAAATAAGGGCTAGCGATTTTTGGGCAGTTTTCATTGTCATGTTCATATTTGTACCTTTCCTGTAAAACCTAGTTGCATATTGTCAAATGCTATTGCAGCCGAAATCAATCCACTATTCATCCCGGTTCTGTTATATATATAATGGGTAACGTATTGCAGCATATTGTAGTTAAAATGCAACGCGGCCTCAAAAAGACGCTTCCCTTTTTCTCAATACTTCCCAGTAAAGTGCTTCCCATTGATCAACTAGTTTATCCAACGCGTAGTGATCCTCTATGTGCTGCCGTGCTTGCATCCCCATGGAAACCCTTATCTCTTGTGGCAATGCCATGATCTGTAGCATGGATCTAGCAAGAGCTTCATGATCCTTGGGCGGTACCAATATGCCAGATTTCCCTTCTAGTACAACCTCCCGGTTCCCACCTACATCTGTAGCTACGACGGGAAGACCACTGGCTGAAGCCTCTAAGAGCACTATGGGCAAACCCTCCCAAGCAGACGACATAACATAGCCATCTGCCGCATTCATTAAGTCGGGTATATCACCCCGTACTCCCATGAAACGCAAATAAGCTGTGACCCCCAACTCTCTTGCCAGCCGTTCTACCTCCTTCCGCAATGGCCCTTGGCCGACAATGAGGAGAACGGTGCGGCCTCTCCTTCGAACAACGCTCGCAAAGGCTCGAATCAAATTAGGATAGTCCTTTGCCTCCTCAAAGCGGCCAACTGCTAACCAAATGAAGTCGTCCTGCAAACCTAACTCAGCCCGCAAACGAAAGCGGTTTTGGAAATCAGGACGGAAACGCTTGGTATCAACTCCGTTAGGAACAAAGCGGATTTTGTGAGGCGCCGCAACCCCAATCCGCACGTATCGCTCCAATCCAACTTGGCTGACCTGAGTCGTAAGGTCACACAAGCGATCGGTCATCCTATAAGCCCACTCGCGTAAACTTCCACCTTCAAAAGTACTGTGCGCGGTACAAATCATCGCAGGTACCCTATAAAACGGACGCGTAAGCCTACTCAAGAGATTCGCGTGAACCATGTGGGAATGGAGCACCAAAGGACGTCGTCTTTTCAACATGCCCGCCAGGCGTAAAACCGCCCTAGGATCGGGAACACCCCGACGCATACCCAACGTATCTACTGTTACGCCTACCTTTCCTAGATCATTCAGATAGGCTCGTGGCGGAATCATGGAAACCACGTGCACAGTCCATCCTCGAAAACTTAGCTGCTTTGCTACGTGAACCAACTGAGTTTCTGCTCCCCCGAAGTCTAAACTCGTCGAGAGAAATGTTATTTTTTGTTTTTCTCCCATATTTTAATTACTCTCCGGAAGAAGGCTAGCCGCTCTTGCTCTTTTGTGCTTACGTCCAAGTGCTGAATATTGGATCTAGGTACGCGGCTACCTTGCCATGCATTAACGTACTCTACAATCTCTGGGAGGTGCTTGCGCACGTTATGCTCACAATTAGGTAATTCGAGGAGGAAGGGTGCCGGCTTTTCAAAATCCGTATCTCGGTAACCAATAATAACTGGCAGCCCAAAGGCCAAGTACTCTCTAACTTTCAATGGTGAGGCCTCGTTCATTCTTTTACGATGAAGAGCTAGTGTACCTATAGCCGCGTCTGCCTGCGCAAGCAACTCCTGGTATCTCTTTCTTGGCATAAATCCGTGGAAGATGACATTTGGTGTTGCCTCAGGCAGTCTTGCAGGCCCTATAATGTCAAACCTCCATCTTTTGAGCTCCCTAGCCATTAGCAATACTTTATCTACCCCATGCCAAGGCTGCCCCTCTGAGCCAATGAAAATTAGGCGCGGAGTCTTGTTTCTAACTGAAGGAAGTATTGGATAAGAGGAGAGATCTATACCATTAGCTATTGTGCAGATCGGTTTCTTATTCGTACCAAAGGAAACCACTGCTGTTTGAAGTTCTCGCGAAACGGTAACTATACCTGACACCCAATTATATGTGATTGCGCGTGTAATCGTGTTATACACACATTTTAATCTGCTATTCAAACAGTATTCCTGTTTGTCGTTCGTGTTTACTTCTACTACGACCGGCAGGCGCTGCAGGAGGCGAATTAGTGGTGGATAAAAAAGATCATATCGGTAATATACTATGTCTATTCCCCGACGTAGAATCATTGATATTGCCCTATTCCATGCAACCAAGCGATCCTGGACTCGCTTGTAAGGAAACACTTCTACGTTGACACTTCCTGTCTTTGCGTAATATATATGCTTTGATCCAGTAATCAAGAATATTGAAACCTCATTACCATATTCAACCCATGACCGTACTTGAGTAAGCACTTTCTTCCATACTCCGCTTTCTGGTAGGTCATTCCAGTGGAGAAGATAGGCTATTTTCATTTTCTAATCAATCCCGACTTTTTCATGTGCGGAAATACAGATGCAAAGCCAAGCCCAAACCAAAGATAAGGCCAAACATATGGACGCGACAATAAAACGCTAACAGCAACAAATATGATTACTGCTAGTCCTGTGTGGTTTCCTGTTTTAAATACTGTGAATTGTCTTACAACAACTAGAAAGAGTATAATTAGCAAGATTATGAATGGAAATACGCCATATTCCAGCCAATAAGATAATATATTATGAACATAATAACCACGCCCTTGCTCTGATAGCTCATACATAAACCTTCCTAGCAAACCATACCTGCTAGTCATTTTGGGGAAGCTTTCAAATATTTTTAACCGCTCTTTTATCGAGGGATCATCCATAGATATTATACTCTTACTGCGAGAAATTGCTGTATCAAATAAGCTGTGTCTTGAAGATGTTAGCAGAACGTAAGATGTAACACTCAATATTAATGCTAGATACACTAAGCTTATACCCCATGTATAGTACCGTTTTATATTAAGTTTGTAGTTAATTTCTGCTAGCGCGGCAATTAGGTAGGCTAACAGGCTTGAACGTGAATAGGTAAACGATATAAAAAGTGCGTTGACCAATAGTCTCATACTGCTTATCCGGCCAGAGCTGTTGGCGGACAACACAGCTAGAAGTCCCAAACTGTCACCAAGAGTCTGATAATTGAATTGCATACCTGTCCTGTAATTGGAAAACAAGACATATATGTTTCCTGTCGCCATAAATCCTTCATATGCTCCTATAGTTGTAGTAGCTAGCAATAACAAATAACCAGTTTGCACATACGCATGTGACCTATCATAAATTAATGCGAGGGCTTCCCCTCCTAGCAAATATATCCAAGGATAGATCAACGTAAGCGCGAGCGTCTGTATATAACCTACTGCATCTAATGGATACGCCTCCCAAAACCCAAGTAGCTGCCTAAAAGAAAGCGCGCCTAGAAGGATCCATGAATACAATATAAGAGGGGTAAAAAAGGGGAGCCCTCCTGAACCCAACAGAAATAAGCGCCAAAGAAATACCAGAAAAAGACATGCTGATAATATTTGTAGATACGGAATATGCACGCCAATTATAAATCTTACATACCCAATAGCAGGCGAAATAAAGGCGGAAAGACCTAACAGGGAGGCTATGCCAAGATAAACGCGCGTAGAACGCTTAACCATATATCAGTTTTCCCTTTGTAATTTCACGGCTGTATTTCCTCATTCGACATCAGCGCCTACCTCTCCAACATCATAACGTATAGGAACTAGGCCGTTTAAAACACCAACAAACATTAAGGAGCCCTAGACGAGTATCGCTGGGTGGCATAAGGCAAGGGAGCTGCCAGTGTAACAAAGAGGGTACAGAAAGAAAAGGCCATAACCTACAAATCCTGCAATAAGCCGAGGCCTGGATTCCCGTGGTAGAGCTGGTGTGCAAGTACAGCTTTAGCCAAAACGCCTTATATCACTGGCGGGCCAAGTACGGGGAAATAGAGGCAAGCGCCCTGCGCAGGTTGAAAATGCTAAAAGAAGAGAACCGGCGCCTAAAGAAGGCTTACGCCAACCCAAGCACGGGACACGCTGCTTTGAGAGGGGCGCTCGAAAAGGGCTGAAGCCTGCTGAACTCCGCAAAATGGTGCGCTAAACGGTGGAAAGGCATGACTCAGCGAGATAAGGGACTGTCGCCTCCTCGGTTGAGTGCAGGCGGCTGTCTCAACAAGACTATCCCCGCTGGAGATCCGGGAAGACGACGGTATATTAAGAATTAGGTGTACTCTTGGAACCACTAGCGGATAGCTCGCATCTACAAGGAGCAAGGCCTTGGCTTGCAGAGGCATGCGCGGGCAAACACAGAAAAGCACCGCTCGGCCCACAACCACTAGCCCAAGCCGGCTTTCTCAATCCGATCTGGTCTTTGAGCTTCATGGTAACCTCCTGGTCGGTAGCCGCGCCCTTCGGGCGCTGAGCGTTTTGGAAGACCCCAGCCGGAGGGCGTTACAGAGGTGGCCGTCTCCCTTCTCTTCAAAGAGTGATGGGTCTGCAGGAGGCCCTGATCCTCCGATACGTATAGCCTGACCGCCCGCGGACCGACGTGGACCCGAACCCACCTCAAAAGCAGTGACCGCCAGGGCGGAGGTCCGTGAGTATCTGCTTGCTACCTATCCCGCCGGGCAAACCGATCCAAGTGCCTACACAGGGGCTTCAACCACAGCTACCATGTAGCAGTCCTGGATGCCTGTACTTCTCATCTCCCTGGACGAGGTTCCTCAGGTTGCCGAGGACTGGCTAAGAACCTACAGCCCATCAGGCCTCACGAGTCTTTGGGATGTCTGCCGCTTCAGGAGTTTGTCAATAAACATAGCAAGGATCACTCGTAGGGAATGGTACTCTAAGTGGGGGGTTGACACCAAGAGCTCGTAGACCCTAACGATTATCCAATTCATATATAGCGAAAAGATTAGTTACCGCAAGACATTAATACCGCTAGACATTAATATTTATGTCTATTGGTTTTTTATCTCTCAACGCTAGCGCTGCTCCGATTCTCTGATGCTATAATGGCGCTAAGTATAATCAAGAGTAATAAGTATAATAAATATTGAGTAGCCTTCAGCCAAGAAACAACGCTTAACGCCCTTACCGGATCCGAAATATGTAACCAAAACGGCGCGGCTACAATCGCTATAGATATTGAGTCATATAGCAGTTTAATCCAGCTATGTCTAGATAGAAAAATAATCCGTGTAACTGGGCTTACCGTCAGCATTGCTACAAGCCACGGTGCTAAAGCCGCCATCATACGGCCTGCTTGCTTCCAGTGCGGCCCAAACACGTATGTCACCACCGCAGGGGCTATCAACCACATAAGTATTCCCAGGATAACAGCCATAATGCCTAGCCTAAGTACAGTGGAGAGCAAAAACCTAATTAAATATTGCGGATTTTCCCTGGAAATTTGAGCTGCCTTACCATAAAAAACATCCGCCACGGAAGCTCCAACAAGACTAAGCGGCAAACCCACTACCCTCTGTGCGAGCGCTAATCCTCCGCCAACAGCAATGCCGTATACTGCGGAGAATACCGGCACGGGAGCCATTAAAGCAACCGTATCTAGGAAACTTGACGGCAGTTGAATTAAAGGATATGTCTTGTACTTCAATAACGTTTCTAATGAAAAACTTACACGTGGAGATCTGGGTAGTGTCCTCCAAATAACAAATAGTCCTCCCAGACGCCCTGCTACTTCACCCAGCGCAAGTCCATATATTGTAATAAAAGCTGTCAAGATCTGAAAAGCCGCTCGTGCAAAGGCCTGCGTCATAGTAAATTTACCTATAGCAGAATATTTTCCTTGCCTGATTGCCCAGTATCTTAATATTACAATCCACGTCGTGATTATGGTAGCTATCATCACTAATAAACTCACCCATGGAGGGAAAGCGCCATAACCTAGTACCCTTGACCGCCTGAATATCTCGAATACTATTCCAGCAATGACCGAAAACCCTGCAGCGACGTATAGGCTACTCTTTGTTATAATCAGGGCTTCTTGATCATCATTTGCGGCGACAATTGCAACATCATACCGCATGCCTCCCAAAACAGATGAAACTCCTACAAAGCTGATAAACATGCCCCATAACCCCATTGCATCTGGACTATAAAGCCTTGTCAGGAAGGGCGATACAAGCACGCCTATAGTTTGGGCTGCCGCCGTTCCGCCGGCTATTACTAAAACCCCTTTTAAAAAAGGGCTATTTTTAACTCTGTTAATTAATCCTCTAATTTGACTCATATAGGATGTTAGCCAACAGGCCGTCAACAACACTTCTCAGAATGTCAGCGGTTATATAGGGCCCCATTGGCAACGAGAGCACTTCATTGGCAGCTTTCGCTGTCTGCTGTGCTGTCTCTGGAGGGAGATTGTAGTAAGGAAGTTGGTGAACCGGTATCGGGTAGTAAATCATCGTACCAATACCCTTTTGGGCAAGGCCATGAGCTAGTTCGTCCCGGCGGCCATCGGAGATGCGCACCGTGTACTGGTGGTAGACGTGTTTGGCATAAGGCGCCTCGTAAGGTGGGGTAATGCCGTCTAGCCCGGTCAAGTGTTGGGTGTAAAAAGCGGCAATGCGACGGCGCGCCTCGTTGAACTCGTCTATATGGCGCAGCTTGACTCGCAAAAGCGCCGCCTGCAGGGCGTCCAGGCGGGAGTTGTAACCGAGCAGCTGATTCTGATACTTCTTTTTTGCGCCGTGGGCGCGCAGCATCCGCGCCATCTCGGCCACTCCGTTGTTGTTGGTGGCCAGCAACCCACCGTCGCCGAATCCGCCCAGATTCTTGGTGGGGAAGAACGAAAACGCCCCCGCATCGCCAATCGTGCCCAGCTTTTTGCCTTTATACTCCCCGCCAAAGGCTTGGGCGGTGTCTTCCAGCACCTCAAGCCCGTGCTTCTTGGCAATGGCCAGGATGGGATCCATGTCGGCCGCCTGCCCGTAGAGGTGCACCGGAACGATGGCCTTGGTCCGCTCCGTAATGGCGGCCGGGATGAGGGCCGGGTCAATGTTGAAGGTGCGCGGGTCAATGTCCACGAAGACCGGCTTGGCCCCCACCAGGCTGATCGCCTCGGCGGTGGCGAAAAAAGTAAAGGGGGTAGTGATCACTTCGTCGCCGGGGCCCACTCCCAGTGCGCGCAGGCCGATGATAAGCGCGTCAGTGCCCGAGTTAAGGCCGACGGCGTGCTTGACGCCCAGGTAGTCGGCCACCTCTTCCTCGAAGGCCTCGACCTCGGGACCGAGGATGAACCGCCCCGAATCGACAACGCGTTTGATAGCCGCTTCAATCTCGTCCCGCAGGGCCTCGACTTCAGGCTTGGGGTCATAGATCGGTACATTGATCTTACTCATTGATACCCCTCGCAACCAGCATACCGAGCAAGATAAAGGGGGAGTGATGACAATGCTTTTTGCTCCAGATCGGGCGACATTTTTCCATTGTACTTCCCCGAACTTTCTAGCGGCTCGCCTTTGTTTTGCGCCGCCATAGATAACGCCTCTTCTAGTATCTCTAGTTGTGTTTCATATACGCGCTCAGTCAAATCCAAAATTGTATCGTCACAGAAAAGAGGTATTTTACGCTTCACCAATATCGTACCAGCATCAACATTTTCGTCAATCAAATGAGCTGTAACACCTAGAGGAACACTTTTAATGATTGACCAAAGAACTGCATCCAAACCTCTCACTTCGGGAATAAATCCTGGGTGAAAATTGACAATGCCTAATGGGAAAGCATTAATAACATGGGGTTTAAGAATGCGGGCCCCTGCTATAACACCAAGGGTAGCCCCTACTTCGCCTACCAGAGAAGCTATCTCAGTACTATTGTGTTTAATAACCCTATAAGGAAATCCAAATGAGTCTGCTATCTTCTGCGGATGGAGAAGACCAATATGACGAATCTTTGTACGGATAGAAGGAGGGGGTATCCTCAATTTTACAGGATCTGCGGCCAAGACGAGTCTTACATCAGCGCCCAAAACTTTTAAAGCGAAAAGAAAGTCCTGTGTTTTTCTGTGAGGGAAACTATAAGTAAAAACAGCTAAGGGAAGGCCTTGTATCATACTAGACATAATCCTCATAAAAAAGGGTGCCGTTCGTCGGAGTGCCTGACTTCTAATTTACGGATCCGCTCGGTGACGCGGATAGCGGTACGTGTGTCTTCCAGGCCGAAACCCTGGCCCGCGAGCGTGCGCCGGTAGACCTCGGTGTGCAAGTCGGTAAAGCCGCCGGAAAACTCGATCTCCTCACCGTCCACCGTGATCGAGCGGTAGGTCCGCTGCCCCTGGGCGCGCAGTTCAGAGGGTACGTAGCGGTCGTCTATGGCCAGGAACCAGCTAACGTCGGCTCGCTCTAACTCCATGTGCCCAGCTACCAGGCGCTCATCGCGAGCGTGAACCTCCAAATGTTGCACCTTACCAAAGAGCCAGGCCAGCATGTCAAAAAAGTGTACGCCAATGTTGGTGGCGAGCCCGCCGCTCTTTTTCACGTCGCCCTTCCAGCTCTTGAGGTACCATTTGCCCCGGCTGGTGACGTAGGTCAGCACCACCTGCTTGCGGTCGCTCTCACCCGCCAGCTTTTCTTTGAGCGCCACCAGCGCCGGATGAACCCGTAACTGTAAAACCGTCCAGACGCGACGGCCTGTTTGGGATTCAAGTTCCGCCAGCCGGTCGAGCTCCGCCTCGTGCAGCGCCAGCGGCTTCTCGCAGAGAGCGTCGGCGCCTAGCCGCAGGCTCATGCGCATCTGTGGATAATGCAGATAGTTGGGAGTGGCGATGCTGACGTAATCGAGTCCGCCCCTGGCTTTTGCTTCCTCGAGGTAAGCCTCGAAGGCCTCGGGCTCAGTGAAAAACTCGGACTCAGGAAAGTAACTGTCAATGATGCCCACCGACTCAAAAGGGTCGAGTGCCGCAATCAACTCGTTACCAGTATCTTTGATGGCCTTCATGTGGCGGGGGGCGATGTAGCCGGCGGCGCCGGTGAGGGCGAAGCGCTTCATAGCAGCGTCACCTTCCCTTCGCGTTCGGGCACGCCCTTGGTGGCGTTCTTGGTGTCGAGCACGTGCTTGGCCTCGCGCACCACGCGGGCGTAGTCTAGGTTTGAATGGTCGGTAGTGATAATGACTAGGTCGGCCGCCTGCAAAGCATCGTCGCTTATCTCAACGCTCTCCAGGTCGAGCCCCTCGTGCTTGAATACAGGTATGTAGGGATCGTGGTAAGCCACGTCGGCGCCGTCGGCCTGCAACAACTTGATGACCTCAATGGCCGGCGACTCGCGCCAGTCGCTGATGTCCCGCTTGTAGGCGAGTCCCAGCACCAGGATGCGCGAGCGCGAGGGAGCCAGCCCATGCTCGTTGAGGATGCGCCAGGCCTTGGTGCGTACGAACTCGGGCATGGCCCGGTTCACCTCGCCGGCCAGGGCAATGAAGCGGGTGCGGAAATTGTGTTCGCGCGCCTTCCACTCCAGGTAGTGAGGATCGAGAGGAATGCAGTGGCCGCCTACCCCCGGCCCTGGGTAAAAGGGCATGATGCCGAAGGGCTTGGTAAAGGCGGCGTCGAGCACCTCCCAGACGTTTAGGTCCATGCGGTCGCAAAGCAAGGCCAGCTCGTTGACGAGGGCGATGTTGACGGCGCGGAAGGTGTTTTCGAAAACCTTGACCATCTCTGCCGCCTTGGCCGAAGAGATGGGCACGACGCCTTCCAAGACATTGCCGTAAAAAGCCAAAGCCGCTTCCAGCGAGTTTGGTCCTATGCCGCCTACGACCTTAGCGGTGTTTTTGGTCTGCCAACGCTTGTTGCCAGGGTCGACCCGCTCGGGGGAGTGGGCCAGAAAGAAGTCGCGGTCGGCCTTGAGGCCCGAGCCTTCCAGAATGGGCTGCATGACCTCCTCTGTAGTGCCCGGATAAGTGGTGGATTCCAGGCTGACAAGCTGGCCCGCTCGCAGGTGCTTGGATAGGTCGGCAGTCACCCCGCGCACGTACTGCAAATCAGGAACTAGGTTCTTATCGAGAGGCGTCGGCACCGCGATAACTATCACGTCAAGGTTTTCAACACCTTGATAATCAGCTTGGGCGCGTAACCGCCCCGCTTTTACCTCGCGGGCCAAGTCTACTTCGCGAATGTCGTCGATGTAGTTCTCGGCGCGGTTGACCTTGTCAACTCGCGATCGGTTACGTTCGATGCCGGTAACGTCGAAGCCAGCCTGGGCCGCCTCTAAAGCAAACGGCAAGCCCACGTAGCCCAGGCCGACGACGCCAACTTTGGCGCTGGTATCACTTATCTTTTTTTTCAGCTTATCAACCATGTTCCCCCCGCAAATAGCATTCCGTCAGCCTAACAGCATACACCCTGTCCGGGCAAAATCTAGTTAAATCGCCCTACGCCGCGACGGCGCAAGACGCCCCTCGCCAGCGCGAACGATAAACCGACTAGCCATCGTCAATCTCCAGTGAATTAGCAGCGCACAAACTGCATTCAACCTGCGCCCCTACCACGGCCGGTAATAAAAAAGCCTCGCGCATACCATGAATGTCGGTAACAATAAGCGCAGTTTTTTCTGAAGAAACTGTGCCGTTAGCGATACGCAGATTAAATTTAGCAAACCTATACTCGCTATTGTCATGCCAGTTGTCAATCAAGCTAGTAGTGGGCCCAACACGAACAACGTCCAGTGCCTTATCGAGGTGCAGCTCTCGACCGCGGCCAAAGTCGTAGAGGCGGTAGGTTAGGTCGGAGCGCTGGGAGACCTCGTAGACCAAGAGGCCCGGACCCAGGGCGTGGATGGTGCCCGGGGGAACGTAGATCACGTCGCCCTTCTGGACAGGGACGAAGTTGAGCAATTCTAGAATCGAGCCGTCCAGCGCCGCGGCGTGCAGCTCATCACGGCTGATCGGGCGCTTGACGCCGTAGACTACCTGGGCGTCCGGCTCGGCTTCGAGCACCACCCAGGCCTCGGCTTTTCCCAGCCAGCCGCTTTCCGCCTCGTGGGCGCGGGCGTAGGCGTCGTCGGGGTGCACCTGCACCGAAAGCCAGTCGGCGGTGTCGAGGAACTTGACCATCAGCGGCAACCGGTAACCGCACTGCTGCACCAGCGCCCGCCCCAAAAAAGCCTCGCCCAGCTCGGGCAGCACCTCGGCAAGGACCCGGCCGGCGTAGGGGCCCGAGGCGATGCGGTTCTCGCCTGCGACCATCCAGGCTTCGCCGATGGGCTCGTCGGCCTGAAGCCCGAAGCGCTCGGCTAAGCGCCGACCGCCCCAGACACGCGGCATCAGTTTTGGTTCTAGCTTTATAGGCTCTAGAGCAGGCTTTTTCATACCCGCCTAATATTATGCGCCTTATCGCCGGCGTGTATGAGTGTTTAGTTCGTGTTGCAATCAGCTACAATACGGGATTGCTTTCAATAAGCGCTCGGCTTAGCATAAGAACCGGAAAACGAAAAGGCTTCGGCCGCTAGGAGGTACGACATGCTAAAGGGTTACACCCACCACATGGCAAAAATAGACCTAACTACAGGCGCGATAGAGTATTTTGCGCCCAAGGAGGAAGACCTCAAGAAATACATCGGCGGGCGTGGGCTCGGCGTCAAGTACGTATTCGACAACGGCCCGGAAGTAGACCCGCTCAGCCCCGATAATCTGTTGGCCGTTATGGTCGGCCCCCTCACCGGCACTCAGGCCAAAATGAGCGGCCGCCTGGCGGTAGTAACTAAGAGCCCGCTGACAGGCACCATAACCGATAGTCACATGGGCGGCTGGACCGCCGCCAAACTAAAGTGGGCCGGCTTTGACGGCTTGCTTATTAAAGGCGCGGCCGAGAAACCCGTCTACCTGCTGGTGCAGGACGGGAAAGTCAGCATACATGATGCCGATGATCTATGGGGCAAGACCACCCACGAGACTAACGAGGTGCTGCGCAAGCGCCACGGCGAGCACGCCGACGTTATGTCTATAGGTCCCGCAGGAGAAAACCTGGTGAAGTTCGCCGCCTGGCTAAACAACGACGAGCGCGCCGCCGGCCGCGGTGGGACCGGCACCGTGGGCGGCGCCAAGAAGCTGAAGGCGATAGTCATGGTTCCTGGGGACAGGAGCGTGTTGCAGCCGGCCGACAAAACCGCCTGGAAAGAAGCGGACAAGCGGGCGTTGGCCAGAATAATGGATGAGCAGTTTGTAACGGCGCCGCGCAAAGGCGGGCTCTCTGTTTACGGCACCAACGTTTTGATGAACATCACCAACTCGATCGGCGCTCTACCCACCTTCAACGCCAAGCACACCAGCTGGGAAAAGGCCGGCGAGGTCTCCGGCGAGGCCATTCGCGAGCACATCCTGGTAAAGGACAATACCTGCCATGCCTGCCCGGTGGCCTGTAAAAAGATGGTCGAGGTACACATAAACGGCAAGCCTATCCGCTTCGAGTCGGTAGAATACGAAGCCGCCTGGTCGCACGGCCCCAACTCGGGCAGCGCCGATAGGGACTGGGTAGGCTACGCCATTTACCTCTGCAACGCCTTTGGCATGGACGCCATAGAAGCCGGCCAGGTAACTTCTTCATTGATGGAGGCTACCGAAAAGGGCTACGTAAACAAAGAAGAAGGTCTGGAATTCGGCGACGCTCAAGGGCAGTGCCAATTCCTGGAAATGGTGGCGCACCGTCAGGGTTTGGGAGACAAGGCCGCCGAAGGACCCACCCGCTTCATGGAATCTCTCGGCCACCCCGAGCTGGCGATGGCCGTCAAGGGTCAGGCCATTCCTGCCTATGACCCGCGCGGTCTCAAGGGAATGGGGATTGCCTACGCCACCTCCAATCGCGGCGCCTGCCACCTACGCGCCTACACCCCGGCCTCGGAGCTGCTGGGAGTTCCTTACAAGACTGACCCGATAGAGTGGAAAGGTAAGGCGAAGCTAACGGTATTGCTACAAGACCTCTCCGCCTTTACCGACTCGTTGGACCTCTGCAAGTTCAGCCAGTTTGCTGAGGGCCTGGAGGAATACGCGGACCAGTTTACTACCTACGTAGGTACGAAAATCTCCCCCGACGACGTTCTGAAGATAGGCGAGCGGATTTACACGCTCGAGCGCTACTACAACAATCTAATTGGTTTCCGCGAGGGCTCCGACACCCTGCCTGAGCGCTTCCTCAAAGAACCCAGCGATTCTCCGGGCTCTGAGGGACAAGTAACCGAGCTGCGCGAGATGCTGGACGACTACTACCAGCTGCGCGGCTGGAACGAGGGCGTGGTGCCTGAAGAGAAACTGAAGGAATTGGGCATCGTCTAGCAAAACTTTACCTCTCTAAACGGAGCCCCGCGGGGCTCCGTTTATCTAGGCCTCAACTAGGCCGTGCCTGCGCCAAAAGAAAGGGTGTCAATGGTTATTGTTTTCGTGCAAAAGATAGCGTTGTTTTGGCGCGATAGCAGCCAGTTTGCCCTTTCGGCGCCCAGGCGCTGACGCTTTGGTCAACCGCTTTATCTATTTAAGCCCACATAGTCCTCCTTCAGAGGATGGCTTCTAGTCTCACCGTGCACGAATATGACGTTATCTCGCCACAGAGAAAAGCTACACACCGCGTACTGTTACTCGCAGGCTACGAGTCGTAAATTACAAGCCCTTTTCTGTTTAACAACAGACGTGTGGCTTATGCAAGACCCGCAACCCCAGCACTAATCCTTCCCTAGGAGAGGGCTTATGTGGTTGTCGCTGCGGCTTCGCGCTTGATGCTCCCCAGTGGACTGCAAAAACGACGTATCTCTTTCGGTCGTGCTTGCCCACCGCACCTCTCCGGCAGGCTTCTGCGTTCAGGCTCTCGGCACGGGATCAACGCTATTGCGAAGCCAAGCCGACGCGTAGCCGCTTAGAACAAACGGGGAGGCGTAAACAAGGTAAAACCTAATTGTTGATGGCATCAACCTAGACGTTCATGTACTGCTAGACCGCGACCCCGCGCCCAGTCCGCGGCGGGCATGGGCCGCTTGCCCTCGGGCTGGACGATCGCCAGTTCGACCGCCCCCTCTCTGGCGGCCACACGCACACCCTCGGGACCGACCGCCAGCACCTCTCCGGGGGCGCCCTCAGCGGCAGCCAGGCGCATTTCCAACACCTTGACCCGCCGGCCGGCGTGCTCGAACCAGCTGCCCGGCCAGGGCTGCACCCCGCGGTGGCGGTCGTAGACGTTGCGCGCCGGCTCGTTCCAGCGGATACGACCGTCCTCCTTTTTCAGCAGGCGGGCGTAGCTGGGCTCACCCGCCTGTGGGCGGGGTTCCCAGTCTTCCAGGCGATACAGAACGTTTTGCAACATCTCTATGCCGAGGTTGCGCAGCCGCTCAGAGAGTTCCGCCGCGTTCTCATCGGCGCCGATGAGAACGCGTTCCTGAACGAAGACCGGGCCGGTGTCCATGCCGGCGTCGAGGCGCATGATGCTAACGCCCGTTTCCCTTTCGCCGTTGATTATGGCCCAGTTGACCGGCGCCGCACCGCGGTATTTGGGCAACAGCGAGGGGTGGATGTTGAGAAAACCGTAACGGGGGATTTGCAACAGTTCCTCGGGGATGATCTGACCGTAGGCGGCCACCACCGCGGCATCGAGATCTAGCCCGTGCAACCAGTCTGCAATCTGGGGATCCTTACGCAAGCGTCGCGGCTTGGCTAGCACAAGCCCCATTTGCTCGGCGACACGGGCAACGGGGCTAGGAGTGGTCTTTAGGCCCCGTCCTTTTGGTTTGTCCGGTTGCGTCACCACCAGAGCCAACTCGTGCTTATCCGCCAGTGCCTCCAGCACCGGCGCCGCCCAAGCGGGCGAGCCGAAGAAGGCAAGTCGACGGCGCTTTGGGCTCATTTTTGTTCAGTTCGCAGCTCGCGCAGAAAGGCTTTGGCCTTGCGCTGCATCTCGGCCAGTTCGGAACGGTGCTCTTCCATGAAAGGGCGTCGCAGCTCGGCGGGAATGCGGTCTAAGAAGAGCACGCCCTCGAGGTGGTCGAGCTCGTGCTGGATCACCCGCGCCAGGTAGCCCTCGGCCTCGAGCGTGCGCGGCTCACCGTTCACCTCCTGGTACTCGACCCGGATCTGCAGGTCGCGGGGCACGTCGTCGGAGTAAACGCCTGGTATTGAAAGGCAACCCTCGGTGCCCACCTGCTCACCGGCGCGGTAGGTGATACGCGGATTGACCATGACGTAGAGATTTTTGAGGACGCTGCGCGGCTGTTCGTCTTCTTCGGCCTCGGCCTCTTCTTCTTCCAGGGCGTACTCCGCGGCTATGAATAGCCGCCGCAAAAGCCCCACCTGCGGGGCCGCCAAGCCTACCCCGCCGTACTCGAACATCGTCTCGACCATATTCTCGGCCAGCGTAGCGATCTCGGAAAAGTCTTGCACGGCCCGCGCTTTCTTGCGCAAAACAGGATCGCCGTAGAGGCGTATGGGTAGTATCTCGGCCACGACCCTATTGTAACGGCTTAGCCGGTTCGACTTTTAAGTGCGCCACTACCGCGCCGACGGTATCTACCCCTTCGGGCAGGCGCAGCCGCAAAACGGCGTCGTACTCGCCAACGCGCCAGTCCGCCTCAGCCCGCAGCGACAAGATCTTTCTTAGCTTAGCGGCAGGTCCTACGATCACCACCTTGTCCGGGGCCTTGACTTCGACAGGCCTAAATGAGCGTGGGGCCGGCATGAGCAAAAGGTCTACCTCCTTGCGCGTCAGCTCGGGACCTTGGAAAGTAATATGCGCCTCCTGCGGGTTTATTTCCAGGCCTTCGATGGGCTTTCCGCGTTCGTCCAGCGGCAGCAAGCGCGCCTTGCCGCTGGCGCGCACGTCTACCCCTACCGCGGAGCGCGCCTTGTCAACTAGCGACTCCGCCCCCCTAACCTCGGCGCTGCTAGGTGAAAAGAGAACTGCCGCCCCCGGCGAAAAAACTTCCACCGGCACGACCGCCGCGGCGATGCGCTCGATGCGCGAGCTGATCTCCGCCGGGGTAACGTCCACCAAACTTATCCCGCTGGGAACCCGCACCGACACGGGGACGGTAAAATTGCCGCTCTTGACCTCCGAGAGGTCTATGAACGCCACCACCGCCCGCGGGCTGAGGCGCCCCACCACGCGCGAAGTGCCGCGCAAGCGAACCACCACATTACTGGGCAAGCCTACGGCTTTGCGATCGGGCCCCAAGCCGACCACCTCCAGGGGTCTTTCTATAACCCTCTCCGTAACGGGTTCTACTTCCCGCAGCTGGTACCAGAGCAGCAGCGCCGTCAGCAGCGCCGCTAGTTTGATGGGCCAGTTGTTGAATAGTCGCCGCAGCGCTCTACGCAGACTCATCTAGCACCTCCCGCAGGCGCTCGCGTAGCTCGGAGGGCGTCAAGTTTGGGCTCAATTCGCCTCTTTCGGCCACGCGGATGGTGCCGCGCTCCTCGCTGACGATTATCACCAACGCGTCGGAAACCTCGCTGAGGCCGACCGCGGCGCGGTGGCGGGTGCCCAAGTACTTGAGGTCGTTGCGCTCGGAAAGGGGGAAAACGCAGCCGGCGGCCAGAAGTTTCTTGCCGCGCATTATCACGCCGCCGTCGTGCAGCGGCGTGCCAACGGTAAAGATGGTCTCCAATAAACGCGCCGAAACGCGGGCGTCCAATACTTCCCCGCTAAAAGAGTACTCGCCCAAGGGCGTGCGGCGCTCGAGCGCCAGCAATGCCCCCAGTCGCCGCGCCGCCATGCGCTCGACCGCCCGCAAAAGCTCTTGCGCGGCCTCGACGTCCAGGCGGTTCTCACGCAGGCGGCCTCGCCCCAGTCTTTCCAAAACACCGCGCAGCTCGGGCTGAAAGACTACTATTAGCGCAAAAACCCCCAGCGTCGCGGCGTTTCCCAAAAGCCAGGAGAGGGTGGTCAGCCCCACGAGTTTGGCAGTGAACCAGACGACGACGTAAACGATCAAACCCCGGACCAGGTTCATGGCCCGGGTTTCGGCGAGTAGGCCGTAGGTGTAGTAAATCACCGTGGCCACAGCCAAAATGTCGATTACGTCACGCCAATTGAGGTTCATCCCATCCTTTCGTCATTTCGCGCACCACAATCGTCCCGCCCTTGCTTATTAGAATACCGAATTTCCCGGTCCGGTCCAGTCTATTCCAAGCAGCTTCGCCCAGCTGGCCGCGATGTCCGAAAAAGTCTGGCGCGTTCCCAGGTCTTTGCCGGCCATACCCGCTCCCGCCAGCAGCAACATGCCGTACTCGCGGGTGTGATCGGTGCCACGATAAGTGGGGTCGTTACCGTGGTCGCTGACGAGGAAAAGATAGTCTTCGTCGGCGAGCTTTTGCAGGAACTGCGGCAGCGCTTGGTCGAATTGCACCAGGGCTTCGCCGTAGCCTTGAGGATTACGGCGATGGCCGTACTTGGCGTCGAAGTCGACCAAATTGGTGAATATCAGTCCATTGATCGGCTCGTCCATTAGCCCCAGGGTCTTTTCGATGCCCTCGCCGTTGCTGCCCGAGGCCACCTCGCGGGTAAAGCCCTTGTGGGCGTAGAGGTCGGGGATCTTGCCAACGCCGACCACATCGTAGCCGGCGGCCTTGATAGCGTCGAGGACGTTGTCGGGAGGCACCAGCGCGTAGTCGTGACGCTTTTCGTTGAGCCGGTAGAAGTCGCCCGGCTCGCCGGCGAAGGGGCGGGCGATGACACGCGCCACGGCGTACTCCCCGGTCAGCAGCTCACGAGCCTTCCGGCACCAGTCGTAGAGCTGCTCCAGCGGCACAACGTCGACGTGGGCGGCGATCTGGAAAACCGAGTCAGCCGAGGTGTAAACTATGGGCTTGCCCGTCTTTAAGTGCTCCTCGCCGTAGTCGCGGATGGCGTCGGTGCCCGAGTAGGGCTTGTTGAGAAGCCAGCCGCGGCCGCCTATGGCCTGGGAGAACTTTTGCAGCAAATCTTCGGGAAAACCGTTGGGAAAGGTAAGAAACGGGTGTTCAAGGTGGATGCCGACGAACTCCCAGTGGCCGGTGGAGCTGTCCTTGCCGGGGTTCTGCTCTTTCATGCGTCCCCAGGCGCCCAACGGACTGGGTTCGATGGGCAGGGTGTGTACGCCGGGAACACGCCCCAAGCCCAGGCGCGCTAGATTGGGCAGTTCTATTGCTGTTTTGAGAACGGTGTGGTCTATGGTGTCGGCGCCCTCGTCGCCGAAATCGGGGGCGTCGGGTAAGTAGCCGAGGCCCACGGAGTCTAGCACGATGGTAACGATCTTCATGCTCTTAGCATAAGGGCTTTTAACGCCTCAGCGCTGCAACAGGCGCTCGAGCGGCCAGGCGTTGACGACGCGCCGCGGATCGATGCCCGCCTTGCGCGCCATCCATACCCCGTAGACGACGTCTTTGTAGCCCTCGGGAGAGTGAGCGTCGGGGCCGATGGAAAAATACAGCTCTTCGCGCCAGCGCAAAGCCTCTCGCCAGTCCAGGTCCAAGCGCCAGGGGCTGGCGTTTATTTCGGCTATCTTCCCCAGCTCGGCCATCCGTTGCAGTATCCGCTGCCAATCGGCCTCCACCCCCTGGCGACGCAGCAACAGGCGGCCGCTGGGGTGCGCCAGGATGGTCAGGTAGGGGTTCTCGACCGCGCGCAAGAGGCGGCGCGTCTGTCGCTCGGGCGAGAGGCCGAAGCCGGAATGGATAGAACCCAGCACCACGTCGAAGCGCCGTAAAACCTCGTCGGGGTAGTCGAGCGAACCGTCCGCCAAGATGTCCGACTCGATTCCCTTGAGAATGCGAAAGGGCGCCAGCTCCGCGTTCAGCTCGTCGACCTCCGCCCACTGGCGGCGCAGCTCCGCCTCACTGAGGCCGCCGGCGTATGAGGCCGTCTGCGAATGGTCGCTGACCACCATGTATTCGTACCCCTCGGCTATCGCCGCCTGCGCCATGCTCCTCAGGCTGGCGACGCCGTCGGAGTAAGAGGTATGCAGGTGAATGAGCCCGCGCAGGTCTTCGCGCTGCAAAAAGCGGCGCGGCGGCTGCAACCCCAGGTGTTCCGGCTCGCGCCAACAAGGAGGGGGGCAGCCCTGGCCGCAGGCTTCCTCTTCGCTGGCCGCGGGGGCGATCTCGCCCAGAGAGGCGACGAACGCCGCAGAACCGGTGGCCCGCAACAACTCCGAGCCAAAATTGCTCTTGGCGGCGCAGTAAACCTTGAGCGGCAGACCCTCCAAGCGCCCCAAGACCGTCTGACCGCGAACTTCTAGGGCGTGCTCTCCCAAAACCGCGGCCACCTCCCCGGCTTCGCCCAAAGCCACCAAGTCCACGCCGCCTATGGTCTCCAGGCGTCGCCGCAAACTGCCGGCCAGATGGTGTGTTATGCCGGCGTCGCTCAAGTCCCGCGCGACTATCTCGGCCGCCTCCAGGCCGGTGGAGAGGTGTACGCGGCTGACGTTGGCCAGCGCAAAACGAGCCGCCTGCGCCAGCGCCTCTTGGCTCTTCTCGCCAAAGCCGGGCAGGGCGGCTATCCTGCCCTCAGCCGCCGCCTCAAGGAGGGCTTCTAGCGAGTCTATTCCCGCCAACCAGAGGGCGCGAATGCGCTTGGGGCCAAGCCCTTGGACGGCGAAGAGCTCGCTGACGCCAGGAGGAACCTGCCCCCGCAACTCTTCGAGGTAGTCGAACTCGCCGCTGTTTACTGTCTCTTGCAAGGCTGCGGCCAGGCCCTTGCCGATACCCGGCAGGGAGTCAAAACCCGCTTGCAGCAGCTCTGGCAGCTCGCCTTGAAAGCGCTCGAGCGCCCGCGCCGCCTTGCGGTAGGCGCTGACGCGAAAACCGCTCTCGCCCAGCACCTCCATCAGGTCGGCCGTTTCGCTAAGAACTCCCGCCAGGTCTTTAATGGTCACGCTAGGCCCTTTCCAAGGGGTAAGGTTCTGGCCTGCGATTTTTGAAAACCCAGGCTTCACGGTAGCCCGCTTGTAGCAAAACTTCCACGGCGTCGCCGAAGCGCCAGGCTACTTCTTCGGGGGCGTGGGCGTCCGAGCCGAGCACCACAGGTATTCCCAGCTCACCCGCCCTCTTGATGATCTGCGGCGCAGGGTAGAGCTCACCTATGGGTTTGCGCCAGCCGGCGGTGTTGACGTCAAGCGCCAGGTCCGCGTTCCTAATGACTTCGAGAACTCCCTCCACCAAGTCCCAGGCTTCTTCCGGGGGAACGTGGCCGAACTTTTTGGGGAGGTCCAGATGACCGATGGCGTCAAAAATACCCGCCTCGGCGGCAGCGTAAACCTGGCCGTAATAGTCGGCGTACACCTCCATGCGGTCGCGCCTTTCAAACTCATCCTGGTAATCGGGGTGGTCGAAAGGCCAAGCGCCGATGTAGTGCACCGAGCCGATGACGTAATCGTAAGGAAAATCGGCTATCTGCCGGCGCACGTACTCGCCGGCGCCGGGGTGAAAGTCGGCCTCCAGCCCTATTCCTATGTAAAAGTCGTCGTCTTGCCGCAGCTGCGCCACCAGTGAGTGGTAAAGGGGGAGCTGCTCCGGCGACATCCTGCTGCCGGGGTCGAACCAAGCGGGCATGGGGTTGTGATCGGTAAAAACCACTCCCGCCAGACCGCGCTTGCGCGCCGCTTCGAGGTACTCGGGCAGCGCTCCCCGGGCGTGCTTGCACAGAGGGGTATGCAGGTGGCTATCGTACATACCTATAGCCTAGCCCTTGCGGCCGTCGCTTACCAAGGCCCCGCGCGGCGGGATGAGAGTTGGGTCGGCGCCGTGACAAAACGGACACGGAAATCAAGACCCCGCACGGCGGGACGATAGGTAGTCCCGCTGGAAGGCGAGGGGCAGGAAAGCAAAGCCCGCTAGCCAGAACGATGTCGTTTTCGCTCGGCCCCCATCCCAAGGCCCGCCCGCGGTGAGGCGGTGCGAGATTGGCCGAAACGGCTCCTGCCGTGTTTTGCCCCCGCGCCTGCATTAATCAACGACTCGGATTAGGGGATTTGCTTTATTAGCGGTGGCGGGAGTCACGGCCTTTGCGCCTCTTCCCCGAGGCCGGCGCGAGCGCAGGAAGGCCTTTTCGGCCGTGCGCGGCGGCGCTCCCCGACTCACCCCGCGCCAACGGCGAGGTTGTTTTCTCATAGGAGCCGCGTTCACCATAGCGGCGGTCGCTCGGTGGAGCAATCATCACGCGCCGGCCGGCGATTTCTACGAACGATGTCAGGTAGCGCTCGCCGCGAAGCGTTCAAGGCGTCTGCGTCGGGATGCAGGCGGCCAGCCGGCCGCCCGACTCGTAAACGTCCATCCCGGGAAGAACCTCTCGCGATGCCGCCTGAAAGCCTTGCGGCGCTCGCTGCAAGAGAACCGCCGCCGGCGCCGGCATGCTCGGGCCGCCGCGCGCCAGCAGGCTCTGCAAACTCCACTCGCCGGCCCAGAGATTCTTAAGCCGCCACAAGGCCTGCTGCGGGCCCGCGGCGCGCAGGGCCTGCAGGCTGCCGGGACGCCTGAGCCGGTACTCCCCCGGCGGCAGGGCGGCGACGAACTTCTCGGCCCTCTCGGCCAAAAGGTACGTCTCCCGTACTAGCTTTTCGGCCCGCTCGGAGGCTCGAGCCAGCGCCTCTTCGTCTATGCGCACTCCCCAGACGCCGGCAAAAATACGCTTTAGCTGGTAGTCCAGACCCGCCAAGCGATAAAACTCGTCTTCCAACCAGGCCGGCGCCACCCACGTTTCCACCAGCGGCAGGCCCTTTTGCAGCAGCTCCTGCAGGCAGCGCGGCTCGCCCTCCTCGCGCGCCTCGGCCAAAGGCAAGAGCGGACTCAGGCGAATGTCGTCATCTCGAAACACGGCAGTGCTCCCGCATGCGCTCGTCCAGGTGCGGCCTGGCGCCGCGGTGCGCCACCACCCAGCCGGAAACCACGACCGCAAACTCTCCGGCCGCTAGAACTTCGTCACCGGATAGCCACCTGGCTAGAAATGCGCCGGCGAAGGCGTCTCCGGCTCCGGTGGCGTCTTTGGCGCGGTCCGGCGTCGGCGGAATATAGTCGTAGCGCCCTTGGCTACCGAGTAAAGCGCCCTTGGCGTCTAGCTTTAGGGCGATAATCGCCCCGGGGTAAAGTTCGCCCAGACGTTGCGCTATCCGCTCGGGTTCCCGTTCGCCCGTCAGCACCCGCCCCTCGTCGTAATTAGGGAAGATGATCGTCAGGCCCAAAGAAGAAGTCATGCGCACGAAGGCGGCGGGGTCGGTCTCTTCTATCAACTGAAAAGAACCGGGATCGAGAGAAATCGTCAGCCCGGCTTCTTTGGCGCGCCTGGCCGCCAGCAAAGCAGCGCCGCGCGGCGGGTCGGTGAATAGCGACCAACCGCTCAGGTGCAGGTGGCGAGCGGCCTCCAGCTCGGCCGGCAGGTCTCGCACCGTCAACAAAAAGTCGGCCCCCTGCCCCGAAACCATGGAACGCTGGCCGCTGTGGTCTACCCAGACCGCCACAACTCCAGTAGGGCGGCTGGCCGTCTCGCTCAAGCAGTACTCGACTCGCTCTTCTTCTAGGTTCTCGCGCGCCAACTGCCCGAAGCGGTCGCGGCCTATCTTACCGACGAAACCGCTCTTGACGCCGCAGCGGCGCGCCCAAACCGCTACGTTGGCGGCGCTGCCGCCGGGCTGCAACTCCACCTGGCCAAAGGTGTCGCCACCGGGCGCCAGCGGCGCGGCGGTGTGAATGAGCACGTCCCAGGCAAAGTCGCCTATCGCCAGCAGGTCTAGAGATTCACCCACGCTCTCCAGCCTAGCAGAAGTCAGGCGTCCGTCTCACTCCACAGGTAGTGCGCGGCGGCGGAGCGGTAAGGAGCAAAGCGCTCCCCCAGCTTTTCTACTTGCTTCCTGCCTTGTAAACCGTAGAGCTTTTCGGCCTGACGCAACATCCCCAGGTCGCTGGTAGGCCAAACGTCGAGACGGCCCAGGCTGAAAATGAGCACCATCTGCGCCGTCCAGGGACCCACCCCTTTGAGCTTGGTGAGGCGCTCCCTAACTGCGTCGTCGCTCATCTCCTGCAGGTTCTGGAAGTAGCCTTCGCTTTCGGCGCGGGCTATCCCCAGTAAAGACCTGCCCTTGGCGTATGCCAGCCCCAGTCCGCGCAGCCCTTCTTCGCCCAGGACCAAGATGCGCTCGGGCTCGAGCTGCGTCGCCTCTTGCAAGCGCGCGAAAATGGTGCGCGCAACCGAGTTTGCAAGCTGCTGCCCGACCACCGCCCGCAATAATGACGCAAAGGGCGAGTGCAGGCCCCAGTGGTAAGGGCCGTGCTTCTCAACCAGACGCGCCATCAGCGCGTCGCGGGATATGTGCTCTAGTACGTGCAGATCGGCGATTACCTCGCCTTGGTGAGAGGCGCCCATGTTTAAAAAGCAAAGTGGCCGACATACCGGCCCCCTCGCCTATGAAAACACCACCCCCTCCGTCGTCGTTATCATCCCCTGGTAGAGAAAGCTGACCTGGCGCAAGGCGGCATGCATGTCAAAATCGCTGAGAGCGCTAACGCCGTCGCGCGGCAAGATGACCCGGTACCAGCGCAAAGCCGCCGAGCCGGCGGTGTGTAGAACGCAGATATTGGCCACCGTTCCGACTATCACGGTGTTCTCTATCCCCCAGGTGTGCAGCAGGTGGGCAAGCGGCGTGCCGTAAAAGGCGTCGTAGCGCAGCTTGCGGATGAGCGTCTCGCCCGCCAGGGGCGCCAGCTCCTCCACGATCTCCGCACCCCAGCTTTCGGCCACGGCGTGCCGCGGCCAGATGGAAAACTCCGGATCATCCGGGGAGTGCCAGTCTTGCGTAAAGATTACTTTTGCCCCGGCGCTGCGGGCTCTTTCCAGGAGTCCCGCTATCGGCGCCACCGTCGCGGCGGCGGCGGGCACCGAGAGGGCGCCGTCTTCGTGGACGAAGTCGTTTTGCATATCCACGATTATCAGCGCCGTTTTGGCGGACGACAAAAGCGCCCGCTCGCTGATCTCTACTTCGGGTATCTGCACCGCGACTGCGCCTCCCTAAAAGCGGTAGCCAAACGCCGCCAGTAAGCGCCAACTTGCCGGCAGCAGTCCGGCGGCCGCTAGCGCCTTGACGACGTCTCCTGGAACAAACGGCCATAAGCCCATCGTCAGCAGCTGCGCCAAGGAAACGGCTTTGGAAGCGGCCGTCAGCCAAACAGCCAAACCAATGAGGCCAAGCGCATAGATGACGGCGCTGCCCAAGAGCATAGCCGTGAAGGCGCGCCAGGGGCTCTTCTTGAAAGCCGGCAACTGCGCCAGCTCGCCCACCAGCCAGGCGGCTACGGGAAAGGCGATCAGGTATCCGCCGCTGGGACCCAGCAGCCAGGCCAGGCCGGAACCGCCAGCGGCGAAAACCGGCGCGCCCGCTATGCCCAAAGCTAGATAGAGCAAGAGCGACTGCGCCGCCAGGGTCCCGCCGAGGGCCGCGCCCACCAGCAATACGCCGAGCGTCTGCCCCGTCAGCGGCACCGGCGAGAAGGGCAGCGGCAACGCCAACTGCGAAAGCAGGGCGACAAAAACGCTGCCTAGCGACACCGCCGCAGCACGCCGTAATGGAGTCTTCAGGTCTAGTACCGCCGGTATGATTGCCGTGTTGTTCATGCTCCTCCTCCTATCAATTCTACGTCCCCCGCCGTTATCTTTTTTCGCTTACCGCGCGCCGTCCTGACCGTTAAAGAGCCGTCCGCAAGAACCTCCTCGGCCACTCCCGCCACCTCGCCCGCTAGCGTTTGCACGCGCACGCGCCGTCCCAAGGTTGCGCTGGCGGCTCTCCAGGCGGCCAGCACCTTTTCGGGGTTAGGCAAAGAGGTGTAAAGGCGTTCTAGGTTTCTCAGAAAAGAGGCTAGTACGTCGGCGCGGCCTATCGTAGTGAATTCTGAGAGGCCCGCAGCCTCGGCCAGGCGCGGCGGGGAAAAGTTTACGCCTACCCCCAGGGCGAGGTGGCGCACCTCCTCGCCGCGCAAGTCCGCCTCCAAAAGCACCCCCGCCAGCTTGCGGCCGTCGGCGGCCAGCAGGTCATTGGGCCACTTCAAAGCGCCAAAGCCGCAGGCAGCCGCCAGGGCCGCACCGGCGGCCAGCGACAACAGCGGCAAAGACTGCAACGGTAAGTTTGGCCGCAGCAACAGCGAGAAATACAACCCGCCGACGGGGCTGAGCCAGCTCCTGCCGCGGCGTCCGCGGCCCGCACGCTGCGCCTCGGCTACCACCACGCTCCCCTGCGGCGCCCCCGCCTCGGCTAGACTCAGCAGCTCGTCCTGCGTGGAAGAGGCCTCCGCCAGGTAAACGGCCTGCGTCAAAAGCCCGCCCGAGTAGCGCTGGCGAAGCGGTGACGGCGCGGGCGTTCCTGACGGCCAATAGTAGCCCCTGCGAGAAGACCGCAACGGATAACCGGCCTCGCGCATGCGCCGCGCCCGCTTAAAGACGGCCACGCGGCTGACCCCAAGCCGCCGGGCCAGACGCTCGCCGCTTTGCGGCTCCTCGGTGAGTAACGAGACCAGATCGGGCTGCTGCACGTTAACCAGTATCGCCCGAGGGGTTAACACGCGCAAGGGCTCCCACCCAGCATTCACATCTGCGCCTTAGACTTTGGTCATGCGGAGAGTATTAGTTTTATTTGCGGCGTTTTTCGGCTTGGCCTCAGCCGGCGGCTTGGTTCTACCCTTTAGCGGGCCCAACGGTCGCTCAATCAGTCTGGCCGTAGCGGATAGCGTGGGAGCGCCCTCGCCAATTCTAGCCGGGTTGACCTTCCCCGACGCTCCCTGGTCTGGGGGCTGGACGGTAATTTTGGACGACCTCAGGGGCCCCGCCGCCTCCCGCATCGCCGCCGAGGCTAGCGGCGCGGACTGGGTTTTAGTAGGCAAAGTCGGCGACGACGGTTGGTTAAACGCCTACCTTTACAAGGGCGGCCGCATACTGCCGGCGCGCTTTCACGAACCTGCTCTACTGGCCAGCTGGCTGGCCCTCAAGCTGGGGAAAGAACCCGGCCCCTTCAACCTCATTGAGGGCGTCGAAGAAGTTCTACAGGAGCTGCTAAACGGCAACGCCGACAAAGCCGCCGTCGTTTTGTACGACGTCAAGTCGCTGAGCGCAAAGCAGGATGAGGCGCTGCAAAAGCAGATTAGGCTTCTGGAAGGTCTACAAGAAAACGGCCCGGAGAAGTACAAAGACGTCTTGCCGGCGGCGGTCATAGACTTCTGGAAACACCACGACAACCCCGAGCAGATGTCTGACGCCGGCGTCGGGCGCGTCTGGAAGGCCTATGCTCCGCTGGGGAGCGACGATAAAAAAGAAGCTCGCAAGCGGGCGTTGGACCTGTTGAACTCGCGGCGGGCGCTGGACCTCTGCGGCGCCGAGCTGCTTCTCAGGGCGCTGGATGACGAAAACTGGACCAGGGCGGCGCGACTCCTCAGCAAGGCGGCCCCCGAAATGCCTTTTGCGTGGAAAGAGCTGAGTTTCGCCGCCTTCGAAAAAGGCGACGGAGCCCTGGCCAAAGAAGCTCTGGAGCACGCCGTTCAGCTCGAGCCCGGTAGCGACCTATTCTGGACTAACCTGGGCTGGGCCTCCTACATGACGGGCGACATGCCGCTAGCCTGGGAAGCCTCCCTGAGAGCCATGGCAATAAGGCCGTCCACGGTCCCGGCGTACAACCTGGGCCTCTTCAGCGCCCTGGCCAAGGACTACCACAAGGCCTTCGCCTACTACCGCCAGGCGCTGCGTCTCGACAAAGGAAACGAAGTGCCCATGGCGCTCAAAGACTTGCGCGACGCCGGCAGGAAAGACCTTCTTTTCTGGCAAGGATTCCTGCTGGAGCGCAGCGGACGGCTGGCGCAGGCCGGCGAGGCTTTTAGCGAGTTCCTGCGTCTCTTCCCCAACCACCCCTTGGCGGAGTACGCCCGCCTCTCGCTGGCGGACATCCGCAAGGCCCGCACAGAGCTGCGGCTAAACGGCTTTTACTTGGGAGAGGTAGCGACCAATCTAACATTCGGCGCCGGAGAAAGGGTGTCGTTGCAGCTAGAGGCAACCAGCAACCACTACCTGCCCAGCGGGGCCGTCACCCTAACGGTCTACGACGGAAATACCCCCTTGCTGAACTCTAGCACCAAAATACTGGTCAAACCCTTCACCACAAACTGGAAGAAGCTGCTCAAGCCCATCACCGTCAACAAAAAGGGCAAGTTCCGCCTGCAGGTCAGCTACGCCGGCGCCAGCGCCAGCACTTACATTCAGGTAGGAGACAGCAGCCTGGGACGGCAGTTGCTCTCACGGGGAATAATACCCACAGACCTGGACGGCAAGCCGCTGCTCGATCCCGAAGAGCTGGCGAGGCCGGACGGCGCGGACAAACTAATACCGCGCGCGGTAGCGGCGGTAAGGCTGGCCGCCCCCGAAGCCGGCGGAATAGACAGGCTCAGCCAGCCTCTCAAAAAGGGCCGCTTCGCGGGTAAGAGCGTCAGCCAGATAATGGCTACCGCCGACGGCAAGCTGCTACGCGAGTTCTTCGAGGCGCTGGTGCAAAACCCAAACATCCTGGGCGACTCAGACGTAATCAACGCCTTCGCCAACTGGCTCTTCACCTTGCAATAGGCGCTCTTTTGCGGACTGCGGAGGTAAAATCCTCCGCAGTCCTTCTTCAACCGCCCTAGCATCGGGCCTACACACATTCCCTCTTAACCGAAGAAGTGGTAAAATCTTGCGGATGGATCGAATCGTCATCAAAGGCGCGCGCGAACACAATCTTAAAAATATATCGGTAGAACTTCCCCGTGGAAAATTCATAGTCATCACCGGCGTATCCGGCTCCGGCAAGAGCACCCTGGCTTTCGACACCGTCTACGCCGAGGGTCAGCGTCGCTACGTGGAGAGCCTTTCTTCTTATGCCCGCCAGTTTTTGGGGGTAATGGACAAACCCGACGTAGAGCAGATAGAGGGGCTTTCCCCCGCTATCTCCATCGATCAGAAAACCACCTCTCACAACCCGCGCTCGACGGTAGGCACGGTCACCGAGATCCACGACTACCTGCGTTTACTATTCGCCCGCGCCGGCGAGGCCCACTGCCCCGTCTGCGGCCGCAAGATAGAGCGCAGCTCGGCCAGCGAAATTACCGACAAGCTGCTCACGGAACCAGAGGGGACCAAGGCCGTTCTGCTGGCCCCGCTGGTGCGCGGACGCAAGGGGGAGTATAAAAAGCTATTCCAGCAGTTACGCAAAGAGGGCTACGCCCGCGTCCGCCTAGACGGTCAGGTAATAAGGCTCGAAGACGCCATCGCAACGGAGATGAATCGCTACGAGCAGCACGACATAGATCTGGTGGTAGACCGCGTTTCCCTGACTGAAGAAGAGCGCAGCCGCGTCGCCGAGTCGGTGGAGCTGGCGCTCCTGCGCGGCGACGGCCTGCTGCGGGTGCTCTTCCTGCGCGAGGGTGGCGAGGAGGAGGTCCTCTTTTCCGAAAAGTTCGCCTGCCCCGAGCACGGCGCGGTGCTGGAAGAGCTTGAACCGCGCATCTTTTCGTTCAACTCGCCATATGGGGCTTGCGAGGTCTGTAGCGGACTGGGCTACAGCCTGGACTTCGACCCCGAGCTGGTGGTCAACCCGGCCCTCTCGCTGGCCGAGGGGGCGATTCTGCCCTGGTCCAAGGGGCGCAGCAGCCAGGTCAGCCACATGTGGGACCGCGTGCGCGCCCTAGCAGAACACCTGGGCTTTGACATGAAAACCCCCTTCAAAGATCTCCCCGAGGAACACCAGCGGGCGGTTCTCTACGGGCTCGACGAACCCTTTGAGATAGTCTTTCACCGCGGCGGCCGCGAGACCATGCGCATAGACGTCACCTACGAGGGCGTAATCCCCTGGTTGCAAAGGCGCTACAAAGAGGTGGAGTCGGAGGGAATGCGCGACTGGCTCGAGGGCTACATGAGCATGAACGCCTGCGCCGCCTGCGGCGGCAGCCGCTACAAGCCCGAGGTGCTGGCGGTAAAGGTGGCGGGGGCCAGCATCGCCGAGGTTTCGGCGATGGCGGTGCGAGACGCGCTTGAGTTCTTCCGAAGTTTGCCCCAACAACTGAGCGATTACCAGCTGCAAATAGCCAAACCAATCCTGCGCGAGGTGGTGGCGCGGCTGGGATTTCTGGCCGACGTGGGCCTCGAATACTTATCGCTCGACCGCGCCGCCAACACCCTCTCCGGCGGCGAGGCGCAGCGCATCCGCCTGGCCACCCAGGTAGGCAGCGGCCTGACCGGCGTCCTCTACGTGCTCGACGAACCCTCTATTGGCCTGCACCCGCGCGACAATCAGCGCCTCATCGGCACGCTAATGAAACTACGCGACCTCGGCAACACCCTAATAGTCGTCGAGCACGACGAAGAAACCATGCGCTCGGCTGACTGGCTGGTAGACATGGGACCTGGCGCGGGCATTCACGGCGGCATGGTCGTGGCCGAAGGCACCCCTGAGCTGATCGCAGCCCATCCCGAGAGCCTGACCGGCGCATATCTGCGCGGCGATCTGCACATTCCCGTTCCCGAAGGGCGGCGCAGCGGCAACGGCAAAGCACTGATCGTGCGGGGCGCGCGCGAGCACAACCTCAAAAACCTCGACGTCGAGATTCCGCTGGGCCGCTTCGTGGTCATCTCCGGCCCCTCGGGTTCGGGTAAGAGCACCCTAATGCACGACATCCTCTACTCCTCGCTCTCGCGCCAGATAATGCGCTCCAAGGCCATCCCCGGCCGCCACGACCGCATAGAAGGCGTAGAGCACCTGGACAAGGTGATCGAGATAGACCAAAGCCCCATCGGCCGCACCCCGCGCTCCAACCCCGCCACCTACACCGGCGTCTTCGACGAGATCCGCGATATGTTCGCCAAGAGCCCCGAGGCGCGCAAGCGCGGCTACGCGCCCGGCCGCTTCAGCTTCAACGTCAAGGGCGGGCGCTGCGAGGCCTGCCGCGGCGACGGCACGGTCAAGATCGAGATGCTCTTCTTGCCCGACATCTACGTGCCCTGCGAGGTTTGTAAGGGAAAACGCTACAATAAGGAGACGCTCGAGGTAAAGCTGCGCGGCAAGACCATAGCCGACGTGCTCGACATGACCGTGGAAGAAGCGCTGGCCTTCTTCCAACACCACCCCGGCATCAGCCGTAAGCTGCAGCTGATGATGGACGTGGGTCTCGGCTACATGAAGCTGGGCCAGCCCTCCCCCACCCTCTCCGGCGGCGAGGCCCAGCGCATCAAGCTGGCCACCGAGCTGGGGCGCAGGGCCACCGGCAAGACGCTATATATCCTCGACGAACCCACCACCGGCCTGCACTTCGACGACGTCAAGAAGCTGCTGGAGGTGCTGCACCGGCTGGTGGACAAGGGGAACAGCGTACTGGTGATCGAACACAACCTCGACGTCGTCAAGACCGCCGACTGGATTTTGGATCTGGGCCCCGAAGGTGGCGAACGCGGCGGCTACCTGGTGGCTGCGGGCGCACCCGAAGATGTGGCTCTCAATCCCCAAAGCCCCACGGGCGCGTTCCTGCGCCGCATTCCCGAAATTGCCGAGCGGATTGGCGCGGCCGCCGATTAAACTTGAACACGTGGAGCAAGCCCGCACCCTCACCGGTATCCGCCGCCTGGTCGTCAAAATAGGCAGCGCCGTCATCTCCGGACCTAAAGGCATAGATAACGAACGACTGGCCGGCATTGCCCGCGGGCTGGCCAACCTGCCTGAAAAGCAGGAGGTTTTACTGGTTTCCAGCGGAGCCATTGCCGCGGCCGCCCCCCGCCTACCTCAAGCCCCGCAGACGCTGGCCGAGCTGCAGGCCGCGGCCGCCCTGGGCCAGCCCGAACTGATGCGCGCCTGGCAGGCTGCGCTTCAGGAGCACGAACTAACGGCGGCTCAGGTTCTTCTGACCGCCGAAGACCTGACCGACCGCAGGCGCTACCTGAACGCCCGGGCGACGCTCGAGCGCCTCCTTAGCTGGGGTGTAGTCCCCGTAATCAACGAAAACGACACGGTCATGACCGAGGAGATCCGCTTCGGTGACAACGACCAGCTCGCCGTGCGCGTCGCCGGCCTGCTGGGGGCCGACCTGGTGCTGGTGCTTTCCGAGGCCGAAGCGCTCTTCGACCGCGACCCCCGTCTGGACCCCGAGGCCCGGCCCCTGAGGGAGGTGGGCAAGGTTACCCCCGAAGTTCTGGCCATGGCCTCCGACCGCCCCGGCAGCGCGGGGCGCGGAGGTATGAAGAGCAAGCTGCTGGCCGCCAAGATGGCCCAGGAGGCCGGCATACCCTTCTGGCTGCTCCCGGGCAAGCGCGAAGGGGTACTGGAAGAGGCGCTGGCGGGAGCGCAGATCGGCACCTTTTTCCACGCGTCCGGGCGCGGTCACCGCGGCGAGCGCTTGTGGCTGGCGCAACTTTCGCGGCAAGAAGGAACGATCGTGGTAGACGAAGGGGCGGCCCGCGCCCTGCGCCGGCAGGGCCGCTCGCTGCTGGCGGTGGGGGTGCGCAGCGCCCAGGGCGACTGGCAGGCGGGCAGCCCGGTGCGGGTGGTGGACTCCGGGGGCCGGCTGGTGGGCATCGGCCTGGCCAATTACTCCGCCGCCGAGGTGCGCCGTCTGGCGGGTCAGCCTTCGCGAAAAATAGCGGCTCTGCTAGGCAAACCCGGCCCCGAAGAAATAATCCACCGCGACCACTTCGTGCTGCTGGATGAAGCTTAATGTACGTTGCACAATTCCATTTGAGCGAAAAAGTGGCCGGCCATGCAATCAACGAGCCATATCGGAAATAGCGCGGAAACATACGCCCAGTTCTTGTCTGTACCGTATTGAGCTCTTTATCTCATGCTGCGGGCGCATTCCAACGTGTTCACATTAATTCGAGGATAAATGGTTGGGTATCTGCTCGTCCAAATCTACGTCTCTCGTATTGAGGAAAATGAACGAGCCTCCCTCAGGGAGGCGGCGATTGCCGGAGGGGTTGTTTTCGGGATGTAGGCGGTGGAAGGTGGGCGTAGCAGGTGGGTTAGTCGCGGAGCAGAAGGCGGGCTTCTGGCTGCGGCGGCACCCACGATCCCCTCCTAAGCCCTACCCTTGGGCGGGCTTGTTGATTTCAACATGCAGTAAGAAGTCGACTACCCGGCTGCAGGCAAAACAAGACCACGAACTACTCACTACGTAGAACTCGCTACGTACCGTGTTCCTGCCTCACCGTTGGGAGGAGGCGGCGGTTGCCGGAGAGAGAGAAGGGGGGGGTTGTACAACCAAGGGGCGAGCCGGGTGTTGAATCGCCGAGGAACGCTTAGGGGTGAAGGGATTACTCGCTGTAAATGACATCGGTCACCTCGACGTCCTGGCCTTGGCGCTTTAGCAGGGAGGATAGGGGGATAAAGCCCTCCTCGCGGCTTATCTCCAGCAGGGCCCGGCGCAGGTCTTCGCGGGTGAAGAACCAGTATCGCTCCGGGGAACGGGTGATGATGCCCGGGTCTAAGCGATCGACCGGGAAGAGACCCCTTTCTTTTTGTAAGGCGGCGCGGACCAGGCCCTTGCCGTGGAGCGACATGTAGACTTTGATGACGTCGTACTTACTGCGCAGGCGCTGCAGGGCGTCGGCCCATTCCTGGTACTTCCAGGCGTCGGTGGTGCCCGATCGCGCTTTTTCGCGCATCCATTCAACATGGTCCGCGCCGGCGGTTTCCACGTTTTCCCAGTCGTCACCTGCCGCTATTAAGTAGTACCATTCCTCAGGGCTAAGCCGAGGCAACCTCACCTTCCACCGCTCAATGCGGTAAGGCAGGGCGCGCCGGCGCGGGCGCAGGTCTTTTTTCTTGTCGTCGTCGGGAGCGCCCTTAGAAGTCATTAACGTCACCACCTGCTTCTTGGTATTCCACTATACCCG
>Ga0256833_1000368_pt1 | contig 35738 bp, 32 predicted proteins | sample 356284metaG_FD_190535 | JGI IMG/M metagenome (GOLD analysis project Ga0256833, IMG submission 190535) | Hydrothermal vent microbial communities from Mid Atlantic Ridge, Atlantic Ocean - 356-284 | ecosystem: Environmental > Aquatic > Marine > Hydrothermal vents | place: Atlantic Ocean: Mid... | reverse complement strand
GTAAACCCCTCCTATGGAGTCCGGCAAATAGTCCCTGGCCTGGGACACAAAGGAAAAGGCGGTTTGCTGAGTGGATATGGTCCTTTCCCATCCGTAGGTTTTTCCCTCCAGCTTCCAGGTCACAGGCCTCCAGCGATAGGGATTGTGGAAGGGACCGGCGGTTATGTCGTTCCCCTGATAAAAAGGAGTGCCTTCGTAATGGTCCCTCAAAAGGGAGATGAGGTCCCTTACTGAAAGCTTCCTGTCAGGCTTAACCGAAAAGGGATAAGGCTTCGCTCCCTTTAATCCGCTGCTGTAGTCGGGGGAAAGGTGAAGGCTGGGGGCCACCCTGGAAAAAATCCTCCAGACCCGACGGGCACAATATCTGAGTTTGGCGGCGTCAGCAGGGTCATAGACATCGGCAAAACTGAAAGGCTTGCCGGAAGCCGGATCGTAATAGCCCTTCTTTACAGCGAAGTCCACCACATCCGGGCTGAACATGAAGTTTTCCCTGTCCTTGAAATCTATCTCCCTTATCCTGGCCTGGTTGGCGTGCACGCTGACATGCCCCGGGGGAACCCGGCGGGCAACCCAGACTATTCCCTTCTCCTCTGCCCCTCTGCCCACGAACTCAAGTATCCAGACCTCCTTCTTGTCCGCTACGGAAAAGGTCTCTCCAGGGCCTGAATAGCCATATTTAGTGGCCAGGTCCACCATCACCCTGATGGCCTCCCGGGCAGAAGATGCCCGCTCTAAGGCGAGCCTCATAAGATGGGGATAGGAAAGCCCTCCCTTATACCTTCCCAGCTCCTTTCTCCCTCCGAAGGTAGTCTCCCCGATGGAAACCTGTTTTTCGTTCATCAAGCCCACAACCCTGTAAGTATGGGGTGGATAAGGGATTCTAATCTCGCCTCCTCCCCACAGCTTTACCACCTCCATTTCCCCGGGCCTGTGGTCAGCCGAAGGAATCACCCTGAAGGGAGGGATAAACTCCCCATCGCAGAGATAGGAGTTAAGAACGGAACCGTCCACGGTGGCTTCCCTGGTAACCACCACCGAGGTACACGGAATCACCGCTAAATTAAAAGAAACTATGAAGGCGAGGATTAAAATGACTCTCCTCATTTTCCCCCTCCTTTTATTTCTTAAGTAATTTTTACGAAAAGGAACTGAAAAGGTTGCTCAGGCTTCCTCTTCTTCAGAGGGGGTAAGTTTCTCCCTCAGCCTTTTTATGGAAAGAGCTTTTCCTGAGCCGGGCTCCACCTCAATGACCACCCCGCAAATCCAGACATCCCCTGACTTCTCGGGTTCCATCTTCAGGGACCTTCCGAGAAGAAGTCGGCCAACGGCATCCGATGCCCTTACCCCTATGACAGAATGGGTTATGCCCACCATTCCCGCATCCGTTATGTAGGCAGTTCCCTCAACTATCTGTTCGTCGGCAGTTTGAATGTGGGTGTGGGTGCCGATGACCGCGGAAACCCTTCCCTTGGCGTAAAAGAGCATGGCCTTTTTTTCTGCGGTGGCCTCGGCGTGGAAGTCCACTATCCTCACGGGGTATTCCTCCCCCAGCTCATCTAAAATGGCATCCAACCTCCTGAAGGGACAATCTATTGGATCCATGAATACCCTCCCCTGAAGGTTGATGACCGCCACCCCGGTTCCGTTTCCCATCTTTTTTTTGAAGACCCCTGAGCCTGGATTGGAGGGGGGGTAATTGGCAGGGCGAAGGACCCTGGGGTCTTCCAAGGCCTCCACCGATTCCTTCCTGTCCCAGATGTGGTTTCCCGATGTTATGACATCCACCCCCACCCTGAAGAAGGAGGATGCTATTCTTCTGGATATTCCGAACCCTCCGGCAGCGTTCTCCCCGTTCAGGATTATAAGGTCCGGGGAGTATTCCCTTTTGAGCCTCTCTATGTTGTCAAATATGGCCCTGCGGCCCGGAGCTGCATACACATCTCCGAAAAACAGAACCCTGATTTTATTTGGAGTACTCAACGGCCCTTACCTCCCTTATGACCGTAACTTTTATTTGACCGGGATAGGTGAGCTCCTTCTCTATTTTCCTGGCGATCTCGTAGGAAAGTATGTAGGCGTCGTCGTCGGAAACCTTGTCGCTCTGCACTATGACCCTTATCTCCCTGCCGGCCTGCAGGGCGAAGGCCTTGGCCACCCCATCAAACTCTGATGCGAGCTTCTCCAAGGTTTCTATCCTCTTTATGTAGTGCTCCAGAAGCTCTCTCCTGGCTCCGGGCCTCGCCGCAGAGAGGGTATCCGCTGCCTGAACCAGGACCGCCTCCACCGAAGGGAAGTTCATCTCGTCATGGTGGGAGGCTATGGCCTGAATTACCTCCTCGCTCTCACCGTACTTTCGGGCCAGCATAACGGAAAGCTCCACATGGGATTGATTGTAGTCCCTGTCTATGGCCTTGCCAATGTCGTGTAGGAGCCCTGCCCTGAGGGCTACATCCACCCTGGCCCCTATTTCTTTGGCCATGTGGGCTGCCATCAAGGCAACCTCCTTGGAATGACTGAGGGCGTTCTGGCCGAAGGAAGTTCTGAACTTCAGCTTTCCTATGTAGTATTCCAGCTCCGGATGCAAATCCTTTATCCCCAGCTCTTCCACCACCTCGTGGCCTATTTTTCTTATGTGGTCCTCTATCTCTTCCTTGACCCTGGCCACCACCTCCTCTATTCTGGCCGGATGAATTCTCCCATCTGCCACCAGTTTTTGAACCGCCAGCTTGGCAATTTCCCTCTTCAAAGGGTCAAAGCTGGAAAGTATTATGGCCTCCGGGGTATCGTCCACTATAAAGTCCACTTCTGTGGCCATTTCCAGGGCCCTTATGTTCCTGCCCTCCCTACCGATGATCCTTCCCTTCATGTCATCGGAGGGTATTTCCACCACCGTAACGGTAGATTCCGTTACCGCATCCGCCGCAGACGATTGTATGGCCCTGGCTATAACTTCCCGGGCCAGGGTCTCCTTTTCCCTGTTAAGCTCCTTTTTAAACTGCTTTATGAGCCTGGCCTTTTCCTGGGTTATCTCCGAAGAAACCCTCCTTAAAATTTCCTGTTTGGCCTCCTCCCTGGTCAAACCTGCAATCTCCTCTAAGCGGCGCTCCAGCTCCAGCTTTTTCTTCTCCAGCTCCTTCTCCCGGTCCTTCAGGTCGTATTCCCTCTGGGCCACCTCGTTCTGCTTCCTGCGAAGCTCCCTTTCCCTCTCTCTGAGCACCGCCTCAAAGGACTTCAGGTTTTCCTCCTTGCGAAGAAGCCTCTTCTCGTCCCTCTCCAGCTTCTCCCTTTTGCCCCTCATCTGGCGTTCGTAATCGGTCTTGAACTTTATGAACCTCTCCTTGGCCTCCAGGGCGCCTTCCCTTTTAAGCCTTTCGGCCTCCCGGCGGGCGTCCCTCAATATTTTCTGCCTTTCCTGCTCTGCATCTTCCAAAGCCCTCCGGGCTTTTTTATAGAATCCGAGGAAGAACACCTTTTTCAGAACATATGCCAGGAAAAACCCCACCACCAGCCCTGCTATTAAAGCCGCCAGTGTATGTACGGTCATGACAACCTCCTTTTAAAGGAGGAGGGAAGGGGGAATCAACCCCGCGGTGAGGTGTGGTAGGGCCTCATGAACCCGCATGCAAACAGCATGGGGCTTGTCCCCTGCTTCAGGCTTCCCCCCGCAGGGGCATGCTCACCACAGGGGAACTCCGGCCCCAAGTGAACTCTTGTTGGCTCAAGGGTTCCCAGACCATCACCAGCACCGCAGGGATTATTCCTCTTCATCTTCTATTTCCCTCAGGATGTTTTCTATCCTCCTTCCTAACTCCTCCTTGAGTTTTATGTTTTCCTCCCTAAGATTATACACCTCCTTGGCAAGGTCCAGACAAGCGGATATGGCTGCCTTCAGGCTATCCGGATAGCGGGAAGAGTGAAGGGCGATTCTCTCTTTAACCGTCCTTACCAGGTCCCGCAAAAATTCTTCCCCCCTGGGAGAGGATATAACCATGCGCTGTCCCAGGATCTCTACCTTGAGCTCAGCCATTTCCCAGCTCCCGGTCTATCATCCTCATGAGTTCCTTTATTTTCTCCTGGGCCTGGGAAATTTTCTCCTGCAGCACCTCCACCTTCTTCTCCAGCACCTCAATCCTTTCCCTGGCCTCGTCCCTTTCCCTTTTAAGCCTCAAAACCCTGGCTCTCAACTCCTCCATTTTGGCCCAGACTTCCTTCATTTTCTCCATTCCCCGGAAAGTTTCTTTGAAAGGGCCTCAACTATTCTCTCCAGCTCCGCCTCCACCTCTTCGGATCTGAGGGTCCTATTTTCCGCCCTGAATTCAAAGGAAAAAGTCAGGCTCTTTTTGCCCTCCCCTATGGATTCTCCTCTGTAAAGGTCTATCAGTCTAAAGCTCCTCAATATCGGTATTGAAAGCTCCTCCACCACCTCCCTTATCCTCTGAAAACTCACATCCCCTGGGAAAATCATGGATACATCCCTCCTCACCGAGGGATAGTTCTGAAGGTCCTCGTAGGCTTTCTTTACCTTAAGGGGAATGAGCTTAAGGGGAAGTTCAGCGGCAAAAACCGGGACCTCTATCTGGAAAAGCTCCAAAAGCTCTTTTTTAATGGGCCCGAGCCTCAGGCCATTCCAGTGCAGGGAAAAACCCTCTTCAAAGAGGGGCCAATCCTCCAGGGCGAACTTCGGCTCTAAGGCAAAAACCCTGAGGAGAGCCTCGGCGGTTCCTTTAAGGGAATAAAAGGAGGCTTGAAGAGGAGGAGAATCCCAGGTCCTCCCCTTCGTCTCCCCGGCCTCCACTAAGGCCAGCCTTTTTTCTTCCTCAGGTTTACCATCCTTCCAGTAAACCCTTCCCACTTCAAATAGGGCCACCCCCTTCCTTCCCATCCTTAGGTTCAGGGAAACGGACTCCAGAAGGGTTAAAATCAGAGACCTTCTAAGCACAGGGTTCTCCTTGCTCAGGGGATTCTGGACCACTATGGGTTCCCCTTTGCCTCCGCTGAACTTATCCGCCTGAGGGCTCGTCCAGATATATGTCATGGCCTCGCTGTATCCGAGACCAGTTAGCACCCGCCTCACCTTCCAGAGCATCTCCCGCTCAGGGGTTTGAAGCCCCTGGGGCTCTTCCACCGGGGGAAGTTTCCCCTCAATGCTGCCGTACCCCTTTAACCTGGCCACCTCCTCCACCAGGTCCTCCGGTATATTCAGGTCCCTTCTCCACGAGGGGGGAATCACCTCCACCTCTTCCCCCTTTTTCCTCACCTCTGCCCCAAGGCCCCTCAGCTTCCGCAATATAAAATCCTCCTCCACTTCCTGCCCAAGCCTTGAGTTTATAAAGAAAATAGAGGTTTTTATCCTTCTCTGCTCGGAATACTCTCCGGCCACGGCCCTTCCCCGCAAAACCCTGCCCCCGGCCACCTCCTTAATCAAATAGGCCAGATAATCCGCAGCGAACTCAAGAACCATGGGGTCGGCTCCCCGCTCAAACCTGTAGGAGGCATCGGTGGTCAATCCAAGCCTTCTGGAGGTTTTTCGGACGGTTATCGGGTCAAAATAAGCCGATTCTATAAGGACCCTGGTGGTGAAGGGGGTAACTCCGGTATCCTCCCCTCCTATTACCCCGGCAATGGCCACTGGCCTTTTCTCATCGGCTATCACCAGGTCCCCATTGGAAAGCGTTCTTTCTTCTCCGTCCAGGCAGAGTATCTTCTCCCCCTCCCTCGCCCTCCTTACGATGACCTTTCCCTCCAGTTTGTCAAGGTCAAATACATGGGTCGGATGGCCTATGGCGTAAAGAAGATAATTGGAGAGGTCCACCACGGAATTCACGCTCTGAAGCCCTACCTTCTCAAGCTTCTCCTTTAGCCACCGGGGGGATTCCCCTACTTTAACCCCCTCCACTATCCGGGCCACATATCTGGGACACAGCCCCCTGTCTTGAATTTCTATGGGAAAATCGGCGGTTTTCTCATCCTCCTGTAGGGAAAATTCCACCCTTTTCAGGGGAGAATCGGTGAAGACCGAGATCTCCCTGGCCAGGCCGTAGTGGGAAAGGCAGTCTGGCCGATTGGGGGTAACCTCCAGGTCAAAGACAAGGTCATCCCCCCAGGGGATTACTTCCTCCGGAGGAAATCCCATGGAGGAGAAAAGCTCCTCCAGCCACGGGCGTTCCCCTTTTATCTCCACATACTCCCTGAGCCAATTTACCGAAACCTTCATTTCATTTGCTCCAGAAAATCCATTCTGTTCCAGTAGTGATTCCTTATGTCAGTAAGGCCCCTCTTGAGCATGGAAATTCTATCCACCCCAAGACCGAAGGCAAACCCCGAATACTCTTCAGGGTCTATCCCTCCGGCGCGCAGGACTTCGGGATGAACCATCCCCGCCCCGAGAATCTCTATCCACCCGGCTCCACCGCATACGCTACAGTTGGGGTCCTTTCCTCCGCAGACCGGGCAGGATATGTCCACCTCCGCCGAAGGCTCTGTGAAGGGGAAGTAAGAGGGCCTGAACCTTACCCCGGTTTCTTCCCCGAAAAGGGCCTTTAAAAAGGTCTCCAAGGTTGCCTTCAGGTGGGCGAAGCTGATTCCCCGGTCCACCACCAGCCCCTCTATTTGATAGAACATGGGGGTGTGGGTGGGATCCGCCTCGTCCCTGCGATAAACCCTTCCAGGGACTATTATCCTTATGGGAGGCTTCCTTTTTCTCATGGCCCTTATTTGAACCGGGGAAGTGTGGGTCCTCAGAAGATAACCTCCTCCAACGAAAAAGGTGTCCTGCTCCTGGCGAGCCGGGTGATGGGGGGGTATGTTAAGGGCATCAAAGTTGAAGTACTCCATCTCCACCTCAGGGCCGTCCTCTATGTCGTATCCCATGCGCAGGAATATCTCCTCTATGGTGTGGGATACCTCTGAAATGGGATGAACGCTGCCCAAGGGCTTGAAGTATCCCGGAAGGGTTGGGTCTGGAATGGCTTTCCGAAGCCTCTCCCTCCACAAATTTCCCTTCAATCGCTCCTCGGCCTTTTTGAAAAGGCTCTCCGCCAGCTCCCTTAGCTCGTTGATCCTCTTCCCGAAGGAGGAGCGCTCCTGGGGCGGAAGGGTGGGGATTTTCTTGAAAAGTCCGGGTATAATCCCCCTTTTCCTGCTTAAAAATTCCTCCTTAAATCTCTGAAGGTCCTGGGGAGTTTCTATCTTTGCCGCCGCCTCTTCAACCTTCCTTTGAAGTTCATCTATATCATCCGGCATTTTTCACAGCCTCCACCAGAAGGTTGAACTCCTGGGGAGCCCTTACGGCCAGCTCGGCCAGGGATTTCCTGTTAAGGGCCACGCCCATCTTCCTGAGCCCTGCCATGAAACGGCTGTAGGAAATCCCCTGGGCCCTTACAGCGGCGTTTATCCTTACGATCCAGAGCCTTCTCATGTCCCTCTTTTTTTGCTTTCTTCCCTGATAGGCGTCCACCAAGGCCTTCTCCATGGCCTCCTTGGCGGTTCTGTAAAGGCGATGCTTGGCTCCCCAGTAGCCCTTGGTCATGGCAAGGATCTTCTTCCTGCGATTCTTTCTCTTCGGACCTCTTTTTACCCTCATTTTTTACCTCCTTAAACTCCCAGAAGCCTCCTGACGCTCCTGACTTCTCCCTTGAAAACCAGGGCCGGCTTCCTCAGGTGTCTCTTCCTCTTTCTGGACTTCTTGGTGAGGATATGACTGTGATAAGCCCTTCTCCTCTTAATCTTTCCGGTGGCTGTTATCTTAAACCTCTTGGCTGCGGACCTTTTAGTCTTTAGCTTGGGCATTTTTTCCTCCTTTCTTCTGTTTTTTGGGACCGAGAACCATAATGCCAATCCTCCCCTCCACCTTCATGGGGGACTCTATCTCGGCTATGTCCTTAAGGTTTTCCTTTATCCTCTCCACCAAGGAGTTAACCAGCTCAGGTTTCCCCATTTCCCTTCCCCTGAGCCTCAGGCGAACCCTCACCTTGTTGCCCTCTTCCAGAAACTCCCTGGCCTTTTTCAATTTAACCTCCAGGTCGTGCTTGTCAATTTTCGGCCTTACCTGAATTTCCTTGACCTTAGTCTGCTTCTGTCTCTTCTTCGCCTCGTGCTGTTTCTTCTGCTCCTCGTAGAGGAATTTCCCGTAGTCCATTATCCTAACCACAGGAGGGTCTGCCTTGGGGGCTATTTCCACAAGGTCAAGGCCCGCCTCCTGGGCCAGAGCAAGGGCTTCCCTTATGTTCATGATGCCTATCTGCTTCTTGTCTTCCCCTATTACCCTTACCATTTCTGCCCTTATCTCCTCGTTGATCCTGTGTGGCCTGGTCTTCTTTACGAATTCCCTCTTGTAATACCTTCGTCTCAAATCCTCCCTCTTAAAGTTCAGTGGATTTATTTTTTATTTTATCCCTGGCCTGGGCGATAAATTCCTCCAAGGATACAGCGCCAAGGTCCCCTTTCCCCCTTACGCGAAGGGCCACCCTTCCTTCCCTTTCTTCACGGTCCCCCACTATGAGCAGATAGGGTATCTTCTGCAGCTGCCCTTCCCTTATCTTGTATCCGAGCTTTTCGTTTCTAAGGTCCGCCTCTGCCCTGAAGCCTTCCGCCTTAAGGGCTTCAACTATCCTGTTGGCGTAGTCGTGGTTTCTGTCGGTTATGGGAAGAACCCGCACCTGAACAGGAGCCAGCCAGAGCGGGAAGGCACCTCCGTAGTGCTCTATGAGAACCCCGAAGAACCTCTCTAAGGATCCGAGAAGAGCCCGGTGAATCATTATGGGAGTGTGACGGGCTCCATCTTCCCCCACATAGTAAAGGCCGAATCTCTGGGGAAGGTTAAAGTCCACCTGAATGGTGGAACACTGCCAGGTTCTGCCAAGAACATCCTTTATTTTAATGTCAATTTTCGGGCCGTAGAAGACCCCCTCCCCGGGGTCTATTTCGTAGGGAAGTCCGGAGCGATCCAAGGCGTTTTTAAGGGCCTTCTCTGCCCGCTCCCACATCTGGACCGTTCCCACGAATTTCTCCGGCCTGGTGGAAAGGTATATTTCATAGTCCTCAAAACCGAAGGCGGAAAGCATGTCCTTGGCGAAGAAAAGGGTGGACAGTATTTCCTCCTCCATCTGCTGGGGGGTGCAGAAAATGTGGGCATCGTCCTGGGTGAAACCCCTGACCCTGAGAAGACCGTGAAGGACACCGCTTCGCTCGTAGCGGTATACGGTTCCAAGCTCAGCCCATCTGACGGGCAGGTCCCTGTAGGAGCGGAGTTTGCTCTTGAACATGATTATGTGGAAGGGGCAGTTCATGGGCTTGAGCTGGTAGTGAAGGTTATCCTTTTCCATGGGTGGAAACATGTTTTCCCTGTAATATTCAAGGTGCCCGCTTATCTTCCAGAGTCCCAGGTCGGCTATATGGGGGGTGTAAACCAACTGGTATCCCCGTCTTATGTGCTCCTGTCTCCAGAAATCTTCTATAAGGCTCCTCACCAGGGCACCTTTGGGAAGCCACAGTATAAGGCCGGGGCCTATCTCCTCGCTAACCAGGAAAAGCTCCAGGTCCTTTCCCAGGCGGCGATGGTCCCTTTTTTTCGCCTCCTGAATAAAATTCAGGTAAGCCTCCAGGTCCTCCTTTTTGAAGAAGGCCGTCCCGTATATTCTCTGCATACTCTCCCTTTTTTCATCCCCCTTCCAGTAGGCGGCGGAGACAGAAAGCAACTTAAAATGCTTTATATAACCGGTGGAGGGCACATGGGGTCCCCTGCAGAGGTCCACGAAATCCCCCTGTATGTAAACGGAAACATCCCCCTGGGTTTTCTCCTCTATTAGCTCTATTTTAAAATCCTGCCCCCTCTCCCTGAAGTAATTTATTGCCTTCTCCCTGGGCCATACCTCCCTTTTTATCTCAATGTCCTGGGAGGCAAGCTCCTTCATTCTCCCCTCTATTCTGTCCAGGTCCTCAGGAGTAAAGGGTTCCTCCCTGTAAAAGTCGTAGTAGAAACCGTTTTCTATGGCAGGACCTACGCCTATTTTCGTGCCAGGATAAAGCTGGAGAACCGCCTGGGCCAGAAGGTGGGAGGCGCTGTGGCGGAGAACCGCAAGGGCCTCCTCTTCCTCAAAAAGGAATTCCACCTCTTCCCCCCTCACCTCGCTTCTTATGTCCTTTACCTCTCCGTCAACCTTAACGGCCACAGGAAGAGGTCTGTCCGGGAAAAGTTCTTTCCAGAGCTCTATGTAGTTTGCTGCCTGAACTTCCTTCTCTATCAATTTTCCCTTTACCTTTATTCTCATAACAATAAATAAAAAATAGGCGCGGGCGGGATTGAACCGCCGACCCCTTGCGCGTCAAGCAAGTGCTCTCCCACTGAGCTACGCGCCTATTTATTGACCTTTTCCCTCAAGGCCTTTCCAGGGATGAATTTTACCACTTTTTTGGCCGGGATTTCAATAGGCTCGCCGGTCTTCGGGTTCCTCCCCTTCCTGGGTTTTCTTTTCACCACCTGAAAGGTCCCGAAGCCGACCAGAGTAACCCTCTCCCCCCTGGCCAGGGCATCGCCGATCTCTTCAAGAATAAGATTAAGAACATCTCTGGCCTGGGTTTTGGTCAAAAACGAGTCCTTAACAATTTTTGACAAAATATCCGCCTTAATCATTCTTCCCTCCTGGAATTCGTCCATTTTATTATAGCAATAGACCTTCCCTTGTCAAGGAAAGCTACAGCTCCTCCTCCACTGCGCAGATTTTCCCTCCCTTAACCTCCAGATATCTTATTCTGTTCCGGGAAAGGAAAATCAACGAGCTCTTTCCGAATAGGAAGGAAACCCCCTTTTCCATGGGAGCTCCGGCCCTGGAATCTATGTGGGGCCTGAGCACAAAGCCGGCCTTCCCAATTTCCAGGGATATGTATCCGAGGCTCCCCCCGGGCCCAAAGACCATGTTCATGACTCCCATGAATTCGCCCAGCTTCTTTCCGTTTTTGAAAAGCGCCACCTTCCTGCCCGGAGTGTGAACGGTATAAGCATAGGAAATACCGTCCGGGCCTATGAGTGGAGAAGATATTTTATATTTTCCCCTGAGCAAAACCTCTCCGTCCTTCACCAGGTAATATATTTCCTCCCCACCCTTTGCCTCCCTGCCCACAAAAAGGATGTGCTTTCCGTTGTCTGAGAGGGAAACCTCAACCCTGCTTATTCTTTTGTAGCCCCCGTCCACCTTCCTTCCGTCCAGGTAAACGAACTGCTTTCCCCTTTCACTTACAAGGTAAAGGATATGTCTTCCGTCCTGGGAAAACCTCAGGCTGGAAAAGTCCACCCCCCTGTAGGGACCGTAGCTCTTTCCGGGGGTAAACACATAGTGGGAACCGCCCTTCTTCAGAACGCAGGCATAACTGGAGGAGTCTTTGCTGAAAACACAGTTCTTAACCCAATGGGCCGAGGCTATTTTCTTTCCATTAAGGAAAACACCAACCTCCCCTCCCGTCCTGGCGGCGTAAAGCAATTTCCTCCCATCGGGGCTCAGGCGGAATGGGCTTATAACATCGTCGTATACCCCTATTTTCCTCCCATTGAAGAAGACGGCTTCCCTGTAAACCCTTCCCTCTTTGAATCTGAAGGAGAAGGCGTAGGATAGGTTGTAGGGAGAGACGGCCTTAAGCGGGAAGAAAAAGCTCCCGGTTTTCTGGAGCAATTCGCCGTCCTTGGCCACGGCCCAGAGACTCTCCTTCACCGGAAGGTAGAAATAAAGAACATGGTTCCCATCGGACGAGAGGGTGAGGCCCCGGACGGACCGGTAGGGGCCGTATTTCTTTCCGTCGTGAATAACATGCCTGATGACCTTTCCTTCCTTCTTTTCCGCCACCACAAAGGCATAGTGCTTGCCGTCCTCGCTTATTTTTGGGGCCACGGAGGAGAAGGCCGGGAAGGGACCTATCCTTTTGCTGTCCAGCAGGAGAAAATACCCCTGGGATTTCTTAATAAAACAGGCCACATGAAGGAGGTTCTGGGTGGAAACAAAGCTCAGGCTCTGGCATTTGTTGTCCTTAATACTGAAGAAAACCTTCTCCTTAACGACCTTCGCCGGGGATAGGCCCCAGAAAGAAAGGAACAGCAAAAGGGCAACTGGCCTCTTCATTTCTCCCTCCCTTATTTCCTAAATTTATCAATTTCATTTCTATTATAACTCAAACCTCGGATAGACCTTCCCGTATAAAAGTATGGAAAAGGAGGACGAAGATGAGAAAAACGGCAGCCATTTTACTGATGGCGTTTTTGACCTTTCTCCTTATGGGAAAAGGAAAGGAGGAAAATAAGGAGAAATTCATAAGGGCCTACAGGGCCGAGGAAAAAATTAAAATAGATGGGATCCTCAGCGAGAAGGTCTGGCAGAACCCCGGAACCGATGACTTCGTCATGTGGGAGCCGGAAGATGGTGGAAAACCCACCGAGAAGACGGTGGTATGGGTGGCCTACGACGAAGATGCCCTTTATGTGGCGGCGAGACTCTACGATTCCCAGCCTGCGAAGATAGTGGGAAGGCTGGGGAGAAGGGATGACAGGCTGGACTCCGATTGGTTCACCTTCGCCATAGACCCATATTTTGACCGTCGCTCTGGATTTGAATTTTCCGTAAACCCCTCAGGCTCCATAAGGGATGCTTATCTTTACAACGATTCCTGGAAGGATTATTCCTGGGATGGGGTTTGGGAGTGGGCGGTAAGGAAGGACGAAAAGGGCTGGACAGTGGAGATGAAAATCCCCTTTTCCCAGTTGAGATTTCAAAAAAGGGACAAATATGTGTGGGGTGTTAACTTCACCAGATATATCCTGAGAAAACACGAAAGGGATGGCTTCGTATGGATACCCAGGAACGAAGAATTTAGCTCCTATGTATCAAAGTTCGCAAAATTGGTGGGAATTGAGGGTATAAAACCAAAACCCTTAGTGGAGGTTCTTCCCTACGCCGTGGGGGATGCGAAATTTTCCCCGAAGCAGGAGGGAAATCCCTTTGCCACGGGAAGAAGTTTCTATGGAAACGCAGGGCTTGACTTCAAAATAGGGCTCAGGAGCAATCTCACCCTTACGGGAACCGTAAACCCTGACTTCGGCCAGGTGGAGGTGGACCCCGCCGTGGTTAACCTGACCGCCTACGAGACCTATTACGAGGAAAAAAGGCCCTTCTTCATTGAGGGCTCCAGTATATTTGAGTTCGGTACCGGGGGCTCCACCATGGGAATGAACATAAACTGGGGAGACCCTGAGTTTTTTTACAGCAGGAGAATAGGAGCACCTCCCCATGGCCTGGCCTACGGCCAATATGTAAAGCAACCTGACAGAACTACCATTTTAGGGGCAGGAAAGTTTACCGGAAAAATAGGTCAGGGATGGAACTTAGGGGTGATAACCGCCCTCACTTCCAGAGAATATGCGGAAATATGGGAGGAAGGGGAAAAGAGATTCCAGGAAATAGAACCCCTGACTTACTACAATGTGATAAGAATTCAAAAGGAGTTTAACCAGGGAAGGCAGGGGCTGGGTTTCATAGCCACAGGGGTATTCAGGGACCTGAGGACCCCCGAAATGGAGGGATTGCTTTCCAGAAGAGCCCTCGCCTTTGGGATTGACGGATGGAGTTTCCTTGATAAGAACCGCCGGTGGGTTCTTTCGGGCTGGCTTGGCTCCAGCAGGGTGGAAGGAAGCAAGGATTACATTTTCTCCCTCCAGCAATCCCCCCTGCACTATTTCCAGAGGCCCGATGCCCCCCATCTTCGCCTGGACCCTGAGGCCCAAAGCCTTACGGGCTGGGCAGGGAAATTGTCCATCAGCAAGGAAAGGGGAAACTGGATAATAAACCTCTCCACCGCCGCCCTTTCCCCCGGTTTCGAGATAAACGACCTGGGGTTCCAGTTCAGGGGGGACAGAATACACAACCAGTTCATAGCCGGCCACATCTGGTACCGTCCCGGCAGGGTTTTCCGTCAGAAGATTCTGGCCTTAGGAGGGACGGTGGACCACGACTTCGGGGGAACCCTTCTGGACGAAATGGCCTTCATCTTTGCCAGCGGTCAACTTCTCAATTACTGGGAAGGCCAGATCATGCTGGGATACAAAGCCCGGACCTACGACCGGGATCTTACCAGGGGAGGCCCCCTGGCAGAAAGTCCCCCGGCGGCCCTGTTCACATGGCAGATTTTTTCAGACATAAGAAAGCCGGTGGTGTTATTTCTCATGGGTGACTACGCAAAGGCGAAAACCGGTGAAGAGAATTTCTCAGTGATGACCAAAATCAAGTGGAAGCCCAGGAGCAACTTCAGCCTCTCGGTGGGCCCCAAATATTACTACAGGCACAGCCTGGCCCAGTGGGTAAGAAAGGTGGAGGACCCCACGGCCACCCTTACCTACGGGGCCAGATATGTCTTTGGCGAGATAGTTCAGCACACCATTTCAGCCTCCATAAGGGTAAATTGGGCCTTCACCCCGAGGCTCACCCTCCAGGCCTACCTGCAGCCCTTCATAGCCACAGGGGATTACGAGAATTTCAAGGAACTGGCGGCACCGGGAACCTACGACTTCAACCTTTACGGGGAGGGAAACTCCACCATTTCCAGGGACGGGAATGTTTACAATGTGGACCCTGACGGCGAGGGACCGGCTCCTTCCTTTTACTTTTACAATCCCGACTTCAATATAAAATCCATGAGGGGAACGGTGGTTCTCCGATGGGAATACAGGCCCGGCTCAGCCGTATACCTGGTCTGGACTCAAAACAGGAGGACCTTTGAAAACACCGGGGTGCTGGACCTGAGCAGGGATTTCGTGGACATGATAAAGGCCCCCGGGGACAACATCATACTTCTGAAGATTTCCTATCGCTGGGGAACCTGAACTCTACTGAACTCTGGCCAAAAGGGCTGCCACTATCAGTGTGATGGAAAAGACGAAAAGAACTACCAGGGAAAACCAGAAGGCAGAACTGCTATTCTCCCGATAGTATGTTCTTCCCCTTATAAAAACCTTCCCCTTTCTGAGGGAAGAAATGGCATAAACGAACAATAACCCACCCGCGAGGAAAAGCCCTGCCCTTAAAAGAAGCCCTTTCATGAAATAAACCTCCTGCATTTATTATAACAGGCGGATACGGGTTGACTACCTGACCGAATTTATTTGAAAATTATTAGGACTTCGTAAAGGAGGAAACCATGATAGTCGGAATAAGGAAAGAGGATAAAAGCCAGTGGGAAAGGAGAACGCCACTGGTTCCCGGGGATGTGAAGGAATTGATAGAAAAGGGGCTTCAATTCGTGGTGGAGCCTTCTCCTATAAGGATCTTTCCCGACGAAGAATACGAGAGGGCCGGGGCCAGGATAAGCCAGGACCTCTCCGGGGCCAGGGTTATCTTAGGGGTAAAGGAAATCCCCCCTGAGAAACTCCTTCCGGAAAAGGTTTACATGTTTTTCTCCCATACCATTAAAGGCCAACCTTACAACATGCCCATGCTTAAAAGGCTCCTTGAGCTGGGCGATACCCTTATAGACTACGAAAAAATAACCGACGAGAGGGGAAGGAGGCTCATTTTCTTCGGAACCTTCGCAGGATATGCCGGGGCCATAGATACCCTGTGGGCCTTAGGGAAAAGGCTTGAGGAGGAGGGATTGAAAACCCCCTTTTCCAAGATAAAACAGGCCTACATGTATTCCTCCTTAGAAGAGGCCAAGGAGGAAATCTCCTCGGTGGGAAGGGAAATTCAGGAAAAGGGTCTTGACCCGGAACTTCTCCCCCTGGTCATTGGCATCGCCGGTTACGGAAATGTTTCCCGGGGTGCCCAGGAGATAATTGACCTCCTTCCGGTGGAGGAAGTTCAGCCGGAGGACTTAGGAAAACTCGGAAAAAAGAACCGGGTTATCTACAAAGCAGTTTTCAAGGAATGGCACATGGTGGAACCCCTGGAGGGAGCTTTTGACCTCCAGGATTATTACCATAATCCGGAAAAATACCGTGGTGTCTTCTCCCGATACCTGCCTTACCTGACCGTTTTAATAAACGCCATATACTGGGATGTCCGCTATCCCCGCCTTGCGACCAGGCAGGACCTGGAAGAGCTGTACCAGGGAAAAGCAAAACTGAAGGTCATAGGGGACATAAGTTGCGACATAGAGGGAGCCGTTGAAGCTACGGTTAAATGCACGGAGCCGGACGAACCCGTCTTCCTTTATGATGTTGAAAAACAGAAGGCTATAAATGCCTTCAGCGGAAAAGGTCCCCTCATCCTTGCGGTGGACATACTCCCCTCCGAACTTCCCAGGGAATCATCCATATACTTCAGCGGGGTCCTTAAAAAATTCATTCCTCGGGTAGCGGAGGCCGATTACTCACTTCCCTACGAAAGGCTGAACCTTCCTCCTGAATTGAAGAGGGCGGTAATAGTCCACCGGGGGGAGCTTACCCCTGATTACAGGTATCTTGAAAAATTCATAAAAGGAGTGGAGTAATGAAGAAAAAAGTTCTGGTTCTGGGAGCCGGCCTGGTCTCCAGGCCCATGGTAAGGTATCTGCTGGAGAAGGGATTTGAAGTAACGGTGGCCTCCAGGACCCTTTCCAGGGCCGAAGCCCTTATAAAGGGCCACCCCTTAGGAAGGGCTTTCCCCTGGACGGTGGACAACGAGGGGGCCTTAGACATGCTGGTGCAGTGGGCGGATGTGGTGGTGAGTTTGCTTCCCTATGCGTATCACCTCAGGGTGGCCAGGGCCTGCCTCAAACACGGAAAGCACCTGGTCACCACCTCCTATGTAAAACCCGAAATGGCAGCCCTGGACAGCGAGGCCAGGGAAAAAGACCTGATTTTCCTCAACGAAATTGGGCTGGACCCCGGTATAGACCACATGTCTGCCATGAAGTTAATGGACGGGATAAGGGAAAGGGGAGGGAAAATAACTTCCTTTCGGTCCTACTGCGGAGCCCTCCCTGCCCCTGAGGCTGCGGACAATCCCCTCCGTTACAAATTCGGATGGTCCCCCAGGGGGGTTCTCCTGGCAGGCAGAAACCCTGCAAGGTTTCTTGAGAACGGGAAGGTGATGGAGGTCCCAGGAGAAAAACTTTTCACCTACCACTGGAATATGGAGGTGGAAGGCGTGGGTCCCTTGGAGTATTATCCCAACAGGGATTCTCTTCCCTACATGAAACTTTACGGCATAGAGGACGCCCGAACCATGTTCCGGGGAACCCTGAGGTATCCTGGATGGTCGTCCCTGTGGGCTGTGCTTTCCTCCATGGGATATCTGAGCGAAGAACGGATGCCGGCCAATAAATCCTACAGGGAATTCACCGCATCCCTTATAGGATGCAAACCGGAGGAGGTGGAGAAGTTCATCCGGGAAGAATACGGCGCCGGCGAAGAGGAGCTGGAGAAAATAAAGTGGATGGGCCTCCTTTCCCGGGAAAAAATCCCACAGGATAAAATATCCCCCATAGAGCTTTTAGAAAAACTCCTCTGGGGTAAGATGCAGTACCGGCGCGGGGAAAGGGATATGGATGTTCTTCTCCACGAAATTGAAGCGGAATTTCCCGACGGAAGGAAGGAGAAACACACCTCCCTACTAGTGGACTTTGGAATCTACGGGCAGGAGACCTCCATTGCCCAGACCGTGTCCCTGCCAGCAGCCATAGGGGTAAGGATGATCCTGGAGGGGAAAATTTCCAGGAGAGGGGTAATGATACCGGTTCACCGGGAGATATACGAGCCGGTTCTTCAGGAGCTGGAGGAAATGGGGATTTCCTTCGTGGAAAAAGTAGAAGTGGTATAATTCAGGTATGTCTAAAGTAGTTGTTTTAAAGACCAGCCCGGAGACGGTCCTGGAGGACATAGACAGGGCCTTTGAACTGGCGGAGATAGAAAAAGAGTTTTCCAGGCAGGCCCCTACCATAATAAAGCCCAACATATCCTGGCACTTCGTTTATCCCGCCTCCAACACCACCCCATGGCAGCTGGAAGGGGCGGTTCTCTCTTTGAAAAAAAGAGGATACTCAGAGCTGCATGTGGTGGAAAACAACACCGTGGTCACAAACCCATACAAGGGCGAAAAACTCCTAAAGTTCGACAGGGTCTTTGCCAAATACGACCTCCCCGTCTATTACAATTTCAAGGACCTTAGGTGGGTAAAATACGAGCCCAAGGGCGAGCTTTTGATCCTTTCCAGGATATACAAAAAGGGTATTTACATTCCGGAATTCTTCTTCGGGAAAAATATAATTCATCTTCCTACGGTAAAAACCCACATCTATTCCACCATAACCGGCTCCATGAAAAACGCCTTCGGGGGCCTTCTGAACACCAAGAGGCACTACACCCACACCTGGATCCACGAAACTCTGGTGGACCTTCTTACCATTCAGAAGGAAATACACACCGGAATATTTACCCTCATGGATGGAACCCATATAGGATGTGGCCCTGGACCCAGGACTCTGGAGCCCCACGAGGCAGACCTCCTTTTAGCCTCCCCGGACTCGGTGGCCATAGATGCTGTAGAAGCGAAGCTCCTGGGATTTGACCCCATGTCCATTCCCTTCATCCGCCTGGCCCACGAGAAGGGACTGGGGGTAGGAGATCTCAGGGAGATAGAAGTGGTGGGGGAAGATATAGAGAAGATAAACTTTCACTGCCATGTGGGGGACAACCTGGCCAGCCGGGTAGGAGACATCCTATGGTTCGGTCCTCTCAAGGGCGTTCAATGGCTGTTCTTCCACACCCCCCTGGTTTACATATTCGTCTTCGGTTCCTTCTTCTATCACGACATGCTCTGGTACCCCATAAAGGGGAAAAAGTTGGTCCAGGAGTACCTGGAAGGAAGCAAGTGGGGAAGATTGTTCAAGAAATATTGAGAATTTATTGATTTTATCCTGAAAAAGGATTATCCTTACGAAGGATATGTTTTATAACAGGGAAAGGGAAATATCCTTCCTCAGAAGCCTCGCATCGGCAGAAGGGTTTTCCTTTATTTACCTTATAGGAAGGAGAAGAATTGGCAAAACATCCCTTGTTTTCCAAGCCCTGGGAGATGTTCCCTATGTCCTTGTCCCAAAGAATGCCGGTGAAGCGGCCGTAAGAAATCTTTTTAGCCTTAACCTCGGATTTTCGGCTCGTCGCCTATCGGAGCTCTTAAGGCTGCATTTTTCCTCCCAAAACCTCCTCTTTATTGACGAGGTACAGAACATAGGACCCTTCCCCCTCCTGCTTTCTGAGTTTCAGGAAGCAGTGGACTGGCTGGAAAGGAAGGGCTCAGGCCTTCTCGTGGCTGCAGGCTCAAGCCTCTCCTTGACCTCTCAGCTTTTTGAAAGTTCCCAGAGTCCCTTATACCGTAGAGCCCACGCGAGATTAATCCTTCCTCCCCTTCCTTTGAAAGAGGCATGGAAATGGGCTTTTGCAATAACGGAGGGGAATCTGGAAGATGCAATAATCTTAACGCTATGCTTTGGAGGAATCCCTTATTATTATAGGGTGGGGAAAAAATTTTTCAACGGCGATGCCCGCAGGCTTTTAAAAGAGCTTTTCTTTTACCCGAATTCCATCTTAGGGAATGAGGCGGAGGTGGTCCTTTCCTCGGAGTTCAGGGGGAAATTTACCATCTTCAGAGATATAATCTTTGCTATAGGCTTAGGAAAAACCAGGGAGGCGGAAATTGCCTCCTTCCTTCAGATAAAGCAAACCACATTGCACAAATATGTCAACTTCCTGGAAAAACATGGGTTCCTCGGAAGGGAAAGCTTTATAGCCAAGCGGAAAAAGAGCCTCTACATAAAGGATCCTATTTTAGGATTATTATTTTCCTGCAAGAACCAAAACTTTGAAAAATGCTTTGAGGCTTTCTGCGGAAATAGATTTAAACATATCTTAAGGGAGAACCTTGATATTTTTACAGGGCAAAGGCTTTTAAAAACAGGTAAGTACCTGGGGAAAAAACCGGATGGAAGCCCCTTTGAGATAGACCTCGTAGGGGAAGGGGAAAGGGAGGTTTTTCTTGGGGAATGTAAATGGGGAGAAAAGGTGGACGGGATAAGGGTTGAAAGCTCGCTTCAGGAGAAAGCAAAATTTTTCCCCACCAAGAAGAGGAAAGAACTACTTGTTTTCGCCAGGGGGTTTAAAAGGAGGCCAAAAAAAGCCATGGGATTTGATCTAAGGGACATAGTGAAATTTATCCTTTCCCCACCGTAAGAGGCCATGGCAGGAAATTCTAAGGGCGCCTTCAAGCCCTCAGGTTGAAGGCTATCTCAAAGGCCCTTTTCCTTATCTTCTCAAACTCCTCCTCCCCTATGGGGGAATATCCTGAGTAGGGAAAAAGGAGTTTATTGTGAAGGAGAGGGTCGTGTTCCGGGGGGAAATATCCCTCATGAACCAGAACCTGGAAATCCTTGGTGCCGGGGACAGGGGAATAATAGGCTAAGGAAGGCTTTATCCCGATTTTCTCCAGGTAATCCAGGGTTTTTAAAACCGACGATGCCCTCTGTCCCGGAACCCCAACTATAACATAGGCCACCATTTCCCGTCTGGAAAAACCCGCCTTTTCTAAGTGAAAAACGGCCCTCTCAAATTCCTCCAATCTGAGCTTAGGGGTTCTTTCTTTAAGGAATTCCTCGTCCACGCTCTCTAAGGAAAGGCGGAGGGTTTTAAAATTGGCCCTTTTCATGAGCCAGGCCACCTCCTCGTCCACAAATCTCACATGAAGGCCGTTGGGAAGGTGAAACCTCAAATTCCACCCCTGTCTTACGACCTCTCTGAAGAGGGGCTTGAAATGGCCCTGGGCATCCACCAGAAGGGCATCGTCGTAAAGGGCTATGTCCTTTATGGAAAGCTTCACGGCCCCCTCCAGCTCCTCCAATACCTCCCATATGGGCCTTTTTTTCCATCGGTGCAGAAGAAAGGAGGCGCAGAAGGTGCAACGGAAGGGACATCCCCTGGTGGTGGCGGTGACCGTGGAAGGGGCCCGGGAAAGTTCAAAGGCCGCCGGCGGTTCGTCTCCACAGGGAAACCGCCTGCCGGAAAGGGCACCGAGGACCTCCACCGACTCACATCCCGCTTCCCCTTTAAGAACCTTTCCGAATTGGGAGGCATGGGAAGGCATAAGGGTAGCATATGTGCCGCCAAGAAATATCGGAACATTCCCCCATATCTTCTTGACGCTGCGGACCACCTCCTTAACCCCCAGGTACCAGTAAGTCATTCCTGTGGTTATAAAGACCGCCAGGGGAGGCGGAAACTTCTCCATGAAGGCTTCCATGGAGGCCCTGGGAATCCCAAATCTGTAAAAATACCTTTTGACCTCTTTTAAAAACCGGGGTTTTTCCACCCTTTCCTTATAGAACTTCCCGGTCCCGTATTTTCTGGATTTGGTGGGCGGAGCCAGGGGGGAACTTCTGTCCATATAATCAAAAAGAAAAAGAGCTAAATCAGTGTAATTTTTTATGTAGGCTCCCAGACGGTAAAGCCCTAAGGGTCTGAGCCACAGGTCGTAGGCGGTAAAGTCGTATATTGGAGGATGGAAAAGGGCAACCCATTTACCCCTTGAAAAATCCTTGCCCATGGTCTATTTTATAAAGTATGAAGAGGATAACAGGAAAAATTATAACTCTTTTATTGGCGGTTTTTTTGGTTTTTTCTCAGAAAATACTGGAAATCCCCGTAGTTCAGGACCTGGGAAAGCTCGTATCCTCCTCAGGAAACTACATATCCTTCTGCGGAAGGGTAGCCCTGGATGCCGCCGGAAACATTTACATCCACGATAAGGATAGAGGGAACATTTTAAAATTTTCCCCCACGGGCAGTTTTCTTGGCGCCCTTCTTCCGCTGGGCCTAAGGAAGAAAGAAATCTCCTCTTTAAAGGACTTTTACCTCCACGGGAGCTTCATCTACGCCATAGACGAGGGTGCAAAATCCCTGAAGGTCTTTGACCTGAGGGGAAAGTTTAAATTTCAGATAAAAACCCACGATACCCCTGGCTCCGTGGGGGTGGCCCCCAACGGGATGATATTCGTAGCCGATTACGAACCCGGGAAGAATTCGCTCGTTTCCATATACGATGCCAAGGGAAAATTCCTGGGGGGTTTCGGCATGCCCTTTCAGGACCCTGCCTACAGGGACCCCAAGAAGTTCTACAGCCTCCAGAGGAACATAACCATAAGGGTTTCCCCGGCCGGGGAAATAGGGGTTCTCTCCAATGTTCTTGGGGTATTTCGGAAGTATTCCACATCCTACACCCTGGTATTTGAGAAGAAAATAGAAGGACCAGAGGTCCCGAAGGGCAGTATAGAGATATACGAGGATACGGTGGCAGTAATTCTTGCTGCCTCGGACCTGGCCATAGACACCAAGGGAAGGTTTATAATCTCCCTTCCTTCCCAATTCGCCTATGTATACGATCCCAACGGCAACTTTCTGGGGAAGATAGGGATTAAAACTCCCCAGGGTTTTCTTTCTCCTCTAATGATGTTTCTCTCCAGGAGGAGAATGACTGCCGGGGTAAGAAACAGGATGTTTATCCTTGACTACGGGGCGGTGGAGGGTGGTCTATGAGCAACCAGGTGCTATACTCCTTTAAAAAAGGAAACACCCGGGTGGAAATAGTAAAGGGGGATATTACCGAGGAGGAAGTTGATGTTATCGTTAATGCGGCCAACTCCTACCTTAAGCACGGAGGAGGGGTGGCCGGGGCCATAGTAAGGAAGGGGGGAAGGATAATTCAAGAGGAAAGCGATAAAATAGGCTTCGTTCCTGTGGGCTCGGCAGCAGCCACCACCGCGGGAAAGCTTAAGGCCAAATATGTGGTTCACGCCGTGGGGCCCAGATGGGGGGAAGGAAATGAGGACGAAAAACTCCGAAGCGCTGTGCTCTCCGCCTTAAAACTGGCAGAGGAAAAGGGTGCTAAGTCCGTCTCCCTTCCCGCCATCAGCACAGGTATTTTTGGATTCCCAAAGGAAAGGGGAGCCAACATTATATTAAAGGCCGTTGTGGATTACATATCGGAAGGCACATCCCTGGAAAGGGTGCGCCTGTGCAACATAGATAGCGAAACCTGCGAAATATTCCTGGAAAAGGCCAGGGAATTATCTTAATGGCAATTTACGGTTCCCTTGACACCATGGACCTGGGGGATATCCTCCAGTGGATTTACCTGCGGGGAAAAACCGGTCTTCTCACTGTGAAAATAAACGACTACGAAAAAAGGTTTTACCTGCGGGAGGGCAAGCTGAAATACGGAATTTCAGAAGATCCCAATGAAAGGCTCGGCCCATACCTGATGAGAACCGTGGGGATAAATAGAGAATACCTGCTGAAGGCAGTAGCCCTGGCCAAAAAGGAAAGGATACTTCTGGGGGAGGCCATGGTGAAGCTGGGAATAGTTAATCGCGAAACCATAGAAAACGCCCTGGAAAATCTGGTGAGGGAAATAGCCTTCAACTCCTTTGTGGACCAGGGATATTTCCGATTTGAGGAAAGGGAGATGGATGTGCCCTATGAGGTGGATATAGACATCCAGGACATTCTCCTCAACGGATACGCCAGGAAGGACGAGATGATGGAAATTCAGAAGGTCATCCCCCACCTGGAGGTAAAATTTGAGATTCTGAGGAAAGGGGAAGAGCCTATGTTAAGGGTCCTAGCTGAAGGAGCAACCCTCCTGGAGGCTACTGAAAGGCTGGGGCTTTCCCCCTTTGATGCCATGAAAAAAGCCCACGAACTTTATGAAAGGGGATACATCAGGCCCCTGGGAATGGAGAAAAAAGGAGGAAAGGAAGAGAAAAAGGATTCCTTCCTGATGTTGAGGGAAAAGGCTGAAATGTTTTACAGGGAGGGGAGGCTCAGCGAAGCCCTCATCCTTTACGAGGAGCTGCTGAAGGAGGACCCGGGCAATCAAGCCCTCATGGATAGGCTGGAAGAGATAAGAAGGGCCCAATCGGTTGAACTGGAAAACGGTTTCATTCCAAGGTTGAAGATTCCCATGGAAAAGGTTACCTCCCTGGACCTCAGCCCCCAGGAGGGCTTTGTTCTCTCCAGGATCAACGGTATATGGACCGTAGGGGAGATAATAAAGCTCTGCCCTTTTCCTGAAGAAACTTCCATAGGAATCCTGAAAATACTCCTGGCCAAGGGGATAATAGGAATTTGAGCAGAATAGTTTTTGTAATTCAGGGCGGAAAACCGGTGCCTGCCTTTCAGCTTGAAGGAAACACCTTCGTTCTGCCTTCCGGAAAAAGAAAAAAATCTCTTCAGGTTTTAGCCCCCTCCAGCCTTAAGGAGAAATTTGAACCCGCCACCTTCAAAGCAGCCTTAAAAGAAGCGGAAAAAAGGGTGGAAAGACTGGCGGAAGATGTGGACGATGAGCTTTTATGGGAAACCCTTACCACCCCTGCTTCGCTGGAGGAGATAGCAGAGGCCTACTACGGGGAAAGGGTCAAGGACGAAAGGCTGGTAGCCCTTTTCCTGAAGTTATCCTCATCCCTTCTTTTCAAAAGAAAGGGTGAAATCTTCATCCCCAGGGACAGCCAGGAAGTGGAGGAACTAAGAAGAGCAGAGGAAGCAAAGGAGAGGAGAAGGGAGAGGGTAAACCGGTTCTTAGAGGCAGTGAAGACCGGCGAAGAAAACGAGGAGACCGAGAAGGTTTTTTCCCTGCTCAGGAGTTATGTGATCCATCAGGGAGAAATACCGGAAAAGAATCTGGTTCAGGAAATCATGGAGGCCATGGGGCTGAGGGGAACCTCCGCTCTTATTTCCTTCCTGGCCAGAGCGGGAAGGTGGAGGGAGGACGAAGAGCCGTTGATAGAAAGGCTGAGCCTCAACAAACCCTTTAAAACGGAGCTCATAAATGCGTCTAAAACCCCTGCGGTTTCCGACCAGGGCCGTGAGGAAGAGCCCGCCGAGGCCCTGGCAATAGACGAAGCCACCACTGTAGAGGTGGACGATGCCATCAGCCTGAGGAGGGAGGGGCAGGATTACATACTGGGGATACATGTGTGCGATCTGGAGGCATTTATCCCTAAGGAAAGTGAGCTGGACCGGGAGGCCATGAAAAGGGCCCAGACCGTGTATCTTCCGGAGAAAAGGTATTTTATGCTCCCTGAAGAACTCATAAAAGAACTTTACACCCTATCCCCTGAGAGACCCTCCCGGGCCCTTTCGCTTTATCTAAGGCTCGGGCCGGAACTGGAAATAAAGAGATGGTGGTTTACCAGAACATTTGTGAAGATAAGGAGGCTGTCCTACGAAGAGGCCGACGATTTACTGGAAGGGGAGTTTCCCGTTCTCTACGAATTTTTCCAGCGGAGACTTAAGGCCAGAAAGGAGAGGGGAGCCCTCATCGTAAATCTTCCGGAATTGGAGATAAAAGTACAGGGGGAAAGGGTGGAGATTGAAAGAAAGGACCTTGCCACCCCGGCCCATCAGGCCATTCAGGAGGCCATGGTTCTTTACAACGAGAAGGCTGCGGAGCTGCTGGTAAAAAAGGGGGTGGCGGCGGTCTTCAGAACCCAGCCCTTTGAACCCGGCGAGGTCCCGGAAATCGACCCGCAGGACCCGCTTTATTTTCTAAAAATAATCCCCTTCTTGAAGGCATCACAGCTCACCACCCATCCCCAGCCCAACCTTTCCTTAGGTGTTAACTATTACATACAGGCCTCCTCCCCCCTCAGAAGATACGGGGACCTGGTTATGCAGAGACAAATGGCCTACGCCTTAGGATACTCCCCTCACAGCTACAGCCCTGAAGAGCTTATGGCCATTTTTGAGTACCTGGAGGAAAGAACCAGACAAATAAGGGAGTTGGTCCGCTCCAGAAGAACCTACTGGATCCTTAAATACCTGAAGCAAAAGGAAGGCAAGCACATAATCGGTTATTATTCAAGGTACATGGCCGGAAGGCACTTCGCCTTTTTCCCGGAAGTGCTCATGGAATTTCCGGTGAACCTTCCCTGGCAAAGGCCCCAGAGACCGGGGAGGGAGTTCGTCTTCAGGATAAGCAAGGTGGAACTGGGAAAAAGAAAGCTCATAATAAATTTAGCATGAAAGGGCTGATTTCTTCTCTACTTTTCCTTTTAATTTCATTGGCCCCGGCGGCCTCCTTAAAGAATTTCCTTCCAATAAAAAAGGGAGATTATGCCACCCTGGATCTGGATCGCCCTTCCCTTGCCTGGGCCAGGCGGTTTTCCATGGTAGAAGCAGGAGGACCAGGGGAGCTCTCTGAGGACTTGATAATCCAGCTCCGCTCCTCAGGGACAAGGGTCATTTTTTACCGCTGGTTTCCGGCAGATTATCATTATATGGACGGGGAGGACGATCCCCTTATGCAATGGGCGTACACTAACAGAAACTTTGCCACCCTGAACCCGGATGGCCCCTTTCCTCATTGTGAAGAGAGTGGATACGATTGGTGTCAGGACTACTACTTTGACTTCGGGAACGACAGGGTCAGAAGGAGGTTTGTAAATTACCTCATGGAGATCCTTGCCAAAGGTCTCTACGACGGAATATTTTTTGACTGGGCCAGCGGCGTATTCATAAACGAGGAAATTTACTCCCCCATGAGGGTTACTTTCAGGCTCAGGCACCCGGAAACCTCTTACCTCCGGGCGGTGGCGGAAACATACCGTCTGCTCAGGCATAGGGTAAACGATGGGCTCATAGTAACCAATCAGGGCTTCAGGAATCCCGCTGTTCTGACCTTTGTGGACTACGACATGACGGAATCCTACGGAACTGGAAGCGAATATTTTGGAAAAGTTTTAAGGGTGGAAGGTCGTGGGGTGGTGAGCATCCCCCAGACTGTCTACTATCCTGTAAGTCCGGATCCACTGAAGGGATCCCTGAAAGATACCCTGTTTTATTTAGATTACCTGTGGAATTTGAAGTTAAAGGCCGGGGGGAGGTTTAAAAATTTCATCTATATGAACTACGCCGCCCCGGAGTTCAGGGAAGTTTCTCCAGGACTTTACAGGGCCACCTTCCCCAAGGGTGCCATTTTCTTCGGATACTCCGTGGCAAAACTTAGAGGCTTCATATCCTATACCGAAATTCCCTTTGACAGATCCCTGGAAAAAACGGACCTCTATTTTTATGACCTGGGAAAACCCAGGGGGGACTCCTACGAGAAAGTAAAGGGAGGTTTTGTTAGATACTACACCGGAGGCCTGGTGGTGGTGGGGGAATGGGAAAGGCCCGTAAATCTGTGTCTTAACTCCCCCTTTCTCAGGGAGAAAGCGCTGGTTTATGACCTTTACAGGAAGACCTGGGCAGGAAGGGTAAAAAACCACAGCATATGTGTGAGGATAGAGCCGGAGCCGGACAACTTAAGGGGTAAATCAGCTCCTTCAGGAAGGGTTTTTCTCTACCCTTCAGGTTCCTTAGAGAAAATCCGCTGAGGGCTTATCTTCCCCCTGGATTTTTGTTATATTCTCATAGATGGATTGGATAGAGATAATCATAGGTGCCCTCCAGGGAATAACAGAATTTCTCCCGGTTAGCTCCTCCGGCCACATCGCCATCCTTGAACACTGGTTCGGAGCCTTTTCCCCTGACCTCTCCAGGGAAGTGGCTCTGCACCTTGCCACCTTACTGGCGGTGCTCCTTTACTTCAGAAGAAAGATCTTGAAACTTCTCCTTTCCTGGATTAAAGGCAGGGAACTCAATTATCTTCTTTTTATAGCAGTGGGAAGCCTTCCTGCGGCTCTGGTGGGACTAACTTTAAAAAACTGGATAGAAGCTGCCTTTGCTTCCCCCATTCTCATAGGTTTTTTATTCTGCATCACCGGAGCAATCCTCCTTTCAACGAAGTGGGCAAGGAAGAGCGGGTCTGAGCTCAACTGGGTCCGGGCATTGGCAATAGGGGTGGCTCAGGCCCTGGCGGTTCTTCCTGGAATTTCCCGCTCCGGGAGCACCATCGCCGCGGCCCTTCACATGGAAATCCCCCCTGAGGAGGCCTTTGAGTTTTCCTTTCTTCTCTCCATCCCTGCCATCGCAGGAGCAGGATTGCTGGAGGCAATAAACCTATCCCCCTCTGCCTTAATTTCTCACTGGCAGGGAGGGATGGTGGCCTTTTTTACCGGCTACCTCTCCCTCTTTCTCCTCGGTAAAGCGGTAAGGAAGGGGAAGCTCTGGTGGTTTTCCCCATACCTCTTTTTACTTTTCTTCGTAGTTCTAATAACAGGAGGTTAAGATGAGGAAAATAGCGGTTCTCATGGGAGGAGGAAAGGGAACCAGGTTCTGGCCCATGAGCGTTGAGTCCCAGCCCAAGCAATTTTTGAGGATAACCTCTGAAAAAAGCATGCTGCAGGAAACCGCTGATAGAGTAAAGCCAGTGGTGGGAGAGGAGAACATCTGGGTTGTAACCACCTCCTCCCTTGCCCCCAGGGTGAGGCAGGAGCTGCCCTTCATAGGCGAGAGGATTATAGAGGAACCCTTCGGGAAAAACACTGCCCCGGCGGTTCTCCTTTCCATGAGGGTGCTCTCAAAAAATTACAGTGATTTCAATGTGGCCTTCCTCCCGGCGGACCACCACATAAGGCCGGTGGAGGTCTTCGTCCGTCAGCTGGAGGCCTGTTTCCAGGCAGCATCGGAAGAAATAGTGACCATGGGAATCCCACCCTCCAGGCCGGAGACCGGATACGGTTACATCAGGGTAGAAAAGGAAAACCGCCGGGAAATAGGCGGCTTCACCTTCTTCAAGGCCCTGGGATTCACCGAGAAGCCCTCCAGAGAAAGGGCAGAAGAGATGCTGAAAAAGGGGAATTACTTCTGGAACTCCGGGATTTTCGTATGGAACGCTCAAATTTTCTTACAAAGACTTGCTAAATTCTCCAGAAAGTTCTATAATATATACGAGGAGATGGGAAGGAGGAACTTGGAGGAAGTTTACATGAGGGTGGAAGCCATGCCCATAGACAGGGCTTTTATGGAAGCTCTCCCCTCTTTCCTTATGTCCCGGGCCGAGTTCCATTGGTCGGACCTCGGCTCCTGGCATTCGCTCTGGGAAGTTCTTAAAAAGGACCCCCAGGGCAATGTCAGCGTGGGGGATGCGGTTCTGCACAGCACCAGCGATACGCTGGTTTTAACCACCAAGAAAACGGTGGTAATCGGTGTGAAGGACCTGGCCATAGTGGAAAGTCCCCACGGCTTGCTGGTCATGAGAAAGGATGCCTCCTCCCATCTCAAAAAAATAATTGAGAAGGAGGTAAAAAACGATGATAAGATGGGATAAATTCACCATAAAGGCCTCGGAGGCCCTTCAGGCTTCCAAACAGCTGGCTCTGGAATATGCCAATCAGTACATAGAGCCGGCACATCTTCTTTTAGCCCTTTTGGCGGACAGGGAATCTGTGGCCAGAAGGATCCTGGAAAAAATAGGGGTGGAGCCAGGGGTTCTGGCCCAGAGGCTCAAAGAAGTGGTGGAAAAATTCCCCAAGGTTCAGGGAGTTTCCGAGGTTTACATCTCTCCCAGGCTACAGCAGGCTCTGGAGGCAGCCTTCAAATACTCCGAGACCTTCAAGGACGAATATGTGGCCCAGGAACACCTGCTCCTCGGGGTGCTTACCGTGGAGTGCCCTTCCTCCTCCATTCTGAAGGCCATGGGAGTCAGCGAAGGGGCCATAATGCAGGCCCTTACATCCATCAGGGGAACCCAGAGGATCACGGATCAAAACCCCGAGGAAAAATACGAGGCCCTGAAGAAGTTCGGGAGGGACCTTACGGAACTGGCTGCCAAGGGGAAACTTGACCCCGTCATAGGTAGGGACGAGGAAATCAGAAGGGTTATGCAGATACTCTCGCGAAGGACCAAGAACAATCCTGTGCTGGTGGGAGAGCCCGGGGTTGGTAAAACCGCCATTGTGGAAGGGCTTGCCCAGAGGATAGTAAATGGAGATGTTCCTGAGGGCCTCAAGGACAAGAGGATCTTCGCCCTGGACATGGGCTCCCTGATAGCCGGAACCAAATACCGGGGGGAGTTTGAAGACAGGCTCAAGGCGGTTCTCAACGAAATTATAAATTCCGAAGGGCAGATTATCCTCTTCATAGATGAGCTCCATACCGTGGTTGGAGCAGGAGCAGCGGAGGGCGCCATAGATGCCTCCAACATGCTGAAGCCCGCCTTAGCCCGGGGGGAACTCAGGGCCATCGGGGCTACCACCCTGACGGAATATAAAAAATACATTGAAAAGGACCCTGCCTTAGAGAGAAGGTTTCAGCCGGTTTTCGTCAGGGAACCCAGCGTGGAGGAAACCATAGCTATTCTGAGGGGCCTTAAGGAGAAGTACGAGGTTCATCACGGGGTCAGGATAAAGGATTCGGCCTTAGTGGCGGCGGCGGTTCTTTCCCACAGGTACATAACCGGAAGGTTTCTCCCTGACAAAGCCATTGACCTGGTGGACGAAGCGGCAGCCCAATTGAGGATAGAAATAGACAGCATGCCCAGGGAAATAGACGAGATAGAGAGGAGGATTATTCAGCTGGAAATTGAAAGGCAGGCCCTTTCCAAGGAGGAGGACCCCGAGGCAAAGGAAAGAATGGCCAAAATAGAGAAAGAACTGGCGGAACTCAGGGAGAAATCCGATGCCCTGAAGGCCCAATGGAAGGCTGAAAAGGAACTGATAACCAGGAGCAGAAAGATCAAGGAACAGTTAGACGAATTGAAGAGACAACTGGAGAAGGCCCAGAGGGAAGGGGACCTTGAGCTGGCGGCAAAGATACAGTACGGAGAGATCCCATCCCTTCAAAGGGAACTTGAGGAGGTCCACAAAAAGCTGGAGGAAATCCAGAGGGAAGGAGGTCTGCTGAAGGAGGAAGTGGACGAGGAGATGATAGCCCAGGTGGTATCCCGCTGGACCGGGATCCCGGTGACCAAGCTCATGGAAAGCGAAAAGGAAAAGTTAATTCACTTAGAGGAAAGGCTCCGCAGGAGGGTGGTGGGACAGGACCACGCTTTGAAGGCCGTGGCCAACGCCATAAGGAGGGCCAGGGCAGGGCTTCAGGACCCCAACAGGCCCATAGGTTCCTTCATATTCCTGGGTCCCACCGGTGTGGGTAAAACGGAGCTGGCCAAGGCCCTGGCCGAAGAGCTCTTTGACGACGAAAGGGCCATGGTCCGCCTGGACATGTCAGAATACATGGAGGCCCATTCTGTCTCCAAGCTCATAGGCTCGCCTCCAGGATATGTGGGATACGAGGAAGGGGGCCAGCTCACCGAGGCGGTTAAGAGAAGGCCCTATACCATCGTCCTCTTTGACGAGATAGAAAAGGCCCATCCCGATGTGTTCAACATCCTCCTGCAGATACTTGACGATGGACGCCTTACCGACAATAAGGGAAGGACCGTGGACTTCAGAAATACCGTCATCATCATGACCTCAAACATCGGCTCCAGCATAATCCAGGAGCTGGTGGGGGATGAGGAGAGAATGAGGCAGGAGGTGATGGGCCTTCTGAGAAAAACCCTTAAACCGGAGTTCCTGAACCGTATAGACGAAATTATCATCTTCAAACCCCTCAGCAGGGAGGTAATCTACGAAATAATAGACATCCAGATGGAGAGGTTGTCCGAACTTCTTAAATCCAAAAAGATCACCGTAGAGCTTACCGAAAGGATGAAGGACTTCTTGGTGGCCGAGGGATACGACCCGGCCTTCGGAGCAAGACCTCTTCGCAGGGCTATCCAGCGTTACATCCAGGACCCCTTGGCCGTGGCCATCCTGGAAGGAAGGGTTAAAGAGGGCCAGCACATAGTGGTGGACAGGGAAGCAGGGGAAACGGTTTTTCTGCCCAAAAAGTGAATCATGGGTCCCCTTCGGGGGACCTTTTTATTTAACGCAGAAGAAGACCTTGTAGAAGGCTACCGCCAGCTCCCTCTTGTCATCGCTTTTGCTGTCCACCTGGGCAGGGACAAAGGACTTTTCCGCCTCAAATTTCAGGATGAACTCGTCCCCCTCCCCCATCATATCCGGGGAAATTTCGTAAAGTTTCTTGAAGACCGGGTCCGCTATTTCGTCCAGGAGCTTATCATTAATGTAAACTCTGAGCTTCTGGTTGGGAAGGTATTTTTCCGGGAAAAAGCCCTGAAGGTAAAGAAGGGAGGGTTTCCTTGGATTTTCCACCCGGCATATGGCCGACTTGCCCATCCATCTCCATGTCCTTCCGGTGCTGTCGGTCTCCTCGTTGTACCACCCTTCAGAGTAAATTTTTTGAGGCAAAATCTGTGGGTTTATTTTAACCGTAAGGGGCCTTTCTAAAACCCTTATCTTATCGCCGGTTTTGGGATTGTAAAATCCCACGGAAAAATCCAGCCGGAAGCTATCCCCCTTGATTTCCTCTATGTACTCGGGAAACACCAAAATTCTCTCGTAGGATATCTCCTTGCCCGGGCTCCAGCGGGAAAAATCCACAGGGGGCCTGTGGTCGTCAACAAGGTACATGCTCTTGGAAGCAGGGTCCCAGAAGTGGACATATACCCAGTAATCGTCCGGGAGGGAAAAACCCTGATGGGGAAGCCAGGAATATTTTATCTTTAAAATATAGGCATCCTTAAGCTGAGGAGGACTAAAATCAACCTTAAGGTCCACAGGGAGCTTTTTCCCTTCCCTCTTCCCGCAGAAGGGAAGCATCAAAATAAAACCCAATAATAAAATTAGAAACCAATGCCTTCTCATTTTCCCCTCCTAAATAGTTATTTCTAAGGAAGTCAGAAGGATTATATCATTTTTCTTCAGGGTGGCTAAGGGCGGCTGATTGTTGAACCTTTCGCTCATGGAAAAATTGAGCCAGAGGGGTTTTTTCATCAGGACCTTCACCGAAGCCTCCCCTTCAAAGCGGAAATCAGATGGGTCAAGGAGGGAGGGAGTGTAGGTGGCTCCAAGGTTGAACTGAGCCCCGGAATTAATTTTCTGCACAACATTCATCTGCAAAGCCAACCTTCTGCTCCTTTTCAGGGAGGTTTTGGAAAAATAGGCCTCGTACTCCTCGGAATAGGACGCCGAAACGGAGAATTTGTTCCTGGTTTTTTTCTCCACCGAGTAATTTATTCCCATGCTGAAATCCACCCTTCCCTGGATGTCCGCCAGTCTGTCAAAGAAGTATGCTGCGGAGGAGATCAGCCTCCACCTTCCCCAGAGCAATTTTTCCGTGGAAACCGTAAGCTTCCCCTGATTGGTATCCACCCCTTCCTTTCCCCTTCCGTAAATATAATTGGAGGAAATCGTGAACTGGGTATCCCTTCTCTTCAGTTTTATAATTCCCTTTCCGTAAAACCTGGTGCTCTGGGAGTTTCCCCTGCTCATGGAAAGGCCCGCCGAAAAATCCAGGGTGGTGTCCTGGGGAAGCAAGGGGAGAAGCAGAAGAAAAAGAGCCAGCCTTGCCCGCCTCATCACATAAAATTATAATTATCGGAAAGGAAAAAGGAAATGGGATTTTTAGAAGAACTTAAATCGGGAAAGGTCAGCGAAGACATTAGGGAACTGGCAGCGGAAAACGCCATTCCCCTTCCCCTGAAGGAACAGTTTGAGGTCCTGGCCCTTCTTTTAAAGGACCCGGTGGGGAGGATAGCGGATAAGGCCTTCTCCACCCTGGTAAGCCTTCCTCCCTCCATTGTAAACTCTTATCTCTCCAGCAGGGAGGCCAACCCGGAACTCCTCCATTTCTACGCCCAGTGGGCTCTGGAGGAGAAAGACTACCCTCTGGTGGAAACCATAGTCAAAAACCCGAAGGTAAAGGATGAAACCCTCCTGCTCCTGGCAGAAAAGGGGGATGCGAAGATTGCGGAGATGGTGGCAGGCAACCAGGTGAGGGTAATGTCCAACCCCCGGTTGATTAACGCCCTTCTATCCAATCCCTCCTCCCCGGTAAGGGTAAAGGCCCTTATAGAAGAATGGAAGAGGCTTTATTACGGGGCCGAAGAGGAAAAGGCCGTGGAGGCGGTGGATGAGATGCTGGAGGAGATAGAGGAGGTGGAGGAGCTGGAGGAGATAGAGGAGGTGGAGGAACTTCTTCAGGCCCCGGAACAGGCCGAAAGGAACATATACACCCTCACCTGGAACGAAATAAAAAATTTACCCGTCCCGGCCAAGGTAAGGCTGGCCCTCATGGGCTCCAAAATGCACAGGGCTGTTCTCATAAGGGACAACAACAAGATCGTGGTAGAAGCGGTGCTGGAAAGTCCCAAGCTTACGGAAAACGAAATTGCAATATACTCAAAAATGAAGTCCCTTCCCCAGGATGTTATAAGGAAGATCGCCTCCTCCAGAGAGTGGACCAAACATTATTCTGTGGTGCTGAACTTAGTGAAAAACCCCAAGACCCCTCTTCCCATAGCCATGGGTTTCCTCTCAAGATTAAGGGAAAGGGACCTCAAGGAAATTTCCCGCAGCCGGGAGGTCCCGGACCCCATAAGAAGGGAGGCGCAGAAAATCCTCAACCGAAAGGAAAAGCAAAGGAAGGTTTAATGCTCACCCTTCTTCTCATAATAAACCTTCTTTTGAGCGTAAATTCCGCTGTATGCAGATTCAAGGAAACTGTAGAGGTGGAGGGGGAAAAACTACAGGAGGAGGGGTATTTTTACTTCAGCCGGGGCCAGGGAATAAGGTGGGATTACACCGGCGAGGAGAGAAAAACCTTCCTCTTTGTCGGAGGATTCGTCTGGGAATACTATCCGCAAGAGAATTTCATAAGAAAGTACAGACCGGAGCTGAATTTCTGGCTCATAATGGAAAATCCCCGGCGATGGCAGGAGGTTGCGGAGGAAATCAGGGAGAAAAAAGGAAAAATTTTCGTAAAACTCAAAGGAGGAGAAGAGGTGAAGATAGAGGTGAGAAAGGGAAAAATTCGCAGGATTTCCTTCGGGGACACCTCCTTTGAGTTTCTCTCCTGCCGTTATAACACGAAGCTTCCCTCCTCCCTTTTTCAGCCAACCTTTTTTCAGCGGAATCGTAAGAAATAATGGAAGAAAAAGAACTGGCTGTAAGGGCAAAGAATGGAAGCAAGGAGGCCTTTGAATTGCTTATGAGAAGATATCAAAAGGGACTTTACAACTACATCTACAGGCTCACCGGTCAGAGGGACCTGGCGGTGGACTTTACCCAGGAGGCCTTTTTAAAGGCCTATCTTTCCATAGACAAGTACAATCCCTCTTACAATTTCTCCACCTGGCTCTGGAGAATAGCCCATAATTTAGTGGTAGACCACTTCCGCAAGGGAAAGCTCAATCAGGTCTCCCTGCAGATGGGCAAGGAGGGTGAGGAGGCCGAATACGAGGTTGAATCCAGGGACCCTGGCCCCTACGAAAAGCATCTCAACAGGGAAAGGAAGCGCATAATAATGGCCGCCCTGGAGAAACTTCCTCCCCAGCTAAGGGAGCTCATAGTTTTGAGGCATTTTCAGGAGCTTTCCTATCAGGAGATATCCCAGGTCACCGGCCTCGCCTTCCACGAAGTGAAGAGCAAACTTTTCCGGGCCAGGGAGAAATTAAGGAAAATTCTGGAGGCTTACCGTGAAGCACTATAGCATGGAGGAGATATATCTTTATCTGGACGGAGAAATGCCTCCCATGGAAAGAACACTCCTGGAGGACCACATCCTTGTCTGCGAACAATGCGCCAAAAAGCTCCAGGAAGCCAGGAAGTTTGTGGAAAGCCTGAGGCTGGAGGAGGAAGAACCCTCTGTGGATATAGCCTCCTTAGTCATGGATAAAATAGACAAAAAGAGGAAGCTTCTGCCCCTGGTCTACGCAATTTTCATAGTTCTGGTTTCA
>Ga0256833_1000367_pt1 | contig 35739 bp, 35 predicted proteins | sample 356284metaG_FD_190535 | JGI IMG/M metagenome (GOLD analysis project Ga0256833, IMG submission 190535) | Hydrothermal vent microbial communities from Mid Atlantic Ridge, Atlantic Ocean - 356-284 | ecosystem: Environmental > Aquatic > Marine > Hydrothermal vents | place: Atlantic Ocean: Mid... | reverse complement strand
ATATCCCATGTATGACTTTGCCCATTGCCTGTCCGATTCCATCGAAGGCATCACCCATTCCCTATGTTCCCTGGAGTTTGAAGATCACCGCCCCCTCTATGACTGGTTCCTGGACGTCCTGGAGGTAGAATGCCACCCTCAGCAGATAGAATTCGCCAGACTCAACCTCACCTATACCATACTCAGCAAGAGGAAGCTGATACGGCTGGTGGAAGAGGGTGTAGTCTCTGGATGGGACGACCCCAGGATGCCCACGATTTCGGGCATGAGGAGGAGAGGATTGCCCCCAGCAGGCATCCGCAATTTCTGCGAACGCATAGGTGTGGCCAAAAAAGAAAGCGTGGTGGACGTAGCCCTCTTGGAACATTGCGTGAGGGAAGAACTCAACAAGACGGCACCAAGGGTCATGGGTGTACTGAATCCCTTGAAGGTGGTCATAGAAAACTACCCCGAAGGCCAAGAAGAAGAATTGGAGGCAATAAACAACCCGGAAGATCCCTCTTATGGCACTAGGATGGTACCTTTTTCCAGGGAGATATTCATCGAACGTACGGATTTCATGGAAGCCCCCCCCAAGAAGTTCTTCAGGCTTTCACCTGGTCGTGAAGTAAGACTCCGTTATGCCTATTTCATCAAGTGCACCGGGGTGATCAAGGACGAAAGGACTGGAGAGATAATCGAACTCAGATGCACCTATGACCCTGCTACAAAAGGTGGCAATGCACCAGATGGACGAAAGGTCAAAGGTACCATACATTGGGTCAGCTGTCGCCATGCCTTTGAGGCCGAGATCCGCCTCTACGACCGCCTATTCGACCATCCCTATCCAGACAAGGCCGCCCAGGAGGGGAAGAGCTACCTGGACTTTGTCAATCCAAACTCCCTGGAGATACTAAAAGGCTGTATGTTGGAGCCATCCCTCAGGGAGGCCAAGCCTGGACAGGTCTATCAATTTGAACGCATCGGTTATTTCTGTGCCGATTCCAAAGATTCCAGCCCGGGGAATCCGGTCTTCAACAGGACTGTAACCCTCAGGGATACCTGGGCCAAGATAGAAAAGAAATTCAAGCAGGAAGAAAAGAAGAAGAACAGAAAACACTGACCTTCCTGGAGCATCAAAACCATTCATACAAACACTACGAGAAAAGACGAGGATAAAAAGGATACCATGTCAGAGGTTATAGTTAGATTTCCGCCAAGCCCCACAGGATATCTACACATAGGAGGGGCTAGGACAGCCATTTTCAACTGGCTCTATGCAAGAAAGCACAAGGGCAAATTTATATTGAGAATAGAAGATACCGATGTAGAACGCTCCACCCAGGAATCTATCCAGGGGATCATAGACGGATTGACCTGGCTTGGCATCGATTGGGATGAAGGTCCTTATTTTCAGAGTGAATTTGCCGAGGAACACAAAAAAGTGGCCAACAGGCTCCTCGATGAGGGGAAGGCATACAAGTGCTTTTGCACAAAAGAAGAACTGGAAACCAAAAGGAAACAGGCCCTCAAGGAAAAACGAGACATCAAATATGATGGCACCTGTAGAAACCTGACACCAGAAGAGATAGCAAAAAAAGAGGCCGAAGGCCTCCCCTATGTTGTTCGCTTCAAGGTCCCTGAAAGACAGGGAAAGATAGGCTATGACGACAAGGTACTGGGACGAATCGAGAAAGATTACAGCGAAATAGAAGACTTTGTCATTGTCCGATCCAATGGCAGGCCCCTGTATCTGCTCTGCAATGTCGTCGACGACATCAGGGACAGGATCACCCATATCATCAGGGGCCAGGACCACATGAGCAATACCATCAGGCAGATACTCCTCTATGAAGCGCTCGGGGCCAAGACACCGGTCTTTGCCCACATGCCCCTGACCCTGGACCTTCAAAAACGTAAGATCTCCAAGAGGACCCACGGAGAGGTGGTTTCCGTCCAGTGGTACAGGCAGATGGGTTTCATCCCGTGGGCACTGGTCAATTTCCTGGTGCTCTTGGGCTGGAACCCTGGCACTGATCAGGAAATCTTTTCCAAGGAAGAGTTGATCCAGGCATTTTCCCTTGAGCGCATCAACAAGTCGAACTCTATCTTCAACTATCGAAAGGGAGATCCAAAATTCTTCACCGATCCAAAGGCCATCAATATCAACGCCCACTATCTCCGCACCTTGCCCATAGAAGAAATTGCCGAGATGATAAAGGAAGACTTCAAGGAGCAAGGTCTGTGGGATGATGCGTACGAAGGAGAAAAGAGGCAATGGTTCCTGGATACCCTTGATTTGATCAGGACAAGATTCCACACCCTCAAGGACTTCGCCACCCTTGGAAGGGCCTACTTTGCAGACGACTTCGAAATCGTGCCCAAGGCACTCAAGAAAAACGTGCTCAAACGCCCAGAACTCAAGGAATTGCTCCCCGCCCTGGGGCAAGAGTTAGAGGCAGTGGAGCCTTGGACATTGGAGACCACAGAGGCAGCGGTGAGAAGATTTGCCGAAGACAAGGATACCAAGGCTGGCATAATCATAAATGGCATGAGAACGGTACTGACCGGGCAACTCAAAGGCCCTGGTATCTTTGACGTAATGGTGGCCATAGGGAAGAAACGGGTAATAACAAGGCTCAAAAGGACACCGGAACTCTTTGAGAAGGTCTGAAAGCCCCACTCTGCAGCCTGTAATCAATCAAAAAGGGCCTCTACAAACTCTTTCGAGTCGAAGGGACGGAGGTCCTCCATCCTCTCTCCAATACCTATGTATCTTATGGGCAACTTCATCTGATGGACTATGCTCGTGACAATGCCACCCTTTGCTGTCCCATCGAGTTTTGTCAGACATATACCCGTGACATCTGTTGCCTCGCAAAACATCCTTGCCTGGCTGACAGCATTCTGGCCCGTGGTGGCATCTAGCACCAGAAAGACCTCGTGAGGGGCCCCTTCCATCTTCCTGCCCATGACCCTCTTTATCTTTTTTAGTTCCTCCATGAGATTGACCTGGGTATGAAGGCGACCTGCCGTATCCACTATGACAACATCCATCCCCCGGGCCAGTGCGGCCTCGATGCCGTCATAGGCGACAGCAGAAGGGTCCGAGCCGGATTTGTGGCTGATCACAGGCACCCCTATCTTCTTTCCCCATACCTCCAACTGCTCCACTGCTGCGGCCCTGAAGGTATCTGCTGCAACAAGCAGCACCTTTTTCCCTTGTTCTTTCAACTGAAAGGCCAATTTCGCTATGGTCGTTGTCTTTCCAACTCCATTTACCCCCACAACGAGTATCACAAAGGGCACTGGTTGCCATGTGATATTACCTGCTTCTTTGTCTGCCTTGTTGAACAGATCCTCTATGGCCTCTTTCAACTTTTGACGCAGGGCCTCGGGATTGCTCAGTTGTTGTCTCTCGACTTGAAGGCGCAAGTCATCCAGGATCTCCTGAACGGTACTCACCCCCATGTCAGCCATTACCAGTAGTTCTTCCAACTCGTCCAAGAGCTCTGGATCTATCTGCCTCTTGCCAAGCAACAGCTCATCGATCTGATGCACGAATCCCTTCCGGGACCGGGACATCTTCTTCTTGAGCCTGTCTAAAAATCTATCCTTTTCCTCGTCATCCTCACGAACCGTCTCACCTTGGGAATCCTCTTGTGCCATGGCCTCAAATTCCTCCTGAGCCTGATCGTCTTGGCCCTGGGAATCGTCCTGGCCCTCTTGTCCCGAATCGGGCAGATCCTGAAACCCTGCCACTTTTTTTATCCACTCTTTCATAGTGTTATCCTACATGGGCTGTGTGATTTTTTTAACTAAATATGCCAAAAGTTCCTTGACAGATATAAACACTCTCGTATTTAATAGCAACATCCTGGTAATAAAGAGATTTTTTGAATGGAGGAACTTGTGAACAAATCCAGCCTGATAGACGCCTTGGCAAAAAAAATGAATATCCAGCGCCAGCTGAGTGAATTCATAGTAAATTCCATCTTCAATGACATGACAGAGGCCTTGGTAAGGGGAGAAGGTATCGAGATCAGGGGCTTTGGAAGTTTCAGCATCAGGGAATACAAGGCCTATACTGGCAGAAACCCAAAAACTGGAGAGAAAATCAAGGTGAAACCCAAGAAATTGCCATTTTTCAAGGTCGGAAAGGACCTGAAAGAAAGGGTCATGGCAAAGGCTGGGAACTAAAACTCCCTGATCTCCACCCCTGATAGCAACAAGGCTGCAGCAGTCACCCCAACAGGGCGCATCAAGCCACAAGAAGGACTCTTGGCCTTCAAAAGTGCCTTTTCAAGACCAAAGATCTCCACTAGCTTGAGGCACTCCTTGGCACCTCTGACAAAAGCTTCGGTAACGTCGACTCCGTCTTCACGCCTTATGACCTTTGCACGTCCAGCAAGGACGTCGAATCCGTCTCCTCCAACAATCCTGGCAGGCGGTCTAGGTGTTGACAGCCCACCGAGCTGCTCGGGACAGACAGGCACAAACGAGCTCGATCTCGACAGCTTCAACACCTCTCGACAGGGCCAACTCCTGCCATCATAACGGCAAGAAGTACCTAAGAGACAACTACTCACCAAGATCAAAAGATGGACTCTCCTCTGAATTCCACCATGGGTTCTCCTGCGGTCTGCTTCTCGATGCTGCCAATGACAAAGGCCTCTTCCCCAAGGGCCTTGAGCTGCAAAAGGATATCCTGACTCCTCGAGGCAGGCGCTATGAGGATAAGCCCTATACCACAATTGAAGGTGCGAAGCATCTCCTCTTCTGGTACATCTCCTGCCTTCTTTATGGCCTTGAAAATAGGCGGCACATACCAGGTACCCTTGTTGATGACTGCCTTACAAGAGCGGGGAAGCACTCGTGGAATATTGTCTTGGAATCCACCGCCAGTGATGTGGACAATCCCATCTATCTTGAACGATCTTATGAGATTGAGAACTGTCTTGACATAGATCCTGGTGGGCACGAGGAGCTCTTCTCCAAGGCTACGTCCAGAGATCTCGCTGAGCCTGTCATCGGGTTTGAGCCCCATGTCCTCGAAAAAGATCTTTCTCACCAGGGAGAAACCATTGCTGTGTAGCCCACTAGAATTTACACCTATGATCTCATGACCCACCCCTATCTCTGAACCGTCTATGATCTTGGCCCTGTCGACGACCCCAACAGAAAAGCCAGCCAGATCATATTCGTCGTCCTGATACATACCAGGCATCTCAGCGGTTTCGCCGCCAATAAGCGCGCACCCTGCCTGGCTGCATCCCTCGGCAATACCTTGAATGACAGAGGCGGCCACCTCCTCGCTAAGTTCGCCCGTTGCAAAATAATCCAAGAAAAATAGGGGCTGTGCGCCAGTCACCACCACATCGTTTACGCACATGGCCACCAGATCTATCCCCACTGTATCGTGCCGACCGGTCAGGAAGGCTATTTTCAATTTGGTACCCACCCCATCTGTCGAAGACACGAGAACAGGGGCCTCGTAATTGTCATGATCAAGGGCGAAAAGCCCGGCAAAGCCGCCGATCTCGGTAATCACACCCTTGGTATAAGTAGCCGATACTATAGACTTTATACGATCCACAAGCCTGTTTGCCTTGTCAATGTCCACTCCCGCCTTGGCATAAAGAGATTCCTGTTTCACCCTGCATACTCCTGATAAAAATACTTACTTTTAAAGGTAAACGGTATAAAATGACCACCTGAGACCTCTCTCATGCAAGACCAAGGGGTTTCAGGTAGAATATTCATGGTTTTTCTTAATCCTTGGTAGAATTAATTTTAACATATCAGCTTGTACTTGTCTTGATCAATAAGGCTTTGCCCTATATCTGAGAAAAAATCCACGAATTGAACAACAAACACATGCCATTCCAATCCGAAAAAAAAATCATAGACATGCCTGTTGGACCTGGGCACGATATGGAGGAAAAACTTTCCTGGGCCACATTTATCTTCGACAGCCTGGGTAATGAGATGAAAAACGACCCCACGATATCACGCCTATTGAACGACTACCGAGAAAAGATCCGAGAAACATGGCGGACAATGAAGGAATATGGAGTGGTAGAGGAGTGCACGAGATGTGCACTTCAAGATGGAGGAAGCTGCTGCGGCCAAGGCATAGAAAACAAGTTCGATGTCGTAACCCTCTTGGTAAACCTTCTCCTTGGCGTGAACCTTCCTCGAAAACCCTGGGATCCAACGGGTTGCTGGTTTCTCGGCCCAAGGGGCTGTTTATTGGAGGCAAGGCATGTGATATGCGTAAACTTTATCTGCAAACGACTCTATGCCTCTGTCTCCGGAAAAGGCATCATGGAGGTCCAAAAGGCCATGCAGGCAGAAACAGACACTGCCTTCGTTCTCGAAGAATATCTAAAGGGCTGGCTTATTAGACATGAATGATATTGGGAAAACGGACATATTCTGGATGGGAAAGGCCTTGGAGGGTGCCAGAAGGGCCATGAAAAAGGGCGAGTTTCCCGTTGGTTGTATTTTGGTCTGCCAAGATAGGATCGTTGGCACAGGGGACAGGATCAACACGGGCAAGGATGAGGAGAATGAACTCGACCATGCAGAGATCCGCGCCTTGAAAGACTGGATCGATAGAGGCAGACCAGGTGGTACATTTACTGCATACACCACCCTTGAACCCTGTCTCATGTGCCTTGGGGCATTGATAATAAATGGCGCCCACAGGATCGTCTTTGCATATGAAGATATCATGGGAGGTGCGACTGGAATAGATTTTACCAAGCCTTTTTCACATGGAGCCCACTTTCACCGTGAAGGTGAGCCTGCACACCTTTACCAGGACTTTGCCACCAGGATCAAGGGCAATGTGCTCAGGGCAGAAAGCCTTGAACTGTTCAAGGAATTCTTTTCGAGGCCTGACAACACATATCTCAAAGGTACACTGCTCGAATCCTACACATTGTCACAGAAATAGTTTTTGTCACAGGAACATATCATGGACATTGTCAAGCGTACAGTTGAGTTCAAGCCACATTCCAGGAATCTCTTTTTTCACATCTTGACTGCCTGCAATCTCAGGTGTCGCCACTGCTACATCAACCCTGAACAGCATGGAACCAAGACCTTGGACATCGCTACGATTAAAAAATGGCTCAGACTATTTTCCCTTTCTGGCCAACCCAGCACCTTCAAGTCTGTCTCAGATACCAACGTTATATTTCTCGGAGGAGAGCCCACCCTTCATCCAGACCTCTCTCAGGCCATCAGGGATGCCAAGGGCCTTGGTTATGCATCCATAACCGTGGATACGAATGGCTATTTGTTCAATGACATCCTGGACCGGGTAAGTCCCCTGGAGGTCGACTATTTCAGTTTCAGTCTCGATGGTTCCACCAAGGAAGTAAACGATGCCATTCGTGGACAGGGTTGTTACGATACCTGCATAAAGGGCATGAAAGAGGCTGTCTCAAGGGGTTTTACCATCAGCAGTATCTTCACGGCAAGCAGGGCCAACATCAAAGATCTGCCCAATATGCCACCAATCTTGAAAAGGCTTGGGGTATCGAGATTTTTTATTCAGGTCATAGGCATAAGGGGCAACCCGGCCAAGAGAAACGAGACGGACCTACAGCTCAGGTACGAAGAATGGATGGAGATAGTCCCAGAAACAGCCTTGCATGCAGCAGAACTTGGCATGTATTGTACTTATCCCAAGGTATTTCTGGAGGCAGAGGAAAGCTTTTCATGCGCGGGACTCGTGGCCGAGAATTACTTCGTCTTCCCCAATGGTAGAGTATATACCTGCCCCCTTTGTGAAGACTATCCCCTTCATGCCTATGAAATCAGGGACGACCTCTTGGAAAAGAGGCCTCCCTTGACAGAAACGGAACTCTTTGAGCTCAAGATACCCGAGGGCTGTGTAATGAATAGGATTTTTCACCCTGGCAATATCGAATACGACAAGGAAGGCAATCCTGTAAGAAAAATCGCTTGCTGTATGTTAAAGGAAGAATTGATCTCCAGATAGGAGATGCAGGTATACTGGGAAAAGATACGGACAGGCTTGTCCTTGAGGCCTTTGGAGTAAAGCCACAAATCATACAGGTTGATTGAAAAACCTATCTGGTTTAAATAAGATGGATAGGCAAAATTCCAGAATCGATCTTATACCATGCTCCAATATTGGCTTGCTTTTTACTGCTATATTGAATAGATAAGTTCTAACTTAAGGTATCGAGAGGAGATAAATGAAAATCCTTGTAACGGGGGGAGCAGGGTTCATAGGTTCCCATCTCTGTGATCTTTTAATTGCCAAAGGAGAAGAAGTCACTGTAATCGATGATCTTTCCACGGGCAGCTTGGAAAACATCTCGCATCTAAACGGCAACCCCCGCTTTCACTATTGCGTCAATACCATCTTGAATACAAAGGTGATGGACAGGCTCATTTCCGAGTGCGACTGTGTGGTTCACCTGGCTGCGGCCGTAGGTGTAAAATATGTGCTCGAAAATCCCCTCTCTTCCATAGAGACCAACATCCTGGGCACGGAAACCGCCTTGAAACTGGCAAATAGATATAGGAAAAAAATCCTCGTGGCCTCTACATCCGAGGTCTATGGCAAGCACATGCACGCCCCATTGAAAGAGGACGACAACCTCATTTATGGCCCGCCAAGCACCATGAGGTGGAGCTATGCAGCCAGTAAACTCGTCGATGAGTTTACTGCGTTGGCCTATCACAGGACCAAGAAACTGGACACGGTCATAATAAGATGCTTCAATACCATTGGACCTCGCCAGACAGGCCTTTACGGCATGGTAGTACCCAGGTTCATCCAGCAGGCACTTCGTGATGACCCCATAACCGTGTATGGAGATGGTAAACAGACAAGGACCTTCACGTTCATAGACGACGTGGTTGAGGCCATATACAGATTGATCAAGTGTGAAAAAGGGGCAGGAGAGGTGGTAAACATTGGCGGGACCGAAGAGATCACCATTGCAGATCTTGCCCATAAGATAAAAGAACTGTCTGGCAGCAATTCCGAGATAGTCTTCATCCCCTATGACAAGGCATATGGAAAGGATTTCGAAGACATGATGAGGCGTGTACCTTCCGTAGATAAGTTAAAGGCCCTCATAGGTTTCATCCCAGAGACACCCCTGGACCAGATACTCAAGAACACCATAGAATATTTTCGGGCAAAAGCCTCCTGATATGGCCATTGCTCCTGCAGAATATACAAAATTCTTCCTGACCTCTTTCTTCCTCAGTGCAGTACTCACACCAGCTGTCATGCTGGTGGCGAAGAAATTCGGCCTGGTGGCCATGCCGCGAGAAGACAGATGGCACAGTAAACCCACAGCCCTTTATGGAGGTATAGCCATCTTCTTGGCCTTTTCAGTGCCCTTTGGGCTACTGATAGGCCCAGACGAAGATCTCTGGCTCCTCATGGCTGGTTCCCTTGCATTCTTTCTCATTGGATTGTTCGACGACATATGGAGATTTTCTCCCCAAGGCAAATTCATAGCCCAGCTCATAACCATTGTCATAATCGTGGGACTTGGTTTCAAGATCCATATCCCTGGCTTTCCAATCCTTTCCATAGGATTTACGGTGTTCTGGCTCGTGGCCATGGCCAATGCCCTGAACATCCTCGACAACATGGATGGCCTTTCATCCGGTATAACCCTTGTCGCAGCCATCTCCCTTGCTGCCTATGGATATATTTTCAACCTTTCAGAGATAATTTGTCCGGCATTGTTGCTGGCAGGTTCCTGCCTCGGTTTCTGGATCTACAATTTCAAGCCTGCAAAGATATTCATGGGAGACTGTGGGAGCCTGTTCCTGGGATTCGTCCTTGGCGGGTTGGTCGTGGTGAGCACTGACTCCATGGCCACATCTGCAAACATGAACAGCGATGTCCTGGCCAGCTTTTCAAACATGATCCTCATGCTGGCCGTCCCTGTCTCAGTACTCATAATCCCCATATTCGATACGGCACTTGTCTCATTTACCAGGCTCCAATCCGGCCGCTCCATAGCCCAGGGCGGAAGGGACCACACATCCCACAGGCTGGTGCTTCTGGGGCTTTCTGAAGAAAGGGCGGTATTGTCATTGATGCTCGTGGCTGCAATAGTTTCGGCAGTCGTTATATACATGGCCAAACACTCACAAGATGCCCTTCTGGCCATAATCAGTATTGCAGTTGTCATTGCCATCTTCTTTGGCGTCTTTCTCAGCTATCTAAACGGCGACATATACGGACAGGAAAATAGATCCAGGTCCAGACTTGCACATGCCGTAAGGATCATATTGAACAAACGTCAGATACTACAGGTATGCATTGATATCCTTCTGTTGACCATCAGCTATTTCTCTGCATACCTGCTAAAATTCGACGGGGTCCTGAGCCCCTTCAATAAAGGCCTTATTGAACAAACCCTGCCCCTGGTGCTTGGGGTAAAGATCTCCTGCCTCTGGTCTTTTGGCCTATACCGGGGGCAATGGCGTTTTGCCAGCCTCGACGACATATTCAAGATCATAAAATCTGTACTACTCAGCTCTGCTCTGATAGTAGGTGTCCTTGTATTTCTATATAGATTTGAGGGCTATTCCAGGGTCGTATTCTTCCTGGATGCCATATTGACCTTGATTTTCATAAGCGGTATCCGATTCATCATGAGGATGTTCAATGAATACTTCATCAGACAATCCGAGAAAAGACATTCCGTGCCCATCTTGATATTCGGGGCCGGGGATGGCGGAGACCTCTTTCTCAGGGAACTCAGGAAAAGAAGAGGCCACGACTACCTACCGGTTGGTTTCATAGACGATGACCCTGCCAAAAAAGGCCAAGAGATTCATGGTGTAAAGGTACTTGGCAACAGAAAGGACATCAGGCGACTCGTGCAAAGACACGGCATCAAAACAATCTTTCTGGCAGTACTATCCAGCCCCTCATCCCTATATGAAAACCTGTCGGAATATTGCAAGGACTTGGGGATCGATATCGTGCAGATCAGGCCCCTGATCCCCTTTGGGAAAAAGGCGGCAAAAGCCAGTTCGGCCACGGGGAAAGGCCGTTTGAAGATAATCCACCATGCACGACGGGGGAAAGATATCAATTAGCCAACAACCTGGAAAGGGGGTACCATGAGGATAATACCACCCGCTTATGAAATTCTCGATCACTATTTTAGGCAGGGGCGTGTACTGGAACAGATCGAACGCTGTGGCAGGGTCTGTTACAAGAGTGAAGACAAGATCACACCAGAAAGCGCCATCCCGTTCATAAAGGGTATCATCAAGAGGGGACACGAATCCGTCATAGAGATGGCACATTTCGTACTCGATGTCTACTCTGATTCTCCCAAGGATTTCTGTGACTTTTTTTCCATAATTCCCAGGTTTTGCCAGGGCACCAAGCTATCAGAGACCAGATATATCATCTCTGGCAATCCCCGTTCTTTCAGGGACTTGGCCAGAAGATTTCCTGAACTTGCCATCGTGGCCAATATAAAAAGGGAGTTAGAAAGACATTACCCAGTACTCTATGAGGATATCCCATCTCCCCAACGAGAGTTACGAAGACGTATAGAGGTCAGGCTATTGAGCCCCGAAGAGGTAGATGGCCTGGTACTGGAACAGCTCGTAACCCACAGGAGCCTTCTCGTGCATATCACTGTCAACAGGGCTGTCACCCATGAACTCGTGAGGCACAGAGTAGCCTCGTATCTGCAGGAATCCCAGCGGTATTGCAGATACGGAGAAAAACGCTTTGGTGGTGAAGTTGCCTTCATAAGGCCGTGCTTCTACCAGGAAGACAGTCCCGAATTCCGGCTGTGGAAGCAGGCAATGGAAGAGACGGAAAGGCTGTATCTCCGGCTCCTGGAAAGTTCTTCCCCCCAGGCTGCAAGGACAGTACTCCCAAATTCTTGCAAGACAGAGATCATGGTCCACGCCACCTTGGAGGAATGGCAGCATATCTTCAGGCTCAGGGCCTCTCCTGCAGCAGATCCGTCGATGCGCGAGATCATGCTCATGATGTTACCCGAGTTTACCAAGAGGTTTCCCGGGGTATTTTCCCCAATAGTTCAGAAATTGGGCATAAAGATCTGATGGACAGCCATGGAAACTGATTTTCTTGTGGTAGGAAGCGGCATAGCCGGGCTCAGTCTTGCACTGAAATTGGCAGGTCTGGGCCATGTCACAGTGGTCACCAAAAAGGGCAGGGACGATACCTCCACCAAGCTTGCCCAAGGCGGCATAGCTTGTGTGCTGGGCCAAGACGACAGCTTCGTCCTCCATGAATACGACACCATGGTGGCTGGAGACGGCCTCTGTCACGAAGACGTGGTAAAGACCATCGTACGCCAGGCACCTGAGCGTATCCATGAACTCGCCGACCTGGGGGTCAGATTTTCAAGGGACGAACAGGGCAAAGGTTTCGAGCTAGGGCGAGAGGGCGGGCACAGCCGCCGCAGGATAGTGCACAGTGGGGATTTCACTGGCCAGGAGATAGAACATGTGCTCGTGGAAAAGGCGATCGAGAATCCGTCGATAGAAGTCCTCGAAGACTTCATGGTGGTGGATCTGATTACCCTATGCAAGCTCGAACGCCCTGACAAAGAAACCACGGCCTCAAACAGTAACGGAGACTGTATCAACCGCAGCAAGGATGAGCGCTGTCTTGGTGCCTATGTGCTCGATTCCAAGACTGGCAAGATCCACACCGTCCTTGCAAAGGCCACCTTTTTGGCCACTGGAGGTGCAGGCAAGGTATATCTCTACACCAGCAATCCGGATGTGGCCAGTGGTGATGGGATAGCCATTGCTTACAGGGCAGGGGCCAGGATAGCGAATCTCGAATTCGTACAGTTCCATCCGACTTGTCTCTATCACAGCAAGGCCAAAAATTTCCTCATCTCCGAGGCCCTCAGGGGAGAAGGGGCAAGGCTAATCGATGAAAATGGCAGACGGTTCATGGAAAAATACGATCCGGTCAACATGGAGCTTGCCAATAGAGACGTGGTGGCCAGGGCTATAGATACGGAACTGAAAAAGACTGGCCGTGAGTGTGTCTACCTGGATATCAGTCACAGGCCGAAGGATTTCATCATTCAACGCTTCCCGAACATATACCAGACCTGTCTGAAATTCGGCATAGATATAACCACCGAGCCCATCCCAGTAGTTCCTGCGGCTCACTATATGTGTGGTGGAGTGGTAACCAACATATGGGCAGAGACAGACCTGGCAGGACTTTTTGCCCTTGGAGAGACTGCATGTACTGGGTTTCACGGTGCCAACAGGCTTGCCTCCAACTCCCTGTTGGAGGGCCTGGTCATGGCACAACAGGCCTTTGAGCGGATCAGACAGAGGCTCGACCATTACAAGGGCCTCAAGGAGGTCTATGTCCCTCCGTGGGATTCGGGAGGAGCAGTGGACATGGACGAGGCCGTTCTCATCTCCCACAACTGGGATGTGATCAGGAGGTTGATGTGGAATTATGTAGGTATAGTTAGAAGCTCAAAGAGACTCGCCCTTGCTGAAAAACGCCTGGAACCGATTCTGGAAGAGATAGATCAACACTACTGGGATTACATTATCACCAGGGACTTTCTGGAGCTCAGGAACATAGCACTCACTGCCCAATTGATAATACGTGCGGCATCACAGCGAAGGGAGAGCAGGGGAGGCCATTACACCCTTGATTTCCCCCACAAAGACGACTGGAACTGGAGACGGGACACGCTTCTCGTCCGCAGTTGAGCATCCTTCATAGCCCCTGATCAAATGAAAAAAAACCTACTACTTTTCACATTGGCAGCGGGCCTCTTTCTTGTTTTTTTGTCTTTCAACCTTCAAGACCAGATCATCGACGGCCTCCACTATCTGGAAGATCTTTTGGAGAAACGAGAACATCTTAGACAGTTCGTTCTCTCCCTGGGACCTTTTGGCCCTCTGGGTTTCATAGCCCTCCAGGTACTACAGGTTATATTGTCACCCATTCCAGGGGAGGCCACTGGATTTTTGGGCGGCTTTCTCTTTGGCAAATGGCTTGGGCTCATCTATTCCACCATTGGTCTCAGCCTGGGTTCATTTCTCGCATTCTTCATATCGAGGCAGTTCAGAAGATTTGTCCAACCATGGCTCCAAAGATCCGAGCTCTATTGGAAATTCGAAGGTCTTCTGGAGCATCAAGGTATCTTTGTCTGTTTTTTCCTCTATGTGTTCCCTGGCTTCCCAAAGGATTTCCTGTGCTATCTCCTCGGGTTGACAAGGATGCCATGGCAGGTCTTTGTCTTTATTTCCACTGTGGGACGGATACCTGGCACCCTCATGTTGAGCTGGCAAGGTGCCGAAATCTACCAGGGCAACTTCATGGGCTTTATCATATTGTTGCTATTCTCTGCTGCAGTAGCCGGACCAGCATGGTATTACAGGGACAAGATCTACTCCTGGGTGGAGAAATGGAGTGAGGAGGGCACAAGGTGAAACTTGCCTTTTTAGACTGCATATCTGGCATAAGCGGCGATATGCTCCTTGCCGCCTTTCTCGATCTTGGCTGGGATCTGGAAAACATCCTCGGCATCCCCGATCTCCTGCGGCTCCAAGGTGTGGATATTGCTGTATCGACCAAGACCACCTGTGGTATCAGTGCCCAACATATCGATATCAAGGCCAGACATCCCCAGCCGCTACGAAAGCTGAATGCCCTACTTCACCTGGTTGAGACATCTGCTCTTTCAGACTACATCAAGGCCAGGAGTCTGGCAGTGCTGAAGAGGATTGGCGAGGCCGAGGCAAAAATCCATGGTTGTAGCATATCAGAAATACATTTTCACGAAATAGGAGCGGTAGACACCCTCATAGACATCACCGGGACCTTACTGGCACTCCAGGCGCTTTCCATTGAAAAGGTCTTTTCCTCCCCACTGCCCTTGTCACGAGGTCTTGTGAAATGCAGCCACGGATTGTTACCGCTTCCAGCCCCTGCGGTGCTGGAGCTGTTGAAAGGTGTCCCTGTCTATCATGTGGATGTGGACGAAGAACTGGTCACGCCGACAGGGGCGGCACTCGCAAAAGAGATCACCTCGGCCTTTGGTCCCATGCCAAGGATGAAGATACTTCAAACAGGCTACGGAGCTGGCTCGAAAGACCTGTCACCAAGGCCGAACGTACTCAGGATAGTTACTGGCCAACGGCTTGATGAGACGATGAAAACCGAAACCATCTCCCAGTTGAGGACAGTCATAGATGACTCCACTCCTGAACAACTGGCCCATCTCCTCCACATGACGATGGCCAGAGGGGCACTCGATGCCTGGATAACCCCAGTAGTGATGAAAAAAAGCAGGAGTGCATTCGAATTCACTGCCATCTGTCCACCAGAAATCGAGGAAAAGATAGCAAGATGTATCTTCACTGAGAGTTCCACCATAGGACTGAGGATAGAGCATCCCACTAGGCTTATTCTGCCCAGGAAACCGATAACCATAGGGACACCTTGGGGTGCAGTAGAGGCCAAATTGATCGAACGTCCAGATGGTAGACGAGACATAGTACCTGAATTCACTTCATGCAAAAAGATCGCAGAAAAATACGATGTCCCTCTGAGAGTAGTGTATTCAACAGTATCAAGGGCTGAAGGAGGCCGTAAAGAATAGTGGATAAGACCCAAAAAGTTGCAATATGGATCTCCACTGGCTTCGGGGCTGGATATTTCCCTAAGGCCCCAGGGACCGCAGGGGCTGCAGTAGGGATCCCCCTTGGACTGATTCTGGATCTTTTGAGCCCGGTTGAATCTTTTTGCGGGCTTGTCCTCCTGACTTTGTTAGGCTTTTGGGCAAGTGGAGTGGCTGAACGTACATTGAAGGAAAAAGATCCTGCCGTAGTAGTCATAGACGAGATCATCGGCATGGCCATTTCCATGTGGGCGATAGAGCCATCCTGGTTATCTGTTGCATTACTCTTTTTTCTCTTCAGGCTGTTTGACATATGGAAGCCTTTTCCTGTAAAAAATATGGAAGAGGTATTCAGTGGAGGGATAGGCATTGTGATGGATGATGTAATGGCGGGTATATATGCCAATATTCTTTGGAGAATGGGGAGCTCCTTTTTCTCATGATTGGACAGATAATTGCCATTGGGGACGAACTCATATCTGGCAGGGTGATAAACACCACCAGCAGTTTTGCAGCCTCCAGACTTTTTAGCGCAGGCCATAGAATAACAAAGATCACTGTTATCGGAGACGAACCTGGGGACATAAAGGCCTGTCTTGGAGAGGCGCTCAAATCCTCGCAATTCATTCTCATAAGCGGTGGCTTGGGCCCTACCACAGACGACATAACGAATGAGGCCGTGGCTGAGGCCCTTGGTCTTTCTCTTGTTCAGAATCAGCAAGTAGTCGAACAGATCAAGAATGCAGAGATGCGTTTTGGCCATAGTGCATCAGAAAGATTCAAGCAAAAGTTGACAATGCTTCCCGAGGGCGCCACTGTCCTCGAACCAACGGGCTGTGCTGCCGGTTACTGGCTATTCTACAACGGGGTCTATCTGTTCTTCCTGCCTGGTGTGCCCGAGCAATTGGAGGACCATGTCGTAAAAAGGGTTCTTCCAATGCTCAACAGCCTTGACCCTGAAAGGCCCTTTGTCGTCCAAAAGATATTCAAACTCTTTGGCATTTCAGAAACCAATATAAACATAGAGTTGGAAGCTCTTCAGGGCAGAGATCCATCCTTGAAGATCGGCTATTACCCAGTATTCCCTGAGGTTCATGTAAGTCTCACCGCCTCCAAGCCAACCTTGGAAGATGCCAAGGAGATCATCCGGCTTGCTGCCTCTCACATAGAAGAAAAATTCCACGATTTTATCGTGGCAGAGGATAGCCAAGGCAGTCTCCAGGCCACGGTCGGAGAAATACTAAAGGACAGAGATATGGTCCTTGCCGCTGCTGAATCCTGTACAGGCGGACTCTTGGGGGCAACTGTGACATCTGTCCCAGGCAGCTCCCAATGGTTCGACCGATCCATTGTCACTTATAGCAACAGGGCCAAGAAACAGAATCTCGGGGTATCCGACGAGACATTGACCAAGTACGGTGCTGTAAGCAGTCAAACAGCCATAGAGATGGCAAAAGGGGTCGGACGCATCTCTGGTGCCGACTGTAGAATCGCCATAACCGGTATTGCCGGCCCTGGGGGTGGTACTGATGAAAAGCCTGTGGGCACAGTATATATTTCAGTGGCAGTAAGGGAAGAATATCTGGTTCACAGATTTCACTTTCCTGGCTCCCGCAAGGAGATACGGATGTTGTCAGTTGAAACAGCCCTCGATTGGCTCAGGAGATACCTATCCTATGGTTCGAAGCTTCCTGGCTATAAACCTGTGTCCTGATGCAAACGATGCCATCCAGAAGGCCATGGAACAATGGCGGGTCCTTGGCAAAAGGGTCAAGTGGGTCAAGCCTGCCAATATCCATTGTACCCTGAAATTTCTCGGCGATTTGACTCCATTGCAACTTGACCGGGTCTCAGAGAGCCTCGACATCATCACAAAGCAGACCAATCCATTCAATCTGGAATTGGCCCGGCCTGGAATTTTCCCCCACCTCAAGCGTCCAAGAATACTTTGGCTCGGCCTGAAAGGAGATATCGAGCGATTACAGCTCTTCCAAGACCTTATCGAAAATGACCTGGCAGACAAGGGTTTTGAACCAGAGACAAGGCCTTTCATCCCCCATATCACCGTAGGCAGGATAAAAGGTAGGGTCCCTGCCAAGGAGAAACTGGAATTCTTTTTGAAATCCACCATATCCGCACCGATCTCGACCATTGACAAAATCCAGTTGTATCAGAGCACACTCACCCCCTCTGGCCCTATCTACAAGATTCTGAGTACCCACAATTTCAACAAATATGCAAACTTGTAGTTTCAAGTTCTGAATCCCTCTTCCGAAAAGAAATAAAGAGATTCTGTTTCCTTTTGTCGACCAGGAAACAGCCTGTACATAATCCGTAAAAGGACACTGGGAAAAAACCACCATGAATAAAGCCAAAGATATCCTGGGAAAGGCCTTGGTCTTCGAGACAGGGGAAAGTGTCTGGGCTGTTGAATTGAACCGCATCAAAGAGGTGGTCAAGACGGAAAACATAGAACCACTGCCTAATTCCAGCCCTAAGGTAGCTGGAATCATCAGCGTTCGGGGTGAGATCGTGCCTGTCCTTTCAAGCAGGTGGTGCGGTGAACGATTGAAATCGCCTAAGCGCACCCCAAGGAATATCCTCTTGCTTCAATCCAACAGCGAGGTAGTAGGAATTACCATCGAGGCTGTCCAGGGGATAACGGAGATTCACGCCTTTGACCTCAGGGGTCAAACTGCTACACAGGATCTCGGTGCTGATCTCATATCTTGTAATGCCCTTGTCTCAACTGGTGCTTCCGTGCCATTGCTGGACGTGAGGCTGATGGTGGAATATCTGAAGTCTGGGGAAACCCATGAGCAACCCTCACCAGGCCTGGAGGAGATAGGCGCCCAGGCCTGATATCGAAGGGGTCTATAAAAAATTAATTCATGTGATTTCAGGGAGGTCTATATAAATGAAACGTAAAGGTGGTTCAATTGGCAGCAGTCTAAAGGAATGGAGCCTCCAACGACAGCTTTTCGTACTCATTTCGGTAATCGTGGCCATAGCACTCGGAGTACAGGCCTATATCTATTTTTATCAGCAGATAAGCCTCAAGGAAGAAGGAGAACGGCAACTCCTGTCAGAGGCAAGCTCGCTGGCACAAAATCTCAATACCTTCATGGAAAGCCGGGTCAACGATATCAGGACCCTTTCCCATCTGGACATAATAAAGCTTGCAGTGAACATTGGAGGAGGCCAAGGCGGTACCGATTCCTTCCTCAGCAGCATGGTCAAACAATATGGATACTATGACAACATCATGGTCGTCGACCCGACAGGCAAGGTGATAGCCTGCAGCAATCCTCAGGCCATTGGCACAAAGCTTGGCAGGAAGATCCTGGATGTGCCAAAGGAGGCTGATATGGTCTCGATAGCTGGACCTGTAAAAAAGCCCTTCGGTTTCAAAGGCTCCTCCGGGTCTCCATGGTACATCTATCTTGTTTCACCTATTGTTGCAAACAACAAGGTAGTGGGCAGCGTTGCAGGTTTCCTCGACTGGAACGCCCTGTCGAGGATTACTGGAATGGCCAATCTGTTCTCGTTCACCGATGTCAAGAAGGACGCCTTTGTCATCGATGCAAAAGGCAGGATCATCATCCATAAGAATCCCAACAGGGTAAACACTGTGCTGACCGACTGGAAACCAGGAGACACGAAATTCGGCATATTCGAGACAGAGTCAGCCGAACATCAGAAGTTAGTCGGTGGGACTTACATAATACCCGAGAAGGCAAACGTGGTCAGGGAAAAGTGGGCCGCAGTAATCATGGAACCAGAGGCCACACTTACGGCCAATCTTTCCAAGGTGACTATGCAAGGCCTGATAGGAAACGCTGCCATCTTCTCGTTGCTCCTACTGTTGGCCTTCCTCGTGAACAGGAATGTCATCAGGCCAGTAGTGGCAACAGCCGCACTCATGCGAAAGACAGCTGAAAACTTCGATCTCACCGGCCGCCTCGAGGTAAAGAGCAAAGATGAGATAGGCCAAATGGCCATGGCAGTAAACACCTTCTTGGAGAGCCTGCAAAACACCTTCAAGGGTGTCATGCAGACCACTTCCAAGTTCGTCCAATCGAGTGACAACATCTACCAGATTGCTGCCAGCATTACTGAAAATGCCAAGAGACAGGCAGCCAACTCCGACGAGGTACAAAAACGTATCTCCTTGATGGGACAGACAGCCTCAGAGGTTGCAGCTCATGCTGAATCGTCGGCCCAACTCGCCAGGGACGCCGCCAGGATCATTCAGGACATGGCCCAGACCTCTCAGCAGATCAATGAATTCTCCAACAGGAACAAGGAAGGAGCCATCCAGACTGCGAATACCGTCGTGGAAATGGGCGCCACAGCCAAACAGGTTCAGGCAAGGGCTGTCGCCCAGGCAGAGGCGGCTGAAAAAACGGCTGAAAACCTGAAAGAGATGGCCCAGAAACTCCAGGACATGGCATCAGAGTCCCAGAAGGCTGCTTCCCAGGCAGATGAAACCCTGAAAAGTGCAGACGAAGGCCGCAAGGCCATGCAACAGACCCTGGAAGGTATGGCCGCCATAGCCTCCAGTTCCGAACAGGTGAAGGAGATCGTATATCTCATCTCTGATATTGCAGAACAGACGAACCTGTTGGCCCTCAATGCAGCCATCGAGGCCGCCAGGGCTGGTGAACATGGCAGGGGCTTTGCCGTGGTTGCAGAGGAAATCAGAAAACTGGCCGACAGGACCGCGGAATCCACCAAAGAGATCGAAAACCTCATCGGGGAAAGTACCGAGAATGTGAAGCATGGAATGCATCTCGCCTCCAAGAGCGCAGAGTCCCTGGAGAATCTCTTGAAAACAGTTGAAAGGGGCAGTGAAGTCACCAAGAACATCTCGCTTTCCTCTGGAGAACTGGCAGGTTCGGTCGATCACATCATCGAATCCACTGTAGAACTTGAAAATCTTGCAGGTTCCATAAAGGAGATGACCCAACTCCAGGCCAAGAGGCGGAAGAAGGCGGAAGAGGCCATAGATGGCCTGATAAAACTCACAGATGAGATAATGAATGCCGCCAACACCAGCACCTTGACCTCTCGTTCTGCAGTGGAGACCGCTGAAAAGGTTGTGGAAAACTCGGGTGAGATCACGATTCGCACGGCAAAACAGAGGGAAAGAAGCGCTGCACTTCAGAAACTGATGCAACAGCTCACGAATACTGCTCTCCAGAATGCAAAAGGGGCAGAAAGGGCCTTGGCAGCCATGGAGGAACTGGCAGCCACTGCAAAGGACGTTGAAAAGGCCTTGAGAAAATTCCGTGTATCATCCTTTGTATAGAGGGCGACACTGTCCCAGGGGTGTCAAATGGTATCGTTATGAAAAATATCCTTGAACCAATAGGCCTTGGGGTCAGACAGCTACTCGCCGTTCTGATTTCTGTATTGTGTCTGTCCTGTCTCTCCATAGCTACACCTGGATATGCCCAGCAACAGGTAAGGCTGGGAGTCCTGGCCAAAAGGGGGTATCAGACTGCCTTGAAACGCTGGCACCCCCTGGTCCAATATCTTTCCAAAAGGCTTGGGACAACGGTTGTCCTGGTGCCATTGAACTTTTCCCAGGTACCTGAATATGTAGGTTCGGACAAGGTCGACCTCATCTTGGCCAACCAGAAATTCTATGTGAGCCTGAGAAAAAGGTTTGGCATTCGTGCCCTTGCCACTGTCATAAATTCCAGGGGCGGCCCCTACATGGGAGGTGTGATCTTTACCAGAAAGACTAATCCAGTGAGAAACCTCAACCAATTGCGAGGCAAACACATCGGCATAGTCTCCTTTGGCTCATGTGGTGGCTTTCTCATCCAGGCGTACGATCTCCTTCAAAAGGGCATAAACATCATAAGGGACAGCCAAATCAAACCCCTCGAGGGACAGGATTATGTGGTATATGCAGTATTGAATGGGGCCGTGGATGTGGGATTTGTAAGAACAGGACAGTTGGAATCCATGGCCAGGGAGAAAAAGGTGCAACTAAAGGCCTTCAGAATCATATCTCCGCAGGAGCATGCAAATTTTCCATTGCTTTGTAGCACGTCACAGCTGTGGCCAGCATGGCCCGTAGCTGCGACAAACAGCCTCCCTGACAACTTGGCCATGAAGATTCAAAAGGCCCTCCTTGCCCTTCCATCAGGTTCCAAGGCGGCAACCGCAGCTCGAATAAGAGGATTTGCACCGCCTGGGGACTATGGCCCTGTAGCCCAGGCACTATCGGCTATCAAGAAAAATTGACGAAAGGCCTAACTCGATGACATAGTGGGCGGGTCATAGATACCTATTCATAATTTTCTTGCTTTTATCTGTTGACAAATCGGGCGCCGATCTATAAATATAGGCCGTTACCAATTCCCCGGTAGCTCAATCGGCAGAGCGGGTGGCTGTTAACCACTAGGTTGGCGGTTCAAGTCCGTCCCGGGGAGCCAGATTACAATCCGCCACCTTAAGGCGGTTCTTAGTTAACGCGAGACCCCGTCGGGAGAGCCCCTCGGGGTTTTGTCGTTTCTCCCCATTTCTCAGGCAGTTACACACCTCCACACACCCTTGCCCATTCGACCTTCTGGTGCAGGACAGCGGATTGGAACGTATGTGAGCGTGCCCGAAGGGCGCGAGCCATGGACGGCGAGCAATATCTGTTGTCAAAAAAGGCCCCCTCCAATCTGGTGGTGGAGAGTGGTGAGACCTTTTGTCAGGGCATTTTTCAATCTTACCGATAAAGATAACAAACCCGTCCAAGTTACTGTCTGGATCGACATATCTCGGTGTTTTTAATAAAAATTATCATAACAATCTGCTGGATGACAGGGGGTTGTTTCTCAATGGTGAAACCCTAAGTTTAAATAATAGGATTGCATAGAGGCACATAAACATTATATATTTATAGATTTGCTAATCTGAACGTTTTTTTCCAGGAGGAATCATGGCAAGAGTTACAGTTGAAGACTGTTTGGAGAAAGTCCCAAACAGATTCATGTTGGTACATCTGACAATAGAACGGGTGAAGCAATTGAGGAAAGGAGCTCCACCCCTGGTGAAAAGCAAAAACAAAGAGATCGTACAGGCTCTCAGAGAGATTGCAGCAGGCAAGGTTACATTTGAAAACCTCGAACAACTTGCCAAGGAAGCCGAAGAAAAACGGATAATGGAAGCACTGAGGCTTGAAGCCGACCGGAATAGTTAGAAGACACCATGAAACAGGACTATTACGAGATACTGGGTGTTAGCAAACAGGCCTCTGCCCAGGAAATAAAAAAGGCCTATAGACGTCTGGCCCTGAGATACCATCCAGACAGAAATCCCGGCGACAAGGAAGCCGAGGAACTCTTCAAACAGGCTGCCGAGGCCTACGAGGTCCTTAGAGATCCAGAAAAGAGACGCCTCTACGACCTCTACGGACATCAAGGGATATCAGGTGCTGGCTTTCAAGGATTCCATGGAACCGATGATATCTTCAGTACCTTCAGTGACCTATTCGAGGATTTCTTTGGTTTCTCCACTGGCCACGGCAGGAGAGGGGCATCTCCTGGGCCTGAACGTGGTTCTGATCTCAGGTACGATATCACCATCGATTTTCTCGAGGCTGCCACTGGCACAGAAAAGGAGATAGAGATAGAGCGTCTTGAAACATGCCAGGAATGTGGGGGGACTGGTGCAGGCAAGAATAGCCAGGTAATCACCTGTCCAACCTGTCATGGCTCTGGACATGTAGTTCGTTCAGAAGGCTTCTTCCAAGTCTCTACCACATGTCACGAGTGCATGGGCAGAGGGACTATAATAACCCATCCTTGCCAGGCATGTGGAGGCGAGGGCAGAAGACCCCAAAGACAGTTCATCAAGGTGCGCATCCCGGCTGGCGTGGACACTGGGGCAAGACTCAGGCTCAGAAACGAAGGAGAGGCTGGTAAGAGGGGAGGCCCCAGGGGTGACCTCTATATAGTCATACACGTTGAGAGCCATGAATTCTTCAAGCGGCAGGGTAACGACGTATTCTGCGAGATCCCAGTATCCATTGCTCAAGTCTGCCTTGGAGATACCATAGAGGTACCGACCCTCGATGGAAAAGAACAGCTCAAGATCCCCCCTGGTACCCAGTCAGGAGAGGTATTCAGGCTGAAGGGGAAGGGCTTTGCCGATCTTCGGGGCTTCGCACCTGGAGATCAGCTCATAAAGATAAAGGTGGTCACCCCTACCAAGCTCACTGAAAGGCAAAAGGAGCTATTACGAGAGTTCATGGAGATAGAAAAAGAGAAAAAGCAGGGGGGATTTTTCAAAAAATTATTCAAGAAAGTGGAATTTCATTGACATGACTCAGGAATTCAGCCATCTCGACAGCAAAGGACAGGCGACCATGGTGGACGTTTCTGGCAAGAATATCACAGCCAGAAAGGCCTTGGCCTCTGGGAAGGTCATCCTGAACCAGGATACCTTCAAGATGCTTACCGACAAGAAGATACCCAAGGGAGACGTGCTGGCCACTGCCAGGATTGCCGGTATAATGGCGGCAAAAAGGGTAGGTGAGTTGATCCCCCTTTGCCATCCGCTCCCCGTCGAGCATGTCTCCATAGAATTCATTCTTTCCAAGGATCTTCCAGGGGTGGAAATCCTGGCTACCGCATCCATTACTGCCAAGACAGGTGTGGAGATGGAGGCCTTGACTGCCGTGACTGTAGCTGCATTGACCGTGTATGATATGTGCAAGGCAATAGAAAAGGGCATTGTCATTACGGATATCAAACTCTTGGAAAAGAGCGGTGGCAAAAGTGGCACATGGAAAAGGCGAGATGAGAAATGATACAGACCCCTTCAATCATACAGGAGGCTTCAAATGGATCAGGCTCAGCTTGAATACTTCAGGGCTTTGTTGAACAAGAAACTTTCCGATCTCCTGGGAGAGGCAGACAAGACACTGGAAGAGATGACGGCCAGTGACGGGCAGGTTCCAGATCCTACAGACCGGGCTTCTCTCGAATCGGAAAGGAGTTTCGAACTCAGGATAAGAGACCGAGAAAGGAAGTTGATAAAAAAGATCAGAAAGGCCCTTGAGCGTATAGATGAAGGCACCTATGGCATATGTGAAGAGTGTGGTGAAGATATCGGAGTCAAGCGCCTCGAGGCCCGTCCGGTTACTACCCTTTGCATAGAATGCAAATCAAAACAGGAAGAAGAGGAAAAGGCAAAAGGCCTTTAACTCCCTATCCGTTAGAGTTTATCCTTAATGCCGGAACTCAGAAGAGACCCTATAATAGGACGATGGGTTATCATAGCCAAGGAACGTGGCAAAAGGCCCTATGATTTCATAATTGAAAAAGAGAAGACAAAAGGGGGATTCTGTCCCCTTTGTCCAGGAAACGAAAAGACCACCCCTCCCGAGGTACTGGCATACGGAAGATCATACCATGATCCAAATGGCCCCGGCTGGAAGCTCCGGGTCGTACCCAACAAATACCCTGCCCTTGTGATCGAAGGAGAACTGGACAAAAGAGGTGAGGGAATCTATGACAAGATGAATGGCATTGGGGCCCACGAGGTCATCATAGAGACCCCAAAGCATAGTGATACCATATCCAGCATGCCTTTGGAGCAGCTTCAGCTCGTGTTTCTCGCCTATAAAGACAGGATAATAGATCTGGCCAGGGACAAGAGATTCAAGTACATCATCGTTTTCAAGAACTTCGGAAAGGCAGCCGGGGCCTCGCTGGAACATTCCCATTCCCAGTTGATCGCCCTGCCCATTGTTCCACAGCTCATCCAAGAAGAACTGGATGGATGCCTGAAATATTTCGAGTACAAGGAGCGATGCGTTTTTTGTGATATAATCAGGCAAGAAAGACAGCAGAATCTCAGGGTGGTATGTGAAAATGAGGAATTTATCACTATATGTCCATTTGCTCCCCGCTCTCCATTTGAGATGTGGGTACTGCCTAAAAGGCATCAATCCAGGTTTGTTTCCCTCGATGATTCCCAGGCAGAAGGCCTTACCAGCCTCTTCTCCCTGACAATGAGAAAGCTCGATGCAGTGCTTCCCAAGGTACCTTATAATTTCATGCTCCATACTGCGCCTCTTACCGACTTTGGCCTGGAACATTTCCATTGGCATATCGAGATAATGCCAAAGGTCAATACAGTAGCAGGGTTTGAATGGGGCACAGGCTTCCACATAAATACCACTCCACCCGAAGAATCTGCCCGAATTCTGAGGGATTCAAGTCCAAATTAAAAGGGGGATTTAGATGAGCAGTGACCCGAAAAAAATTCTGGTAGTAGACGACGAAGAAAGCATACACCTACTTTATAGAGAAGAGTTGGAAGACGAGGGCTACCAAGTGATCTCTGCCATGAACGGCGAAGATGCCCTTAAGCTCTTCGAATCAGAGCAGCCTGATCTGGTCATCCTGGATATAAACATGCCTGGGATGGATGGCATAGAGGTCCTCAGACAGATGAAGCAACTGAAGCCAAATGTCCCGGTGATCCTCAGTTCTGCCTATCCAGAATACAAGCAGGACCTGGCATCTTGGGCATCTGACGATTACATTGTCAAATCGTTCAACTTGGATGAATTGAAGGCTTCTGTCAAAAGGCATCTCCAGGGTGGTTGAGTTTATCGAACATCTTCCTGGATTCTTACCCTGAAAACTATGGTCTGACTACCGTTGTCTCCGTGTGTCTTGATCGAGACGCCGTATTTTTCTCTTAAGACCTCTAGGATACCAAGCCCCATCTCCCTTTCGAGGGGTATCTTGAGGGCCCTGGCATTATGAGAGATAGACAATATTATCCAGTCCTCTTGTACGTCGGTGATCACCGTCATCTCCTTGTGGGACAGGGTATCCATTTCCTTTATGATAGTTTGAAACAAGGCGATCAAGGCATTCAACCAATCGAAATAATCCCCCTGGAACTCTGGCAGGTCTGTCTTGAACCTGAGATGGATGTTCACTGCCCGAAATGACGACTTGGGCTTCAATACCAGAAGTGTCTCTTCGATCAATTTGTTGAAAGAGATGGTCTTGACCATGGAGCCAAGTTTTTCTCTCTCGCGCCTCTTGGCCGCTACAGTACAGAATTCAGTGATCTGCTCAACCAGTCCATCAATGATCTGAAGCTCCTTCAACCACTCCCCCACTGCAACCTTTCCACCAGATTCGTAAACGCTATTCATCTTCATGGTGAGAAGATCAAGCCTTCCCACAATGGCGGATAGGGGGCTGATGAGATCTTCGAGCAACTCGTCCACTATCTGCCCCATGGTCATGAACTTATACTGGCTCCAGAGGGCATTGTTCCTCTCCCGTATCTTTTCCTTGAGCTTACATAGCATGGTGACGTCTCTGATCTGTACGAAGATCATGTCCCGCCCATGACCAACAGATACTGGTTTTAATAAGACATTGAAATATCGTTTCTCTGCCTCTTCATCCCTTCCCATGTTGAGGGGCAGGGCACTAAAATGCATGATATGGCGCTTGAACAGGCATTCCGCCATTGCCTTTCTTGGTTCAAACTCTGGACTTGCCAACTGTTTCAAGATGGTTGGGGCCTCTCCTATCTTCTCTCCCACCAAGATACTGGGATCGCATGGCAGGATGGGCTGATTTGAACTGATAGCCTTTATCCTTAACTGATTGTCGAGTAGGATCGCAGGATCTGGAAGACTGTCCAGCAATGACTGAAAAAAACTCGACCCCAAGAGGGTATCCTCGGAAAAAGCCAATAAGAGCAGATAATTTATGACCTCTTCCATATTGTTGTCGAATACCAAGCCCAGGTGGGTGGCATCCTCTTTCCTGTCTGTCCAGATGACACTGCCCTGGAAATCCAGACAGAGGCCTGGTGATTGCCCCTCTGGCGCAACGAATCTTATCTTGTCATTTGGTCTAATGTCTGCCTTCTTCGTATAGAGCTGGAGGCCATAGGGAGATACGTCTCTGGTAATACCTGTAACCTGGGTTTTGGATGCACCTGTCTTGAAATATACAGGGATCTGGGCCTGTACCCGTGGAAATCTCCTGCGCTCCTTACCTGCAATCTCTTTTAGATGGCCCTTTTGTCCAAGCATGGGAATGCCCTTTCAATCGTTTTCCTTGAAAATATTGCAAAAAAGGCTCCAAAATCAATAGGGGATCCGGACCTTTTTACCTTAGGTAACCGAGCCTTCGAATCTATTTCGAAGGGAATGGCAAATCTTTTTCCTCATCGAGGGAAAAACTTTTCCATCCTTTCCAAAAAGAATCAGTGCCGCGGTATGGTGAGACGGATACTGTTGTTGAGAAATTCTTCAGGCTCGATGTTTATTTTGTAATCACGTATCTTGTATAGGATCGCCTTGTAGCTGATTTGCAACAACTTTGCTGCATCCCTCTTATTCCCTGCCGTCCTTCTGAGGGCCTCTTCTATCACTACCTTCTCGACCTTCGCCTGGGCCTTTTTCTTGATCTCCTTCAAAGACGGAAAATTATTCCCCAGGTCGTTTGTTATCCCACCTATTACAGAATTGAGCAGGAACTCCTCCTGATTCCAATGATCTTCGCCCCTGACAGCATCTACTCCCTGGATACTTCTGGCTTCCAATTCCTCTATGACAGGCTGTGCATCTCCCAGGACCAAGATCTTTTGTACATAGTTCTCGAGTTCCCTGACATTGCCAGGCCAATGATACTTGAAAAAGGTGTCGAAAAGTTCCTGAGGCAGGTGGATGTCCGATGGACGGCGATTAAGGGCAGCAGTGTACTTCTCCAAAAAATGATCTACCAAGAGTGGAATATCCTCTTTCCTCTCCCTGAGTGGAGGCACCTTTATCTTGATGATGTTGATCCGGTAAAAGAGGTCCTCTCTGAATTTACCCTTTTGGATATCAACCTCAAGGTCATGATGGGTGGCACATATTATCCAGACATCTACCTTTATATCCTTGATACCGCCGACGCGGCAGAATTCGGAATCCTGCAGGACCTGTAAGAGCTTTGCCTGCAGGGCTATGGACATGTCACCGATCTCGTCCAAAAAGATGGCTCCCTTGTTTGCGAGCTCGAACTTGCCAGGTTTTGCCTCTGCAGCCCCTGTAAACGCCCCTTTCTCATAACCGAAAAGCTCGCTTTCCAAAAGCTCGCTGGGAAGGGCTGCACAATTGACTTTTATGAAGGGCTTGCTCGACCGGGCAGACTGTCTGTGAAGGCTTCTGGCTACAACCTCCTTGCCGACCCCGCTCTCTCCACAGACCAAGACATTCAAGCCAGTATCAGCCACCTGCCTGATAAGGTTTTTCAACTGCTTGATTGGCTGGCTCTTACCTATGATTAAGTCCATCAAATTTTCCCGATCCGCTTTGAAAACAAAAGACAATAAGAAAAATTTTTCCTATTGTCCCTCAAAAAAGTGAATTAGTCAAGAAAATAAGGGAAACATGATATTTTATCAGCTGAAGAGAAAAGGAGTTCTCATTGTTGTGCAAAATTTTACAATCTGGGGCCATACAAACATGACTCGTCTCAGACATCTCCCCGGAAGGATTCTGGGACAAAAGTCTTGAGGCCAGCACAGAAACCCCGACAACCTGCTGAAATCAAAAGGGTTCGCCTCCATCCTACCCATCGGCTTTTCAGAAAATACTTCTCTAACTATTTAAGGCATAGTATAAAGAAGAATTTGATTTTTTCAAAAGAAACGGTTTGGGGGATTCCTCTTTTTAGGATGTAATCAAATGAAAAAGATACCAGTCTTTGGAATATTCAGGGAGAAATCACACTCTCCCAGGAGAGAATATGATGACGAGGCCATTCTCAGACAGACAGCAAGATTCCTGTCTGACTCTCCAGAGATAGATGTGGAGCTCTTCCTACCTGAAGAATTCCTACATACAAACCTTGATGTATTACCAGCACTTATTTTTTTTATGTGTGAAGAAGCACCTTATCTGGAAAGACTACGACAGATGAATCTTGACCACGGGTGTGTGCTTGTGAACACTGTTCACGCCGTGGAAAATACCTTTAGGGACAAGATGGTGGAGATCCTTTCGGGTCAGCCTTTTTTCCCAGAGAGCAAACTCCATGAGATCAACATGCCTGCCTCACTGGATGATTCCAGGCAATGCTGGTTGAAGAGAGGAGATTATCATGCGACCTGTGACGACGATGTCATATTCGTAGAGGACAAAGACTCTCTTCCCGCGGCAATGGCCAAATTTTCCGCACGTAACATAAAGAAAGTTCTCGTACAGGAACACGTGCCTGGAGATATCATAAAATTTTACTGCATCAGGGACAGCCAAGCTGGCCACACCTGGTGGTTCAAATGGTTCTATCACAAGGAGCAGGACCTGAAAGAATATGCTTTCTCCTCTACCATACTCGAGGACAACTGTATCATGGCAGGGGACCTGATGGGGCTCGATATCTATGGAGGAGATGCCATAGTCACCGCAGAGGGCGAAATTTTCGTCATAGACGTGAACGCGTGGCCCAGCTTTGCACTCTTCAGACAAGAGGCTGCAGGTTTCATAGCCCAACTGCTCAAGACAAAATTGGTAGAACACCTTGGTGCCGCTTCCCAACTCGGCACAAGGCTTGAGAATACCTTGAGCCTTTCAGTTTGACTAAAGGAGTGTCTGCTGAACATGGAAAAAACTGACAACACCTACAAAGTGCCTGGTCCTATTTCCAGCGCTGTCTTCGATAAGGAGAGTAGATACATGGCCCCGGGCCTTCAATCCATAGCCCTTTTTTCAAGACTGGTGGTCAAAGAGGCAAAGGGTGTATGGGTGACGGACCTGGATGGCAATAGATACATAGATTTCACCGCAGGTATTGGCGTAGGCAGCGTAGGACATGCCCACCCACATTATGTAAAGACCCTTTCGGACCAGATAGCGCGTGCCAATTTTGGCAGCTTTTGCTCGGAAAACAGGGTAGAATTCCTAAGGCTTCTCACCTCCATGACTCCGGAAGGGCTCGATGCGGTCCAGATGTATTCCGGCGGCGCCGAGGCCGTAGAGGCCGCCTTGAGACTTGCAAAATCCGTAACTCACAAATACGAGTTCGCTGGATTTTGGGGGGGCTTTCATGGCAAAACAGGCGGGGTGATGGGGCTCCTTGGTGACACGAGCTTCAAGGCAGGACTGGGGCCCATCATGCCTGGCATCTATCTGCCTGGTCCTTATGCCTACTGCTACAGATGTAGCTTCGGCCTGAGCCATCCAGAATGTGGGTTTGCCTGCCTGGAATGGTTCAGAGAGGGATTGAAGAGACAGAGCACCCACAATATCGCTGGGATATTGGTAGAGACCATACAGGGCACGGCTGGCAACGTGGTACCACCCAAGGGCTATATAAAGGCCGTCCAAGAGATGTGTAGGGAATTCGAGGCCCTGCTCATTGCAGATGAAATGATAACAGGCTTTGGACGCACTGGAAGGACCTGGGGAGTAGATAGAGATGGGATCGTCCCAGATGTGATGACCCTTGGCAAGGGCATAGGAGGCGGATTCCCAATGAGTGCCATCGCAAGCTCCATGGAGGCGGCAAGTGCCAAACCCTTTGGAAATCCAAGTGGCAGTTCATCGAGCTATGGAGGCAATCCCATGGCAGCGGCTGCAGGCCGGGCAGTACTCGAGATAATCAGGGAAGAAAAACTAATAGAGAATTCGAGAAAGGTCGGGGCCATATTGAAAGATAAGCTCCTGGAATTGCAGGAACACTGTGGAATAATTGGGGATGTGAGGGGAGAAGGCCTGATGATAGGAGTGGAATTGGTAGCAGATAGAAAAAGCAAAGAACCCCTGGACAAAAAACTGACCAGAAGATTGTTCCACGAATGCCTCGACCGGGGACTCATCTCCATGTGCTATGGCTACAACATAAGGATAAATCCCCCACTCATAATATCTGAAGACGAGGCACTCCAGGGTGTAGAGGCCCTGGCTGGTGCCCTCAAGGTCATAGAAAAGGCACTTTGATCTGGACAGGAAGAGAATATGCCAATAAAGGGAGCAATCATAGGTTTTGGTCATATTGCAGCCAACGGCCATGTACCTGCATACAGAGCCAACCCCAATATCACCATCCAGGCTGTATGTGACAACCAAGAGGAGAGGAGGTCCATCAACAACAAGCTCCTCCCAGGTTCAAGATTCTATTCCTCTGCCCAAGAACTATTCGAGAGAGAGGATATCGACTTTGTAGATGTATCCACACCTCCAGCAGCCCATGCCCCTTTCATATTGAAGGCATTGGCATCGGGCAGACACGTATTGTGTGAAAAGCCACTGGTCCTCTCGGCCAAAGACCTGACAGCTATATCCAAGACGATGAAGAACTCTGCCAAGACTGTTGTGACTGTCCACAACTGGCGATATTCTCCCATACTCCAGAAGGTCAGCAGCCTCATCAAGGGAGGACAGATCGGCCAAATCATACAGATAACTTATGAGGTGATCAGGACGCAGCCGTCCGTAGCCGTCCAAGACGATGCTTGTGGGAACTGGCGCCTCGATCCAGACATTGCCGGAGGTGGCATCCTGGTAGATCACGGCTGGCATGCATTCTATCTCGTAAATGAATGGGCCTGTTCCATGCCTGAATCGGTTGAATGCACCCTGGAGAAGAGAAAGTTCAAGGACATAAAGGTGGAAGATACGGCGGATGTACGCCTTTGCTATCCCAAAAGGTTGGAGGCAAGGCTCTTCTTCACATGGGCAGGGGAGGAGAGAAGCAATCGAATAGAAATAGAAGGAAGCAGGGGCTCGATAAAGGTTCTGGATGATAGAATTCTGATAGAAGAGGAAGGTGGTCCTTCAGAGATCACCTTTTCCCAAGGACTTTCAGCAGGATCTCATCATCCAGACTGGTATGGCGCCGTGATCGAGGAATTTCTCGAGGAGATGAACAATCCCAGAATATCCGGCAGAAACTTCCAAGAAGCAGCGAGTTGCTTCAATATCCTCGATCACTGTAGAAAATCCAACAAGGCTGGCGGTACTGTCAAGATAGAGGACTGGAACAGGGCTTGACGAGTGGCAGCTAAAGCATTTGCCTAAAAGAGGGGCGATACAAGTGACATCCCTCCTACTCGTACCAGCAAAGGGGCAGGAATCTGCACTGAGACAAAAAATCGCAGGGCTCAGCCTTGCCCAGAGACTTTATCATCATGCTAAAAGGGCAGGGCTCAGTCAGACGGCCTTCATCGTCTCGGAGGAGGAAGGGCTGTCTACATACGAAGAAACCAGGGACTGTCTCCTGACGGATTTTGCAAGGCTCAGGGACAAGGGCTTCGAACGCTGCATAGTGTGCAACCCTACTCATCTGCCGGATATCCACTGCCTCAAATGGCTCTTGAAGGTAGAGATCAAGGACCATGAGGTACTCGAGCTACCAGGGGTTTTCGTATTTTCACCCTCAGACAACGGCTTTGAGCTCAAGAAGGCCTTTGAAAACGACGGCTATAACAAACTGCTCGACTTTCTCCACACCTTTTTGACGAGACGCCAGGCCATTTGCGGGCAGGGACAAGTCTTTGATGTCTCAGGCCCTGAAAGGATCCGCAAGGTGGAAAGGGTCCTTTTTCGTTCTCTGATCAAGGATACCGAAGGCTTCATGTCCAGATTTGTTGAAAGGCGTATCTCGCTTGCCATATCCAAGCGCCTCGTAAACACATCTATTACCCCGAATCAGGTAACCCTTGTCAGTATCCTCATCGGGCTGGTAGGGGCATGGTTCATCAGCCTTGGAAGGGGTCTGTGGCAAGTTACAGGGGCTGTCTTGTTCCTGGTCCACTCCATTGTCGATGGTTGTGATGGCGAGATTGCCAGAATAAAGTTCCAGGAGAGCAGGCTTGGGGGCATACTCGATTTCTGGGGAGACAATATTGTCCATGCAGCCGTGTTCACTGCAATTGGGATAGAGTGGTGGAGGCGCACAGGTTCCCTGCTTCCCCTTTTCCTGTCGTCAACAGCAGTCATGGGCACCTTCTTGTGTGCACTCATGATCTACCTGTCTACCATGAGGGAAAAGAAGGCCCCAGGTCCCCTTTATACCTCTGTGTCCACATCGTCCAATAGGGCTGGAATAGTAAAGATAGCGGATTTTCTCTCCAGGCGTGATTTTATCTATCTCGTGGTAATATTGGCCTGGTACCAACATCTGGATTGGTTTCTCATGGCCTCTGCCATTGGCACTATAGTCTTTCTGGCCATGTTGATCTGGATAAAGGCCAAGGATTGACCTAACCCTCGTCCCCATTCCAAGATGTCTTTACCACCTCGCCTGTATCTGGATCCCTTGTGAGAAGCTCTACCTTTTGCTCGGCCTCTTCCAATAGCTTGTTACAGTGTCTTGTCAATTTGACCCCTTGCTCAAAGGCAGCCAATGCCTTTTCAAGAGGCATCTCCTGGCTTTCGAGGTCCTTTACTATCCGCTCAAGCTCCCTGATGGCCGTATCGAATTTCATGTTTTTCTTCATTCAACAGGGTCCTCTCCCAAGATCAGGCAAGCAACCACCTGGATATATCTTATTTCCGTCCGCATTCGATGATCCCTTTTTCTGTGACTATATAATCCATCAATTCGTCATGGGGCTCGAGAGGGATATTATCCAGGACTTGAAAAGAAAAGGCAAGCCCCACCCTCAAGGCACCAGGTGCCTTCCTGCTTAGAAACCTGTCGTAAAAACCCCCTCCATAACCATATCTTCCCCCTCTTTTGTCGAACACACTCCCAGGGACGAGAATAAGGTCTATCCGTGTGGGGTCTACGGGTTTGCAATGCTCACCTATCGGTTCAAAGATACCATATGCACCAGGGGCCAGCTCGTCCATGGAGAAGATGGAAAAGATCTGGAGTTCCCTCTCTTCCACTATTGTTTTAGGAAGAAATACAGGTGGGTTTTCGACAAGACGACGTCTGATGATGGGAAAGGTCTCTACTTCACTCCTGAAAGAAGCAAAAAACAATGGTGCAAGAGACCTTCCATATTCTGGCAAGGATTCCAGATTTTTGTGTATTTGGCTACTCCACTGCCGAATCTGTCCCTTTTGTAGATTGTCCCGCTCTGCAAGGATTTTCGTTCTGAGATCCAAGGAGATACCAATTTGGTTTTATTACCTATAGACTTTGTCCATGAAAAAAGATCTTCATGCAGGAGGACTTCTTGATACTCTGCCTACTCCAGATAGGCCGACACTTAGAGTCCCTAAATTGGATGTTCCTACCGGTGGGAATGTTTTTAAGACCCCTTGCCATGAGATACAAGGCACCATCTGGGCTATAAAACTTGGAACCAACGACCCTGACCACAGTACCTGGGAGGAGATTGAGATGGATCCTTTCCAAAAACCAGGTAGGGGCAGTAACTACATGGAATACCCTAGAACGAGATTCCATGGTGAAACATTGGAGTCCGCGAAATTCACAGGCAGATGGTTTGAGCACAACCCCAGAGACAATGATTTCTGTGTTTTCATCATAACCCGTACAGTTTGTACCAGCCATTGCTGTATCCACCAAGGTGGGTAAAATCAACATAAGGCCAAGTACAGTTACTGCCTCTTTTATCATGCTTTATAACCTCTCCCTGTCTTAGAGATTTGAAACAATTTCGATTTATTGTTTCTTTAGATATGCATTAAACATGCCTTAGCGAAAGCGCAAGTACATTCTTGCAGCAGGATATCAATAACTTATTGTTTTTACGAAGAAAAAATCCAACAAAAAATGCTCTATCCAAATCACGAAACGGTTTTTACAGGGGGAGCAGCAATAGATGCACATTTTGCGCTATGTGCAATTTTTGCACTTGATGGATGTGCAATTTTTGCATACCCCATAGACCCTCTTCACTGAACGAGAAGGCACACTGTTTCCATCCATAGAGACAGTCATGGTCATGAAAAGGACGAACCACTTACTGGGACGAATACACTAAAGGGCCAACAAGGGCCTGCAGCCTGGGTATCTTAGTCAAATTAGGACATTTCCTACTTTTTTTGTCACTGAAAAAAGACAAAAAAAAAGAAGGCCTTCTTCTAGGAGGTATCAGAAGGCCTTCGGGGAGAGGAGGGTTGGGAGGG
>Ga0256833_1000366_pt1 | contig 35785 bp, 48 predicted proteins | sample 356284metaG_FD_190535 | JGI IMG/M metagenome (GOLD analysis project Ga0256833, IMG submission 190535) | Hydrothermal vent microbial communities from Mid Atlantic Ridge, Atlantic Ocean - 356-284 | ecosystem: Environmental > Aquatic > Marine > Hydrothermal vents | place: Atlantic Ocean: Mid... | reverse complement strand
CGGTAACTATTCCAATAATTTTGAATTTAAGGCATATAGTTTATAGTTGCATAGTATCTCAAAGGTTTAAGATAAGAAAGCCGTTTATAACGGCATTTGGATTGACGGATGAAGTTTTCGCCACATCTTTGAAGGCAAATGATGAGAGGTTTATTTGGGGTTTAGAATTGGGAGCTTACCTATCTTGGATATTGGGAACTGCGATTGGTATTCTTGGTGGGGCAGTTTTACTCTCTAATGAAACTTTAGCTCCTTCTTTGGTGTTTGCACTCACAGCCTTATTCTTAGTGCTCTTAATTCCCAACCTTAAAGGATATCACACGCTATCTGCATTAATTGGAGGAACTATTGCTCTAATATTCCACTACTTTGGATACACTTCAACGGGAATTCTACTTGCAGGTGTTTTAAGCCCAATAGTAGTTCTAAAAATCAAAAACAGGTGATAAAAATGATGGAACACTACATGGCAATAATATTGGTTGCGATAGGGACGTATCTAGCGAGATTCTTGCCAATATATTTTAATGAAAGATTTAAAAGATTAAAAGGTATTGACGAATTTCTAACATATTCATCAACAGCCTTAATATCTGCACTTTTCGTAACTTCTCTTCTATCTTTTCCAGTTGAATTAAAAAACACAAGTATAAGTATCGTAGCGTTAGCATTTGTCTTTGTATCTTACAAAAAATGGAAAAACTTAGGATTTTCCGTATTAATAGGGGTGATTGTCCATCTATTAATATCTTCAGTAATTGCAGCAGGATAGATGCGAACATAACGCTCAAGATAGCTAAAGCGATGCTAAATTCGACTTAAGAAATTTCATTCAGAATTTTCAAAATTTTGAGCTTGAGCTCTGGTAGATCTTCTTTGATTACTTTCCAAACTCTTCTGAGGTTTACGCCGAAGTATGCGTGGATTAGGATGTGTCTCTCATGCCAGCGATTTGTCTCCATGGAATTTCTGGATATTTGGAACGTATATCTTCTGGAATATTTTTTACAGCTTCACCAATTATTTCGAGGTTTTTAATAACAGCATCAACTACTAAGTCATTTTTAACGAATTCATCAAAGCTTAAATCTTTAATATATCTTTCAATTTTTTTCAATCTAAGATATCATGCAAGAACAGTTTAACGTCTCTTTTAGACATAAATTATCTCCTCTTTGACGTATCTTCACAATAACGGCTTCCTAACTATACCGTTCTTAGAAACTAAGTCCACCTTTACACCAAGCAATTTTTCGAGGTAATCCTTTAAATCAACTATCTCCCATCCTATCTCCCCCTCAAATTCGACTAAAATGTCAACGTCACTCAGCTCCGTTTGTTCTTCCCTCGTGTACGAACCAAAGATTCTTATCTCCTTCACCCCAAATAACTTCCTCAATTCTTCTTTATGCTTTGCTAACACTCGACTCGCTTGCCAAGAAATTTTTCAGGAACGTATAGATAGGAAATACTTAGAAAAGCTCAGAGAAGTTTGTAAAAAGGTTTTTCCAAAATACCGTTTCAAGATCGTTATAGCTATAACTTTGGATAGCACGATCTTACGTCAGACAATAGAGGTGTTGAAGGACTACAAGATTGAGTGTAAAGTCTGCACCGCAAGGTTTAGAAGAGATATAGACTATTGGATAGACAGTATATTGGGGGAGTTTAAAGAATACGACATTTGGGAAAAAAGGTGGCGGTAGTCAACCACATTTTCGACATTTTAATATTGGTTTTTGCTCTATTTTAGTAAGGTGATGGTATGGAGATATCAGTAAGCAGAAAGGAGGTAATAGAATACAAAAAGCTCGAACTAATATCCCAGATAGCCTCGATTAAATCGAAAATAGAGCAGTTCGAGTCGAAATACGGATGCAAGTTCGAGGAGTTCGAGAAAAAGGTTAGAGAAAGTACCGACGAGAATTTCGAGGAATGGGATGACTACATCGAATGGAAAGCTTACGTTAAAGCTCTCGAAGATCTAAAAGAAAAACTCAAAGAGATCGAAAATGTTAAAGACGTTAGAATTACTTGAAAATAGTCCAGTAGTCAAGTCCTACGAAGTCCTCGACTTTAAGAAGGGTAAGGATTTTTACTACCTCAAAATCAAGGTTAATCTAATTGACGGCTCCATTTTGCACGTCAGAGAATACGTATCAATCGGTGAGATTTCCTACTCTTACAACTGGATGGACAAGGATGGAAATCTTATCTGTAGATGGGATAATGCTCCTCACTACAGACACATTAAAACATTCCCTCACCACAAGCACACGAAAAACGGTGTTGAAGAATTCTACGAAACCTCATTGGAAGACGTTTTGATTGTTATCGAAAATGTTCTTCGGTCATCTTGAAAGATTTTGAAAGGAAGGTGGTGGTTGTGAGTAGGGGACCTAGAGAAAAACTAAAACAGATTTTGGAAAAAGTAGAAGTTTCTGAAGATGAATTTGAACTTGCTAAATCGCTAATAAGTGAGGTTAGAGAGGAACTTTTATCTCGTATTAATGAACTTAAGGAAAAAGACTGGGAATCAGGATGGAATATTTTAAGTAAATTAAATAAAATATCATATATAGATTTTACTAATATACCCCGAGCATTTAGATATGAGAATTTACCCAAGATTCTTGCCAACCACATAAATAAATTAAGCATGGTAAATAATTTAGAGGAAGGTAGTAAGATTATAGGGGAAACACTGCAACTAATTGAGAGATTAGGAATTAAGCATATTCGATTAGTACAATTATTACATTTAACTCATATTATAAAACCCAATTTATTTATCCCTGTAACAAACTATCCCATCAGTTTAGCGTTGTGCTACATTTATAGCAACAACATAGCAGGTTTATCCACGGCTAATTTGGAAGAGTGTGCGGGCAAACTACATTCTGGACATATAAGAATCAACAATATATACAAAATAATATCGGAGCTTCGTAATATGGCTGAAGAAATTGAGTTACTAAGAGAGTTACAAGAAGATGAAAGGATAATCAAGCTATCTTTAATCTTGGAAAAATATGGTAATAGTTTGAGAGAAGAGATGAGAAAGGAACAAGCAAAACAAACGGAACATTACCCTTGAACACTTCCTCTAATTTCTTACCTAACTTTTGTCGACAATGTTCCCACATAGTTAGGTAAGAAAGAAGGTGATCTTTAATGGAACTCCTGATCAGACTCGTTTGGGTTGATTGATAAACTCGATGAAAAGAGGATTGAAAGGCATTCCAATGCACACAATCGTCGTCGAAGATAAGAAAATACTGATCTCTAACCTCTACTTCGTCTTAAAGGATTTTGCGGACAACCACTTAAGGATTAGAGCCATTCCGAGAGATTTTAAATGGATTATTGAAGTTTGGTAGGAGGTGCTATTGTGGATCTCGAAGCGAGTTTAGCCATGTTTACCTTTTCAGATATTCTTAGGACGACATTCAGCACGAAAAACTAGCGTACACCTACTTAATCTGCACGTTTTAACTATACCAAAGCGTTCTAGTCACTTTACGACTCTTCTAATCCTTTTCAAGGATAAACCAGTCCTACGCGAAATCTCAGACAGAGACAGTCCATCTTCACCGCTAAGAATGCTCAAAACCAGTCTATCCTCTTCGTCCAAGTTTACGTTAGCGTCGAGTATCTTTTCCAGCTCTTTTTCCTTTTTCTTTCCTCTAACCTTTTCTTCAGTTCCAGTCTCCTTTTCGCCTCCATTTCTCTTCGTAATTTTTCCCTCACCAACGGTTTGTCGTAAATCCACCAGAACAGATACTCGGCCAACGTAAAAACTTCCGCTTCAACATCATCGTAAACGACCAACGGAAGATCCTCTTCAAGCCACCTCAAAACGGTAGCAGGAGACGCTTTAATCCTCAAAATGTTCACGAAGTAGTCGAAAACGTAATGATTCGACTTTCCTAATCCCTTGTAATAATGCGCTAACAGCTTCAACAAATCTCTTAGCTTGACCTCTTCGTGTGATTCCAAAAAAGTCTCATCGCACTCCGAACACCTGTACCGATCTCCCAATGGTTCAACGTCCCACGAACAGCAATACGGACAGCTTTTCAATGGAGAATTTTTAATTCTCTCGAACACACTCCTCTTCAAGAGAATTGCCAACTCTTCCAAGAGAAACTTGTGATCTCTCGGACTAGCTTTCTTCAGAATGTTCAATAAGCCCTCAATCGACGAAGTGACAGTATAACCTAAAACGTCGTACTTTCCTTCCACGATGTCGATTAGCTTTTTCGCGAAGTCCTTTAAACTGTTGTACACAACACCTCTCCCACTTCGAAAGTTTTCGATTAAGTTGATTAAGATGACACCTCGTATTAAGATGTTACAAAGAGAGGATCGTCAACTTACCAGCCCACATTAAAACGATAAGTTCTACCTCTTCTTGACGATAACTCTATCGTTGGGTAAGACCGTAACGAACTCCCATCCCTTCTCCAAGTAGTAGTCCAACTCCTCTAACGACACGACCTTTTGCCTCGGCTCCGACATTACAGCGGTTCTCGTCTCCAAGAACCTCGAAGCCAAGCGATACTTTTCCCTCATGTCTTCTACCAAATCTTCTGGTAACCTATGCTTGTTAGTCGTGTACTGGTGCTCTATGTCTCCCTTGTGACCCATCCAGAACACCCTATAATCCCTCGGTAGTATTCCTTGAGCTTCCGCTAACAGCATCTGAGTGTCGAAGTAGTGTCTTAGAACGTAAGGTCGCCACGAAAAGCCAGCAGTCCTAATAGCCTCTCTCATCAACTCGCTCGCACCGTAGCTCGTTAAGAAGCTACGAGTCTTTTGTGACGGGATTAGGGGAGAATCCTCGTTCAACTTTTCACCCTTTCGCAATCGCAATCTCAAATAAGCCAACAAGTATTCACAACCCTCTTCGGATAGAAAAGTGAAGTACTGATGACCAGCTTTACTCAAAGAAGGTCTTACGGTTATTCTTGGCGGTATAACGTTCAAGTTTACATCATCTCCATTCACTTCTAGACCTTCCACGTCTTTCAACCTTAAACCATCCCACCCTTTGTAGTTGCCTATAACTTCTATTCTAACTCCCGCAAAAGCCATTAGAGAGATGGCAACCTTAGCTTTCAATCCCGCTACCGCCAAAATCCTTCCTAACTCTTCTCTCGTAGGGACTTTCTCCTCTGCTGAAATCTTAGTAGTTCTATCCGTCTTAAGCTTTAGCTTTAGTTCCTTGTCGTTGAAGGAGAGCCAGCTTTTTACCGCACACACGAAACCGGACTTGTAAGAGTAGGATTTACCCTCTAAACCCTGTAAGAACTCTAACAATAGTCCTTTAACTTCGGTTTCTTTCATTTCGGCTAATTCTTCTGGTGTAACGCCTACTTTTCGGCAGAACTCTATTAACCTTCTTAGATATAAGTCTGCGGTGTGCCACGAGGAAGTTTTCAGGTGTTCGTACCACGTTTGGAGTTTCGTAAAAGAAGTCATACGGTCTCACCTATGTTTAGGGTATAAGCACTCGACTAAGTGAGATATGTCCGAATCCTTGAGTTTTTCCCAGAGTTTTCGATCGGTGGTAACGAGCTTGTCGTTTAGTCTTTGGGCGAGAGCCACGAAAAGGGCGTCGTAAACCGTTACGTCATATTTAACTGCCAACTTAACGGCATCTACGAGAAAGTCCTTAGACTCGTAAACCTTTGACGTATTTATTAGTCTCTTGAGAACTTCAGCCCTTTTTACGGCATCTTCTGCCTTTATTCTTCCCATCTTTACGTGCTTCCATATTACGTTTCCAGCCTCTGCAAAGGCTAAGTCGAGTGTTGCTTTACTCGTAAGCATGTACTTCTTGCACTTCTCGTAGAATTCGTCCTTAACGACTACGCTAGCGTAAACGTTTGAATCAATGACTGGCATCCCTATCCTCCCTTATTAATTTCCAAGCAGGAACTTCGCTAACCTCTAACTCTCTATTCATCTCCTCTATCTCTTTTAGTATTTTCTCTGCTTCTAACTGCTTAATTTTTTCCTCTATCGATTCTATCACGACTTTTTTCCAATCGACGCTAGAATACTCTTTCATTTTCTCTTTCAACTCCTTAGGTATTCGTATGCTTAACACTTCCTGCATGGTAAACGTTTCGTTTACAATTACATAAACGTTTCGTGGGTCTTAGATTATGGTCGAGTTAATTGGTTAGCTTAAACGAAGGAGTTGATACTTTATCTCATACGTTGAGAATCGGGAACATGTAGCGTTTTCCACTCTTTTCGAAAATTTCTACATCGATTCCATAAACTTTTGCTATGTTTTCTTTGGTTAAGACATCTCTTGCCATTCCATAGCCAACTATTCTACCATCGCAGATTAACAGAACTTTATCTGAGAAAATCGAGGCTAAATTTGGGTCGTGCTCACTCATTATTACAGCAATACCTTCCCTTGCAATTTCTCTTAAAATCTTCAAGACTAGCACTCTATTCTTAAAATCTAGATGAGATGTGGGTTCATCGAGAAGTAAGACTTTTGGCTTTTGAACCAAGGCTCTCGCTATTAAGACAAGCCTTAACTCTCCACCACTCAGTTGTGTGTAGGGTCTGTCTGATAGGTGGCTTAAACCAAGCTTATCAAGAACAGTATATGCCAGCTTATAGTCTTCTTTAGATGGTGATGAAAGGCCTAAATAAGGTGTTCTACCGCTAACGACGACATCGATGACCTTATATGGAAAAGCAGGCAAATGCGTCTGAGGAACGTACCCAAATATCTTCGCAAGTTCTTTTTCATTAAGCTTTGAAGCATTGAAGGAGTCAACAAGTACAGTCCCCTTAGGTTTTAATAGCTTGTTCAAACATTTGAGTAGCGTAGTTTTACCACTGCCATTTGGACCAAGTATCGTTAAAATTTCACCTTCATTAACTTCAAAGGAGATGTTGTCGAGTACTACTTTTTCACCATAACTGAACGTCAACTCTTTTACTTTAACTCCACTCATACATGGCCCTCCTCATGAGATAAAGAAACAGTGGAGCACCAACTAGAGTCGTTATTATTCCAACTGGTATTTCGAAAGTCCAGATCGTTCTCGAAATCAAATCGGCGACAAGCATGAACGAAGCTCCAATCGAAATTGAAGCCGGCAAAAGAGCCTTAGGATCTGAACCAACTATAAACCTCGTTATGTGTGGCGATATTAAGCAAACCCAGCCTATTATCCCAGTCACAGAAACAACCGAAGCGGTAGCAATTGATGCAAAGAGTATTACGATCAATCTTTCCCTTTCAACATTAACACCGAGGGATTTAGCTTCTTCGTCACCCATCGACAGCAAGAATATCCTCCATCTGAGAATCAGAAGACCTACGATTCCCGCTATTGCCAATGGAGTTGAAGTTGCCACATCCCCCCAAGTCACAGTATGTAGCCGAGACTGTCAAGACAAAAGATTAGAATAGAATTGATTAATATTATCTATGCAAGGTTTTGTTAATGAATTAATTGAGAGAGCCAAGAGATTGAAGGTATTTAAGAGGAACAAGAAAAGTTTGGAGGTTAAGATATTAGCTGGGTTATTATATTTCTTTGGACTTTCATTGAGGAAGACGAGTTTATTTATGTCTTTATTTGAAGAAATTTCACACGAATCTGTTCGTAAGTATTATCACAAGCTTAAGTATATTTTGAAGCAACCTAGAAAGAAGGAAAGGGAATTAATTGCGGTAGACGAAACGATTATTAGAGTAGGGGATAGAAAAGTGTTTGTTTGGGCAGCAATAGACGTAGAAACGAGAGAATGCTTAGGAATTTGGGTTTCCATGGCCAGACATCAATTTATCGTCTCGGAATTCATAAGAATGGTTTTAAAATATTGTAAGAATAAAAATAAACCTAAGTTTATCGTCGATAGAGGTAGATGGTACAAAAACGCTTTTAGAAGATTGGGCTTTGATTACGAAAATGAGAAATTTGGTAGAAGAAATTGTGTGGAACAATTCTTTTCTCTGCTTAAAGCAAGAACAAAAAGATTCTATAACAGATTCCCTAAAAACAAAATACAATTCAGATCTACTCTTAGCTGGATGAAATCTTTCGCTCTATTATATAACCTTATAAATTGCTACTATAAAAATATGACATCTTGACAATCTCAATCGGTCGTGATACTTCATTGTGCACAGCTCAAATAGGTCATCAACAGTATTGCATCACTACCATCTAATCCTCAAGAAAAATTATAGCTTAATAAACTCAGTAGCTTCTTCAACTTCTTTCTATGCTGTCCTCCCAAATTTCGTGGAGCTTACTCACTCATAAGATTGACTTCACAATGTTATACACTTCATCTATTTCTTTGAACTTGAATCTGTAATACTGCTTTACAGGCTCCGGAGTCGAATCCCAAATCTCAACGAAGCCCCTCAAAAGGAAATATGTTATGATGTCTTTTTTCTCAATACCCGTTGCATCCGCTATTATGTCTAGTATTACCTTAACAGCCTTATTAGATCGGATTCCAATAGTCTCAGGCTTCAGAGCTTCTTCGAGACCTTTCAGTTTTAACTCATCCACGAACCTTTCAGCTATCGCCTTTATATTCTCGTTTATGAGCTTCTCCGACTTTTCCAAACTCTTTATCCTTTCTGCTTCCTTTTTGAGCTTCTCAAGAACGTCCACAATATCACCTCCCGATTAATTCCTCTTCTCGTAGGCTGATAGGACTTCCTTGGCTGATTTGAGCTTCTTGACGAGTTCCTCAACGGAAACCCTTTCGATAAGCAACCTTTCGAGGGCTACGCTCTTCGGTACCGGTGGGTAAATTCTAACGTGCTCCTCCAGAACCTTCAGCCTTTCCATGTTCTTCTTAACGATCGAACTCCTCTTCTCGTATTTGACCGGCAGAATTCCGAGCCAGCTCAGATTTCGGTTGTATAGCTCTTTCACATCGGCGACTGTGCTTAGGAGAAGAGTTAAGCCACCTATGGGTAGATAGGATAGCTCGACAGGTGCAAGTATCTTATCAGCTGCAACTAAAGCGTTTATCACGAGCTTGCTCAACGTTAGTTGTGTATCCACGGTTACAACGTCGTAACCTTCAACATCATCCAGAACTCGATAAAGCGGTCCTTCCAAGCGAGGATTAGAAGGGACAAAGTCGAATTTAACGTCCATGAAATTAACGCTCTCTTTCACCTCCTTAATCGTTAGCTCCGGCTTCTCCCTTCTCTGTCTGTTGTAAAATGCTACGTATTCCGAAAATACGTCCGTTATACTCCTCTCAACATCATCCGGATCATAACCTAAAGCTAAAGTAAAAGATGCTTGAGGATCTAAGTCTACGGCCAATACATCGTAACTCTTCTTAGCGAGGAGGTAGGATAGGATTAAAGCTGTCGTAGTCTTTCCTGTTCCCCCCTTTTGATTTGCTATTGCAATCTTTAATATTTCACCTTTACATTTCCAATCATCTCAGTAGGGAGTGGAGCTTCAATAGATGGAATTACAGCCATTTTCAGCAAGTACCCACAAACGATACATTCTACATGCTCTGTTGAAAATTTGGTTATTACCGAATTATTAAAGGTTGGAGTATTCTCAACGGAGCGATTTAAGGATTTTTCTTATAGCGAGTAGGTCGATTTGGGATTGAGGTTTTAGAGTACGTTTTCTTGGATTTAGGAAGAGGATGTTGTTTTTGACGGACCAAACGACTTCATCGCTGATATCATCACATCTAATCACATCAGCATCCACAAACTGCTCGAAAAGGTTTATCACATTCCTAAACAACCGCTCATCCCTCCTCTTTAGCTCTTTAACTTGGTATAGGAGTGTGCTTATTCTATCTTCAAGCGTTTCCTCACAAAACTCTCTCAACCTGTCCTTGTTCTTCACAGCTTCAACGAGATAGATGGGTTTACCGCCCAAGTATTTCCAAGCTAACTCGATCTCCTCTCTCTTGAACCCGTGCTTCTTGAGAAATTCTTTAGTTGTTTCGTAGTCGAAGTCGTCCACGAGTAAGTACCTACATCGTCCGTGCAACATAGCTTCTGAGTAAATTCTTTCGATGAATAGAGAGTCTGAGGTGATGGCGAATACGTGGCATACATGGAGTTCTTTGGTTAAGTGGATAAGCAGGTTGAAGAACTTGTAAATTAGCAGTCCGTCTATTTTTAGGTCGCCAATGACTTGAAGTTCGTCGATTACGAAGAGAGGGGTATAGCGTTTAGATAGTTCCGAGAATAGGGATTCGAGGTATTTGAAAGCGTTGTCAAATCCCTTTTCTTCGAAGAACTTTTTGAACAAATTTCTGGGAACGGGTATCCTCCCAAACGGTAAGTCGATGGATTTAGGTATGTAATCAATTAGAGCTTTGACGAACTCCTTGAAATCGTACTCTTTCTCCTCTACGTCGAAAAGGACGGTAAGAAAGTCCTCTGCTTTGTCTACGTATACTCCCCTCAAGTTTACGTAGAACGGCTTGAAATTCTTGGGTAGGGTCTTAATCACGTGTCTGAACAGCTCCGTCTTTCCTGAGTTAATAGGCCCATAGACAAAGGTTATCAAGTTGGGAGTTGAGTTCAAAATTCGCATTATCTCTTGGATCTCCTTCTCCCTGTCGTGAAACTCTATCATAGCAACACCCAATCTGGATAGGGGTTACGGATTATATAACGGTGATAGACGAAAAGGATTCTAACCTGACTCTTGAGTTGAACTTACGTCAGAAGTTAGGTAAGACGTTGAAAGAGGCGTTAAGATTTGCAAACACGAAAAGGGGGTGTAAGAAAAGATTAGATTTGCTGTAAGATGTCTCTAATAGCGAGTAGGTCAAGTTTAGATTGGGGTTTAACTATTCTATCTACCGGATCCAAGAATAGGATGTTATTTTTAACGCAGAACTTGAGGGCTTTATCGATTCTTCTATATCTTATTACTTCTTTTTCGGATATTTCCTTGAAATAACTAAGGATGCCGTTAAAGAGGCTGGAATCCTCGATTTCGAATATAGTATCGAGGATCTGACTGGTTCTAACCTTTAGCAACTTCTCACAGAACTCTTTCAACGTATCTTTATTCTTCACGGCTTCAACGAGATAGACTGGCTTACCGCCTAAGTATTGCCAAGCGAGCTCAATCTCCTCACGATTGAATCCGTGCTTCTGTAGAAATTCCTTAGTAGTTTCGTAGTCGAAGTCGTCAATTAAGAGATAACGACATCTACCGTGGAGCATAGCCTCGTTGAAGACTTTTTCGATGAATAGTGAGTCGGAAGTTATGGCGAAGACATGTGCGAGGTGAGATTCTTTGGTAAGGGCTATGAAGAAGTTAAAGAGTTCGTAGATAAGGAGGCCGTCGATTTTGACGTCACCGATTTTTTGGAGTTCGTCTAAGATTAGGATTGGTCGTTTACCCTTTTTAGCGATTTCACTTAGGAGAGTTTCCAAATACACGAAAACGTTTTCCAAGGATTTTTCTTTAAAGAGTTCTCTGAACAAGTTTTTGGGGATGGGGAATCTGCCTATGGGAGTAATTACTTCACTTGGGACGTAAGTTTCGACGATTTCTTTGGCGAGAGTTTTAACGCTCTTTTTCTCCTTCACCTCGAATAGGATTTTCAGGAAGTCGTCTGCTTTGCTAACGTAAATGTGTCTTAGGTTGATGTAGAACGTTACGAAATCCTTGGGTAGCGTTCTTATCAAATGCTGAAAGAGTTCCGTCTTTCCCGAGTTGATAGGCCCATAAACGAAAGTTATCAAGTCAGGACGGGTGTTGAGTATTCTCATTATCTCTTGGATCTCCTTCCCCCTGTCGTGAAACTCTATCATGTTAACACCTCATCCAGAATCGGTTTGCATAGTATATAATTGTGGGGGCTTATAAGGTGTCAGTTGGTTGTAGTCGGGTTCACCTTGCGATGGTGGTTGGGTTAATTCTTACCAAACCCTGTGAAGTTTTAACGTGATGGTTTGGTAAGGTGCTGTTGAAGACGGTGTTGAAGCGGGGCGGAGGGAGGCGGTATGGTTGAAGTGGCGACGGCAAAGCTCGGTAAAGTTCACTAGAGATTTAAGGAGTTTAGCTCTTTACGTAAACGTTTAAATCTCCTTACGTTGCCGAAATCGGCAAATTAATTCCTCCCTCAGATTCATCGGGAGGCATTCAGCCGTAACGCAAACGGCCACACGTTTGATTAAGTTAAAACATGCAACGAGATCACGATTCATTTCCAAACCACATTTACATTTCAAAACCCTGTGTCCGTTCGGGGCTAATTTTCCCCCACATATCGGACACAGGGATGAGGACTTTGCTGGATTAACATAAACAACTGGTAAACCCTCTAACTTTGCCTTATACTCAATATAAAACTGTAATTTACGGAAAGGCCATGAATGCAAACGTCTGTTCAATTCTTCACCGTAATCAATCTTTTTTCTTATTCCCTTTAAATCCTCTAAAATTATTCCCGCATTACTATATTTTGCAAACTCAACAATCGTTTTCGAAACTTTGTGCAATATGTCTTTTACCCTATTTCTTTCCCTTCTTCCGTATTTTTGCAACAACTCTTTTCGTCTCTTTCCCGTTTTAATACCACTCTGAATTCTCCTCCTTTTCTCGTAATAAACATGTCTAATTCTTTTAATTTCTGATGTGTTAATTATAAACCAATCTCCGTTTGTACAAACGCCTGTAACGTTTGCTTCATTAATGTCAATTGCCAACCACTGTTTCGGTTGCTTGATCTCAACCTCTTTCTTAAACGGAACTATAACTTTTTCTGGAGTGATAATGATTTCACCAATCTTTAATTTCCCATTTATCCACTCATCGATGAACTTTTTCTGATATTCTCCGAATTTTAAATCAATCCAAACATATTCTTTCGCTTTTACTGTAATTCTAAGTCTGTTATCCTTAAATTTTGTCAATGATGAATGAAACTTAACGAATGTTCTTCGAACAACAGGTGGTTCGTTCGGATCTGCTTCTCCCCTCTTAACCTTCTTCCTCCATGATTTTAAAACTGAACATGCAACACGACATGCTGTGACGTGATATTGTCTTGCGTAATCCCATCTTCTGATCTCATCCTTAACTAAATGCCATAATTTAACAAATGAACTAATCTTATTCTCAACTGCTTTCTGAATGCAATAATTAACCATTTCCCTGAAATCGGACATTAACCGCCTGATAACTCCATTCTCATTATATCCGAAATCAACATGCAAATAAACCAATTCCGACACGTTTAAAACGTAAAATCACAATTATTTAAAATTTTCGAAAAATAAAAAATATTGAAAATTATTGTTTTTGAATTTTAATATCAAATTTATTTATTGTTCCAATATGAATTTTAATTCCATATTCCTTCGCAATTTTGTTTGCCGTCTTTACAAACGTTCGAACAAATGACAATTTGCGTTTTTCGTTCGATTTGATGTCATCCAACAGTTCGTTATTGGTTTGATAAAACGTTTGAAAAATTTCATCAATTGTTAAAACCCTTGCCTTATCCTTCGGCAGGTTTTTCTCGCACCACCTTAAAAAATCAATTATTGTTTCACGCTTCCATTTCCCGCCTGTCGTGTATCTGTTTCGCTTAATTTCTGTCGCCTCAACCGTTTTCCCAATTTTCCCAAAATCTATCGTCTTTTTCTCATTTTTCGCCATTTTTCCACCTCCGTTTTCAATTTTCCTTCAAAAATATTTAAATCCTTCGTTTTTTATTTTCTCATTTTTAGATAAATATTTTTCTATTTTTGAATTAAATTTTTGAAAAAAATTTAAAAAATAAAAATTTTTATTTCGCTCGTTATGTATTCGTAATGTGCGAAAATTTTTGCAGAGGAAAATATACGTTTCCTCAAAAAGAAAAAACAAAAAAATAAAATTGAAAAAAATAAAAAATAAAAAATTTTTTGTTTTTATAATAATGAAAAAATGTAGGTGGGGGATAGTCACCACAATCCTGTTCATTTTTCAAAATCTTATTTTTTTAAGTAAAAATAAAAATGTGAAACAAATATTATGCAAATACGAATTTTATAACCATTTTTGTAAAAATCGCTAATAACGTTCAAAATTAACGGGGCATATCGAAATACATGCTCAATAAATACGATCGCACTGCTCAAATTTACATGCACATACTATAATCAAAAATTTATAAAATTTCCATCAAGAAGTGTTTGCGTTGGTCAATTAGTTCATTTTGCAAAATTTCAACGATTTTTTTAGGATCTCTATAAGCAGCACCGACTGCACGCAAACCATAACCGTGACCCATCCAATAATCCACAAAAAGAGGTGGCAAAACCATTTCTAAATGGGTTCTCACTGTGTAACGTCCATGCTTCGGATTCACTTTAAAACCTATCACTTTTTCAATCGTCCTTTCTCTTCTTCTGAAAATTTCATGTAATAACCTTGCCTTCATTTCATCGCTAATCTTATCAATTTCAAACTTCTTTTGCAAAAATTTGCACCAAATCTTCATATGATCCGATAATACTTCAGGGAAGGGCAAATGTCTGATGATTGGCGATTTCCTTTTCTTTCTTTTTACAGTCTCAATTCCAATATAACATTCATTAAAATTTATTAAATTATTTTTATACGCTTTATAAAATGAAATGGACATTTCGGATGTTCTTGCACCAAACCAAAATGACAGAATCACACCAGCCTGCTTTTGCGGCGAATCATCAAAAATTTTAATCAATTCTGCAACTTGATCAATTGACAAAGCCTTCGCCTCGCTCTGCCTAGTGAAGATATCTACATCAAACTTAAACTCATCAACTGCACCAATTCTAATTCTCATCAGTAAATCCTCGAAATATTTATTACCTTTAACTGCCATAAACTTAATGAATGCTAAAATAGCCTTTTTTGCCAATTCTTCATAACTTTCTGAAACTTTACTTTCCCTTTGTTTGATTTCGTAATGATAACCTGTTTTAATAAATTTACGATTTAAATCAAAATACCCAACAGGCCTGCGAATTTCTTTGTATTTCTTCAAATACTCATCGATGAATTCGATAACATCCCAAACCGTTAATTGCAAAATGTCTCTATTTTTTATTTGCATAAATTTATAAAATTTAGTAAATATTGAAAAGTATTTTTGTACTGTCGGATACTTATACTGTCTTTCCAAATAATTTTTAAATTGATACAGCAATTCAGACTCCATACCTTTCCCGCATTAAGTGTATTTTTCTATAAGTTTTTCCATTTGTTTTTTGACGCATTTGTAATACATATCGATGTTTTGTTCAACAGGTTCTCTCTTAACGAAATTGTACTCCTCTTTCCACCTTTTAATTAATGCTTTTTCTTCATTACTCAACTCTTCACCTCTTTTTTCTTTTTCTGCAATTCTTATTAACTCTTTTATTGTTTCAAGTGGTAAATGTTTAACTTCTTTCGGTAAGGTGAATGCTTTACACCATTCTGATACCCATGTCGGAACAGATTCTTCAAACCCTGATTTATACGTATATAAATCATTTAACATGTCTTCAAACTTTTCCTTGTCTATACTGAATTCAATTTTTGGCTCTAAAATTCCCCTTTTCATCAATTCCACCTTTACTTTCCTGACCAATTTCCCCAACATTTATATCACCTCACAGCATTTTCGCTATCTCTTTAATTGCAAAAACTACAGCTCTCCTAACAATTGGATTTCTTACCAAACATGACAAACCACATGCGACAAACCCCACAACAGCGCCTGTTACTATCGCAACTCCAAATTCAATCAAATCTTTTTTCGTTAAAATCGCTTCATTATAACGAGCAGGCTGATACTTTTTCTTTTTCCTAAGTTTTTTCTTTAGTTTTTGCAAATTTTTATCATTGACATCTACCTGAACGCAATACATGCTCTCACCTCTACTTACCGCATTCTTTCAGTAATTTCCTATACTTTTCCTGTAAGCGTTTGTATTTCTCTTCTAATTCCTTGTATAATTTGTAATCAACCACTTTTTCTCCAATGACGAGATATACTTTGGTTTTTTCATCTTTTGTCAAACGTTCAACATTTTTAACAACCTTCATGCTGACTACCTCCAGTATTTGCCGAAAAATCCAATTTGCTCATCATGCGGGAAAACTCCGACCTTGCAGCGGATGTTACTTGTTTTAACAGTTTTTGCTGTTTTTTCAACTTTTCTCATTTCTGTATTTTCTGTTTTTACATTTTGATCTACTTCTAATCCGATAAATTCTACATCCTCTACTCTTACTCTCGTTGTCAGTAAACTTTCCTTCAAATTATAATACATCTCTTTAATAATTCCGAATACCTTTTTCACAGCAAATGCTAAACCTGCTGTTGCGATTCCAAAACCTAACATTTTAATCAAACTCATCCTCGCCATACACCTCCTTTAATTTTTCTTCCCTCAATTTATTTTTCTGCTCTATTTTTTCACGAACTTCTCTTATTCTTTTCAGCTCAATTGGAGATGGAACTAAGTCTTCACCGAAAATGAAATTTCTAATCGACCATGCTGTTTTGTGTGTTTTTTCAAATAACTTTGACATAATTTCATCATACTTTGCTACAATTTTATACGGAAATCGCTCAAGCTTTTTGATTTTCGTTACTAAGTCTTTTACTTTATCCGAAATTTTTAAATATTTTGTGATAAGATTATCGTTTTCCATAACCATCAAGTTTTTATTTGCATCGATTGAGTATATAATGGTTGCGTTAAAATCAATGAAGTTGATTTAGAGGTGAAGAAAAATGAAATTTAAGACAGAGTTGCAGGTTGGAGTTGATTTTGAGACTCCAATTGACGAGAAGTATATCACAGATTTAATGAGTAAAGGATGGGTTGTCGTAGGAAATAAGCAGATTTCACTCTATAGAGCAAAGTTGTTGGAAAGTCTTTACGAAAAAGGCATAGCAAAAGTTATAGGATTAGGCAAAAAAGGGATCAATAAGTTCGTGATGCTATTAGCGCAGTTTTTGGAAGATAAAGGTGAGAAAGTTGAAGTAAAGCAGATTCAATTTGAAATCAGAAAACAAAAGCTCGGTGAGAACGAAATCCCTTTAGGAGTTATTAAAGCGATTTTAGTTTTAAAGAATGAGGGTGAGTAGAAATGAGAGTTTTTGACGATAATAAGATTGAAGAATTACTATCAAGAATTTGTATAATTTTGCAAACATCAGAGAAGGTAGAGATTCCAACATTCAGTTTGCGAAATTTGATTGCACCCAAGTCTAGAGCAACAGATTATAATTTCAAAACTATGGCACAGAAAAAGTTTAAAGAGAAGATAAAGGAAATGAAATTGAATATTAAAGTTAAAATTAACAATTGTAGTTTAGTTTTTATGAGAGGTGATTGACGTGATAGTCGTTACCAATTCTTTAAGTGAAGACAAACTGTTGCAGTTGATAGGCAAGTATTTGTCGATGAAGGCAAAGTGTGAAGTATTCGCAGATTACAAAAACGTGTACAAAGTATTTACGGTTTTAGCAAAGCTACAGCGATTAAATCAAAGATTAGTATTCAGGTTTGAGATAAATCCGAATGAAAGTAATAACAGAGTGTTTCCAACGTTGAGAGTTTACATAAGAAGGGTAAGAAAATTGAATCAAGAACAGAGTTTGTTGCGAGCAACGGTTTTGGCGAAAGCAAAGGCAAATTTTGTCAGCAAAGATGAAGAAGTAAAGCACATCAGAAAACTGTTGGGATTTGTTTTAAAAAGTTTAGAGAATAGAGAATGCGTTAGGTTGGAAGGAATCGGTCAAGCCTGTCGAATTGTAGTTTACGTTTTCAGCGTTGTTTTAACGAAGTTTGACAAATTACAGTATGAATACGATTTTGAAGTTAATGGAGAAAAACCGAAATTTAGTGTGACGATGAGGAGATATGGAATTTAGATATGCGTGGTATAAGGATTAAGTTGGAGGGAGATTTGGATCGGAAGTACTTACCGAAGATTATTGAAATTTTAGACAGGGATGGGAAGATACTTATGATTGCCACAGGAAAGTCTATTCCAAAGACGTTTACAGCAATAGTTAAGCTAAAAGATTACAGTATTTTTGATTTTAAGTATGATGTGAGGATAATTCCGAAGAATTTGATAACATTTAAGAAAAAACGCAGCGTTATGCCGATTTTAAGGATATATTTGTACAAAGGTCAGAAAAATGAATTTAAAATTCCAGAGAGTATAGAATCTGTTATTGTTTCAACAAAGAGGGAAAAGCTAAACACGTATTTAGCCAGAGCAATTTATAAACTAAAAGAAGGTAAAATTGTTAAGATTGAAGGAATTGGTAATGCAACATTTTTTGTTTGTTGGTTAGTCGCATGTTTGCAAGTTCATCGTGAATCAAAGCATTTAGTCAATGATTATTTTGCGGTAATAGAAAAAGTCGAAGATAAATTGGGAAAAAGAGCAAAATTGAAGGTGTTCATTTTCCCAAAACAGGTCACGCATTGACGCTATTTTTTCTATCAATTTTTATATTATTTCGTTTGCAATTTAATCAATTTTCATTAAATATTTCAATTTTTTATTAATTCGTTTTTATAATACATTCATGTAAATTTGATGTGTTGTGATCGTTTTTACAACAAATATATTTCAACAATTACCAGATTTTAATTATTCCTTAAAATAAAAAGAAAGTTTAAAAAAATCGAACATTTTAAATATGTTGTTGATCATTATTTAAATATGCCTACAACGAAAATGTGGGAGGAGGAGTTAGTTCTTGAGTGGTTATTATTAGAGGGCTATTTAGCGGAAGCTAATTTGCTTTTAAGAGCTGGTAAAGGTGGTAGCAGGAATGAGGCTGATGTTGTAGGTTGTAAATTTTTGAATGATGGGTCTTTGGAGATAAAACATGTTGAGATTGGAGCATTAGCAGGAAGTGAATCTGATAATATAAAAAAAATTCGCAAAAGCTTTGATAAAGAACATAGAGAAGATATAATAAAAATTATAAAATGGAAACTTGGATTAAAAGATTTACCACAGGTTAAATATAAACCCAGCTATATAGTTACATATCCACCTCCAGACTCTGTGGAGAAACTAAAAAATAAGATAAGGGACATTGAAATCTTGTCGTTTAAAGAGTTCATCAAAATCGTACTAGAAACAATTGAAAAATGGAAGAATACACAAAAAGATTTAGGGTTCATAAAAGATGTTAAAGATAGAGTCTTGCCACAAACTTACAGACTTATGAGATTCCTTGAAACTCTAAAAGCAAACGATTTAATAAAGGTATGATTATAAAAATATAATTTTTTGAATGCTCAACAACTTTTTAAATACGAATTAAACGATACAAATCGTTATGGATTTTATCCCATTATTGGTGTCGGTTATACTGGCTATAATAATCTACCCGAAGTATAAACGTGTACATGATGAATATGCACATCTTATTAGCGAATGTAAAAAGATGGAAGAAGCCATTAAGTTTTACAAAGAAAGAATGAGTGAAACAGATGAATGTTCTCAAAGTTACCGTCATTACAAAGCAGCATACGAGCATTGGACAGGAAAGTTAATAGAATGTAAAGAAAAACTAAAACATCCAAAGTTTAAGTTAATTAATTTCTTAGATATTATAATTTTTGTACTCTCATTTCTTTCAATCCCTTTAATGTTACTAAGGTTGATGTGACCTCATTATTTACTTTTCAATTTCTTTGCCAAATTTTATCATGATTGCATTAGAATTTCCTCGATACGTCTCCGTACTGCATCCTTAACGAGTTCCGAAACAGATGAATAACCGAGTTTACCACTTTTTACGATTTCTTCACACTTTAAATACAAATCCTCAGGCAATGCAACAGTCCTGTATCTTTTCCTCCCCATTTTTCACATTTTCATTAGTCATTAGACATAGAATTTTTTAAATATGGGTTAGTTATAAGTCATTAACCGAGTAGTGACTGATAGTGTAAGGGTTGGTGATATAGTATGAAGATTGTAAAAATATTGATGTTATTATTAATTGTTTTAATGATATCAGTGACACAAGTAAGTGCAAAAACGTTTGAATTAAGCATGTCAGAGACGAAAGAAAAGACAATAACGAATTTTACAGTGCATGTGCCGGTTATTGGAGATTTTAAGATTTTCGTGAAAATGAAGACAGAGACTAAGGGTGAACTAACGGTAGATATTAGCGTTAATAGGCAAAAAGTATCACCAGGTGAAAATGTGGAGATTTCAGTTAAGCCAATTAAAGGGCAATTGACAATAGTAAGAACACCAATTGTAGAAGTGATAGGGCCTGACGGAAAAGTCTATCGTGAAGAATTAGAGAGCATAAAGGATACAAAAGACATCCCAGGTGAATTCAGCGTCAGTATTCCTATCCCCGTTGATGCAATCATCAAGGCCGTACTTTCATACTATACAGGAGGTTTGGGTGGATTACTTATACCAAGTGTTGGAGCGACAGTTTCAGGAACAGTGAAAACTTATCCGATATTATACATTAAAACAGAGGGATTATATCCTGATATGAAAGAAATTACATTATATTCGAAACAACCAGTAACAGTTAAGGTTGAAAAGGTTGAAGGTGTGGGTGGCAAAATAATTTTGGATTCATGGAATTTAAATTGTAAAATTCAAACATCAGCCGAAGTTACTGGGGAATATGAAGGAAATATAACGCCAGTTTCATATAAATTAGTTGATAAAAAGGTGAGCGTTAATAAAGTAATTGCAACATTGAAGACACCAGTTCAGATAACAGTTAATGAGATCGGTAGTACAAAGGTTGGAGAGAAAACATTAATATCAGGAACAGTTAACCCGCCTGCAAGCATTGAACTGAAGATTATATGTGATGGTAAAATCATTGGTACTGTTAAAAGTTCAAGTGACGGAAAATTCGATTTCATTTGGATTCCGAAAGATTCAGGAAAATTCTTCATAAAAGTTGTTCATGAAGGTTCGGAGTTTACATTACCAGCAGAATCAAATGTGGTAACGGTTGAAGTCTCAAAGGGTGTGAGTGAAGTAAAGACACCTATTAAGACTCCAGCAAAGCCAGTAGAGACAGTGACGCCAGTTGCAACGCCAACTCAGGTGCCAACGACGCCAAGAGAAGTAATACCGATTCCAACAAAGGCTCCAGGGTTTGAAGTTATAGGAGCATTAGCAGCATGTGTTGTTGCGTTGGCATTAAAGAGAAAAATTATGTAATTCCCATTATTTTTTGAGGTGATAAATATGGGTAAGAACAGCCAAGAAATAGAAAAATATCTTACTCAGGGTGAAGTTGTTGAAGCAACATTTGATTTATCAAATGCAACAGTTTTTGCAACAAATAAAAGATTGTTTGTTAAGCAAAAGAAAAGAATACAGGATATTGATTATAATCATATTTCAAGTGTAAGCTATTCATATGCGAGACGCAAGAAGTTGATTATATTTGGAATTCTATTGATATTATTAGCATTATTTTTGATAAAAATAAATGCACAACCAAATTATTTTGTTTTATTGTTTATTTCTGGGGTTGTATGTATAATTTTAGGAATTGTATTAAAGAAAGAATGGTTAGAGGTTGTGGTAACAGGTTTTAACGCATCAATTAAGTTTGAAGATTCAAGGCAAGAGTTGGATCGTTTGTTAAAGATAATTAGGGAGAAGAAATATTGACAAAACGTAAAATTGAAGTTTTTTAGATCAGTAGCATATCGTAAGGAAATGTTAAGGTGATTTCGAGGTGTAAAATATGATTGAATTAATTTTATTGTTATGTATAATCTTATTAATTTCATTGATTTTATTATTTACCAAGTATGCAAAACTCAAGGGTGAAATTGAGGAAAGAGCAAGAAGAATGTTTGAGGAATGGAGACAAGAAGAGTTAAAGGCATTCGAGGAATGGAGAGAAAATGAAAAGAAAAGATTTGAGGAATGGAGGGAAAGAGAATTAAAGAGTGAAGCTGAGAAAATGGCAAAAATTCTTTTTGAGGATTGGAAGACAAGGTATGAAGAGAGTATTAGGAGAGATGCAATAGAACGCAGCAAATCCGTCATTGTTGGGAAAGTTTCAGAGCATTTAGCACCGTTTTTACCAAATTTTAAGTATAACCCAAAGGATGTCAGGTTCATCGGCTCACCTGTGGATTTAATAGTCTTCGACGGATTAGATGAAGGCGAATTAAGGAAAATCGTTTTTGTTGAAGTTAAGTCAGGAAAGTCTAGCCTCAGTAAAAGGGAAAGAATGATCAGAGATTGCATAAGGAAGGGTAAAATTGAATGGGAAGAGTTAAGAATTTAACACATGTTAGTATAGCACATTTAGGTTATGGCTGTGGGATGGTTTAAGAAAAATTGGTTAGAAAATACATCAAAAATATTAACAATATATTTAACAATGTTATATCTAAGATTTTATATTCCATTATATATAAATTATGATTATTATAGAAAATATCATGAAGATGAGTTAAGAAGTTTCATCAACTCCGTATTAGGTTCACAGTTCAATGTAGAATGTTATGAAGATTTTGTCATCACATTTTTTGAGATAACGGAACATGAAAATATCAATAAAATTGGTGATTTTAGAAGAAATACTCTTGAAGATATAGAATACCACTATTATGATTATTTCAGAAAAGCGTATTACGATCTGTTACTGAATTGTGGAATTAATAACATTGATCCACATTTAAATAAGTTATTAAAGATATTTTTAAGAAATATTAAGGAAGGATTGTATCACCGAGAAATTATTAAAACTAAAGCGGGAACAATTTTTGCTCCAATTCCATCTCAGGTTATTTGTTCCAGTATTCAGGATGATCGCATACTTTCTGCAATTGAAAAATATAAAATAATGATAAGGTACATAGTTCCAGCACCAGTTTTTGATTATTTCATAGGAGAGGAGGTTAAGACCATGAGAAGCGAAGAGCAAGTTCGGGTTAAAACAATCAGCGAAGTTGAGTTGAGAGCAATTAACTTCGAGCTCATAGAATTTGTAGAAAAAATAAATTTCAAAGCATTAGCAGAAATTATGGATAGAATTGATAATAGTTTATGTAATTTAAGCAGGGATGATCCACGATTTGATGTATTTCTATCCTTATCAAGAGAGATATGCAAGTATTTGAAGAACAAAGTCGGTTTAGATGTTGGTTCAGAAGGTATATGGTGGAAGAGATTCACGCAGTTTAACATAAAGACTGATGAGGAAAAAATCAGGCACAACATATCAGTAATGCAAGAAAAGATAAAAGAAATTCATGATAAGGAATTACGGCAGATTATTGAAAGTTCATTGGAAAAACTGAGATGATAGACGTGTTTGATGTTTTAATAAAGACGTTTGTTGTATCAGCATTGGGTATCGTTATTGGATATTTAGCAAAAGATTTAATATGGGTTAGATATGTCGGTAAATTGGAATTGATAGAATTACCAGACTTTTTTTGTCCAAATAAATGTGTAATTATAGATAAATATTTTAATAATTGTTGTTTTATAAGATTCAAAGTTAAAAATAGGAGCAAAATTAAGACATTTAAGAATGTTAGACCAATTATCAGGTTAGTTGGTGAGGGTTATGTGGATTACATTCAGGGAAGACCGTTTTATAAGATCGAAGTTGCAGGTGCAGTATGTTGGTCAGATATAGGAAACCCGTTTGAAAGGGATATTCACCCAGAGGAGGAATGTTTGCTTGATTTTTGCGTAATTTTAGACAATGAGGTAATTAGATTTCCCACAGAAAGAGGTTGGCAAGCGGTAAGACGTTTCAAAGAGTTAAAAATTGATAAAGACGGTAAATCCGAAAGATATTCAGATGCAATTGCATTGAAGTTATTTTTGACGCTAAAGTGGAAGTTAGAAATAACTCTGTCATCAGAAAATGGCAAACCATTTAGATATAAGTTAGATTGCGAAAAATTAAAGGAGGAGATAAAGAAAGCGATTCAGTAATATGGATGTGTAAATTCATAAATTATTTATAATTATTTCTAATTTATCATTTCTCTTTATGCAATCCTTAATTAATTTTTTGACAGATGTTTTTCGTTTGTCTCCTTTATGTATTGATGTTAATGATAAAACTTTTATTATAATTTCAGTCTCCTTTGAAATCGGTAAACATCCAGCAATTATATTAGGATTTATAAAATCATCATATATATCTACAGTTTCAGCTTTAAAGTCAACCACAAGGCATAAAGGGTTAAATGTTCCTACAGTACCAAATGAAATTTCTACTGGACATTCTTTAACATGATAAATATCTTTACGTCCTAAAACTCTTGGTACTATATCCTTAACATTTACTGCCCATTTAAATTTCGCAGGTTTATCTGATAAATTTTTAACCCTAAAATAAAGATCAAAAATAAACTTATCATTTTTAGTGATATCTATAAATTCTAACCATATATCTTCAATTTTAATTTTATTTTTTCTACTGATTAACGATTGTAAATTTACATTTAAACTTATTGTTGGAATCATATTTCATTCTCATGTTTTTAACCTTAAATAATGTTTACCCTTGTCTATCCAGTAGTTGCCAAAGTTCAGGTTTTGGCAATTAACTTTCTCATAATCTTTATAAAAATCTTCTGAGGACAATTTTTGGCAACTAATTTCAAAACAAATGGTAAGTGTTATTAGTGTTTTCAGCAAGCAGATGACATGGATTTAGATGAAAAATTAGCTATAATTACTGAAAAGAATACATTCTTCATTCCTAAATCGAAAGTTGTTGAGCAGAAATACAGAGAGTTAATCTCAAAGATAAAAGAAAGCATTAAGAAGCTAAATGAAATAGTTGTTAATTCTAAAATTTCGAGTAATGAAGATTTAATTTCAATTATTACTGATTTTTTGCAGAAGGAAGAGCATGGATTGAATGCTCTTTTAGCACTATCAGGAATGTCTTATGAGAAATTGTACAGAATCATTTCGTTTCTCAGAATAATGCATAGAATGGGTAAATACGGAAGTGATTCAGAATGGTTAAGAAGTGATGTTGAGAGAAAATTTAGTGAATGGAAAGAAGATAAGATAAAGTCCAAGTTAAAGGAAGATGAAAGCTTTGCAAGAGATCTTGCAGAGATATTTTTAGGCTTTAACGATTTTGTTAATAGCCAACTATCTGAATTTGAGAAGGGGTATATTATAACGCTAGACAAACTTAAACTTAATAAAGATGCTTTGATTGACACAATAGTCAGATACAGTCTTTCTGGAAGGTATGCTGCAAGTAAGGGTAATATTCCCGAACAAATTGTAAAAGATATTCTTGATGAACTTGGGATACCTTATGAAAGCGGTAAAGTGAAAGGGGTTGGAAGAAAAATGGATGTTGTCATACCTTCCAAAGACAATCCAAAAATATTCATTCAGATAACATATGTTGAGACAACCTCCTCTGGTATGGGTGATAAAGCCAAAACTGAAAGAGACACAGTCAGAAGAAACATTAAGAAGAATTATCCAGATGCTACCTTTATCTTATTCGTGGATGGAGCTGGTTGGCTAACGAGGGAAGAAGCTATGAGAATTATGTGCGAAGCAGGTGACTACGTGTTCACTTTTCATGAAGACTCACTAAAAGAATTTAAAAAGCTAATGAGGGAGTTAAAAAAGAGATACAATATTCCCTCTCAAGAGAGATTATTTTGATCTATGAATGGCAAAGTCATTTGCTTTGTCTTTCTTTTATTAATCTTTAGCTCATACTTTTTCAGATAATCTTTAATCTTCTCGAAATCTTTATCTCTAATGGTTACTATTTTGCCTAAGTACTCAGAAACATAAACGCCATTGATTTTAACTGGGTGAGCTTTTTCAACGTTCTTTTTTGCAATTTCAACATACTTGGGATCAATGTCTATTCCTATATATTTTCTGCCTAACCTTTTTGCAGCTACGCATGTGGTTCCAGTACCAACGAATGGATCAAGAACGATATCTCCTTCATCTGTACACATTAAAATTAATCTCTCAACCAAAGGTACTGGTAACTGGCAAGGATGCTCGTCTCTCCTAACTTTATGCCTAATTCTATGAATATCTGTCCAAACATCACTGACTAAAGGCCCGAATGGATGAAGTTGGTCTTTTTTACCACCATAATCTGCTATGAGTTCATTACAAACCCTACACCTCGGATGTGGTCTCCTTATATCGTAGAACTTATATTTGTTTGACTTTACATACCAGAGAATCCCGTAATGATTAGGTAGTAACTTCTTACCTTTAGGAGCACCCATAGCATCCCACGCTATCCAAGCTTTGAAGTAAGCAACTTCGTTTAGATATTGAGCAAAGTATACTAACCACTTTGGTATGTTCATAACAAAGATAGAACCAGTGGGTTTTGTCACTCTAACTAATTCATGTAACCACTTTCTGCACCAACTTAAATATTCTCTCATATCTTTGCTATCTTCGTACTTCTCATACTCCTTTCCAAGATTATACGGAGGATCGGCAAAAACCATATCTACACTATTGTCTGGTATCTGCTTCAAGATTTCAAGACAATCTCCACAAATTATTTGGTTAATGAATCTATCGAGCGTCATAACTACAACTCCTCAAATAGTTTCCTAAGATTTTTTTCTTTTTCTTTAATTTCCCCCCTAAGTCTCTCAATTTCTCTCTTAATCCTCAAATATTCCTCTTTTACGTGCTCAATAGATTTAATAAACTTTCTACCCTCTTCAGTAAGCTGATAAACCACCTTCGGTTTTAAAGAATCTTTCTCACGCCTTATCTCTTGTCTAATTAATCCCAATTCTATCGCCTCCTTAAGCCTCTTTGAAAGAGTACCTGAAGCAATACCAAGCTCTTTTAACTCGCCGAAACTCCTCTCGCCATTTGACAGTTCGCATAATATCTCAATTGCCCCAGCTCTCTTAATGAACTCTCTTTCATCCATCATTATTCACTCTCTCTAAACCTATATATACTTTATCCTAACGACCAATAGTCTTAAATACTTAGTTCAATTAAATTTAGTTCAGATGAATTCGATATGCTTGTATTGCAGGCTTGCAACTTACGAGGAGAAGGTTAGAGAAATCGTTTCGGAAGCTTTGAATGAGTTCAGTAATTTAACCGAGTTCGTTAGCAAATTCGATTTATCGTTTCTAGAACTCCTCCTTAAACTTAGATTAAATGTTTGTCGAACGAAAATTCGTTGATTGCATAGCAAAAAGCTTTTATTGCTTTAACGACGGTGTCAATAGGTATATATAACCTTTAAAAACGTTTTCAACGTCATTTATAATTAATTCTTATATTTAGTGTGACATGATGAAATTTGAAAATGCGAAAATGAAAACAGTTTTTTCGGGTTTTCGGTTTTTGTGCGGGGTTTACAAATTTAACAAAAATAATGTAAATAATGATAATATGCTCAGTATGATATGCTTTAACATATTTAGAAGCCATAGAGCCAAGAAGCCATAATGTGGCTCTATGGTATTGAAATAACGATTTAATTCTACTAATTCAACGCTTTTGCTAAACTTCACAAATTCCACAAACACATCGTTTTCGCATGTTAGCAAATGGCAAACGTGCATTGAAAAAAATTAACTGAATCCTTTCAGCATAATTAACTGTTCTTTGAACCATTTCGGCACTTCATTCTCATACTTTTTGTATAATTCTCCGAACTTACTGTCCAAAATTATGCACCATCTTACGTGAATTGGTTTTCTTGCATTCCTACCGCAAACTTGGATGACTTTGTTTAGCGCATTCTTTTCATACCATTCGTTACCGAATGCCTTCATGTATTCTTTAACAACAAAGTCTAACGGCAAATACGGAACTTTTAAAATCACTTGTGCTAAGACTTTATCTAAGTTATAACCGTACTCCATGCAAACTGCCGTCATGTATTCTGCATTGCTATTTAAAAACTCATCTAAAGTCTCTTTTTGCCTTCCAATTCGATACTCTACAACTTTATCTCTTCCTTTAATTTCCCTTAAAACCTTTTCCGTAACATATCCATGGAGATCTGTGTTACCTGTATGTATAATTATCTTTGGTCTAAACAGCACATTATTCTCAAATTCTTGCATTCTCAACAATGTTACATTTTCTTCATCTTCTTTTGGATATTTAACTTCTCCAATTATTCCTTCAAATATTTTGTCTAATAATTTTACCTTTTCGTCATCGTTAATTAAGCTACTGTATATACAAGCTAAAACTTCATCTTTCAGGAAATCCATAGTGTAAATTGCGAGAACTGCTGCCAATTTTATCAACCTTTTATCTTTCTTTACTGCTGTTTTTGCTAAATTGCAGACTGGAAAGTAAATAATTCTTTGACTAAACTTTACTGGTTTCATTTCAACAACTTTACCTTTATAACATTGTGGTGTTGCTGAGACTAAAACAATCTTTGCATCCTCAAACAATGCTTTCGCAAAAGTTTCTATCCTTGCAACTGGAAAAACTGTAAGTTTTTCTTCTCCTTCAATAAAGTGTATTTTCTCATTTTTATCAAGATTTTGCTCAATCTTCATTAATAAATCAATCTTTTTACTTGTATTATAAAGATCCAATAATTTTATGTAGAATTTTCTCATCTCACTTATTTTTTCTCTATCTTGTGCTTCTAAATACTTTTCATGAAAATGTTTTATTAAATCAGAGATATAACTCTTAATTTCAGATAAGTTTTTGTAGTCAATATTAAGAAAAGGATATTTATCTACAGTAATCATAAAGTTTTCAGGTTTGAAAATCTCTTCAGGTTCATCGATTACGACAACATCAACCCCTGGTAATTCGTTTGTTGCAAAGTATAAAAATCCTTGATTCAACACAGGAACAATCTTATCAAATCTTTTTACAATTTTATCTTTTTCTATTTCGTATGGACAGTCTTCACACTTCTCGATAAATCTTCTCCCATCAGTAAATCCGATTACTTCGCTTTTTTCAAAAACTGGAAGCAATTCTTTGCAAATGCATCTATCAAGCTTACACATCTTCTCTTTTGCCTGTAATAAAGTAAAATCTACAATGTCTCCCCATTTCATATCATTATCGAATACTGTATTTTTCCAAACCTTATGAAAACTACTCACTATATCTTCTTGCAATTTGTTTCTCGGTGTCAAAATTATCTGTTTTGTATAACCTTCTAATCTTAATGCTAAAAGACTTCCAATATACACAGCGGTTTTACCTGATCCTGTTCTTCCACATAACCATACTAAATCTTCATCACAATAATCTTTTCTTAGCAAATAATTTAAATTATAAAAAGCAGTCTTTTGTCCTATTCTTAAAGTTTTATAGGGAATGAAAACTCTTGTGAGGTCGTCATGTTTTATATCATACGGAATATAAATCTCATCGATATATAGTGCGTCAAGCAATTCAAAAACTCTTTGTTTAAACTCGTCAAATTCTACTCCAAGCTTTTTTAGAACTTTCCCTCCGCATTCTTCGATAACTTTTTCTGCTATTTCCTCTGCTTTTTGTGTAATCCATTCTTTATCATCCTTTCTACAAATTTCATAAACCTTATACTTCATAAAAATCACCTCATGAAGAAAGAAAATCTAACGATTTTTCTAACTTCTTTAAATCAACTTTTGCATATTTCTCAAGCTCCTCTGAAACATTGAGGTAAACTTCGATAAAGTCTTCAAATATTCTGAATAGTGTTTTCTCAAAGTTCTTGATAAACTGCTGGCAATCGTTCTTTATCTTATGTCCAAATTTTCCTGTTAATACTGAAATTGTCTCGTCTTCAATAATAGATTTGATGAAAGCATAGGGGAAGAATTGCTGCAAGTTTATAATTCTGAAAACGTCTGAGACAAATCCGTTCAAGTAATTCGGGACTGGAAATGTTAACGAACGATCCGATCGAATGTTATACTTTCGTAAAATTCTATTAATTTCATTTGCAAATTCTTTTTTCATATCACCTACTTTTTCATAATTGAACATTCCACCGTATGCGTCAATTACTTTTCCAAGTTCTTCATCTAATTTCTTAAAATCAAATTTAATATTGTATTCTTCTTCTGCTTTCTCTAAAATCTTTTTCCTAAGTTCTAATGCTTGTGAAAATGTAACATGCGTAATTATCAAAACTTTTGCTGAATATGCTGTAATGCTTAAATAATTCTCTTTCTCATTCTGATCAAATGTTTTAACTACGTCTAACTCCTTAATTGGTATGATTTCTCCGTTTACGTCTCTGCAAACTAATTTAACATCAAAGTAAAATCTTTTTCTTTTTAAACATTTTATAGACTTAAATAATTTATCCTTAAGAAATTCGTTAAGTCTTAACCTTGTTGGAATGATCTGATATTCTGTTGCTACTGAAATCTCATAACCTTTCAACCACTTCAAAAAATTCTTGATTGCTGACTTCTGCCTTGCAACGTCAACTACATCTTTTGCATTTACTGGATACTCAAATGCTTTCAAAACTCCTTCCCAAATTGGCTTTGGCATATAAAACTTCAACTTCTCTTCTCTATCCGAAAAATTTATGTATTCGTCCATATAATCAATCATCGAGTATCACCTCGCTGGGTTTTTCCATCCATTCACCGCAGCAGGGACAATTTTTTAAATACCTTTTATTAAAGTTAACCAATATGTTAACGCTCGTCTTATGACTTCACTTCTTGTCAACCCAAAACTCTCTGCAATTATGTCTATTTCCTCTAGCATCTTCTTTGGAACTCTAAATCCGATAATCGGACTCTCCCCCATCGTTAAACATTTTGAATATTCTGATATTTAAAATTTTTCATAAAGTCTTATAGTTTTTACAAAACTTTCAGTCAATTAGATACTTAAAGTTTTGTTTTCATTAATGAATTTTTATTTTTGAAGATTATAAAACCTATGCATCCTTCATCTCCGCCGTAACGGATCGGGAATCCACTCCCGACTTTCATCGGGAGCTTCATCTAAATAAAAAATATAAAATTAATTATATTTACATGCGATAATTTCTTCGCTACTGCTAAGATTGGTCGAAATGTATGCATATTCTGTGTTATCTATTTCTATATATTCTATCGTCTTATCCTTCCATTTAAGTGTAAGTGATTTATCTTTATATAGTCTGATTTTATCAAAGTCTTCTGGTTTCTGAAATTCAGTATCTAAGAGTACCCTTCTTCTTATCACTTCTCTCCTATTGGTATCTTTCTCAATTAAAATCGCATTTCTCTCCAATTTCAATGCTACCGCTCCGACTATCCCAGTACCACAGCATGGATCTAAAACTGTATCACCTGGAACTGAGAATAGTTCAATAACTCTTCTCACTAATTCAACTGGAAATTCGTGCAAATCCCCTTTGTTGTTTGGAGGAATCTTCCAAACTGAATCTAAATATTTTCGAATTTTCTCAATGTATTCTTCACTATATCTGAATCCTAACCTCTCAGGTTCTTTGATCTCCCCTTCTTTTCTGTAAACGATCAAGTACTCGTAATTCTGATTGGGTTTAAACTTAAGAGGACAACCAGTTTCTATGAATTCTTTAGCAAATGTATTATATGGTGCTGAACTTCCATCTGGTTTTTTCCATATTATTGTGCTATGATATTTCATTTCTTCGATTTCGTTAATCATATCTCCGACTTTGAAACCTACTGGATAATGCTCACCATTCACGCAAGTATCTGCAATATTCACAATTAAAGATCCTCCTGGCTTTAACGTTTCACAGGCTTTTTTCAAGATATCTATGATCTCGTCCAAATAATCCTCGAAACCCCTCCATTCATTTTTCTCAATATAAAACTCTGTGTAATACGGTGGTGATGTAAAAACTAAATCTACACTCTCTCTTTTGACGTAATTTAACAATACATTCTGTGCCTCGCCAAAATACACTTTACATGTGAGAGTTTTCGTCTTTTTCTTCAATTCCTCTGGAAATACTTCAACACCTTCTAGTCTAATATTCTTAAGCTTTGGCGAATAATTGTCCGTTAACACCTTTAACTCATCTATGGCACTTGCAATGGTTACGCTACCCCTATCTACTTTTCGCAAAATTTCCATGACTTTGTTTTCGTGTTTATTCATTATCGCTTCACATATATACCTACAAAATTCTATAAAATTTTCATTTGGAAATCTTATAACATTCTTCTTTACAAACTCCTTTATAATGTCCTTATCCTTTCGGGATAGTTTTGAATATTCTCTTGCAAATTTCTCCAACTTATCAATTTTAGGTTTCTTTTTATATTTATACTCCAACTCATCAAATTTTCTTCTAATTTCTCTGTCAAGTTCAAGTAACATTATGTATTTTGCCTATTGCCTTAACTTGATCCTCCGTACTCTATTCATAATTTTTTCAGAAATTTCTAAAATTTTTTTATATATAAAATCATTTCCTACGTTTGTGACCCCGAAGGTCATTTGTTTTTGTTGTCGTTGTCGTTCGTAAACATACCTTACTTTTTCGGACAATTTACTCCACGTTCCTTTCCATTCAAGTTCTTTTTTATATATTTCGCCAATAATTTCGGCTAATTCAAATGTGGATAAATCATACCTAGTAATGTTGTACTCCAAAAATCTTAATTCCACATCGTTGTAATTCACTATTTTACACGGAAACCAAATCATACCTGCTTTAATTCCTGCCAAAAATCTCCTTGCTCCGTCAATAATTTCATATTTTCCATTTCTTTTTCGTCTAACGATCAAAGGTTGCGATTCATCGAATCCGTTATTCCTTATACTTTCTATTAAATCTTTTAAATATTTGTCACTATATCTCACCCAATCCTTTCTTTGCAGGTTAATTTCCAATTCGTCTTTCTCAATCCATTCAACCATTCATCATCACCTCCTTTCCTAACGGCAGGGTCAGCATTTTTTGTTGTAACACTTCAACAACCATCACTTCATTATAACCACTTATTTATCTTGTTTTTAGATACTGCAAATACATCACTTCTTGATCGAATACTACCATTCTTACCGTTTTTTGTCCGTAAATGACGTCAATTGATTATTTTTGGTTTTTCCTATTTAACTTTTTCGTTATCACATTATTCAATAAAAAACTATAATAAAATTATTTTGCAAAAATTGAAAAATTACTCAAGAAATTCAGGTGCTAACTCTCTCATTTCTTCAATCACATCTTCATCTGTAACTGCGAATGGTTTTCTTACGTTCTTACCCATTAAAATCTTCGTAATGAATTTTTCCAACTCTCGAATTCTCTCTTCTAATCGTTTTATCTTTTCTTCCAACTCAATTTTGTCTTTAACTAATGCTTGCACCGTTTGCACATGCAACATCGACTCCTGTCTAATTTTCTCTTCAATCTCCTTCTTCATCTTCTCTTCCCATTCAATCATTTTCCGATTCAATTCTTCCTCCTTCTTTCTGATCTCCTCCTCTTTCTTTCGCAATACTTCAATATCGACGCCGAATATTGTCAATGCAGGTTCAGCCTGTTCTTTCCAAATATTTACAACCTCATCCTTTGGAAATTTCGTATATATTTGCTGCAAACTTTGCCTGTTATGACCCATGAATGCATCTATCAATTCTTGCGGAACTCCTGCCTTAACTAACTGCGTTCTGAAAAACTTTCGTAATGAGTGAACTGTAATCGTTGCACGACCTGTTACTTTATCTCTTCTCAAATATCCTGCCCTTTCTAAAACTTCGATCCACCACCTTTCTGCTGTTGTTTTGTAAAACGGAAATACTCTTTTATCCCTTAAATCGATCTGAGTTTTCCCAACCCTTCTAAAATTCTTTGTCTTTTTATAACTTTCATACAAAAACTTCTCTCTAACTTTCAACCATTGTTGTAAAACTTCTTTCATTTCTTCCGTCAAAAACACAACACGAACTTCGCCTGTTTTCGTCTCTCTGACTATTACCTCGGGTGGATCTAAATCTAATCTCAAATCATCTAATTCAAGGCTTAACGCTTCACTTATCCTGCATCCTGTTGTTGCTAAAAACATGAACAAGCTCTTACGTCTAATATCGCAATGATTTAAAATTGCCTTCAACATTTCCTTTGACAATTCTTCTTGTACTGTTTTTATGCCACCTTTTGGTTTCTTATGCTTTACTTCTTTTAAAACTCTTTGTGACAACTCAATTCCGTTAAAAATGAACCATTCTTTTACTGCTGCTAAATATACCTCTGCTGACTTCGGTGGAACATTATTCTTTGACAAATAAACTGCAAAACTAACTAAATCTTTTTCAAAATCCCTTTCTGAATTAAAATACTCATCTGCTAACTTTTCTAAATCAACATCTCCTTCAAATTCTTTATCGCTTAAATTAAATACAAACTGCAAAAATTTCTTTATTCCTGTTCTATACGTATTTCTTGTACTTATGCTGGCATAACTCTCCAAAAAATTCGATATTCTGCTCATATTTGGAAAACGCAACGACGATATAAAATATTTTCGCATTAATATGTCGAAATCGGAAAAATAAATCTCCTTAGAACTCTACAGTTCTCCACAGTTTTCTTCAGATACTTATATTAACTCTCAGTAAGTTACAGTAAGTTACGGTAAGAATGGGAAAGGTGGTAGAATAGGGGGATGTTTTTTCTTACCTAACCTTTCATCTTAATTCAAGCCGTTGGTTTGGTAAGAATCTTACCTAACCTTAGCGTTGCAATCATATCCGAGTTGATAGGTTTGTGTAGAGAAGTTAGGAGGTTATTTTGTGTTATCTCTTAGCTCTTTTTCACTTGGGAAGAGGTATAGAGTGGTAGGGGGAGGTGTATGGTAATGGAAATAATTTTTCTTGTAGAGGAGACGGAGGAAGCGAGGGCGGGTATTCGATTTACACTCAAGCGGATAGCTTAGAGGAGCTGAAGGAGATGGTAAGAGATGCTGTAGAATGTCATTTTGAGGAAAAGGGGAGGTCCAGGATAATTCGGTTGCACATTGTTAGACAAGAGGTAATAACGATATGAAGTTGCGGAGAGATATAAGTGGGGAAGAACTTGCAAAACTCTTAAAGAAATTTGGGTACGAAATTACGAGGCAAACTCATTTAAAAGGTGAGCACCACATTCCTAAACACAAACCACTAAAGGTTGGAACTTTGAATTCTATTTTAAGATGTTGCTAACCATGGGTATTGATAATCTTATTGAAGAGTTGTTTGGGCGTTGAAATCTCTAGCTTTAATTTGTATTGCTTTGTTGAAAAAAAGTTGAGTAGGTATAGAGGAGGAGTGGTAGAGGTAAGATAAAAGAACTTCCATATGTTGTAGGCTATCGACGAATTTTGAGTAGGATGAACGAGACTTAATACGATCACCGAATCTACGTTTGATGACGGAGAAGACTGTTTCGACGCCCCATCTTTTACCGTATAGACCTATTATACGAGCAAATAACCATCCTAGGAAGAGGTTTATCTTATCGATGGATTTGTAACAGCCACCTCTTCTAATAGGTCTAAATACTGCTATTTTCTCGTTACTCTTACAGTCGTAACCCGAATCTGCAAGTAAAATACCGCAGGAAGGAATCTCACCCATTTCAACCATCTCCCTCAGAATTACACCATCGTTTCCGGGACCAATTCCAACGTTAGAAGATACGATAGCCTGCAAATCGTAATCAACGACTATCGTCATCTTAGTCCAGCTCTTCCTCTTCTTCCCGCTTCTCTTAGCATAATAGAAACTCGCATTGTCCTCTCTCAATCCCGTGGAATCTATTGCTAAGACTTCTAACTTTACGTTCA
>Ga0256833_1000365_pt1 | contig 35824 bp, 41 predicted proteins | sample 356284metaG_FD_190535 | JGI IMG/M metagenome (GOLD analysis project Ga0256833, IMG submission 190535) | Hydrothermal vent microbial communities from Mid Atlantic Ridge, Atlantic Ocean - 356-284 | ecosystem: Environmental > Aquatic > Marine > Hydrothermal vents | place: Atlantic Ocean: Mid... | reverse complement strand
CCACGGGCCACTTCGCTGCGCAGGAACTCGGGATCGATGCGCTCCTTGGCGGCGATATGTTTCATCTCTTCGGTGACGATGCCTTGCCGGGCATAGTACATTTGGGTCCGGACGGGATCGTGCTCCCGCTTTTTGAGCCATTCTTCTCTCATGGGTTTTCCTCTAATGTTAATCTCGAAGCTATTGCAGTTATACCAGCGCAATCTTAAAGGAAACATAAAAAATAGACCATTCCTGACAAAAATTGTCTTATTTTTTATCGAACCCTCAACTGTTATATGTTTCAAAAAGTATCTCTTTGGTTTTAGATAAGTTTGTATCTGTATAATTTCGTTACATATTAAGGACTAAGAGAGTGATGAAAGGATAAAAATCCCTCTCTGACATGTCGAATAAAGAAGGAGAAGTGTGAAGGATACGACCCTGATACTCCTGGCAGCCGGCAGCTCCAGTCGATTCGGTCTGCCGGTGAAAAAACAGTGGCTCTATCTCGGGGACCGTCCCCTCTGGGTCCGGGTCGCCGAGGCTTTCGAAAGGACAGCTGAGTTTGCCCGGATCATCCTCAGTGCCGAAAGGGGTGAGCGAAACTACATGAGCCGTTTTGCCGACTATACCTTCGTCGACGGAGGCAGCAGCCGCCAGGAGTCCCTGACCAAGGCCCTGGAGGCGGTAGAGACCCCCTGGGTTCTGGTCGGTGACATTGCCCGATGCTGCGTCGATGAAGCGCTGGTAAAGAGCGTCCTGAAACGTAAAGGAGAGGCCGCCTGTATCGCCCCTGCGCTCCAAGCCGTCGATACTGTTTATGAAGACGGAGCACCCGTCGATCGCGGCCGTATTCGGCTGATCCAGACGCCCCAGCTCAGCCGAACGGAGATCCTGCGTCGAGCACTGGCGGAGGCGGAAACTTTTACGGACGAGAGTAGCGCCATCCATGCCTTGGGGGAGAAGGTCCTCCTCGTCGAGGGCTCGCCCCGTGCCCATAAGCTCACTCACCTCGAAGACCTCAGGCGTCTCGACTGCCTGGAGGCTCCGGCCGGGGAGAATTTCACCGGTTTCGGCCTCGATATTCACGCCTTTGAGTCGGGAAAAGAGATGAAGCTTGGAGGCATCACTATCGATGCCCCGATGGGCTTCAAAGCCCATAGCGACGGCGACGTGGCGATCCATGCCCTCATCGACGCCTTGCTGGGAGCGGCAGGAATGGGCGATATCGGTGAACATTTCCCCGACACGGATCCCCGCTGGGAAAATGCCGACTCGATGGAGCTTCTCGACGCCGTACTCGAACGCATCAGGGGCTGCGGTCTGGAGCCTCGCCATGCCGACCTGACGATCCTCGCCCAGAGGCCTCGCCTCGGCTCTTACAAAGAGCCCATCCGCCGTCGACTCGCCAAAACCCTGGGTCTTCCCCCGGCCCGAGTCAACATCAAAGCCACTACCGCCGAAAAGATGGGATTCGTAGGCCGTGAAGAGGGAGTAGCGGTCCATGCCGTGGCCACCCTCGGCATCTACGACTGGAGGAGTGCTTTATGAAAATCGTCATCATCGAAAACGAACTTTATCTTGCCCAAAGCATTGCCGCCAAACTCGCCGAACACCACTTTCAGACCGAGATTTACAGCTCGGTCAAAGAGGCGATGGAACGTGTTGCGGACGTCTACCTCCTCTCCACCAATCTCCCGGGCCAAAACTTTCTGCCCCTGATCGAAAAGTTCCGGGACAAAAATGTCCTGCTGATGGTCAACTATATCAACAACGACACCGTCGGAGAACCCCTCAAAGCCGGTGCCCAGGATTATATCGTCAAGCCATTTATGATCGAGGAGCTGATCCGGAAGATCGAGCACTTCCACGACTACCGGATGCTCCAGGAGCGCAACCGCTTCTACGAAGAGTATCTCGACCACTTCTATCGAGAGGTAGCTTTACCCTTGGAACCGGAGAATCTGGAGCTTCCCGTCGTGATCCACACCAACTATCAACGCGCTGCCGACAAGCTGGCTCTACAACTTAATCGGATCCATAAAAACATCCTGACCCTTATCCCTCTGGAGGAGCCCGGATGGAAAGAGAAGATCGAAAAGCTGGACGAAGAGCACATCGGTTACATTACCCATCTCGAAAAGCTGAAAAAAGGGGAGCGCGAATCCCTCTATACCCTACTGGAAGGCAAACGTTTCATCCTCACGGACAGCTCGGGGGAGATCGAGACTCCCTTCCCTTCCCTGACCCTCAAAACCTCCCAGAAACTCTACGACCAGGACGAGATTCTCACCATCGACGAATATGTCCAGCATATCGTCCGCACTTTCCAGTACAAGTTTCCCGATACGGAGTTAAGCAAAAAGCTGGGTATCTCTCGTAAAAGTCTCTGGGAAAAAAGGAAAAAATATGAGCTTTTCAAAAAGAAATAAACAGCTCCATATCGACACCGAAGCGCTTTCCACGCTGGCCCTGGTTCAGGAGGGACTCCTGGCTCCCGTGACGGGGCTCATGAGCGAGAGCGAAGCCAAGGAGGTCGATCGGACCCGGCAGTACCGAGGAATCCCCTTTCCATTCTCCTTCATTTTGGCTCCCCGAGGCCGGCGCAACCAAGAGGTCCTAGAGTCGGCCCGGCGCGGGGAAAAGCTGGATCTCCTCTGTGAGGGAAAAACCGTCGGAGAGTTAACCGTCGAAGATCGTTTTTCGATCGATCCCAAGGATCGACTGATGCATATCTACGGATCCGCCGATCCGACCCATCCCGGGGTCCGCAACACGATGGCCCGTCTGGGGATGATCGCCGTCAGCGGCCCCTATCGGGTGGAGTACCCCCTGATCCGGGATACGGTCAATCGCATCCGTCGGATGATCAGGCATACCGGAGCCCAAAAGGTCTCGGCGATGATGCTGGCGGCCAATCCCCTCAACCGTGCCCACGAACGCATCATCCGCCAGACCCTTGGGGATACCGACCTGATGGTGCTTTTTTTACGAAAACCCTTTACCAACGAGGGGCTGCGCTACGACATCCGTCACGGGGCTCTAAATCTCTTCATCGAAAACTTTCTTCCTCGCAATCGTGCCATGGTGGTGCCTTTTGAAAACACCTACATCTTCGCCGGCTACAATGAACTGATTCTCGACGCGCTATTGGCCAAAAACTGTGGCTGCCATGAGCTGGTCATCGGTAAAAACCACGCCGGTTTGGGACTCTACTATGATCGAAACCGCCTCAACTCCATTTTTGACAGCCTCAGCGATATCGACATTGAGATCCGTACCGTGGACGAGTATGTCTACTGCGACACCTGCAAAACCCTGGTAAGTACCCACACCTGTCCTCACGGCCAGCACCATCATATCCACTACCACTCCGAGTCGATCATGACCCTAATCGAACACGGCATTCTCCCTCCCCCTATCCTGGTCCGCAAGGAGATCTCCGCGAACATCCTTGCAGCCCTCTTCCCCAACCGGATCGAGAACCTCCAGGAGACCTACTACTCCCTGATGCCCAGTAACGGACTTCTGGAACATCAAAGTGACGAGCAGTTCTACCTCAAGCTCATGGAACTCTATCAGACCAGCTCCCTAACATGAGTCTTCCTATCGAGAGTCAATTCCGGCTCACGGCTCGTAGACCACCTCATTATTACCCAAGGAGTTCATCATGTCCCTGAACCGACTCTTCCTTACGCTTGGCGGCGCCGGCAAACTCCCCGCGCCCCTCGGCCTCCTCCTGACAGCTCTGCCTCTGGGCATCTTCCTCCTTCTGGCTCTCGGTGCCGAGAGCCTTTTCACTCTCGCCTTCGCTCTTTTTATCGTCGGGGTTTTCGAAGTCAACCGCTACGAACAAAGCACCGGCAACCATGACGCTCCCGAAATCCTTCTCGATGACGCGGTGGGTCTCTGGATCGCCCTGCTAATCGGCGCCCATGCTCCGAGTCTCACCCCGAACTTTCCCTACGCTCTCCCCGCGGCTTTCCTGCTGAGCCTGGCAGCTTTTGTGCTTTTTGAACGCTGGAGGCCCTCGACCATCGGCTGGATCGGACGCAATCTCAAAGGCGGCCTGGGAGTCATGCTCGACGATCTCCCGGCAGGCTTTGCCGCAGGAGCACTCACGCTACTGATTTTCAAAGGTATCGCAATATTCTGGAAATAAAAGATGACGAAAGATTCAAAGAAAGAGAGGAAAACGCACAGCGTCATCACTCCTTGCCGGCGGTCCCGTAGATAAGGGATCGAAGCGATTTACGATAGGTATCGTAATCGAAATCTTCGACCCGGGCGACGCCGTCTTCGACTGCCTGTCTGGCCACAGCGGAAGCGACCCATATCAGCACCTCCTTGTTGAAAGGGAGCGGGATGATATGCTCAGGACCGTAGGAGATATCCTCCTTATGGTACGCAGCTTTGACGTAGTAGGGGACCGGTTCCTTGGCCAGAGCCGCCAAGGCTTTGGCAGCGGCCATCTTCATATTTTCCGTGATTTTGCGGGCCCTGACGTCCAACGCCCCCCGGAAGATAAAAGGAAAACCTAAAACATTGTTGACCTGATTGGGATAATCGCTGCGCCCGGTGCCCATGATGACGTCGTCACGCACCTTCGCGACCTCCTCGGGCAAGATCTCCGGCACCGGATTGGCTAGAGCGAAGATTACAGGATTTGGTGCCATGGAAGCGACCATCTCAGGCTTGAGTGCTCCGGCAACGCTGAGACCCAAAAACATATCGGCCCCATTGATCGCGTCGGCCAGGGTCCGAGCATCGGTCCGGACGGCAAACTCCCGCTTATAGGCGTTGAGATCCTCCCGGCCCTCGTGGATCACTCCCTTGGAGTCACACATGATGATCTCTTTCGCTCCTGCCGCCCGATACATTCGGGCGCAGGAGATTCCCGCCGCTCCGGCACCGTTGATGACGATCTTCATCTCGTCGATCCTCTTACCCGTCAGTTCGGCGGCGTTGAGCAGGCCCGCGGTAGTAATGATCGCCGTGCCGTGCTGATCGTCGTGAAAAACGGGGATATCCAGCATCTCCTGAAGCCGCTGCTCGATTTCGAAACACTTGGGCGCGGCGATATCTTCCAGATTGATCCCCCCAAAGGTCGGGGCGATGGCCGCCGTCGCGGCGATGATCTCATCGGCATCGTGCACGGCCAGCTCAATGTCAAAGGCATCCACATCGGCAAATTTTTTGAAAAGCACCGATTTGCCTTCCATCACGGGCTTGCCGGCCTCGGGGCCGATATCCCCCAGTCCCAGGACCGCCGATCCGTCGCTGACGACGGCGACGAGGTTGCCTTTGTTAGTATAGGTATAGGCCAACTCCTTCTCTTTTTCGATCTCCTGACAAGGGATCGCCACACCCGGCGTATAGGCCAGGGCCAACTCTTCCTGAGTATCGCAAGGTTTGGTAATTTCGATACCGATCTTACCTCCTTTATGATACTCCAACGCCTTAATCCGCTCATTCTTTTTATCACTCATCACTCGTACCTTTCTGTTAAATTCAGACAAATCATACTCCCGTAAGGTTTAAAAACGAAAGTGTATTTATCCTTTTTCGATAGAATCTTTTCAATTTAGGCGACACGCCTTTCATACGACCGTCGCCTTCTGAATCGCCTTGTAAAAGCTAGAGCAAAAGAGGAGTCCCTTTGGCCCGTGTTCCCTGCACCCACTGCCATCTGGAGTTCGACGAATCGGTGATGATCACCGAGGAGGAGAACGGCAAAACCCTTCACTTCTGCTGCAAAGGGTGCCAGGGGGTCTACCATCTCCTCAAGTCCGAAGGACTCGAGAGCTTCTACGACAAACTGGGGGATACCCGCCTCGAGCCCGCCGACAAAGCCCGGAAAAAAAGAGAGGATTTGGAGCGTTTCGACCTGGAGGGCTTCCACCGGAAATACGTCCGTACGACTCCCGAAGGCTTCAGTGAAATCCACCTCATCATCGAGGGGATCCACTGCTCCGCCTGCGTCTGGCTTAATGAAAAGGTCCTCCATCAGACTCCCGGTATCGTCGAAGCAAGCATCAACTACTCCAATAACAAAGCCCGGGTCGTCTGGGACCCCGAGCGGCTCAAGCTCTCGCAAATCATCGAAACTATCCGCAATATCGGCTACAATGCCTATCCCTACGACCCGGCCCTCCAGGAGGAACGGGCCCGCAAAATCCGTAACGACTACTACTCCCGTATCCTCGTGGGCGTCTTCGCCACTATGAACATCATGTGGATCGCCATCGCCCAGTACGCCGGCTACTTCACCGGGATGGAGAAAGGCCACAAAAATATCCTCAACATCGCCGAATTTATTCTGGCGACTCCAACGCTCTTCTACAGCGGCTGGATCTTTTTCCGGGGGGCCTGGTACGGGCTGAAAAACCGTTTCGTCAACATGGACCTCCTTGTCGCTTCCGGTGCGCTGCTAGCCTGGCTCTACTCCGTCTACGCCATGATCACGCTCAAAGGGGAGGTCTATTTCGATTCGGTGACGATGATTATCACCTTCGTTCTGGTCGGCAAATACCTCGAAGTCCTCAGCAAGCGCCAGGCCGTCGACACCCTCGACCGGATCATCGGTTCCATGCCTACCGAGGCGACGGTGGTCCGAGACGGGGAAAAGACCCTGGTGAGCATCGAAAATATCGACCCCGGAGACATCATCGAACTCAAACCCGGCGAAAAAGTCGCTCTCGACGGGGTCCTTCGCACGGGAAGTGCCCTCTTTGACGAAAGCCCTCTCACCGGCGAGAGCGAACCGGTTCTCAAAGAGCCCGAGGATGAGATCCTCAGCGGCACGATCTGCCTCGATTCGGTGGTCCGCTATGAGGTGACCAAAAAAGCCGAGGAGTCGCTGCTGCACCAGATCACCGAGCTCCTAAGCGACGCCGTAACCAAAAAACCCAAAATCGAACAGCTGGCCAATGTAATCAGCGGCTATTTCTCCCTCGTTATTCTCTCCATCGCCCTGCTGACCTTCGCCGGCTGGTTCTGGTATGCCGGCTCCTTCGAACGGGCCCTGATCGTCGCCATTAGCGTCATCGTCATCGCTTGTCCCTGCGCCCTAGGATTGGCCACGCCCATGGCGACGCTAGTGGGAATCTCCCGAGCCGCCAAGCGGGGAATTCTCTTCAAAGAAGCCTCGATGCTCGAGACCCTGGCCAAAGCCGATCTCCTGGCCCTGGACAAGACCGGTACCGTCACCGAAGGACGCCCCAGCGTTATCGCCTTCCACAGCGAAGAGGGCTTCGAGCCGGCTCTGCTCCTGGCACTGGTGGAGAGCTCCAACCACCCGGTGAGTAAAGGTGTCGGCCGCTTTTTGAGGGAACGCTACGAAGGCATCGAGCCCGTCACTCTCGACTCGGTCAAAGAGATACAGGCCCAGGGGATCAGCGCCCTCGTCGGCTCTCGGCGCCTCGCCGGAGGCAACCGTGCCCTCATGGAGGCTTTGGAGATCCCCTGCGAAATCGATAGCGAAGAGACCCTCTTTCTCTTTGCCGTCGGCGACAGGATCGTCGCCCGTTTCGAGCTTCGGGATCGGCTTCGAGACGGCGCTGCCGAGGCGATCGGACGGATCAAAGCCCGGGGCATCAGGGTCGTCATGCTTACCGGCGACCACGAAGCCGCGGCTCGACGCATTGCCGCCGAAGCGGGGATCGACGAAGTCCACGCTCGACTTCTCCCCCAGGATAAGGCGGAGATGATCGATCGCTTCCATCAAAAGGGCCATATCGTCGTCATGGCCGGCGACGGGATCAATGATGCCGTCGCCCTTGCCCGCAGCGACATTGCCGTCGCCATGGGCAGCGGAGCAGACATCGCCGTGGAAGTCAGCGACGTCGTCCTCCTCGAAGACCGACCCGAACACCTTGCCGACGCCTTCGTCATCGCCCGCCGCACTTTCCGCAGCGTCAAGCAAAACCTCGGCTTCTCCGTGCTCTACAATACCGTCGCCGTCCCCCTGGCGGTCCTGGGCTTCGTCAATCCCCTCGTCGCGGCCCTTTCCATGAGCCTCAGTTCCCTCTTCGTCGTGGGCAACTCCATGCGGATCAAACTGGAGAAAGGCGACAAATGATGCAGAGACGAAAAGTGTATCAAAAACCGCAAAAGTACACCGTTTCCCAATGAAACCAGTCATCCCTTCCAAAGGAGCATAAAAAGATGAGCGATTCGATCATGGCCCTGATGCTCGGGGTCTCCACTTTCCTCGGTGCCCTGGGGCTCATCGCCCTGCTATGGGGCCTGCGCACCGGCCAGTTTGACGATCAGGCAAAATTTCTCGACGGAGCCCGTTTCGACGGAGAAGAGGAGCTCAAAGACGCCGTCATGATGGAGCGGAAGAGAAAAGAGGCCCTGGAAAAGAAGAAGCAGGAGAAAAAAGAGCGGGAGAAAAACTACCGGCCGGAATGATGGAGGCGCCTTTGGCAGTCATTGGTCATTAGTTATTGGTATTTTGGGGAGAATAGTCTCAAATCTCAAGACACAAGTCGCAAGATTTTTAGATAGTAGCGTTGTGAAACAACGCATACCAAAACTCTTCACTCTTCACTTTTCACTCTTCACTATTTTCTCCGTTCCCCGCCAACGCTTATAATTCCACTCCCACTGGGCGGGATGTTTTCGGATCTGCTCCGCCAGAATGTCACTATATCGCTGGGTCATTAGGCGGATCTTCTCTTCGGTATCCTCCGTCTCGGGGGCGGTATACTCCACCGGATCGAAGATCTCGACGCGAAAGCGCCCCGGCGCCGTGCGGGTAGCGAAGATCGGGACGACCAGGGGATCGAAACGGAGCTTGAGCTGGGCCATGCTTTTGCTGGCATAAGTCGGCCGGCCGAAAAAGTCGATGAGCACACCGTTGGGCGGTGGAATCATCTGATCGATGTGCATGCCGACGCCTTCTTGGTTTTTGAAAATCCGGGCAATATGCCGTAGCGCTCCTTTGCGCTCGACGACCCGATGACCGAAACCACGACGGTAGGGTTGGATGATCTTTTCATCGATGAGGCGGTTCTTCCTCTGTTCTTTGGCCACCAGAGTACCGGGGAGGCCGCCCAGGGCGAAGAATTGGGCGAGAAACTCCCAGTTGCCGTAGTGGGAGACCAAGAAGAGCATGCCCCGTTGATTACGCGCCTTCAGCTCTTCGATCCTACTCCGAGCCTCCTGGGGATTCTCTACCGCCGCCCCATAGTCGAAGCGCCCCGTCAGCATCAAGATGATCTCCGCGTAAAAAGCTCCTTTGTTACGGATAAACTCTCCGGCAATCGCTTCGTGTTCTTGCAAGCTTTTGCCGGGAAACGCAATCTGCAGGTGTTCCAGCACACGCCGGTAACGCCGAGAACCGGGAGCAAAGATACGGTACGCGACCCACTCTCCAAGCCCAAAGAGGACCGACCGGGGAAGGAGACGGCTGATTCCCAAAGCACTCCGAACTCCCCAATACTCCAATCGTTCTCTCATCTGCCTCTCCCGTTTTTGCTTGGCTATAATTTTAGCAGTTTACATGGTCTTCATCTATAAAAGTACCCGGTAAGCGACAACCGATCCAAAGGATGGATAATGATCTGCGTCTTCGACTGCGAAACAATCCCCGATATCGACCTGATCCGAGCTAACTTCGAGGTGGAGGGGCTGGGAGAGCTTGCCGCGATCGAAAAGGCCCAGAGTCTCTACGCCGAGACCCACGGAGGAAGCACCTTCCTCCCTCTGCCCTACCACCGAGTCGTCGCCCTCTCCGCCGTGATCGCCGACGAATTCGGCAACTTCCTCAAGGTGGGGGATTTTGGAGAGGGAAGCGACGAAGAGGAGACGATCATCCGCCACTTTTTCGACTTCATCGAAGCCAAAAACCCTCGTCTCGTCTCCTTCAACGGGCGGGGATTCGATATGCCCATGCTCCTGATCCGGGCCATGCGCTACAACCTCTCCTTTCCCGCCTGGTTCGATCAGAACAACCCCCAGCTCAATAAAACCAAATGGGAAAACTACCGCCAGCGCTATGCCGAGGCGTTTCACACTGATCTACTAGACACCCTCGGCAACTTCGGCGCCGCGAGAAACCTCAAGCTCGACCTGCTTTGCACCATGGCCGGCATCCCCGGTAAATACGATGTCAGCGGCGACCAGGTCAGCGAGCTCTACTTCGCCGGGGCGCTGGATAAGATCCGCGAATACTGCCAGTCCGACGTGCTAAACACCTACTGGCTCTGGCTCAAATACGAGCTCCTCAAAGGCCGCCTCACCCTCGAAGACTACGCCCGATTTCTCGGAAATATGCGGGAGAAGATGCCCCGGGATCAGGGCTACTACGCCCCCTTTTCCCAAGCCATCGAGCAAGAGCTCAAGCGCCTCGAGTCTTAACGAAGAGTTGGATATAATCAGCCTACTTTAATCTCCGAGGAAATATCCCGAATGAGTCTCAAGTCGCAAGTCGGTAGAAGAGTCGCAAGTCGCAAGTCGCAAGTCTCAAGTCTCAAAAGAAACAAGGCGTTGCCCGGCAACGCCGTCCGAAATTATTCACTATTCACTATTCACTATTCACTTCCGATCATGCGAAGGGACTTCGCATGATCGGAATCGTCGATTACAAAATGGGCAACCTCGCCTCGGTGATCAACGCCTTCGCCAAGGTCGGAGCCGAGGCACGGCTGGAGAGCGACCCGGAGCGACTCAAAAACTACGACCGCCTGATCCTTCCCGGCGTAGGGGCCTTCGGCGACGCAATGGAGCATCTGCACTCCAATGGGATGGACGAAGCGATCCGAGATTTCGCCTCTCGTGACCGCCCCCTGATGGGGATCTGCCTGGGGATGCAGCTGCTTTTTGAAAGCAGTGAAGAGTTTGGGACCCACGAGGGACTGGGACTGGTCCCGGGCCGTGTGGTCCGCTTCGACGAGTCGAAATTCGATCATCCCCTCAAAGTTCCCCATATGGGGTGGAACGAGCTCTTCGTCCAGAAAGAGACCCCCCTCTTCGCCGGGCTGCCCAGGGAGTTTTATCTCTATTTCGTCCACAGCTACCACACCGAATGCGACGATGCCTATGCCATCGGTAAGACAATGTACGGCTATGAGTTTGTCAGCGCGGTACAAAATGATAACGTCTTCGGTATCCAGCCGCACCCCGAAAAGAGCCACGAAAACGGCTTGAAGATCATCGAAAATTTCACAAAACTCTGAGAAAGGTGTTATGTGCTAAGTGCTAAGTGTTACAAACAGAATTCATTATTAATCGAAGCGTTGCCAAGCAAAGCAAACCGAAACTATTCCCTATTCCCTATTCCCTATTCCCTTGCCTCCAAAGGAGGCAGAAAATGACCATCCTCCCCGCCATCGACCTCAAAGACGGGCAAGCTGTCCGCCTCACCAAGGGACTCATGGATACGGCCAAGATCTACTCCAACGAGCCCTGGCAGGTGGCCAAACGCTTCGAGGAACTCGGCAGCGAGTGGGTCCATCTCGTCGATCTCAACGGCGCCTTCGCCGGAGAGCCCAAAAACCTCGACCAGATCCGAAAAATTCGCGAACACACCTCCCTCAAGCTCGAACTCGGCGGCGGCATCCGAGACGAAGAGACGATCCGCATGTATCTGGATCTTGGCATCGACCGGCTGATCCTGGGCTCAGTCGCCGTCAAAGATCCCGAGTTTGTCAAAGAGATGGCGGCCAAATACCCCATAGTCGTGGGCATCGACGCCATCGACGGGATGGTGGCCGTCGAAGGATGGGCCGAGACCTCCGATATGCCCGCCACTAAACTGGCCCGGGCCTTCGCCGACTGCGGAGTGCAGGCGATCATCTGCACCGACGTGGGACGCGACGGGATGATGAGCGGCATCAATATCGACTTTACTCTCGCCGTCAAGGAGGCCTCCGGCCTGGAGACCATCGCCAGCGGAGGCCTGCGGGATATCCGCGATATCGAAGCCCTGATCGAAGCCGGCATCGACGGCACCATCGTGGGCAAAGCCTTCTACGAAGGCACCCTCGATCTGGCCGAAGCCTTCCGCCTGGCCCGGGGAGAAGCCTGATGCAAAGCTCTTACCACGAGATTCGCTTCCTCACCGACGATGCCTTCGTCGATCTCCTGGCGGACTTCATCGCCTCCGTGAGCGACGAAGCGATCGAATACGGTAGCGATCGGGTGATCCTGCGCAGCGAAAAGGACCCCTCTACGACGATCGAAGCGGTCGAAGGCCTGGCTCAAGAGGCACAGATCCCCCTCGAGATCGAGCGGGAGGAGAAAGAAAACCAAGACTGGATCCGCTCTTACCAGGAATCGGTTCGCCCTATCGAAGCGGGCCCCTTCTACGTCCATCCCGACTGGTATCCCCCAAAAGAAGACAAAATCAACCTCCTGGTCAATCCCGCCCTTGCTTTTGGCAGCGGCCACCATGCTACGACATACAGCTGCCTCGAAGCCGTGGGAGAACGAACTCGGGCAGATGACCGGGTTTTGGATGTGGGCTGCGGCAGCGGGATCCTCGCTTTGGCAGCCCGCAAACTGGGGGCCGAGGTCGATCTCTGCGATACCGACCCCCTGGCAGTTCAGAGTGCCCGGGAAAACTTTGCCCTCAACGACGAGACTTTCTCGGCGCTTTGGGAAGGTTCAGCCCACCAGAGCGACCGACGATACGATGTCGTCATCGCCAACATCATCGCCGATGTCCTTAAAGCCATCGCCCCTCAGCTAAAAGCAAGAATGGATAAAAATTCTCTCTTGATTCTTTCAGGGATTTTGGATACAAAAGAGGCTATCGTTACGGCGGCATTCAGCGACCTGACGCTGCTGGAACGCAAACAAAAAGATGAATGGATCACCCTGATCTACACCAACGCAAAGGAATGCAATGGCTAACTCGCCCAATAACAACAAGAAAAACAACAAGAACTTTTTTAACGACAATCCCCTGCTGGCCTTCGCCCTCTTCTCTATCGTCATCATCCTGGTCTTCAAACTCCTCATCGGAGATCAGACGGGAGGACTCAACCAGATGATGATGCAGCAGCAGGGCGTCACCGTCACCAAAAAAGTCACCTACTCCGAAGTAAAGAATCTGGTCAAAGAGGGCAAGATCAAAAAGGTCAAAATTACTCCCACGACGATCGAAGCCCTTGGCGAAGACAACGGACGCACCGTCCGTTACATCGCCGAAAAGATCCCTGCCAACGATCCCACTTTCATCAAGCTCCTGGATGAGAAGGGAGTCGATTACAGTGGCGTCATGGGCAACGGATTCGTCAGCGAAATGATCAGCATGCTTTTACCGATCCTGATCTTCTTCGCCATCTGGATCTTCCTGGCCAAACGTATGAGCAAAGGCATGGGCGGGGGCATCCTGGGCGTGGGCAAAGCCGGCAAGCTGATCAACAGCGAAAAGCCCAACGTCAAGTTCGACGACGTCGCCGGCGTGGATGAAGCCAAGGAGGAGGTCAAGGAGATCGTTGATTTCCTCAAATACCCCGAACGCTACATCGCTCTGGGGGCCAAGATTCCCAAAGGAGTCCTGCTCGTCGGCCCTCCGGGGACCGGAAAGACTCTCCTGGCCAAAGCGGTCGCCGGAGAAGCCAGCGTACCCTTTTTCTCCGTCAGCGGATCGAGCTTCATTGAGATGTTCGTCGGCGTCGGCGCCAGCCGGGTGCGGGATCTCTTCGAACAGGCCAAGAAAGAGGCCCCTTCCATCATCTTCATCGACGAGATCGACGCCATCGGCAAGAGCCGGACCGCCGGCGGCCCCATGGGAGGCAACGACGAACGGGAACAAACCCTCAACCAGCTCTTGGCGGAGATGGACGGCTTCGGCTCCGATACCCCGGTCATCGTCCTGGCGGCCACCAACCGTCCCGAGGTCCTCGATCCGGCTCTGCTTCGGGCCGGACGCTTCGACCGGCAAGTGCTGGTGGACAAACCCGACTTCGAAGGACGCCTGGCGATTCTCAAGATCCACTCCAAGGATGTCAAGCTGGCCCCCGACGTCGACCTCGAAGAGGTGGCCAAGGCCACGGCTGGCCTGGCGGGAGCCGACCTGGCCAACATCATCAACGAAGCGGCCCTTCTAGCCGGACGGCAGAACAAAAAGCAAATCGAACAGTCCGATTTGATGGAGGCGATCGAGCGGGCCTTCGTCGGTCTGGAGAAGAAAAACCGCAAGATCAACGATCTGGAAAAGCGTATCGTCAGCTACCACGAGAGTGGCCATGCCCTGATGGCGGAGCTCACCGAAGGCGCTACCCGAGTGACAAAGGTCTCCATCATCCCCCGGGGTCTGGGGGCGCTGGGCTATACCCTGCACCTGCCGGATGAAGAGAACCGCTTCCTCAAGCAGAAGCATGAACTCCTGGCTGAAATCGACGTCCTACTGGGAGGGCGCGCCGCCGAGGAGATCTTCATCGGCGACATCTCCACGGGCGCGGGTAACGACCTGCAGCGAGCTACCGACATTATCAAGGATATGATTACCAAATACGGTATGAGCGACGTCGCCGGATTGATGGTCCTGGAAAAGAGTGCCGGAGGCGCGTTTCTCGGCGGAGGTCAGGTGATCAAGGATTACAGTGAAAAGACTGCCGAAGCGATCGACGAAGCGGTCAAAAAGCTCCTGGACGAGCGTTATGCCCATGTCAAGCAGACCCTCAAGGATTATGCCGAAGCGATCCACGAAATGGCCGGCGTACTTCTGGACGTGGAGGTGATCGAAGGCTGCAAAGTCCGGGAGATCATCGAAGAGTTCGAAAAGCGCCACCATCTTCCCAGCCGTCTCGCCCACAAGGATAAGGTAGAGAAGGAGCGCTGCGAGAAGGAAGAACGATCCCAAAAGCGCGCGAGCCAGAGAGGCGAAAAAGAGAAAAAGACCGAGGAGTCTCCTTCGAACAACACTCAGCAGGGATCACAAGAAAAGTCCGACGGGAACGAAGAAAACGGCAATAAGCCTTCTGAGTAACCCCGAGACTCTAGATCTCAGTAAAAGAGAGAAAAACTCAAGGGGATAGAATTAGGAAGCGAAAAGCTCCCGGCCTCAGCTCTGAGGCGCCTTGCAGTAGGGGCAAACCTTCGCCTCTACGGGAATCTCCATCGCACACTCCGGACATTTTTTGACCGTCGGTGCCTCTTCCACCTCTTCTTTGGCCGTTAGACGATTGTAGTAACGCACCATCATAAAAATAACAAAGCCCAGAATCACGAATGAGATAAAATCGTTGATAAAGAGTCCATATTTGATCGCAGGCGCACCGGCTTTTTCCAGCGCCTGGAGAGAATCATAGTGCTTCCCGTCCAGAGGGATAAAGAGCTGGGAAAAATCTACTTTGCCCAGGAGGAGGCCCAAAGGGGGCATGATGATATTGTTGACCAGGGATTTGACGATGGTGGAAAATGCAGCTCCAAAAATGAAACCGACCGCCATATCAACCATGTTTCCCTTGATGAGAAACTTCTTAAACTCTTCGAACATTGCTCGACTCTCCTTAAATGATTTTTTTGGATAAATTGCATCAATAGGATAGCATGAATTTCATATAAATTGCTTTTTATTGATTTAAAATGAATATTTATAGAATACGTCACTCAGAATATATATAAACCTAATAATTCTACTTCCTAATATTCTCCACCCTAATCTAAGGGTCCAGATAGGTGAACAATAATGCGTTATAATCCCCCCTAAATTCTATGATATTTCTAAAAATAGATGAAGGCGAAGGAGTCCAGCCACTATGTCCAAACCGCGTCTAGCCTATATTCTGCCCAATCTTTTCACCGCTGCTTCCATTTTCACGGGTATTGTAAGTCTAACCCAAGCGGCCCAAGGCCACTTTCAAGGTGCGGCTTGGCTCATATTTCTCTCGCTAATTTTTGACGGATTGGACGGACGGATAGCCCGACTAACTCATACCTGTTCCCGCTTCGGCTTGGAGTTTGACTCCCTGGCGGATATCGTCGCTTTTGGCGTAGCTCCTGCATTACTTCTCTATTTTCAGCTTGGAAAGGACTATGGACGTTTCGGCATACTGGTCAGTGCCCTCTTCGTCGTCTTCGGGGCTATCAGACTTGCCCGTTTCAATGTTACGGACAGTTGTAGCGAACCCGGTGTTTTCATCGGCTTACCGATTCCGACTGCCGCCGTATTCATCGCCGGTTGGTCACTACTCCTCTCCAGTCATCACCTGGAACGCTACGGCATCGTGCTTCTCGTCATAACGCTTCTCGTCGCCTTTCTCATGGTGAGTAATATCCGTTATCCCTCTTTTAAAAAGATCGATCTAAACCGTCCCATGATGATCAAAACTCTCGTCCTCTTAACGTTTGTCGCCTCACTCCTCTATCTCTTTAGTAGCGAGGGATTGGCACTACTCATACTGGCCTATATCCTCTATGGCCCCTTTCGAGGACTCCGGGTATCTTGGGAACGCCACAAACGGCTGAAGCAGGTAAGGGAACGACGAGAAGATAAAGAGGATTAGAAGCAATAAAAAAATTTACAAAAGCGATATTACGGTCGATAACCAAGCGTGGCCATCTTGGTATCCGATACCATTAGAATCCTATTTCGTCCAACTCCTTGAACTTGAACCCTTCCATCACCAGCTCGATCGTATCCTGTCCCGGACGGCGGGCCAGGACCATCATCCCCGCTTCCATCAGATCCATGGCGTTTTCGTAGCGGTTCTCCAGGACGGCAAAATCGATCCACGTCTCTCCCGTTTGGTCCCAGTCGGGGTGGAAAGAGACGGACTGCACCTCTCCGGCGTCAAACTCCACCAGAGCCCAGTGCTCCGCTTCCATCCTAGGGACGATCTGAGCTTCTTTCGGATCGTTGCCCTTGACAGGGATGAGGATCAGCATGTCGCTCCTTTTACCTGCTCGGGATCGAGTTTCAGGGCTTCGTTGTCCATGACGCCGATTCCCTTCTCCAGTACGCCCCGGGCGATCTCCTTGGCCTCTTCCAAAGAGTGCATTTTGCAGCTGCCGCACTGGTAGATATTGAGCTCGGGGATCGCCTCCTGGCTAGGCACCTGGAGCACATCCTCCATCGACGCCCGCCATGCTTCGGCGACCTGCTCCTCCGAAGGCGATCCTATGACCGACATATAAAAGCCCGTCCGACACCCCATGGGAGAGATATCGATGATCTCCACGCCGTCGCCGTTGAGATGATCGCGCATGAAGCCGGCGAAGAGATGCTCCAGGGTATGAATCCCCTTCTCGCTCATGATCTCTTTGTTGGGGCGGCAGAAGCGCAGATCAAACACAGTGATCGTATCGCCGCAGGGGGTCTGCATCGTCTTGGCCACCCGCACGGCGGGGGCGGGCATCCGGGTGTGGTCTACCATAAAGCTGTCAAGCATCGGCATCGTCAAATCCTTTATCGTGTGAAATTATCGGATTATAGCGCAACCTTCGAGGCCTCTTCGTTATAATAGCGACAGCCCCGTAGAAAGGATGACGATGTATGAACGGCTGAAAGGCAAAAGAGCCATAGTGACCGGCGCCACGGCGGGTATCGGCGAAGCGATTTCCCGGCGCCTGGCAGGGGCGGGATGCCACCTTGTGATCACGGGCCGGCGCATCGAGCGGCTCGAAGCTCTTGCCCGAGAGCTGGAAGAGCAGCAGGCTGTCGCCGTAACTCCCCTGAGCATGGACGTGACCGATCCCCAAGAGGTGGAAGCGAAACTCTCTACGGCCCTGGAGCGCTTTCCCGTCGATATCCTCATCAACAACGCCGGCCTTGCTCTAGGACTCGAGCCCCTCGACAAGGGAAGCCTGGAGCACTGGGAACGGATGATCGACACCAACCTCAAGGGGCTGCTCTATGTCAGCCGCCTGGTCATGGGCCAGATGAGAAAGCGAAACACCGGACATATTCTCAATATGGGCTCCATCGCCGGGGAGACCGCTTATCCGGGCGGCAACGTCTACTGCGCCACCAAGGCGGCGGTCCATATGCTCAGCGACGCCATGAATTGCGATGCCCTGGGGACCCGCATCCGCATCGGTACCCTGGCTCCCGGAGCCGTCGAGACCGAATTCAGCGACGTGCGCTTCGAGGGAGACCGGGACAGAAGTCAAGCCGTCTATGAAGGATACACCCCGCTGAGTGCCGAGGACATCGCCGATCTGGCTCTCTACGTCCTAGCCGCACCGGAGCATGTCAATATCCAGCATGTCCGCATCATGCCCACCGCCCAGCGCAATCCCTTCCAGCTCGATCGCAGCGGAACGATCTAAAGGAAACTTTGAAAAACTTCCTCAGATTTGCTTTGCTTTTTAGCGCTTTCCTCTACCTCGTCGGTTGCACCCGCACCCCCACATCGCCTCTGCAGACCTGGGGAGGTGTCGGTTTCCTCTACGAAGGGAAAAGAAACCACGCGACCCATAAGGTGATCGGCCCTGAAGTAACGACGGTCCTGGGCTTCGAGAAGCGGTTCGGCAGCTTGGGAGTCGGAGCGGAAATAGCGAAATCAGGTCACTGATCCCGGAGAGAGGCAAGCTACGAGGCGAGAAACTCTCCAAAATATTCGCGGATCTCCTCGTCACTCTCCTCCCGTCCCTCCTGACGGAACTGAGAGACCCGCTTGTAAAAGATATACTTCTCCATCAGGCTCATGGCTTCAATATGCTCGTAGAGATCGAAGATCATCTCGCTGTCGAGCTCTCTGTGATGCAGGCGCAGTAGCATCCGGTGCATTCGCTCGATCTCATCGAGGTTTTTGGCGGTAAACTTTGATCGGATAAAAAAACGGATCTCCATCACGTTCATCTTACCCTCGATCTCTTTGGCAAGGCGATCGAGCAGAGCGTTGATCTCCTGGGTCTGTTCAAAGTTGTAATCGGCATCTTGCAAATAGCGATAGAGCCGAGGCTTGGTCTTTCGCCAATTATAGAGCGTACTGATGCGTACCTCGAAATTCTTGGCGATTTCACTATTGCTTAGCATAAATCTTTTTCTCCTCGGTTTTGGATTCTTCAAGTATTGCATAGCTTGCGGTGGCGAAGGCTACCATTTTCTTCCTGATAAAAATCTCAGTCATGACAAAAGCGTTGCGTCGGGTACGGTTGAGAACCCTGGCCTCGGCGACCAATCGCTCACCGGCGGCAGGATGCAGATAATTGATCTTCAGCTCGATGGTCACGCTGGTAAACCCCCGCTCCAGCTGGCTGATCACCGCATACCAGCCGCAGTGGTCCGCCAGGGTCGCGATCGCGCCTCCGTGCACGGCTCCCAAATGCTGCTTGTGATGGGGGCGGATCGAAAAGCCGAGCCGAGCGAAGCCTTCCCCCAGTTCCATCAGCTCTCCACCGATATACTCTAAAAAATCACGATCCTTTTTATCGAGCTCTTCAAAACGCATCAAAGTACCTTCTCATCGTCCGCGCTTTCTCCATTTGACATGATCCCGTTACTCATATACTTTTATACACATTACCGGCTTAAAACAGACTAATAATTATCTAATTATTGGAAATTCCACTTAAAATATAGAAATAAAATGAGGAAATACTTAAATATTATAAGTAAAATTAATATAATATCTTCTATTTATATAATTATTGTATCGTAGTTTATCTTACGAATGAAAGGAGTGAGGATGAAACGTTTATGTATATTTCTCCTGCCTTTGAGTCTGCTGCTTTCCCTCAATGCCCAAGAGGGAAAATCCCTCTATCTGAAAGCCAACTGTCAAAAATGCCATCTCCAAGGCAAGAAGTTTGACCCAAACTCTATCAACAAAGGGGGAAAAGTCTCCAAGGTGAGCGACTTGAAATCCTTGAAAAGATGGGTTGCAAGTTGCGATCATTACTTCGAGATCGGCTGGTTTCCCGAAGAACAGAATCAAGTCAGTCGCTACCTCAACAGCGTCTATTATCACCTCAAAGAGTGAAAGGAACAGCGCCGGTTTACCCCGCCGCATAGAGCACAAAGAGATAGCGCCCGAACTTCGCCGCCGCCACGATCGCCAGAAACTTCCGCCAATCATAGCGAAGAGCCCCGGCGACGAGAGTCAGAGGATCTCCGATGACAGGCACCCAGCTGAGCCAGAGGCTCCAGCCGCCCCAGCGATCGAAGCAACGTTCACTGCGAACATAACCCTCGGGGGAGAGTTTGTCGTGGGCCAAAAGCCACTCGGCTCCCTTGCGGCCCAGCCACCAGTTGAGCAAAGAGCCCAGCGTGTTGCCGCTGCCGGCGACGAGTAGCAAAAGTGAGGGAGAGAGGCCTTGGGTGAGATAGTAGTAGAGACTCGCTTCGCTGGAAAAGGGCAAAATCGTCGCCGCGGCGAAGGAGAGAGCGAAAAGAATCAGATAACTCACGACAGAGGGATCTTCTCCAGACAGCGGGCCCGCACCTTGACTCGGGCATCGCTGAGGGAAAACTCCTCGCCCTCGGCGATCGACTCCAGAGGTAGACGCCTGCCGCCTACGGTCACTTCGGCCCAGCCCTCCCGGCTACGCTTTCGAGGATCCCAGAGCGCGAATTTCTCTTCGATCCCTCTCAGGGCGGCTTCCCGGCGGCTTAGGGCCTGACGGACGCCCTCCCCCGTCTGGCGCTGGAGAGGAAGCAGCTGCGCCTCATACTGCCCCAGACGATAACGCATCACTTCCGAGAGATCCTTTTGCATCCGGGCGAAGCTCTCGGCGATGCTTTCGAGCCGCCGCAGGATTGAGGCTCGTTCCATCGCTTCGGCCTCGTGACGCAACGCTTGCTCCTTGCGATGGAGGATCTCGGCGATCCGACGATCCATACGGCTCTGAAGCTCATCGAGCTGCCGCAGCATCTCAGCGGCATCGGGAAGGATCATCTCCATTGCGGCACTGGGGGTCGGTGCCCGTAGATCGGCGACAAAATCGGAGATCAAGGTATCGACTTCATGGCCAACGGCGCTGACGACGGGAGTACGGGCTCTATGGATCGCCTCGGCTACCGCCTCTTCGTTGAAGGCCCAGAGATCCTCCTGACTCCCTCCCCCCCGGCCGGTGACGATGATATCCACTCCCAGGGTATCGGCATAGTCGATAGCCCGGGCGATCGACTCGGCTGCTCCGGCGCCCTGGACCAGCGTATCGGCCACGACGATCTCCAGCAGGGGCCAGCGTCGACGGGCGACCTTGAGCATATCCTGTAGAGCTGCGCCGCCCGCGGCAGTCACCAGGGCGATACGCCGGGGAAAGCGCGGCAGGGATTTCTTGGCCTCTTGAGCAAAATAGCCCTTGGCTTCGAGTCGTTTTTTGAGCTGCTCAAAAGCCAGCGCCAGGGCCCCTCGACCGTAGGGCTCGACGCTCACGGCGATGATCTGATACTCTCCCCGTGGCGTATAGACACCGACGGAACCCTCGATCACCACATGTTCTCCCTTTTCCAGGCGAAACTTCAGCCGCGAGGCATTGCTTCGCCACATCACGCAGCGCATGGTGGAACGATCATCCTTGAGGGAGAAATAGAGATGACCGCTGGAGTGATAGGTCACCGAAGCGATCTCCCCCTCGACCCTAATATGCATGAAGGTCGCTTCCAGGAGGGATTTGATCTTTTCGTTGAGGGAGGAGACGGTCATCATCTGCATGGGAGACTCCATGCAGATGGTGAAGGAAATATGTAATAGGGAAGAGGGAAGAGTTTTTGTAAGCGTTGCGGGGCAAAGCTTTTTTGAGTGAATGGTGAATAATGAATAATGAATAATTTTGGTATGCGTTGTTTCACAACGCTACTATTCAAAAATCCTGAGACTGCGCCAAAGGCGCCCCCAATAACCAATGACCAATAACCAGTAACCAAACTTTTACACCTTTTGCGCAACAAACAGCGTACTGATGCCCATGGAAAAGGGTTTGACGTAGCGCATCGCAAATCCAGCCTCCTCCAGCTCCTGCATCAGCATCTCGGAAGTCAGAAACTCTTCGATGGAGTCGGGAAGATAGCGGTAGGCGGCGTAGTTTTTGCTCACCAGACCGCCCACGGCGGGGAGAATCCTCTTCATATAGAGATCTACCAGGGGGGCGGTAAGGCCCTTTTTCTCCTGCTTGGTAAACTCCAGGATCACGACGATGCCCCCGGGTTTGAGGGCCCGGTGAAACTCTCTTAGCGCTTCCTTGCGATCGACAACGTTGCGGATACCGTAGCTAATAGAGATGATCTCGGTGCTGGCATCCTCCAAGGGAAGCTCTTGGGCCTTGCCCTCGACAAACCGGGCGAAGTCCACCTTCTTACGCGCCACCTCCAGCATTCCCACCGAGGGATCGATACCGACGAACTCTTCCGCTTCGATCCCTTTGAGCTTCGCCCGCTCTCTCCAGTGCAGAAGCAGATCCCCGGTCCCCGTCGCCACGTCGGCGATGCGCTCGATACGCTTCTTGCCCAGAATCTCATAGGCTTTGTCGCAGCCCTTCTTACGCCACTGCACGTCGATGCCGAAGCTCAATACCCGATTGGCCAGGTCGTATGTCCCGGCGATCTCGTCGAACATCTCGACGATCTTTTCCTGTTTTTCCTTCTTATCCAAAACGGCTCCAGATCATGAGATCCGCACCGATACGACGCTGGTGCAGGTACTCCAATTTTTGATCGATATTATACGAAAGTTCATGCGTGCTGAGCTTGGGAGTCTGATAGAGCAGCAGCCAGTCGATCCGCGGGGAGAGGGCACGTAGCATCCCTTCGCCACCTTCGACCAGCAGAAAGCCCGGACGCTCCAGCAGCGGCTGAAGATCTTCGGTAATACGCACCCGGCGATCGGGAACCGAAAAGAGCGGGATTTGGGGATCGAAATCCCCTTCACGGGAGTAGATCGTCACGTCGGGAGCCCGACCTCCCGTGAAGCGGCAGTCGAGGGTAGGACGATCCGCCCGGACGGTCCCGCCGCCGATAAGGAGTTCGTCGGCGGCTTCCCTGAGGCGATGCACATGCTCCAGAGATTCGGGACAGCTCAGATAGCCTCCCCCGATACGCCCATTGGCGGTCTGAGCAAGTTTGAAGAGGACAAAGGCTCGCTTCTGAGCGATAAGAAAGGGCGCGATCAGATCCTCCGCCTCCTCTTTGCATAGCCCCAATTCCGTCTCGATACCGCCGTTAAGAAGCAGCGCGGATCCGCCGCCGTGGCCGGGAACCGGATCGGAATGGGCAATGAAAACTTTGTGCCACGAAAAGTGGCTCAGGACCCGGGCACAGGAGGGCGTCCGTCCCAGATGCGCACAGGGTTCCAGAGTCACGTAGAGCGTACATCCCCGAAAACTTTCGGGATCCAGCTCCATGAGAAAATCGTGCACGGCCCAGGCGTCGGCGGGATCGATCGCGACGCGACGTCCTTGTAATACTTCCCATGCCGCCAGAAGCGCCCGTAGCTCCGCATGGGACTCCCCTGCCTTTTGGTGGGCCTCAACGGCGAGAATCCGTCCCTCCTTGACCACGCAACATCCGACGGGAGGATTGGGATGGGTCAAGCCCTGATAGCGCCACGCCTCTGCCAATGCCAAACGCATATAGAAGCGATCATCAAGTTTCACTGCTCCTCCTTTTCATCGCTCAGGATTTTCCACTCGCCGAGGAGGGCCCTGAGTCGGCGGGCATTCCGGACTGCATTGCCTTCCAGGTCGTTGTTGAAATAGACGAAGACGCTACGGTGGTGAGCCGTATGCTCCCGGATCCTCTGTGCCCAAAGCCCCAAAGTCTCGTCATCGTAACTGCCTCGATAGTGCCCGTCGGGACCGTGGAGCCGGAAGTAGGCAAACTCCGCCGTGGCGACGTCGGGGACCCTTCTGCGTCCGTAATCGTGACAGACCATTGCCGCGTCGTGTCGGCGAAGCATCTCATAGACTCCTTCGTCGTACCAGCTCTCGTGGCGGAACTCCAGGGCATAGCGCCACCCGCCGCCGTGGGGGAGGGTCGCCAAAAAAGTTCCGAGAAGTTCATCGTCCCGATGCAGAGATGGGGGAAGCTGAAAAAGCAGGGAAGCGATTTGTGCTTTGAGGGGTTTGAGCAGATGCAAAAAACGCAGCACCTCCTCTCTGACATCCTGAAGCCTTTTGTAGTGGGTGATCCCCCGGGGAGCTTTGAAGCTGTAGAGAAAACCCTCCGGCGCCTTTTGGCTCCAATGCTCCACGGTCACAGCCTTGGGGAGATGGTAGAAGGTGCTGTTCATCTCCACCGTATCGAACTCCCGAGCGTAGATCTCGAACCAGTGGCTTTTGGACACCTCCTCGGGATAGAGGACCCCACGCCAATGCTCGTAATAAAATCCGCTGGTACCGATGTAAGTCATGCAGGGCTTCAGCGGGGGTATATCCCCATGAGCTCCGCCTCATCCAGTACATGACCCCGCATGGCGGCAAGCAGGTCGCTACGGGAAGCGCCCGGAGGCAGATCCGGGACATTGTCCAGAGCGAAGAGTCGGAAAAAGTAGCGGTGGGGCCGATCGGGAGGGCAGGGGCCGCCGTAGCCGATTCGGCCGAAGTCATTGACGCCCTGACGGATCCCGCCCTCAAGTACGGGCTCGGGAGGCACGCCCTCGGGAAGCCCCGCCAAATCGGCGGGCAGGCCGTAGATAACCCAGTGGACGAAGAGCCCAGCCGGGGCATCGGGATCCTCGACAATCAGGGCCAGAGAACGGGTCCCTTCAGGAACGCCGCCGAACTCCAGAGCCGGAGAGATGTCGATACCGTGACAACCGTAACGGGCGGGAATCTCTCCCCCGTTGACAAAGGCCGGACTTTTGAGAACCATGTGAACTCCTTTTCCATACAAAAGCAGATTCATGAGCACGACGAGACTCACCACGATTTTTCGTAACATTCCAACTCCTTTTGAGGTGGATAGGGATATTATACCCTTCCGAAAGGGAGAAGAGATGCAGACAAAAGAGTCCCGCGTAATTTTCTATCTGCTGATGATCGTGGCGATGATCGGCTGGGGGGCCTCCTGGGTTCATGTCAAAGTCCTCAGCGACTACCTGACGATACATGAGATCATCTTTTACCGCTATCTGCTAACGAGCCTGAGCATGTTGCCTCTGTTGGCCTGGATGGGGATCTCTCTGCGACTCGACGGCCGCAGCCTGCTGGTAACGCTCCTGACCTCGGCGATTATGATCCTCTATACCTGGCTCTTCATCGCCGGGACCAAACTCGGTAGCGCAGGTCTCGGAGGAGCGTTCGTGACGACCCTGATTCCTATCGTGACCTTCGCCATGACGGCACTGCTGCGAAGAGAACGCCTCCGACCCTCTCAACTCCTGGCCCTGGGGCTTGGAGCGCTGGGTGTGATGACCATTCTCAATGTCTGGAGCTTCCATGCCGCCGATATCTTTCGTCTGGAGAACCTCTACTTTATCCTGGCCGCCTTTAGCTGGGGAGTGCTGACAATCCTGGGCTCCAAGATCTCGGGACGTATCGATCCCCTACTCTACAGCTTTGTCATGTACGCTGCCGTCACCCTCATGGAGGGAGCGTTCCTGACGGAGTTTTCCACCGATCTGCGGAGCCTCCCCCCTCTGGCCTGGGGCAATCTGATTCTCCTGGCACTCTTCTCCACCACCTTCGCTACCTCCGTCTATTTCATCGGCGGCAAGAGGTTGGGAGCCGATCGGATCAGCAGCTTTACCTTCTTGGTCCCTTTTAGTGCTATCGGACTCAGCGCTCTTTTTCTGGGCGAAAGGATCTCATGGGGAATGATCGCCGGCACGATCCTGGCCGTCACTGCCATCTGGATGCTCAATCGAAATCCCCCCAATCGATAGAATCCAATGCCCTCATTGCATCCAGACCTCTTTGGCGAGGGTTACCGCCCCGCTGATGATAAACTGTACGGCGATGGCTCCGGTAATGAGACCCATGAGTTTGGTGATGACCTTTTCGCCGGTCAGCCCCAGGACACTGCGGATCCAGACGGCATAACGAAGCGTCAGATAGATCACCAGGGCGTTCAGGGCAAAGGCACAGACGGTCACGGCAATCGAGAGGGGATCGGTCGCCTGCTGACGGAAGATGATGACCGTCGTAAAGAGCCCCGCTCCAAAAATGATGGGGATCCCCAATGGGATCACGGCAATATCCTCCCGGCCCTCCGGAGAGAGCATACGGCCGCCCGATTCGTTGCTCAGCATCTCAATCGCCATCATCAGTAGTATGATCCCTCCAATGACCTTGAGAGAGTATTGATCGATGCCGAAAAATTTCAAAATCGCATCCCCGAAGACAAAGACGACGATGAAAGCAATCAGAACCGTCAGGGTACTTTTGCGGGCGATCTGGGCCGCCTCGACGGGGGTAGTACGATAGGGGAGCATCCCCAGCATCATAGCACTGACCCCGATAGGATCCATGATCGCCGCAAAGGTAATTGCCTGCTGGAGAAACTGATCGAAAATAGCGTTCATACCTCCACCTCCTCTAGGCTATAATGCTATCACAAATCTGGATCGAAGGAGTGTGGATACGATGGAGCTTCGAGCCCGATCTCTACCCTACGGCGAAGTCAAGTGCGAAAGAGGACTGGGAGTGCGTCGCCGTCTCCACGCCCATGACCTCTTGGTCCTCGGCGCCGTCGAGGGAGAAGGTCGGGCCCTCTACCTCTTGGGCGATGATACACGAGCCGAGCTAAGAGAAGGAGGGCTGCTCATCTTTGCCCCCGGTACTCCCCACCGTCTCCTCTCCATCGACGGAACGATTCTGCGCTACCGAGTCCTTCATATCGATCTTCTCAAACTTCTTCCGAAAAACGGTTCCGAGCTTACCTTCCGCTCGCGGCTCTATCGTGACTCGACGCTTTATAGAGATTTCAATGAACTTTGCGATGCCCTCCTCTACGATCATAAGCCAGACGACGCCGCGGAAGCAATCAAAAAATTGCTAAATCCCTTGGCAAAGAACGGCGTGGCAAGCACTTCCTCCTATGACTCCACGAAAGATCTCCATGCCGTGCGTCGCGCTCTCGAATGTGACTTAGAGAGCCCCTTCGATCTGGATATACTGGCTCGGCGCTTCGGATACAACCGCTATACGCTTATCCGTCATTTTAAAAGCCGTTATGGACTAACGCCCCGTCAATTCCATCTCAACTGCAGGGTCCACCGAGTCCGAGAGCTACTCGCCAAGGGTATGGAGATTTCCGAAGCCGCCTTGGAATGCGGTTTTTACGATCAGAGTCATCTCTACCCCTACTTCCACGGAGTCTTCGGCGTCCCTCCCGCCCGCTACCGCAACGCCTTGAAGACAACGCAATAAGTTCCAAGATTTTTTTCCGCAGCTTGGCTACAATCATTTGATCACCTAATATATAAGGAAATGCGATGAACACCGTCCGTTTCGGCAATCGTCTGATTGCCCCCTCCAAAGTCGTCTGCATCGGTCGCAACTATGTCGAACATATCCAAGAGCTCGGCAACGAAATACCTGAAAATATGGTCGTCTTCAACAAGCCCAACTCTTCCGTGACCGATACCCTGAGATACTTCGGCCCCGAAACCCGCTTCGAAGGGGAGCTCTGCCTGCTCATCCAAGGGGGATCCGTTGCCGGTATCGGCTTTGGTCTGGATCTGACCCATGCCGAGATCCAGAACCGCCTCAAGGCCAAAGGCCTCCCCTGGGAGCGATCCAAAGCCTTCGATGGTGCGGCGGTGCTGAGTGATTTCATCCCCTACGACGGTCCCCTCGAATCCCTGCGCTTCGAACTCTACCGCGACGGAGCCCTCGCCCAACACGCCGACTATAATCTAATGATCTACAAGCCTCAGCAAATGCTTGAAGAGATTCAAAGCTTTATGACCTTTGAAGATGGGGATATCGTCATGACCGGCACACCCAAAGGGGTCGACACCTACCGCCGAGGAGAACACTTCGAAGCCGTCGTCTATACCGGAGAGAAAGAGCTGCTGAGCGCGGAGTGGATCTGCCATTAGGAATTAGGAATTAGGAATTAGGAATTAGGAATTAGGAATTAGGAATTAGGAATTAGGAATTTTATAGGGTTGAGAAAAATTGTCAAGACGGATAACACGTAACACGTAACACGTAACACGTAACACGTAACACGTAACACGTAACACGTAACACGTAACACGTTACTCGTTACTCGTTACTCGTTACTCGTTACTCCTTCATCATATTTCGCCGCAAGTCGATCCAGTACATTCCGGTCTATCTCGACTTGCTCTCCGTTCTTGAGCCGGTAGAGGGTACGGACTATCCTTTCTACCTCCGGATCGTCGTTGGTATGAGGATAGAGAATTTTGAGGGCCTCGTCCAGGCTGTAGTGGCGCTTTTTGATCCCGGGTAGGATAGTTCTCTTGCCCCGACGAGGCCAGAAGCGTATGAGAATGAGCGCCAGAAGCACTCCCGCCGCAAAAGCGCCGGCCAGATACCAAGGCAAACGCGCAGACTTCTCTTCATAGGCTTTCCGGGCATAGTAGGCGGGATCTTCCAGCAGGTTCTCGCTCTTCTTTACCGAGACAGAGGGAGCGGGCTTTGCCCCTGCCTGACTCTGAGTCCGGGGGACGACGGAAGTCTGGGCCTTCATCCCCGCCGGAGGTGCAACGGGTGCGGCAGATCCTCCACCGGTCACCGTAATGGAAAAAGTAGGAGTCTGAAGGGTTCGGCTCTTGCCGGTCTGATAGTCGAACTCTTTGAGTTTCAACGAAGGAATCTCGAAACTCCGATCGGAGATAAAAACATATTTCTTGGTATAGCGGCTGTAAAGCTTGCCCTCTTTGATGGAGCTCTTGACTTGGGCATCGTCGCTGTAGACGGTTACGCCGGGAATGTCGAAGCGGGGATCGGCCAGATCCTCCAAACTACCCTCTCCCACGATCTCCAGCGTATAGTTGACCGGCTCGTTGGCTTTGACCTTCTTGCGATCGACTTTCGCTTTGAGGCTGTAGTGGCCCACCAGATCAACGTCGGCAGGCAGAGGCTTGACCATAATAGTGAGGAGATTGGAACGCAGGTCGACCCACTTCAGGGGGGTTCCGAAGATTCCGAAGGGATCGGCCGGGGCATTGAGATCCCGGATCCCCACCCGGACGGCGGCCGGTCCGATCTGTCGTGCTCCCGCCTGTTCCGGCGTCAGAAGATAGCGTAACTCATGGATCGTGATATTGCCTTTGCGGATCTGCCGCTCTCCTCCCAGGGGTTTGGCGACGAATCCTTTGAATGCCGGCGGGGTATACTGCATCTGTACAATAGCCCCATTGAGTGGCTCGGCCACATCTACCGTCACGACCAGCGGTTCTCCCCGGTAAACCTCCTTTTTGTTCGCTTTCATCCGGATCGAAAATCCCCCCTGTCCTCCGGCCTCTTTGGAGACTTCGATCTTCGTCGAAGGCGTTTGATACGCTTTGCCGTCGACCGTCACCTTCAGAGGAGGAAGGGTCACCGTCTTATCCGGAAAGAATTCGAAGGAGAGAATCTTTTTGCTACTGGAGCTGAACTGCCCGTTGATCATCTTGTATTGGGAGCTACTACTCTGGCGTAGATTCTCCACCGGATACTCACCGATTTTCCGGATGGGCGGGAAGAGCACATCTTTCCCCTCCGCCTCGATCTTGACCTTGACGCTCTGGCCCGGAGCGACCCGTGTAGAGCTGACTTTCAGCTGCACTCCGGCTGCCGTCAGGCCGACGGTAAGCCAAAGTATCCCGATCATTGCCGTCCAAATTTTTTTCATCTTCTAATCCTTCTTCGCTTCGTTACCAGGGGTTGACCTGCGGATTGGGCGGCGTGCGCCGTCCCCCTACTTGATACATCATCGTCGGCATCTTCTTGCCTCCCATACGCTTCATCAGACGCCGTAGCTGCCGAGCTTGGGCACTGTTGAGCCGATTGATCTTGGCGGAGCCGCCTTGGCCCCTTTGAGCTCCGCCCGACCGGCCGGCCTCGGCGCTTTGGGGCTGAGGCGTCTGGGGTTTTTGGCCCTGGGGCTGGGGCTCCTTGTAGCGGGCTTGTTTGCGGGAGGGCTTGTTTTCTTCCTTGGGCTTCTTCCCTTTACCCTGGGAAGGCTGGGGTGTTTTCTGCCCTTTGGACTCCGGCTGCTTCCCGCTCTTTGGAGGCTTTTGGCCCCGAGAATTATTTTGCTTCGACTGGGCTTTACCCGAGGAGCTTTGGTTTTTCTGTGAACTCTTCGGCTTCGATTTTTCCTGCTTCCCTGCACCTTGCCGGTTTTGTTTCTGCTCTTGCTTGCCCTGTTGATTCCGGGATTGCTGCTTCCGGTTTTTCCCCTCTCCCGATTTACTCTGCTGTTTCTGCTTCTGCTTGCCCTTTTGATTCTTTTTCTGCTGCTTCTTCTGCTGTTGTTTTTGCTGCGGTTTTTTCTTTTTCTCCTGTTGCTGTTTCAGAAGTTTTTTTGCCAGCTCCAGATTGTATCGGGTGGCGGCATCGTCACGAATTTTCAGGGCTGCTTCGTAGGCAGTGATCGCCTTTTTAAGCTGCTTCATTTTGAAATAGACGTTGCCGATATTGTGCAGCCGCGCCTCTTCGTCGACCCCCTCGCCTTTGGCTCGTTTGTAGTGGAGCAGCGCCTTGGCGTAGTCGCCCTTCTTGTAGTAGGCATTTCCCAGGTCGTAGTGCAGCGGGGCACTCTCTTTTCCTATGCTTTGCAGCAGCGCGGCACTCTTTTCATACTTCCCCGCCTCGTAGGCCTTGCGCGCCGCTTCGATGCGCTGGAAATCCCGAAGTCCCGCCTGAACGAAGAGGCTCAAAAGCACCAGAGCCAAAAACAGCCTCACTCCATGCTTCATGATCGTGCCTCCTTCTTTCGAGCTTTACGACGGCGATAAAAACCCTGCCCGCTACGGGGCATGGAACTCAGCCCGATCAGGAGCAGAAGCACCGCCCCCGCCAGAGGATAGGGGAAAAGCTCCACCCGCTCCCTGATACGGATCGCTCCGCGGCGCTCCTTGGCAAAACGTCGATGAATCTCGTCTGCCAGGCGTTGCATATCCTCTTTGCCGTAACCCGCGATGAGGTAGTCCCCTCCGGTCTCCCTGGCGACTTGTCCCAGCTGCTCGTTGATCTGGGTGATGGCGATGGTGCCGTCTTTTTTCTTCATGGGATGCCCACGGGCGTCAAGGACCGGCGCACCCTTTTTCGTCCCGATCAGAACTGCGTAGAGGGTGATCCCCTCCGCTTTGAGCCGCTCTTTGAGTCCCTGAAGCGCCTCAGGATCTCCCCCGTCGGTAAAGACGATGAGGATTTTCTCCTTCTTCTTGCGTAGCAAATTGCCCGCCAGATCTACCAGGCCTACCAGATCGGTAGAGCTCATATTGATATAGCTTTCGTTGACCCCTTCGATGATCTGTTTGAGGGTTGCCGTATCGCTGGTAAAGGGGGAGAGGACAAAGGCATTATGGGCGAAGGCCAGCAACCCCACCTCGTCTCCCGGCATGGCATCGAGAAGTTGGGCGAGCTTCTTCTTGGCGAACTCCAGGCGATTGGGGTAGCGGTCCTTGCTTCGCATAGAGCCGGAGATGTCCAATGCCGCCAAAGCGGTGATCCCCTGAAGCTTGACGACCTTCTCACCCTCGTCGATCACCGGGCGAGAGAGCGCAACGATCATCAGAAAAACCGCCGCGAAGAGCACCAGATTTCGCAGCGAGTTGGGCAGAGCATCGCTATCGGCCCTCAGTCGCTCCAAAATCTTCTCGTCAAAGATACGGGAGACCTTGTCCTTGTTGGTCGTCACAAGAAAGACGAAGATCAAAAAGGGGACCAACATCACCCAGAAAAACTGCGGATGCACGAACTCCATCACTCCACCCCCTTGGCCGTGCGGTAGTAGATAAAGAGCAGCCACGCCAAAATCGCTACAAAGAGCGGATAGATATAAAGATACTCATGCTGGACGATCTTTTTGTTCTTGATTTTGCTGGTCTCCAGGCGGTCGATATCCTTGTAAATACGCTGGAGCGTTTGTTTGTTGGAAGCGGCATAAAATTTGCCGTGCCCCGCCTGGGCCAAGGCCTTCAGATACGGAGCATCGAAATCCCGGAAGCTACCGATACCGATGGTGTAGAGCTTGACATCGCTCTCGCTGATAAGTCTGCGGATCTCATCGAAGGAGATGCGGCTGACATTGTCGATCCCGTCGGTCAACAAGATGGCGATCTTGCTCTTGGCATCGCTCTTGGAGAGGATGTTGTAGGTCTGCAGCAGCGCATCGTTGATGGCGGTCTTCTCCCCGGCAATCCCCGGCTCCTGCATCGCCAGGATCTTGCGCAGAAACTCCTTGTCGAAGGTCAGGGGCGACGCGACGAAGGCGACGCTGGCGAAGTTGATCAGACCGATACGGTCGTTTTTGCGCTGGTTGATGAAATCTCCCACGACCTCCTTGACTACGTCAAATTTACTTTTGAAGGGATCGGTCGGGTCGAAGCCCCGCTGCCGCATGGAGCCACTGGAGTCGAGGATCAGCATAATGTCCCGGCCCTTTTTCTTCAGCTCTTTGTATTCGTTGGTCAGTACCGGCGAGGCGAGGGCCAGGAGCAAGCTGAGGATCCCGATCCACTTGAGGATCTCCAGCCAGCGGCTCTTGCGGCCGTGGACCGAGAGCAGCCTGCGTACATGGGGAAAGTAGATCGCTTGGGTGCGGGCCGGGCAGTAGCGTCCGCAGATCCAAAAGAGCACTACCAGGGCCAAGACCCAGGGATACTGGAAACTAAAATGTTCAAACAGACTCATCGCAAACCTGCCTGTAGAGTTCGAAGCGTCGTTTGGTCTCTTCGTCCACCGGACCGACCTCTTTGCGGTATTTGTAGCGCTCCAGTAGCGGCAGCAGCTGACTGAAGAGCTCCCGACGCCGGTCATCGGTGGCCAGTAGCCGACCGTAATGGGTTATGGTATAGGCCGCCTTTTTCGGATCGCTCCACTCTACCCGATGCAACGCCTCGAGATAACGTTTCTGGCGGTTTTCCTCTCGAAGGCTCAAAATCTTGCGCACCAGGAAAAAGAGCGCGACGACTATCACCAACACACCGAGGACAATCACTCCCCAATAGAGCCATCGGCTGATATCGGGGATCTCCACCGGCGGCTTGATATCCTTGATGGGCGGCAGCGTCATATTCAGATCGTTCTTCATCGCATCCTCTTGATCAGTTTGGCGAAGGGCTCTTCGTCGGTATAGAGTTTGGCGTAGCGGATTCCGTTTTTTCGCAGATGCCAATAGAGACGCCGATCGTTGGCCAGGAGAGCCTTTTTGTACTCCTTCATCACCCCTTCGTTGATATCGCCCTCGAAGCTCTCGCCGCTCTCGGGATCCACCAGCCGCAGGTACCCCAAAGAGCCGGGATGCTCCTCGAAGCGGTCCCGAACGATCAGGACAAAGAGGTCGTGCTTGCGGCTGAGCAGCCGAAGGTCTACCTCTCCGACGAAATCGGAGATGAGAAACATCAGCGCCTTTTTTTTCACCCGCCGGTAGAGGGTGTCGGTCCAGCCGGCAAAGTCGGAGACCTTGCCAAGGGGGTCAAACTCCAGGGCCTCCTCTAGCTCCCGGTGCACGGCGTAGATCTTCTTGCTGGGCTTGCTGCTGCGATAGAGCCGGTCGGCGTAGAGCATGTGGGTGAAGAGGTCGCTGTTCTTCACTGCCGAAAAGCCCAAAATCGCCAGCAGTTCGGCCATATACTCGCTCTTGGGGCGCCGGGTACCGAACCAGGTCGATCCCCCCATCATCGTCGAGACCACTACGTTGAGCTCCCGCTCCTCGTGGTAGATCTTGACGAAAGGCTTACGGAGTTTCGCCGTGGTCTTCCAGTCGATTTTGCGCACGTCGTCGCCGTAGATATACTCCCGCAGCTCGGCGAATTCGAAGCCCTCCCCCTGAAAGAGCGACGCGTTGTTGCCCAGCATTTCGCCGAAGACCTGCTTCCGGGTCTTGAGGGCGATCTTCTTAGCGGCGAAGGTCATGAGCGCACCTCGGGTGCGCTCAAATGAATAGTGAATAGTGAATAATGAATAATTGCGGTAAGGTTTTCTGCGGAAAACCTTTTGTTTTTATTCTTCATTATCTTCTCCTCTTTTTAAAAAAATCACTTTGCATTGCAAAGTGTTTCCAAAACTATTCACTCTTCATTATTCATTATTCACTCAAAGCCAACCCTATGGAATAGGGACGGCTTTGAGCACCGCTTCGATGATCCGGTCCTGGCTCACCTCTTCCGCCTGAGCTTCGTAGCTGAGGATAATCCGGTGACGAAGCACCTCTTTGGCGATGTAGGCGATCTCAATGGGAGAGACGAAGTCCTGACCCTTGAGATAGGCGACGGCCCGGGCGGCTTTGTACATGTCGATGCTGGCCCGGGGCGAGGCGCCGAATTCGATGTAGGGCTTGATCTCCTCCAGGCCGTAGCGCTCCGGCTCCCGGGTGGCAAAGACCAGCTCGACGATGTAGCGCTCGATCTCCTCGTCCATGTGCACCTTCATCGCTTCCCGGCGGGCGCGGTCGAGGTCTTCGATCGTCGCGACCTGCTCAATCTCTTCAAAAGCGTTGTTGGCGACGCGGCGGGCGATCTCCAACTCCTCTTCCCGGGTGTTGTATCCCACGACCACTTTCATCATGAAGCGGTCCAACTGGGCTTCGGGCAGCTCGTAGGCCCCCTCCTGTTCTACGGGATTCTGGGTCGCCATGACCAGGAAAGGCAGGGAGATCTTGAAGGTCTCGTCCCCGATGGTCACCTGCCTTTCTTGCATCACCTCCAGCAGAGCCGACTGGACCTTGGCGGGGGCGCGGTTGATCTCGTCGGCCAGGAGCAGGTTGGTAAAGACGGGGCCTTTTTTGATCTTGAAAGTGTTATTGCTCGGATCGTAGATCTCCGTTCCGATAATATCACTGGGTAGCAGGTCGGGGGTGAACTGGACCCGCTTAAAATCCAGCCCCAAGGTTTTGGCCAGGGCGTTGACCGTCGTAGTCTTGGCCAGACCGGGTACCCCTTCGAGGAGGATATGTCCCCTCGTCAGCAATCCCGTCAGCAAGGCTTCGACCATCTTCTCCTGGCCGACGACTACTTTGCGGATTTCCTTTTTGATACGCTTGATCGTCTCCACATAGAGCTCCTGATAGTTTATTGATACCTGGATTCTACGGTAGGGAGTTTAACTAAGGATTAACATTCTTCGGACTTTTGGTTATGATTCACTCAAGATCTTTTCCAGGAGGCGCACATGGAGATCACCCCCGAGACCAAAATCCACGCTCTGCTGGAAAGCTATCCGGAGCTGGAGAGCTTTCTCATGAAGCTCAACCCTAAATACAAAAAGCTCAAAAATCCCGTCCTGCGCCGTACCGTCGCCCGCATCGCCACCCTCGCCCAGGTAGCGAAGATCGGAGGCTACGAGCCTCTGGGGTTGGTTAACCTCCTGCGCGAAGAGCTGGGCCAGGAGCCCCTGAAGGCCTCGCAGTCCAAGACGCAAAACGAGCCCACTCAAGAACGCCCCGATTGGGCCCGTAAAGAGCCCGCCCTCACCCTCGACGGCAACGCCCTACTCGACGAAGAGAAAAACCCCCTAGCGGAAGTGCGAAAAGCCCTTAAAAAGCTCCCCGAGGGCTCGGTCATACTGCTCACAACCGATTTCTACCCGGCGCCGATGATTGAAACATTCCAGAATGAGGGACTCAAAGTCTGGAGCAAAGAAGAAACGGGAGTCTATAAAACTTTTATTATAAAATAGGCTATATCAAAGAGATTAATTTAGGATGTGTCACTGTATTTTATTTTCTACTCTCCCAGCGATAGGAGAGAAAACGAGCCGCTTCAGAAGTGATACATAATCCCGGCACTGAAGAGATCTACCGTAGAGTGTACGGCACCTTTGTCTTTGAGCAGTCTACTATAGTCTGTCCAGAGACCCCAGCCGTTGCCGTCGGCATCTC
>Ga0256833_1000364_pt1 | contig 35857 bp, 13 predicted proteins | sample 356284metaG_FD_190535 | JGI IMG/M metagenome (GOLD analysis project Ga0256833, IMG submission 190535) | Hydrothermal vent microbial communities from Mid Atlantic Ridge, Atlantic Ocean - 356-284 | ecosystem: Environmental > Aquatic > Marine > Hydrothermal vents | place: Atlantic Ocean: Mid... | reverse complement strand
TCCGCGGACGCACGCTGCACGGGCCTGCCGAACATGGACTGGATCATCTGCAAGTCACCGTGCTGGACGCCTCTGGTGCGGTGGTGGATGTGACGACGCCTGACCATCTGTGGGTGAAAACCGGGCCCGGTTACCGCTATCAGGTGAACGCAGGCCGCCGCATTGCGCCGGAGGACGAGACAGCATGAGTCGGGGAGCATGGCGCGACTGGGTCGAACGTCTGTGCGCAGGACTCTCCTGGTCCGAATGTCGCCGCATGGCGCGGGGAGAACCGCCGTCCCGGCCCAATCCCCGCCAGCGGGCGCAGCAGGAAAGCTTCTGGTTGCACATCCGGCCTTCTTACTACCATCGAGCTGTCACCCGCTTCGGCTACACCTTTCGTCTGGGCTGGCTCAGCGTCTATTTTTTCGTCGTCGCCCTGCTCACGGGCCTGCCCCTGCTGACCTGGTACGTTCCCACGCCCGAACAGGCCTACGCCAGCATGGGCGTTATCCTGGCCGGCGCCTCCATGGGCCGCCTGCTCTACAACCTGCATCACCTGGCCGCGATGGGCTTTATTCTCAGCGCGGTTTTGCATCTGCTGCGCACCCTTCTCACCGCCTCCTACAAGCCGCCCCGGCGCTTCACCTGGCTCACGGGCGCGGGTCTGCTCATGCTGGCGCTGGGGCTGGCCTTCACCGGTTATCTGCTGCTCTGGGATCAACTGGCCTATTGGGCGGTGACTGTGGGCGTGGCATTGCTGCATCATTTTCCTGACGGCGATTGGCTCTATGGCTTGGTGACGGGGGGAGAAAACGTGGGAGCAGCTACGCTGTTGCGTTTCTATATTTTGCACATCCTTCTGCTGCCCGGCCTGGCGTTGGCGCTGCTGGCCCTGCACTACTACAAAGTCGTGCGACACGGCATCTCGCTGCCCCCGGCGTTGGAGACCACAGCCCACGAAAACGACATTTCCACACCCGTCGAGGCGCGGCGCTATTACCTCATGGAGGTAGCCTGGGACGAATTTTTGCTCCTGACGTGGGTGACCGCCGCTCTGCTGGCCCTGGCCATCTTCTGGATGCAACCCCAATTGCAGGCTCCGGCTGATCCTGCGCACACTCCCGCAAACATCGCTGCGCCCTGGTATTTTCTGTGGTTGCAGGGACTGCTGAAACTGGGAAACCCGCTCATCTTTGGCTTGCTTTTGCCCGGCGCATGTCTCCTGCTGCTGGCGTTGTTGCCCTATCTGGATCAAAATCCCCACCGCCAGGCCCGACGTCGCCCCCTGGCCCTGAGTCTGACCGCCCTGACCGTTGTCGCCTTGCTGGGGCTTTCGTGGCTGGGTCTGCCCCGCCAACATGATCTGACCTCGCCCGCCCGGGCCCTGGCCCTGCGCTATCTGCCCGAAACCGAATCAGGCCCCCTGCGCCAATTGGCTTGGGACGCATTGCCGTCCGGAAACTTCTGCACCGACGGCCAGACGCCTGATCCCCACACACCGTTCGGGCGGGTGTGGCAAGATTTCGCGGCCGACGCCTCACGCCTGCCCGCGATCTCCGCTCAAAGCTGCATCCTTATCGACAAAACCTCTCCCGGAGTGAAACGGATACGTCTTGCCATCCGCTATCAACCTCAGGACGCATCTTCCGAGGCCCTGTTGGAGACGGCCTATCGCGTTCGGGAGGAGCCGTGAACCTGACCCGGCGGTTGCTGCTCATCAACCTGGGATTGCTGCTCGCAGCGGCGCTGTTGGGATACGCGCTTTGGCGCGAGCCGCAGCGTCTGGCCAGCGACAGCGTCGCCTGGCGGGCGCGGGCGGCTGAGCGGGGCGCGGTCCTTTATGAGGACGCCTGCACCGAGTGTCATGGCGTCCATGGCGAAGGGTTGGTGGGTCCGGCCCTGAACGCTCCTGATCTCTTGCATGGCGAAGATCCCGGTCGCCTGCCGCCACGGCTTCAGGCCCGGGGCTGGCGGGGCGATCTCCCCTCCTTTCTCATGGCGACCATCGCCAACGGCCGGCCCGGCAGCAAAATGCCCGGCTGGGCGCAGACCGCGGGCGGCCCCCTCACCCCGTCCCAAATCGATGACCTGGTCGCCTTCTTGCTCACCTGGCGAGACGCAGAACCAACGCCGTCGCCCTTCGCCCGGCCTCAAAGCCTGCACCAGCGCAGCGCCGGTCTGGGTTATTATCTGTTCCATGGCCCTCTGGGCTGCGCCGACTGTCACGCATTCGATAACGCTGCGGGCGTCGTGGGGCCCGAACTGACCGGCGTCGTCGCTCGCCTGGGCCGGGACGCCGTGCGCAATGCCATCATCAATCCCAACGACCATCTGGCCCCCGGCTACGCCCCCCGCATCATGCCCGAGACCTTCGCCTACGCGCTCTCTGAAAATCAAATTCGCTCCCTGCTCGACTATCTGGAGCATCCCGAAAACGCGGCCCTGCAAGTTGCGCCCCTCGAACGCTCGGAGAAAGACCAGGCGTTGTGGGGCAAAATGGTGGCCGACGGCGCCGGATGCTTCGGCTGTCACACCGTGGATGGAACCGCATCCGACGGCCCCACCTTCCTTGGCCTCTACGGCCAAACCCGCACGCTGGACGATGGCGTCGTCGTGGTGGCCGACGACGATTACCTGTACGAATCCATCGTCAGCCCCAGCGCCAAACAGGTGGCGGGCTATCCCGACATCATGGATCAAGATTACGGCTTTCGTTTATCGGAAGATGATATACGCGCTGTCATTGCCTATATCAAAACACTGCGATAGATTGCCGTCAACGCGTGACAGAGGGGCGGTGGAAGATCCTTGACGGGCCTGCCGATGCAAGTAAGCTCATCGATGTTTTTGAAGACTGAGATCGATGTCGTTGCATGGGGCGAGCAGACGGGCAATCGCACTTCAATGCGATGAAATAGCTTATTCATTCTTTTGAATTTTTTGGGGTTATCGTGCATAATGCGGCGTCTTGTCATTGATACATTTGCTGTGGCCGCTTGATGGTTGTCCTCATTTTCATACTTATCTTGGTTGGAAGGCGTATGAGAACAAATTTCATGACAGATTAGGGAATTGTGACCGTAACTTTTCTGTTCGTTGATAGTCTTTATCTCAAGATGTTTTTTACAGTCATGTAATACTCTGCATCATGAGACAATTTTTATATGATCACCATTTATAATTCGGAAGGAAGAGAAATCTTATGAAACAACGTATTCGTTCTCTTAGGGCAATGCCCCAATGGGCCTCGTTTCGTAGCGTCGCATTTCGCCTGATTCCATTGATCGTCTTGCTTGTTGCGTTGGGCGTGATGATAACAGGGCCGGTTAGCGTCTCGGCTCAGGGCGGACCCGAACTGGAACTCACCAAAACCGCCTTCAAGTCCGAGGTGGAGTCAGGCGAACCGTTCGAGTACGTGTTTAACTATCGTTGCGCCAGCATCAGTGATGACTGCGAAGGCGCTGTGATCACAGATCCTTTGCCGCCCGAAGTGGAATTCGTTCCGGACACGCTCACCGTGACTCCGCATGTTGCTTCGTATGGCTATGATCCTGGCACGCACACCGTCACCTGGACCTTTGTGGATCCCCTGCCCGCGGGCAGCACGGGCATCCTCAAGTTCCAGGTGAGATTTCCTCCTGGAACGGTGCCCGGAACCACCGCTACCAACACCGCCACCTTCTCCGCGTCTAACGCAGTGAGTGTGGCTACGTCTCCGATTTCGACCACGGCTACCGGCGCATTCGAAATGTATGCGGCAAAATCGGGTGGGCCGGCAGTGGTGGGTTTTCCCGCCACTTTCGATCTACAAGTTTGTAGCCCAGATGTGGAGGGAGGCGTAAACTACACGGCTCCAACTATGATCGATCATCTTCCGGACGATGCCGCATTTGTCGACGCCGAAGGGAGTCAATGCCCGGGGAATTCTCCCCCAGGCCCCGGCGATCCAGAATGCTGGGTGTATGACAGCACAGCGACCCCGCGCACAGTCAGTTGGTATAATCTGCCTGATATTACCGTCGGTGCATGTTTTACCCGGCAAATTAAACTTCAGTATGATACGTTGCCTGCTGGTCAACAGACGAACAGCATGGAAACCATTGGAACGCCTGAAGGATGCCAAGATCAAAACAATTTGCCTGACTATTGCGATGGACAGACAGAAGCGATACTAACCGACACGCTCCCCTTCGATGTGATCGAACCCTATCCGGCAGGCGAGAGTGGGAAAACATCATCAAGCCCCTCATCCTACGAAGGAACGGAAGCAATTCCCGGTGAAGATGTCACTTATGAAGTGAGCGTCGTCAATACTGGCTACGAAGATTTGCACAATGTCGTCGTGACCGATACTTTACCATCTCAAACCATCCTTCTTAGTCTTACTATTGGCCCGGCAAGCGCCCCGGGTGATGCGGTAAACGGTTATTATCAAGTTGATGATTCTGGCAATTGGATTCCGCTACCAGGAAATCCCTATGCAGCCGAGAGTACGATTGATGCAACCACCTTGGATTTGCAAGGCGGCAACCGGATTACCGACTTGCAATGGCAACTGGGAACATTGGCTATCGGCGCCTCTTGGGCATCGACGGTGATCGCTGAGGTGGATACAACGATCGAACCCTCATATCCGGCGGAATCTTTTGAGAACTGTACGGGGTTTACTTCAGATAATGGCGTGGAAAGCAACGCCTGTTCGGCGGTGAGCGTCATCGATGAACGCGCTATCCCCCGACCACGTAAAACTTCCGGTGGTCAATCGGTCTTGCCTGAAGGATTCGTTGACTTTTCCGTGGGATTAAACAATGATGCAGTGGCCCAACTGCCCCTGGACAACCCCATGCTGGTGGACCTGCTGCCCCCCGAATTCGACTACGTCGCCGGCAGCGCTTCCGTCACCTCCAAGCCCGCGGGCGCGCCCGACCCCAACTTCGAGGTCATCCCCGACTACAACGGCACCGGGCGCACCCTGCTGCGCTGGACCTGGCAGGACCTGACCGGCGGCGGCTGTGATCCTAACAGCATCGAAGGAACCTGCGGCGTGGATGCCAGCTACAGCTTCCAGCCGGGCGAAGACGCCAATATCACGTTCACCGTGCAGGTGAAGAAGGGTACGCCGCCGGGCACGGTCACCAATGAGGCCACCATCGTGGACTGGACCGGCCCCACCGACCCTGACGATCCCCCCAACTCCGATCTGCGTAAGATTTTTCTTTGTCAGGATCCGGATAAATACGTAGATGTGAATGATCTGGATGGTGATGGCAACACATTTGAAGAAAGTTGTCTAGCTACGGAAACCACCGAAGTGGGCGTCTTCCTTTCTATGGATTCAGAGAAATGGGTGCGGGGCGAGATCGACTGCGACACCTATAATGATCCCGCAGTCTGTGATGACTTGAGCGTTGGCGGCCAATATGCCGGCGACTTCAATAAGCTGGGGTTGACCATGCCCGGCGAACGGGTCGACTATTTGGTGCAAACCATCAACAACAGCAACGTACCCGTCACAGCCTTGAGCTTCCTGGATATCACGCCTTACATCGGCGATACAGGCGTTATCGATCTTTCCCCTCGTCTCAGTAAATGGCGACCCAATCTTCAAGAGGAAGTGGTCGATCTCGTTGGCGGCATCCCCTTCACGGTATTCTACAGCAGGGCGTCCAATCCCTGCCGACCTGATTTTGTTCCCAGCCTGGATGAGCCCCCCAACTGTCAGAAGCCTTACTGGAGCACCACCCTGCCCCAAAATCCCTCGTCCGTGCAATCCATCAAGGTCGATTTCTGCACCTACAACACAGACGGCACGGTGAACGAATGTCTTGTTTTGCAGCCCGACGAGACATTGCGCTTCGGTTGGCACATGACAGCGCCGGCGGACGCGCCTGGAGACCCTTCCTGTCTCACCCCCGCTGACGACTCTTTCGATCCCGACGCCAACCCCGACTGCCAGATAGCGTGGAACTCCTTTGGCTTCAAGGCGGTGGAATTCCGCGACCAGGATAACGACGGGCAAAACGATCCCGACCATCTGGAACTGCTTCCCTCCGAGCCCCTCAAAGTGGGCATTCGCGTCGCGCCCTTGCGACGTAACAGTCTGGGCGACTATACATGGCTGGACGTTGCCGGGATCGAGAATGACGGCATCCAGCAGCCTGTGGAACAGCAAGCCGCCTGGGGCGTGAATGGCGTGCGGGTGGAGCTTTGGAATGCAGACACCGACGCTTTCATCGACTACAAGATCACCGGGCCCGATCAAGACGGCAAACCCGGCTATTATCAATTCACTGATCTGCCTGACGGCAACTACTATCTTCGCTTTTTCCCGCCATCAGGTTATACGGCCAGTCCCCCCAACCAGGGCGGCGATGACAATCTGGACAGCGATGGGGAGATACCCGGGACAGACGCCACCTACGGCGATTATTACCAGACTGCTGATATCTCCCTCACGGGCAACGTGGATGATCGAAGTTGGGATTTCGGCATGTATCGCCCCACAGACTACAGTGACGCCCCTTTCGATAACGCCACAGACTTTTATCCCACCAACGCCCGAGATCTGGCGAATGCTGGACTGGAACCTGCCGACGCAGCCCGACATGTGTTGAAGAATAACCTGCATATGGGCGCAACCGTGGATGGTGAGGATGACGGCTTCCCCGAGATTTCGGCCTGGGGCGACGACCAGAACCAGACGCCCGACGACGAAGACGGCGTGACCTTTGACCAATATCTGGGAACGCCCGAACTGCCCTCGGCTATCATGGTCATCGGCGAGACCAGCACGTGGAATGTGACGGTCACTGTACCCGATAACATCATTCTGGGCGACGCCTATCTCAATGCTTGGCTGGACTTCAACGGCGATGGCGACTGGAATGACGCCGGGGAACAGATCGCCGCCGATGTCGTAGCCGCCCAGGGAACCACCGACGGCGTCCTCACCCTGAACATCCCCGTGCCCGCCGGCGCCACGCCCGGCACCACCCATGCCCGCTTCCGCCTCAGCTACAAACAGGGCCTGGGACCCACTGGCGCGGTGAACTACGGCGAGGTGGAGGACTATCAGGTGCAGCTCATCAACAAACCCGAAAAAAACCTGGTGACCACCTCCGAAGCCCACACCACCGACCCAGACCTCACCATCGGCGAGATCGTGCGCTACAAACTCACCGTTTCGGTTCCCGAGGGCGATCTTACCAATTTCGTAATCACCGACACCCTGCCAGCCGGGCTGCAATTCCTGGATGACAACACCGCCGCACTGAGCTTTATTTCCGACAACGCCATGACCTCCACCGAGTTCACCATCTCGGGCGGGCCTTTTGCTGATGGCGTAGACCCCATCTTCACTCTGGGCACGGTCACCAATTCCGATCAGGACGACAATGAAGAGTTTGTGGTTATCGAATTCAACGCCCTGGTGCTCAATGTGTCCGGGAATGCCGCAGGCGATACGCTGGATAACAGTTTCCGCGTCACCTTTGACTCCTTCGACTATACCTCCGCTCCGGTGACCGTCAACCTGGTGGAGCCTGCCGTCAGCATCGTCAAGACCGTCACAACGCTCCCGCCCATCGACGCCGGCGATGAAGTCACCTATCAGCTTACCCTGACCAATGACGGCGCCGCATCCACCGCCTTCGACCTGGCCGTGGATGACATCCTCGACGCCAACCTGGACCTCACCGACCCCAACAATGTCACCTGGACTGCGCCCGCTTACGCCGCCGTCACCAACAACTCCGACGCCACGGCTGATGAGGTGCATCTCCTCATCGACAAGCTGGAGCCGGGCGATCAGGTCACTATCCTCATCACCGTCACTGTGCGCACCAGCGTCAGCGCCGGGGAGATCATCCCCAACACCGCAGATCTGGCCTATACCAGCCTGCCCGGCCCTAACGGCACCACGGGCAATCCCACCGGCTCCGACACGCCCGGCGCCACCGACGCCGAGACAGGCGAACGACTCTATGGGCCTAGCGACAGCGAAGACATCACCATCGACTCTCCACAGGTGGATAAGCTGGATCCCAGCCCCACCGACTACGCCATTGGCGAGGACATCTCCTACTACATCAAGGTAACCTTGCCCGAGGGCACGACGCTGGACATGGTGGTCGTGGATGATCTCCCCCTGGGCCTGGAATACCAAAGCCACCAGATCATCACCACGGCCGCGGCCAGCGGCGGGCGTCTGGGCGACGACTTTAATGGCGCGCTGCCCACGCCCACGGTCACCGCACCCGGCGGCAGCGGCGGCGATGTCACCTTCAATTTCGGAAACACCGTCACCACCGCCGACAACAACGCTGGCAACAACAGTTTCCTGATCGAGATTATCGCCCGGGTGCTGGATATCCCCGATAACAGCAACGGCGACGTCAGAGACAACATCGGCAAGCTGCAATACACCAATCCCAACAATCAGCAAACCGAAACGATCACCGATACGGTCGCCATCAATATCATTGAGCCCTTCCTGAACATCACCAAGGAAGTCATCTCTCAGTCCGATCCAATCGGGCCCGGCGGTCAGATAAAATACAGGGTGACCATCGAACATACTGCGGACAGCGCTATGGACGCCTATGGCGTGATTATGACCGACACGTTGCCCGCTTCATTGACCAATGTGCAGGTGACCAGCATGTCGCCGTCACTCCTTACCTGGTCCTATGATCCTGTCACCGGCGTGTTGCGCATCCCTGACACCGGCTCCTTCGACATCCCCCTGGGCACGACTTACGTCATTGAATACACTGCGGATATCACCAGTGATTTGGATGCGGGCGGCTCTATTGACAACAACGCCGTCATTACCTGGACCAGCATGGATGGCGATTTTCCTGGTCGTGAGCGTGAGTACACGGACAACGACGTCGCCCCGGTTCAGGTGGATGGCGAGTTCGGCGACCTGCCCGACGGCCCTTATCCCACCCTTTCCGCCAACAACGGCGCCCGTCACCTCATTCCCTCGGGGGCGAACCCCTACTTCCTGGGGGCGGCAGTAGACGCCGAGCCCGATGGTCAACCCAATGCCGCCGCTACGGGCGACGACGACAATCCCGCATCCGGAACCGATGACGAGGATGGCGTCACCTTCCTGACGCCCATCATCCCCGGCCAGCCCGCCAATGTTCAGATTGTAGCCAACGCCGATGGTTACCTCCATGGCTGGTTCGATTTCGACGCCGATGGCGTACTGGATGATATTCTGATCACCGCAGTGGATGGCGTGGCGCTGGGCTCGCCCACGGCCATGCGGGATTATCCCGTCACCGCCGGATCCCATATTTACACCTTCGATGCGCCCGCCAATACGACGACGCTCGACCCCATCTACAGTCGTTTCCGCTTTACCAGCTACGAAACCGCCAGCGATCCTCCCAATGATCCCCCGGGCATCCTGGGGCCCGACGGCCTGGCCCTGGACGGCGAGGTCGAGGACTACGTCCTCATGAGCCTGGGCAACTATGTGTGGTTCGATGAAAATGGCAACGGCGTGCAGGACGCTGGCGAGCCTCCTATCCAGGATGTGCTGGTCAACCTGCTGGACAGCGCTGGCAATCCGGTCACCGACGCTGCCGGCGCTCCCATTGTCACCACCACCGACGCCAACGGCTATTATAACTTCGGCGGCCTACCCCCCGGAGATTACATCGTCGAGGTGGACGCCTCCAACTGGGATGCGGGCAACGTCTTCGGTGCAGGCGGCCTCTATCCCGACGCCTATGGCAGTCCCGGTCAGGGCGGCGACGATCAGGACAACACCGATGACAACGGCGACAACGACGGCGCAGCCGCCATCGGCGCCGGCGTGCGCAGCGCGCCCATCAACCTCAGCCCGGGCCAGGAGCCCGTGGACGAGGACCCGCAAGAGACGACGTCCAACGCCAACAGCGACCTCACCATCGACTTCGGCTTCACCCTGCCTGTCTCTGTAGGCAGCCTGGTGTGGCGCGACGACAACGCCAACGGCATCCAGGATGCGGGCGAGCCGCCCATCGAGGGCGCAACCGTCACCTTGCTGGACGCCGCGGGCAACTCCGTGACCACCGACATCAACGGCAACGCCATCACGCCCGTCACCACCGGTGCAGACGGCGTCTACCATTTCACCGATTTGCCTCAGGGAGAGTACATCATCCAGGTGCAGCCCCCTGCGGGCATGAAACCCACGCCGCCGCAAACGCCCGACCCCGACAACGACGACAACGCCGATTCCAACATCGCGGCCGAAACCAGCCCCGGCGTCTATCGTTCCGACCCTGTCACCCTCAGCATCGGCGGCGAGCCCACGGGCGAGACCTTCGCCGACGGCAGCCCCGACCAGGACGGCAAACGTGACGATTCAGGCAATATGACCGTGGACTTCGGCTTCGTCCAGCCCGTCTCCATCGGCAGCCTGGTGTGGCTGGATTCCAATCTGGATGGCGTGCAGGATGTGGGCGAGTCGCCTATCGAGGGGGCGATCGTCACCTTGCTGGATAGCGCTGGCAATCCCGTCACGCAGGACCTGGACGGCAACGCCATCAGCCCGGTCACCACCGCGGCCGACGGCCTCTACAATTTCAGCAACCTGCCGCCGGGCGATTATCAGGTGCAGGTGCAGCCTCCCGCGGGCTTCCGTCCCACTCCCGTGCAGCAGACCAATCCCAATGACGATGTCAATACCGACTCCAACATCGCCAGCGAGCCCAACCCCGGCGTGTACGTCAGTGGAATTGTCAGCCTGTTGGGCGGAACAGAGCCCACGGGCGAGACCTTCGCCGACGGCTCCCCCGATCAGGACGGCAACCCCGACGCGGACGGCAACATGACCGTGGACTTCGGCTTCATCCGGCCTGTGTCGGTGGGCAGCCTGGTGTGGCTGGATCTCAACGCCAACGGCCTGCAAGATGACGGCGAGCCCGGCGTGGACGGCGCCACCGTCACCCTGCTTGACAGCAGCGGCGCTCCCGTCACCCAGGATGTTGACGGCAACCCCATCAACCCGATCACCACAGGCCCGGACGGCATCTATCACTTCGTGAATCTGCCTCCCGGCGACTACATGGTGGAAGTGCAGCCCCCTGCGGGCTATCTTCCCACCCCGCCGCAAGTGGCCGACCCCAACACCGACGACAATGCGGATTCCAACATTGCCACCGAGCCCAGCGCCGGCGTCTACCGCAGCGGCGTCGTCAGCCTGCTGCCCGGCGCGGAACCCACGGGCGAGACCTTCGCCGATGGCTCCCCCGACCAGGACGGCAATCCTGACGCCGACGGCAACATGACTCTGGACTTCGGCTTTATCCGGCCCGTCTCCCTGGGGAGCCTGGTCTGGCACGACGCCAATGGCAACGGCGTGCAGGATGCGGGCGAGCCCGGCATCGAGAATGCCACCGTGCATTTGCTGGATAGCGCCGGCAATCCTGTCAATGATGTTAACGGCAACCCTGTGGCCGATGTCACCACCGGCCCTGATGGCGTCTATCATTTCACCAACCTGATGCCCGGCGACTACATGGTCGAGGTGACGCCGCCTGCCGGCTATAGTCCCACATCGCCGCAAGTGACAAACCCGAACAATGATGACAACGCGGATTCCAACATCGCCACCGAGCCCACTCCGGGCGTCTATCGCAGCGATCTCATCACCCTGTCTCCGGGAACGGAGCCTGTCGACGAAACCTTCGCCGATGGCGGCCCCGATCAGGATGGCAACCCCGACGCCGACGGCAACATGACCTTGGACTTCGGCTTCATCGAGCCGGTGTCGCTGGGCAGCCTGGTATGGTCGGATCTGAACGCGAATGGTCTGCAGGATGTGGGTGAACCGGGCATCGAAAACGCGACGGTCTCTCTCCTCAATGCTGATGGCACGCCCGCCAATGACATCGACGGCAACCCCGTGGCTGACGTCACTACGGGAACAGATGGCGTCTATCACTTCACCAACCTGGCCCCCGGCGATTACATCGTACAGGTGACCCCGCCCGCGGGTCTCAATCCCACCTCCCCGCAGGTGGCCGACCCCAACAATGACGACAACGCCGACTCCAACATCGCCACCGAGTCCTCGCCCGGCGTCTACCGCAGCGGCGTGGTCACCCTGGTGAATGGCCAGGAGCCCACGGGCGAGACCTTCGCCGACGGCTCCCCCGATCAGGACGGCAACCCCGACGCCGACGGCAACATGACCGTGGACTTCGGCTTCATCGAGCCGGTGTCGGTGGGCAGTCTGGTGTGGCTGGATCTGAACGCCAACGGTTTGCAGGATGATGGCGAACCGGGCGTGGAGAACGCCACGGTGAGCCTGGTGGATGCAGCGGGTAATCCGGTCACCGACATCGATGGCAATCCCGTGGCCGACGTCACCACCGGTCCCGACGGCGTCTATCACTTCACCAACCTGGCTCCGGGAGATTACCGGGTGCGGGTGACCCCGCCTGCGGGCTTCATCCCCACGCCGCCGCAGGTGGCCGACCCCAACAATGACGACAACGCCGATTCCAACATTGCCACCGAGCCCAGCCCCGGCCAATATGAGAGCGGCTCCGTCACCCTGACAGTAGGCGGCGAACCCACCGGCGAGCTTTTCGCAGACGGCAGCCCCGACCAGGATGGCAATCCCGACGCTAGCGGCAACATGACCGTGGATTTCGGCTTCATTCGCCCCGTTTCCCTGGGCAGCTTCGTGTGGCAGGATAGCAACGGCAACGGCGTGCAGGATGCGGGCGAGCCCGGCATCGAGAACGCCACCGTGCGTTTGCTGGATAGCGCCGGCAATCCTGTCAATGACGTTAACGGCAACCCTGTGGCCGATGTCACCACTGGCCCTGATGGCGTCTATCACTTCGTGAATTTGCCCCCCGGGGACTATATGGTCGAGGTGACGCCGCCTGCCGGTTACAGCCCCACGTCGCCGCAAGTGACAAACCCGAACAATGATGACAACGCCGACTCCAACATCGCCACCGAGCCCAGCGCCGGCGTCTACCGCAGCGGCGTCGTCAGCCTGCTGCCCGGCGCGGAACCCACGGGCGAGACCTTCGCGGATGGCGGCCCCGACCAGGACGGCAATCCCGACGCAGACGGCAACATGACCGTGGACTTCGGCTTCATCGAGCCCGTTTCTCTGGGCAGTCTTGTCTGGCTTGATGAGAATGCCAACGGTATTCAGGATGCAGGCGAGACGCCCGTCGAAAACGCAACCGTTTCTCTGCTCTTCAGCGACGGCAGCCCCGCCACCGATATGGACGGCAACCCCGTGGCTGACGTCACTACGGGAACAGATGGCGTCTATCACTTCACCAATCTGGCCCCTGGCGATTACATCGTGCAGGTGACCCCGCCCCCGGGCTATGCGCCCACCCCATCCCAGACAGCCGACCCCAACACCGATGATAATAGTGACTCCAACATCGCTGATGAGCCCACGCCCGGCGTGTACGCCAGCGGCGTCGTCACCCTCACCGTGGGCGGCGAACCCACCGGCGAGCTCTTCGCCGATGGCAGCCCCGACCAGGACGGCAACCCCGACGCCGACGGCAACATGACCGTGGACTTTGGTTTCGTTGAGGTCGTCTCGGTGGGCAGCCTGGTGTGGCAGGATGACAACAACAACGGCATCCAGGACGCGGGCGAACCGCCCATCCAGGGCGCCACTGTCATCCTGCTGGATGGTGCGGGCAACCCCATCACCCAAGACGCCTCCGGCAATCCCATCAACCCCGTCACCACCGGCTCGGACGGCGTCTACAACTTCGCCAACCTGCCCCCCGGCGATTACATCATCCAGGTCAGCCCGCCCGCGGGCTTCACCCCCAGCGCCGTGCAGCAGCCCGACCCCAACACCGACGACAACACGGACTCCAACATCGCGGATGAGCCCAATCCCGGCGAATTCCGCAGCGGCGTCGTCACCCTGAGCGTGGGGGGCGAGCCTACCGGCGAGAACTTCGCGGATGGCAGTCCCGATCAGGACGGCAACCGGGATGATTCGGGCAATATGACCGTGGACTTCGGCTTCGTGCCCACGGCCAACCTGGGCAGCCTGGGCGATCTGGTCTGGTGGGATAAGAACCACGATGGCATTCAGGATGCAGGGGAGCCCGGCATCGAGGGCGTTGCGCTCACCCTGACCGACGGCGTGACGTTGCACGCCACCACCGACGCCAACGGCGTTTACACCTTCACCGACCTGGTGGCAGACGTTTACACCGTTACCGTGGACGCCAGCAACTTCCAGGCTGGCGGCCCGCTGGCGAACTGGACGCCCAGTCCCGCTAAAGTCGGAAGCGATGACGCCGTCGACTCGGACGGCGATGAAACCACGCATGATTATTCGGTGACGCTCGGAGCGGGTGAAAATAACCCCAACATCGACTTCGGCTTCTACGTCACTTCCAGCTACACGCTGACCAAGAAGCTGAACACCCAGGGTGACATTCGCGTGGGCGATCCCATCAGCTTTACCATCGCCATCACCAACACCGGCGGCAGTTGGCTGGCCGTGCTGCCCCTGACCGACACCTACGACACGACCTATCTCAGCTACGGAGCCAACGGCAATTACGCCAACCCGCCTTCCGACGACAACAACGATGACGGCCAGATCGACTGGAGCGATCTCACCGCCCAGGTGGGCGACATCGCTCCCGGCGATACGGTCACCGTAACGGTCTGGTTCACCACGCTGGCTGATACCGGCAACGAGCCCGACGGTCTCACCCTCAATACGGCCACGGCGTCAGGCGTCATGGCCGATGCCGATGGCCCCAACGGTCCGCTTCCGCCTGATGAATCCCTGGACGCCATACAGGGACAGACATCGGGCGACGCCCCGGTGGTCATCCTGAAACCCACAGGGCTGTTTGTCGTCGATTTCTCAGCGGAAGTTGAAGATCGGGATGTAACTCTGAACTGGGAGACGGTCAGCGAGTTGAACATTCTGGGCTTCCAGGTGCTGCGTCAGGAAGGCCTGGGCGCAAAGGCTGAAGTCGTGCAGGAGGCCTTTGTTCCGGCTCGCTGGTCGGGTATGGATCATGGCGGCGAATACGGCATCACCGCTGCTGATCTTGCCCCAGGCGTCTACCGCTACATCCTGCAGGCGGTCCTGATGGATGGCCGCATCGTCAACGAAGGCAGCGTCCGGATCACCATCCGCAGTGGGAGAGCAGCGCACCGCTAGCCGGCGTGCGCGAATCCTCCCATGGGACAGAAAATGGGCAGGTTTCGAGAGCTTAGTCACTCGAAACCTGCCCATTTGCCACGCATTTCGGGTATCGTTTTGAAAGCGTTCAGAGCGCTTCTTGTCAGCGCCGCTGCGCTGCTGGCGGAGATGGACGCCCGACCCAGAGGCGCTGTCGGACTTCGCTCCCATCCTGTTTTGCTTTCATCTCCCCCCGCTCGCTGAAATTCCGCGCCTTGACCATGAGAAGATTTGTTGTTTTTGTCATCTCTCTTTTTCTCCTCTCCCTGTTGCAGCTTACGCCCGCGCAGGCCGAAGGCCCGTCACGCCCCTCTGTGCAGGCGCTGCAAAGCGACGCCACGGGCCTGACCTTGCGCCTGAGCTTTGATTCCTATCGGCTTGTCTCCGACAAGGTGGGTGGCGTCTCCTGTCAGCGTCTGGTTCTCGGCAATGGCGCTGCGCCCCTGCGTTCGTTGCTGCTGGGAGCGCCGCCGCGGGCGCTTGTCTCCGTCACCGTCCAGCCGTTGGACGCGGAATCATTGGGAGATATCGGCCTGCTCTGCGACGCGTTGTCTGCATCCTTTCCTCAGTCGGCCGCCAATGACATGATCAAAGCGCAGGTGATTGATCTGGGCTTCATGCGCTCACAACGCATCGTACGCCTGGAAGTCCCTGCTGTACAGAAAGATCCTCTCACCGGTCAAGCGCTTTTCGTCAGGCGAATGCAGGTGCATGTGCGTTTTCAGGGCGGCGAAGCGGGCGCAAGCATCCCCGAACCTGACTCCTATGAGGCTATCTTCCGGGAACTGTTGGCAAACTACGACGAAGCCCGTTCCTTTCGGGCGCAGCCTGACGTCATTTCTCCTGCAATCGGCGTCTGGACGCCGCCAACGCCCGCCTGGCGCATCTTGGTGGACAAGCCAGGCGTCTACGAGCTCAGCTATCAGGATCTGCGTGATGCAGGCTTGCCGGTGGATACATTAGATCCCCGCACCCTGAAATTATTCAATTTTGGAAAAGAAGTGGCGATAACCGTAACCGGAGAGGAGAATTCTCGTCTTGATCAGGGAGATGCACTTTTGTTTTATGGCCAGGGTGTCGACACCCGCTATACCGACGCCAATGTCTATTGGCTGACTTATGGCAATGGATTTGGCCTTCGCATGAGCGATCGCCGCAGTCAACCCAATACAACTGCTGTCACCTCTTATGAGACCAGCATTCTCAGCGAGGAGAACCGGTTTTATGTTCCCGGGCTTCCCATGGAAAAAGGCTATGATCATTGGTATGGTAGCCGTCTTGATGTTTATGGGCAGGGAGCAACCCATCACTATGATTACACGCTGACGCTTTCAGACCTGGCATATGGTTCCCATCAGGCTGAAATTGCCCTGGCGTTGGGCGGCAATACAAACGCCCAACATCATCTGCGTCTGTATGTGAACGGACATTTGATAAAAGATGACGTCTGGCAGGGACGCACTGTCTTTGAGAAAACCTTTTCTTTTTCTCAGAGTTATCTGCACTCTGGCGACAACGTCGTTCGTATCGAATTGATGAATGACGATCCCGGACAGACCATCGATCAGATCTATGTAGATTGGATTCAGCTATCCTACCATCGCATCTTGCTGGCCCGGGAGAACAGGCTCGAATTCGGCAGCGAACAGGCTGGAGCCTGGCGCTATCAGGTGGATGGCTTCACTTCTTCCGATCTGGAGCTGTACGATATCAGCGATCCTGTCCACACCCATCGCCTGACCGGCTGGCAGGCCGTGGATATGGGCGGCGGGCAGTATCGATTGCAGTTTGGCGACACAACCGCGACCTCCCGAAAATACCTGGCCCAGGCCCGAGGCCAGCGCCGGAAACCATTGGCCATCCAGCAGAAGGAGACCGGCAAGGTCCCCCTGGCCTCGCCGGAGAATGGCGCAGACTACATCGTCATCTTCCATCCCGATTTCGGTGAGGCCATCAGGCCCCTGCTCGACCATCGATCGGCGCAAGGCTATCGGGTGATGGCTGTCAGCACGCAGGATGTTTACGACGAATTCGGCTATGGCATGATGTCCGCCGAGGCTATCAGAGATTTTTTGGCCTACGCCTACGCACACTGGCAGCCTCCCGCCCCCAGCTTTGTCCTGCTGGTGGGGGATGGCACGTATGACATGAGGCATTATCTCAGCACCAGCGCCGACACCTTCCTGCCACCTTATCTGGACATGGTGGACCCCACCCTGGGCGAAACGGCTACTGATAATCGTTTCGTTGCCATCACCGCCGACGATATTCTGCCAGACATGCACATCGGGCGTCTGCCCGCCAACACAGCGGCTGAAACCGCGGCCATGGTGGATAAAATCCTGACGTATGAGCGCACCACGGTCGATGACGCCTGGACCCGTAACATCCTCTTCGTCACCGATAATCTGGAAGGCGGCGGCGGGAATTTCTACGAACTCTCCGACGCCATCGCCGACGGCTACATCGATCCACCGACCAACGCCACCAAGCTCATCCCCGGGCAGTACGCTCGCACCAAGCTTTATCTCGACCGCACCTGCAACTCGGGCCCGGATTGTCGGCAGAAAATGCAGCATGTTCTGGATGATCAGGGCGCTCTCTTCGTTAGTTTCATCGGCCACGGCGCCAAGACTTTCTGGGCCAGAGAACGCATTTGGGATGTAACGGCTGCATCACAAATGCAGAATGGTCGTAAATTTCCCATCATGTTACCCATGACCTGCAACGAAGGCTACTTTATCGAACCCGCACGCGGCGATCAATCCACCAGCGAAGCTGGCATGCGTCTGGCGGACAACGGCGCCATTGCCAGTTGGGCGCCCACCGGTTACGGTCTCAGTTCCGGCCATGATTATCTTGAGAAAGGCTTTTTCCTTTCCGTCTTTCATGGTTCTGGTCAGGAACTCGGGGCGGCCGCCACTGCCGGCAAACTTTATCTGGCTGCCAACGCCCCCTCTCAAAGTTATCTCGATCTAGTTGACACCTTTTTATTAATGGGCGATCCGGCGCTTTCACTCCCGGTGAACGCACTGTCGCCCGATCAGCAGATTTTCTTACCCCTTGTGGTAAAGGAGTGAAGGCGATGATGATTCCCCCTACACACACGAAACGCCGCATTCATCTGGTTGTAGCTGTTCTCCTCAGCGTCATTTTTGTCGTTGCTTTGGCATCATTGCTGATTCAACCCACCGCGGCTGTCACCCAGACCCAGCCAGGATCCGGCTTGGCCGGGCCTCATTCTCCGTTGGGAGTCTCCACTATCGGTGATTACGTCTGGTTGGACAGCAATCGTGACGGTAATCAGGACGCAGGCGAAAGCGGCATCGATGGCGTTCTGGTCAACTTATGGCTGGATGACGGCGATGGCGTTTTTAACCCCAGCCTGGATACTTTGATTGACCAAAAGACGACGGGAGACAATCCCGACACCCCCGCCACCGAACAAGGATGGTATCTGTTTGATCAGCTGGACGGCGTTAATTTCTATTGGGTTGAAATTGACAGCACCAATTTCGACGCGGGCGGTCCGCTGGAGAATTATGATCTCACCAGTGACGGCACCTATGGCCCCACTCCCATGGGCGTCAATCTGCCCACTGAACCCAGCGAATATCTGGACGCCGACTTCGGCTACGCACCCCAGGCCGCCACTATCGCCGTCACCAAAACTGCAGATCCCACCAGCCTGCCCGAGCCGGGCGGCACAGTCACCTTTACAGTCACCATCGATAACCAAAGTGCGGCAGCCTCCGTTACCATTGATACGCTTAACGACTCGGTTCATGGCGATTTGAACGGTCAGGGCGATTGCGCAACGCCGCAAACCATCCCCGCTGGCGGCAGTTATAGTTGTCAATTCACCGCTACCGTTTCCGGGAATGCCGGCGATACTGAAACCGATGTGGTGACAGCTTCGGGAACCGACAGCAATCAGAATCAGGTGAGCGGACAGGATGACGCGACGGTGACCATCACCAATGCGCCCTCTTCCATGCAGGTGCTCAAAAGCGCCAGCCCCGCCAGCCTGCCCGAGCCGGGCGGCCCGGTCACCTTTACCGTGCAGATCAACAACACCAGCTCTGCTGACAGCATCACCATCAACACCCTCTCCGACTCCATTCACGGCAACTTGAACGGTCAGGGCGATTGCGCCGTGCCCCAGACCATCCCGGCCGGAGGCAGCTACACCTGCCAGTTCTCCGCCACGGTCAGCGGCAATAATGGCGATGTCGAGACCGACACAGTGACCGCCAACGCCACGGATGATGATGGGGCGTCACTCAGTGGTTCGGATGACGCCACCGTGACCATCACCAACGCCTCCTCCTCCATCGTCGTTACCAAAGGCGCCAATCCCACCACCGTTCCCGTCCCTGGCGGCGATGTCACCTTCTCGGTGCATATCGAAAACACCAGCACCGCCGATGCTGTCACCATTGACAGCCTGAGTGATAATGTTTTCGGCGATCTGAATGGTCAGGGCACCTGCGCCGTTCCCTTCACCTTGCAGCCCGGTCAGACCTATGACTGCAATTTCGTGGCCCATGTCAGCGGTGACGCCGGTGACAGTCACACCGACACCGTTACTGCCAGCGGTGCGGATGATGACGGCGAGCCTGTCTCTGGCGACGGCACAGCCATTGTCACCATCACCAGCGTGGCTTCGGCTGTGGTCGTCACCAAGACCGCGGATCCGACTTCCATCGAGGAGCCCGGCGGCCCGGTCACCTTCACCGTACGGGTGAACAACACCAGCCAGGTCAACGGCATCACCATCAACGAGCTGACCGACACCATTTACGGCGATCTGAACGGCAAGGGGACTTGTTCTGTGCCTCAGACCATTGCTGCCGGTCATTTCTATGAATGCCAATTCACCGAGAATATCACCGGCGTGGCGGGCGATAGCGAGACGGACACCGTCACCGCCATCGGCACGGATGAAAACGGCGCCACCGTCGGAGACTGTGACACCGCCACCGTCAACATCATCAGCCCCGTCTCCTCCATCCAACTGACCAAAACCGCCGATCCGGTGCAGTTGACAGAGCCGGGCGGCCTGGTGATCTTTACGATTCTCATCACCAACACCAGCACCAGCGGCCGGGCCGTCACCATCGACACCCTGACGGATGATGTGTACGGCGATCTGAACGGACAGGGCACCTGCTCCGTTCCCCAGACCATTGCAGCCGGCCACGCCTATCAATGTGAATTCATCACCAACTACACTGGCGTTCCCGGCGATTTTCAGGTGGATATCGTGACGGCGTCCGGGGCCGATACGCTGAACAATCCGGTGCAGAGCAGCGACAGCGCCCATGTCAGCATCATCGATTCACCCTCCTCACTGGCGTTGACCAAAGTCGCCAATCCCACCAGCGTGCCCGAACCGGGCGGCATCGTCACATTCACCTTCAGCATCACCAATACCAGCGCCGTCGATAGCATCACCATCGATACGCTCACCGACTCCATCTACGGCAATCTCAACGGTCGCGGCAACTGTGCAGTGGGCCAAACGCTGGCCGCGGGGGCGTCCTACACATGCAGTTTTTCGACAACAGTGACCGGTAATGCCGGTGACAGCGAAACCAATATCGCCATTGTGACCGGCACTGATGACGACGGCAACGATGTCCACGCCAGCGATGACGCAACTGTCAACATCACCGACGTGCCCGCATCCATCGTTCTCACCAAGACCGCCAATCCCACCAGCCTGCCGGAACCGGGCGGTCCTGTCACCTTTAGCGTCATCATCACCAACACCAGCCCCGCCGACGAAGTCACCATCGAAACCCTGACGGATGACATCCACGGCAATTTGAACGGGCAGGGAAACTGCTCGGTTCCTCAGACGCTGGCTGTGGGCGCATCCTATGAATGTCACTTCACCGCCACGGTTAGCGGCAATGCCGGGGATGTGGAAACCGATATTGTGGCAGCTACGGGCACAGATGATGATGGCAGCGGCGTCAGCGCCAATGACGACGCCGACGTCTTCATCACCGATGTGCTGCCCACCATCGTGCTGACGAAAACCGCCAGCCCCAGCGTCGTGCCCGAGCCGGGCGGTGTGGTTTCTTTCACCATCACCATCAGCAACACCAGTCCCGCTGATCCTATCGATATTCTGACGCTGGCCGACTCGGTTTATGGTGACTTGAACGGTATGGGGGACTGCGTTTTGCCTCAAACTATCCCCGTTGGCGGCAGCTACGCCTGCACCTTCCAACAGATTGTCCGCGGTCGCGAGGGCGATACGCACACCAACGTCGCCATCACCTCGGGTTTCGATGATGAGAACAATCCCGTGGTGGATAGTGATGACGAGGTCGTGACGGTGGGACCGCCCAGCGGCGAGCCCGGCTGCATCAGCGGCTACAAAGTGGATGATTTGCATGTCGGACTGCCCGACTGGCGTATCCATGTCCGCCCCGCAGGTAATCCCAATCCTGAATACATCACCCAGACCGACGGCTCCGGTTACTTCGAGTTCCAGGGATTGGCGCCTGGTCAGTGGGAGGTGTGGGAAGAAATGCAGAGCGGCTGGGAGCCGGTCACCTCTGAGCGATTTGAAGTGACGGTCTTCAGCGGGCGCAACTGCACACAGGTGCGTTTCAAGAATCGGCAGACATCCGTGACGCCCACCAGCACTCCCACGGTAAATCCGTCGCAGACGCCCACCAACACTCCCACCATCAACCCCTCGTGGACGCCCACCAGCACCCCCACCCCAACGCCGATGCTGACGCCCACGTCGACGCCCGGCTGTCCCTGCAATACGCCCACGCCGACGCCCACGCCTGTACTGCCTCAGGGTTGCTACGCTTCCAGTCGGTTGGAATTCAATATCTGGGGACGGGATTACAGCATTCCGCTCTGGGATGACGCTCATGTGTGGTCTGTAAATGCCTTGCCCTGGCAGCGTTCCACTACTTTCACCATCAAAGCCTACTCCGGGCCAGTGACGTGGACATTGTATCAGCCCTATTGGCATAAACAGGACGGCGGTTACGTCTACACCTATCCGGGCGGTCATGCCGGCGAAGATTTCACCATGTATGTGCACACCCGCTGCGGAACCTTGCAACTCCAGGGGGCCATTGATGATCCGACGCCCACGCCAGGCCCGCCTGCCGGGATGCCCCACCAGGTTTGGGTGCCCATCATCACCAACGTCGGCGTCAGCGCCGCCTACCCGACGTCGACATTTACGCCGGTTCCCCCCACGCCCACACCCATTCCCCCCACGCCTACGCCTGCGCCTCCCACGCCGACGCCCGTTCCGCCCACGCCCACGCCGCGACCGGTTTTGATCACGCCTCACAATGCTGGCGTTTCCGGGCTCAACACTCCCAACGATCTCGCCTTGAACGCCGCCAACAACTCCCTCTACATCACCAACCGCGACAGCGGCGACGTTCTGGTGCTCAGCGCGACAGATTATCACCATGTGGCCACGATCCCCGTGTGTCAGCGGCCCTTTGGCGTGGCTGTCAACGCCCGCACCAACAAAATCTATGTGGCCTGCCCCCTTAGTAACGAGATCGCGGTCATCGGCGGCGCCGGGAATCGCGTCATCAAAAGAATAAGCGTCGGAGATTTTCCCACCTATATCGCAGTGAACCAGACCTCCAACCGCATCTACGTCGTCGCTCACGACAGCAACCGCCTGGAGGAGATCGACGGCGCCAGCGACACCCGACTGCGCGGAATCGGCGTAGCAGGCGGGGCGTTTGGGCTGGCGGTGGATGAAACGAACAATCGCGTCTATGTCGGCTCACGCGATCATAATGCCGTCACCGTTGTCTCGGCCACCACCTGGAGCATTCTCGACAGCTATCGCGTCAACACGCAGGATGTCGTCGGTTCGGTATACGCCTTGGCTTACAATCGCTATAACGCCCGGTTGTATGTCACTTATCGCGGGCCTGGTTTTGGCGCAAGGCTGGGCGTGTTTAACGTGACTGCTCGGGGACTGAAGCGTATCGCCACTGTGGCTTTGCCTGATATCGGCGACGACGCATCCGGGCGCATTGGCATAGACGCCCGCACCGGACATGTCTTCATTCCCAGTATGCAATCCAATTCCGTCTCGGTGCTGGACGCTCCCACCAATGTCATCGTCAAAAACATCCCTGTGGGCAGGGGCCCCTTTGGCGTCGCTGTCGACGATGCCGGCAGTCAGATTTTTGTGGGCGCAAAACTGGCCAACCAGCTTTGGGTGTTGCAAGAATCACATTGAGCGCAATCGCCATTTCTCGTACAGGGCGGAGTCGAAAGGCTCCGCCTTTCTTTATGTACGCCGAAGCTGACGTATAATGCGGGATAAATCATTCTACTGGAGTCTGGCGAAAATGAAATTGCGCCTGGCTTCGTACGCATCATATCCAATGATCGTGACTGCTTACGTATGCGCAGGTACGCCATTGAAAAACATGATGACTTCTGCAAAAATTCTTCAAACGTCATGCGTCAAACGTCAGAAAGCGCTGTCACAGGAGGCGTTTCAATACAAGATGATGACGTTTGACGTTTTACGATTGACGCTATGGCTAAAAAAGTATCCGACTCAAGGCGCAAATGACGCTCAGGCAGGCTACCTTAGCAGTTACCAATGATCTGACGAAAATAGACCAAAGGACGAAGATTGACGAAAAAGAATCGTCACTTTTCGTCTACATTCGTCCATTTTTGTCTCCCGGGAAGAGATTATCAGTAACATTCCGGGTTGAAATTGAGTTCAAAGCAAAAAACGCCAGTGTCCAGTCATTCTATTCACAGTGAGCAGCAGTTATGATTCATATCATCGGCCTGGGGCCGGGCGATCCTGAACTCATCACCCGGCAAGCCTGGTCCCTCATCAAATCGTCATCCGAAATCTGGGTGCGCACCCGCCAGCACCCCGCCGTGGCTGAAGTCGCTCGCCAGACCGTCGTCCACAGCTATGATCATCTTTATGAAAGCCATGAGGATTTCGCTGCGGTTTACGCCGCCATCGCCGCTGATGTCGTGGCCCGCGGCCGTGAGGGCGACGTCATCTACGCCGTGCCCGGCGACCCAACCGTGGCCGAGATCACGCCGCAACTCATTCGGCAGCAGGCGGCGGCGCTCGATATCCCCGTCACCATCCATCCCGCTGTCAGCTTTCTGGAACCCACCTTCGCCGCCCTGAACGAAGACCCCATCCGCGGCGTGCAAGTGGTGGACGCCCAGACCCTGGCCGAGACCCATCATCCTCGCGGTTCGCAGGGCATGGGCTTGTTGGTCCCCCAGCTCTACAGCCGTTTGCTGGCGGGCGATGTCAAATTGACGCTGATGAACGCCTATCCCGATGATCATCCTGTCACGCTCATCTCCGGCGCGGGATCGCTTGATTTGCGGCTGCAACAGATGCCGCTCTACGAGCTGGATCGGAGCGATGCGCTGGATGATCTGACCACGCTCTGGGTTCCGCCCCTGTCTTACGCCGCCACCTATGCTGATTTACAGGAGATCATCGCCCATCTGCGGGCGCCAAACGGCTGCCCCTGGGATCGTAAGCAAACCCATCAGAGTCTGCGTCCTTATCTGCTGGAAGAGACTTACGAGGTGCTGGATGCGCTGGATGCGGAGGATAGCGACGCCTTGAAGGAGGAGTTGGGCGATCTGCTGATTCAGGTGGCCCTGCACGTGCAGATCGCCACCGAAGAGGGGGAATTCAAGCTGGCGGACGTGATCCGGCATGTGGTGGAGAAACTCATCCGCCGTCATCCCCACGTTTTTGGCGATGTCAGCGTGCAAAACGCCGATGATGTGGCCCGCAACTGGGAGGCTATCAAACGCGAGGAGCGCAAGCAAAACGGTGAGGCTGAGAAGAAGAAAACGCTGCTGGACGGCATCGCCGCGGCGCTGCCAGCGCTGGCCAAGGCCCAAACCACCGTTTCCCGCCTCTCGCGGGTGGGCTATCCCCTGCCCGAACCGGAGCCGTTGACCGAGAAAGAGCTGGGCCGTCGTCTGCTGGTCTTGGTCGAATTGGCGCAGGTGGCGGATCTGGACGCAGAGGCGGCGCTGCGGGCCGCGACGGCTCGCCTGCGCAAGGCGCTGCTGGCGCTGGAGGCGCAGGCCGCGGCCCGGGATCAGGATTTTCTGGAACTGGATGATCGGGAAAAAGAGGCGTTATGGCGGCAATGGCTGGACGCCCGAGATTGACATCCCCCTCTAACCGGTCTAAAATAGCCATCGGTGTGTCCTGGCGTTTGCAGGGCCGCCGATTTTTTTGCATCTTCGCATAAGGGTGCATTGCACCTTGTTTTCTTACAGGAGTCGCCTGTGTCCTTCCGACGCCATCTTCCTCTCTATCTGGGCATTTTTCTCATTGCGCTCAGCACGTTGGTGCTGGAGATTGCTCTGACGCGTGTTTTCAGCGTGTCGCTGTGGTATCAATTCGGATTTATGATCATCAGCACGGCGCTGCTGGGTTTTGGGGCCAGCGGCTCATGGCTGGCCGTGCGCCGCGACGCGTTCAAGGGTGATATCTACGCCAAGCTCACCCGCAGCACCCTGCTTTACAGCATCAGCGTCCTCGTCGCCTTTTTCGTGATGGTGCACATCCCGCTGGATCCCCTGAAACCCTTGCTGCCCAGCACGACGAATCCGCAGGCCGCCACCATCGAGCTGGTGTTGTACATGGGACTGTACTATGCGGTCATCGTTGTGCCCTTCTTCTTTGCCGGGCTGACGCTGGGCCGGGCTTTCTCCGTGTGGTCGCAGGATGTGGGCAAACTCTATTTTTCCGATCTCATCGGCGCCGGCATCGGCAGTTTTCTGGTGGTGCTGGCTCTCTACGCTTTTTCGGGCCAGCAGGTGGTGGTGCTGGCCAGCATCGCCGCCGGCCTGGCCGCTCTGGCCTTCAGCTTCGCTGTGAGCCCGGAGGCCCGACGCGTCTGGTCCCGACCCCTCAGCCTCGCCCTTTACACACTGTTGCTGATGGCTATCATTCTGCCCTTCGCAGACAAGATTTTCAGACTCTACATTCCACCCAGCAAACCCTTGCACATCGCCTACGACAAGCAGGACTTTCCCGATGTCACTCTGGAGTTTACCGGCTGGACGCCTTTCAGCCGTATCGATGTAATGTCGCAACCGGGGATGAAGGGACAGGCCTGGGGTCTGAGCGGCGCTTATAAAGGCCCGCTCTCCGAACAGAAGTTCATCACCATCGACGCCGCCGCCATGACCGCCATCAACCACTGGACAGGCACGCGGGAGGAGATTCAGTGGGTGAACGCCCTGCCCAGCAGCCTGGTTTATCGCCTGCAAGAAAAGCCCAATGTGCTGATTATCGGCCCGGGCGGGGGCATCGACGTGCTGGTGGCCTGGTACAACCGGCCCAAGCGGGTCACCGCCGCCGAGATCAACCCCCTGACTGTGGGCATCATGCAGAACCAGTATCGGGAATACTCGGGCGGGCTTTACAGCGATATCCCCAACGTGGATGTGCGAGTGGCCGAGGGCCGCAACTTCGTGGCCCGATCCAAAGACGTTTACGATGTCATCCAGTTTTCGCAGGTGGACACCTGGGCCGCGGCCGCGGCCGGCGCTTACAGTCTCACCGAAAACTATCTCTACACCCAGGACGCGTTTCGGGATTACATCAGCCATCTTTCCGATAACGGCATGTTGGCCATCGGGCGTTGGTATTTCGATCCGCCGGGCCAGCCCCTGCGCTTGGTCACCATCGGCTCCGCCGCCCTTGCCGAGATCGGCGTCACCGATCCCTCGCAGCATTTCATCGTAGTGCGGGCGGGCGACACCTCCAATGTAATCATGAAGAAAGCGCCTTTCACCGCCGATGAGATCGCCCGTATCCGCGAGATCACCGGGCCGCTCTACTTCGATGTGCTCTATGCGCCCGACATGTTGGACGCCCAGGGCAACCCCTTCGTCGATTTCTTCAACGCCGACGATAAGCAGGCTTTTTATGACAGCTATCCCCTGGACGTCTCGCCCACGGATGACGACAAGCCATTCTTCTTCGAGTATTACGGCTGGACTAACTTCGGCACCTTCCGCAGCGGCAAACTCACCCTCACCATCCTGCTCATCCAGGCGCTGATTCTGGCAACGGCGCTGATCATCTGGCCTTTGTGGCGCTTCCGCCGCGACGGGCTCAACACCCGCGGCGCCAAACGTTTCCTGCTCTACTTCGTGGCCCTGGGCACGGGCTTCATCTTCATCGAGATCGGCCTGATGCAGCGTTTTATCCTCTTCCTGGGACATCCCACTTTTGCCTTATCGGTAGTGCTCTTCTCATTGCTGCTTTTCAGCGGCCTGGGCAGCTATCTCTCCAGCAAGCTGGCGCCACAAAACACCGATCCTCGTCGCGTGCTGCGCTGGATCATTCCGGCGCTGGCCGTACTCATGGCGGTCTACATCTTCATGCTGCCGCCTGTGCTGCAATGGGGCCTGGGTTGGTCCACGCCCGCCCGCATCCTCTTCTCCATTCTGCTCATCGCCCCCCTGGGCCTGCTCATGGGCATGCCCTTCCCCCTGGGCTTCCGGCTGGTGGCCCGGGTGAACGACCCCCTGACGCCGTGGGCCTGGGGCGTCAATGGCTTCGCCTCGGTGGTGGGCTCCATCCTCTCTGTGATGCTGGCTCAGACCATCGGCTTCTCCCTGGTCATGGCCCTGGCTATCGTCATTTATCTGTTGGGTCTGGCTGCATTGCTTTCCCTGCGGGTGAATGCGTCATCCGCCGTCACCGCGCCAACCGTCTGAGCCCGCCACGCCGCCGATAAAAAACGGGAGCCGTCCGCATGGATGGCTCCCGTGTTAATGTGTCGGGGCGAGAGGACTTGAACCTCCGACCTCACGGACCCGAACCGTGCGCGCTACCGGACTGCGCCACGCCCCGATACCTTCGGTATTATAACTGAAATCGGGGCGGAAATGCAATTTGGACGGCCGTTTTCATGCTCCCTGACGACGGCCATTCAGAAGATATGGGATTTTTTCGCATCTGAATTTGTGAGAGGGCGCTTTTTTGTGGCATAATTGTTCGGTTGTCACGAAAAAAGGGATACATCTGTTCCCTTGAAAATCTTTTCTGTCATGGGCCCCTCGCTTTCGAGGTTGACCTGTGACTATTCAATCCATAGAAAAGGAGAAAAATCTATGACTGAGTACGAAATGGTGACTCTTTTCCATCCGAATCTGGATGAGGAAGGCGTCGAAAAAGCCTCTCAATGGCTGCAAGAGCACATTCAATCCCTGGGAGGGGAGGAAATCCAGGCGGTTCCCTGGGGACGACGCAAGTTGGCCTATCCTATCCAAAAACAACTGGAAGCCACCTACATCCAGTTCGATTTCAAAATGGATGGCTCCAAAGTGTCTGAGCTCACTCGGGCCATGGGCATTAGCGAGGACATCATCCGTCAGTTGATTATTCGCAAACAAGATCGCTAAGTGAACGTCTAAGGATTATCTCCCTTTTCCCAAATCAACACACTTTTCTTACGTCATGTCGAAGCGAAAACATCCCCTTGCGGAAGGGGGGACGCTTGCAACCGGGGAGATTTCTCCTCGCTTCGCTCGTCGAAATGACGTAGAAAGGGAAGTTATTTTTAGATGACCACTAAATTGCCCGCTGTTGAGTGAGTGGGTCTCGTAACCAAGCGTTTAGTGAGGAAGGTAAAAATGACCAGGAGCTTGAACAAAGTGATGATTATCGGCAATCTTGGGCGCGATCCCGAGATGCGTTACACATCTGGCGGCAAGCCGGTTACCACTTTCAGCGTCGCCACCAGCCGCACCTGGGTCACCTCCGACGGCGATCGTCGCGAAGCGACCGAGTGGTTCAACGTGGTCTCGTGGAATAATCTTGCCGAGATCTGCAACCAGTTTCTGCGCAAAGGCTCCCGCGTGTATGTCGAAGGGCATTTGCAGTCTCGAAGCTGGGATGATGAAAACGGCTGTCGGCATTATCGCACAGAGATTGTGGCCAATGAAATGCTCATTCTGGATCAGCGTAACCACAGCTCCCAGCGCCCGGATGCTTCATCCTTTGCAGATGAGGATGAAGGCCCCGATCTTCCCTTCTAACGCACGACTATTTTTTGATAAACACAGCGCCTTTTCGGGCGTTTAACCTGATTGACGAGGTAAATACAGATGGCAGAAGAACAAAAACAACCCATTTCCGAAGAAACTCCCGCTGCCGCCGCCCCCGAGCAGCAAGCTGCGCCCGCCGCACCTGCACGGCGCTCCTATTCGCCGCAGCGCTCCCGTCCCGCTCCCCGCAGCCGCCAATCCCGCACCCGCCGGGCCAGGGTGTGCCAGTTCTGCGTGGAAAAGACCGATTACATCGATTACAAGAAGCCGGAGCTATTGCTGCCCTACATCAGCCCTTACGGCAAAATGTTGAGCCGTCGCCGCACCGGCGTTTGCGCCAAGCATCAGCGGCGCCTGGCCATCGCCATCAAGCGGGCCCGCTTCCTGGCCTTGCTGCCCTACACTGCCGAGCACATCCGTCGTTTCGGCTCCTGAGGCTCGCCAAACGGCCAGTAGTAAAAAGATGATTGGATCCAATCATCATTGATTTTCGACAGATGCGTGAGGCATAGGAGCTGATTTCCTATGCCTTGCTTTATTTATCCCCTTGTTGAGGTAAAAGTAATGGCAAAAAAGACGAAAGAGAAAAAGCCTGCCGATCTCAAGCACGAGCAGCCGCGGCGTCACGCCAGCCGTCGCCGCCACGAGCAGGAAATCCAGCGTCGCATTTATTTGGGTTTGGGCATTGTGCTGGCGTTGGTCGCAATTCTTATCGCAGTGGGCGCTATCAATGAATATGTGCTCAAGCCCAACAAACCGGTGGCTGTTGTCAATGGCGATAAGATATCCCAGGAGGCTTTCAAGCGGCGTCTGCGTTTCGAGCAGGACAACCTGGTTTCCCAGATCAACCAATATCTGCAATTTGGCGAGCAGTTTGCGAATGGCGGGCCCAATCCCTTTATTTCCAGCATTCAACCGCTTTACAATCAACTGTCCGATCCCCAACAGCTTGCTTACACCGTCCTGGACAGGATGATCGAAGAGACTGTCGTGCATCAACTGGCGCCGCAATATGACGCCACGGTCACGCCCGAAGAAGTGCAGGCTGAGATCGAGCGCCAATTCGGTTATGATCGCGAGGCGGATCAGGCCAACGCCGGCGCTTCGGACACCGTGACCAATACGAAGCCCGCCATGACCGAGGACGAATTCACGCAACGTTACAATGATTATGTACAGAACATGGCCAACAAGGGCAGTCTGACCGAGGAGGAATTTCGCGATCTTTTCGCCACCTTCTTGATGAAAGATAAACTGCAACAGAACGCGCCGCTGGAATTCGACAAAACGGCCGAGGCCGTGAAAGCGCGCTACATCCTTATCAAGCCCGAGCCGGAAGTGCCCCTGGTCAAACGCGAGGCTGACGCTCTCAAGGCGATCATGGATGCTCGTAAGCGTATCGTGGATGATGGCGAGGATTTCGCCACTGTGGCCAAAGAAGTGTCCGAGGACCCTGGCAGCGCGCCCAATGGCGGTGATCTGGGCTGTTTCGGCAAGGGCCAGATGGTGCCCGAGTTCGAAAAGGCCGCCTTTGCACTGGAGAAGGGTGAAATCAGCCAGCCCGTCAAGACAGATTTCGGCTATCACATCATTCAGGTTTACGACGCCAAGCCCGATCAAGAACAAGTCTGCGCCCGTCATATCCTGATTCGCGTCGATCGTTCGCCCGATCAGGACGCCATCGATAAGGCCGACGCCGACGCCCTGAAAAAGGCGGAAGAAGTCAAGGCCCGCATCGAGGGCGGCGAGGATTTCGCCACCGTGGCCAAAGAGGTCTCTGATGACGAGGCCACCGCCGAGAAGGGCGGCGATCTGGGCTGGGTGTTCAAAGGCCAGATGGGCGACGCCTTCGACGAAGTCGCCTTCTCGCTGGATCCGGGCCAGATTGGCGGTCCCGTCAAGATGAACGATGGCTACGCCATCATCCAGGTGGAGGAGAAAGATCCCGAGCATCAGGTGGACGAGAAAGAGATGGAAACCCGCCGCCAACAGGCGTTCAACGATTGGTTGAGCGCCCAGGTGGCCGCCGCCGACGTCACCAAGAGCCTGACGCCCGAGATGATTCCGCCACTGCCTGCTGATCTGCAACAGGTGGTGCGGGATCTGTCGATTCAGCTTCAGCAGCAGCCCGCCCAACCCACGCCTCCGGCGGAGCAGCCAGCGGCCACGCCCGCATCCTGATGACAATGACAACGCCCGGGTTTTGCGCCCCGGGCGTTGCGCTCCCTGCGTCCGGGACCCCGGGGCCGAACAGCCTTCGGGGTCTTTGACGCAATGCGGGATTTGTGGCTCTTTTGGATTTCAGGGAGTGAAGCTTGTCAGAATCCTCTGTCATCCAGGATGCCGACGAAAATTGACGAAAGGACGAAGGTTGACGAAGAAATTCGTCTATTTTCGTCAACATTCGTCAATCTTTGTCAGGAGTTTGAACTGACCCCGTGAGATCCAGTTGAGCCGGATTTGTTTTGACAATTACGCTGAATCTGACGTAAAATACTCCTGTATGGCGACGTAGCCAAGTGGTTAAGGCAGAGGTCTGCAAAACCTCCATCGCGGGTTCGAATCCCGCCGTCGCCTCTTTTCGGACGCCGGGCTTGCTCCTGGCGTTCTTTTTTGTCCCCGGCCTCTATTCTTGACCATCGCGCCCGGGGCTGTTATCATTTTGCTATCCACGCAAAGCGCTGCATCGTTCCCTATTGTGGGGCGGTGGCGGAATTGGCAGACGCAGCGGACTTAAAATCCGCCGGGCGCAGGCCCTTGTGGGTTCGAGTCCCACCCGCCCTACTTTTCTTCTGACGATGTACACCGCCTGGCTTTTCGAGCCGGGCTTTTTTGTGGGAGCGCTGCTCTCCTTCTCATCCGTGACTCAGACCATGACCGTTGAAGCCCGCAAAATGGGCCGCAATCTCTCCTTGATCACCCTCAACAAGGTCATTCAATTGATGGGAGGGGCGTTGTGGGCGATTATCGTTCCCAGATGGATGGGGCCGGAGCACTATGGTCGGTTTGCGCTGGCCATGTCTATCTCGCTGCTGCTGTGGTGGGTGGGCGATCTGGGCGGGTTGGAGGTGTTCGGGCGGCACATTCCTCCCCTTTCGGAAAAAGCGCCGGACGCAGCGCGTGAGCTTTTTGGGCAGGCCTTCATTCTGCGTCTCATCATCGCCTTGTCGCTGATCCCGCTGATGCTGGTGGTGGGGCCGATGATCGCGCCCTGGCTGCGGGGATGGCCATCTTTCTTGATTGCGGCGTCAGCGGGCCTGCACATCATCTCCTGGAGCAGTTTTCATCTGCTATACGCCCGCAAAGAGATGGGCAAATGGGCCATGGAGCTGTCGTGGCGATTGATGACGCAGTTGCCCCTGGTGTTGTTGGCGGGAAAATGGAGCGTGACGGCCCAGATGACCGCCTACGCCGCCAATGAAGTGATCTATCTGGCGCTGGCCCTGTGGTGGACCCGCGACTGGTTCAGTTGGCGGGCGCTGAAGCCGCATCTTTCTTTCCTCAAGCCCTATTTGCGCATGGGATTGGGCTTTTGGGCCACCAATGTGGGTCTGATCTTGCTTTTCCGCACCGGCACGCTGATGGTGCAATTGATGACGGGTCAATCGGCGCAGGTGTCTTTTTATGATCTGGCGCTGACTGTTTTCTTTCTGATTTTCACCATCATCGATCAATTGATTCGTTCCTTTCTGCCCACTGTCACCGAATTCCATGAGGGGGGACAGCAGGAGCGGGTGGGGCGCTGGCTGCAAGTGCTGACGCAATGGGGCGCAGCGTTGGCCATCGTTGCCGTCATCGCCGTGCAATACACCGCCGACTGGATTTTGCCCTTTATCCTGGGCGGCGATTATGTGGAGGCGGCTACGGTGTTGCGGGTGATGCTGCTTTCGCTGCCGGCGTTGGTGCTGGTGGGCGTGGGCACGGTGGCCGCGGCCGTGCACCAGAGCCCGCGTGTGAAATTGCTGGCCATCCTGGCGGGCGCTGTGGTTTTCTGGGGCGGCGCGTTGTTTATGACCCCGCGCTACGGCGCAGTGGGCACAGCCTGGGCGCTGACCGCTGGCCTGAATGTGTATGCGCTTCTGCTCTTCGCTCAGGTGCGTCACGCCCTGCGATTTCCCTGGCTCAAGCTCCTCTGCCTTTTTCTGCTGGCGATCCCTTTTCTATTGGCCCGAAATATCGTCCCCCCAAACTTTTTGCTGGCTCTGGCGGCTTCGGCGGCTGCCGCAACGCTTTATTTGGGAGCCGCCATCTTGCTGCGACTGCTCTCTCTTGATTTTGTGCAGATGCTTCTGCAACTGCTGCCCGGCCGACCGTCATCCTGACGCTGTACAGCCATCAGGGCGCCGGCGGCAGTGTGATCTTGTAAATCGGATGGCCTTCCGGGCTGACGCCCTCGAACAGTGGGTGCAGGCCCGATTCGGGAGCGGGCGTGGTGATGGCCATGGGCGGGGGCGGCGGCTGTACATGATTGAAGCTGAACCAGGCTAACAGGGCGCTCATCGCGGTCATCACCGCCAGAAAGATCAGCAGCAGTCCTTTCCACGGGCCGGTCTGGGCGGGCGCCTGTTGCTCCTTCCAGATGAATGTCACATCGCCCACCCGAATGCGGTCGCCATCCTGCAGCAAGGTGAGGGATGTCAGCGGGCGGTCGTTGATGAAGACCGGGGCGCGTAGCGCCAGCGTCGCCGCCTGCCAGCTATCGCCGCGCGATTGCAGGATGAGATGACGCGGCAAGACGTTTCGCCCGCTGAGCGGCAAATCGCAGGTGGGATCGGAGCCAATGGTGAAGGACGCGCGTTGAAGTGGCACGGTTTGTTGGGCGGTCAGTTTGAGATGAGGCATGGGGGAACGATGTCGCGAAATGAAGGTGGGGGAAAACATCGCTTATTCTGATTTTGCAATAAAATGCTGTCGATGTCAAACTTCATGCTCCCGACGGGTGTGGTTCAATTTGGGGGCAACTTGCCGAATGAATTCGGAACTGGAGGCGTTCCGCCGCTCGTCCCCCTGCGGGAACGATTCTATCGTGTCCAAAAGCTGGGGAAAACGTCGGTGCAGATCGATGTGCGGCCAACGGCCCGTGGCCCTGATTTCAATCGGTGGACGCAGCCGGGTCTGAGGACGCAAATGGACGCGCCCCCATTTTGAAACGGATCTGTTTCCGCCCTCGGAATGCCGGAGAATGTGCGCGGGCGGGGCGATCGTGGTATGATTGAAATGTCATCATCAACCCAATAAGTCAGTCCAATGGAGGACAGATATGGAAATTCAAGGACGTACATTCTTGATTCTTGGCGGCGCCGGGCAGGTCGGCAAAGCTATCTCCCGACGCCTGTTGGCGCATCGGCCAGCACATCTGGTGATTGCATCCATCGATCAGGCCAGCGCCGAGGCGACGGCGGCGTTGTTGGCCCGAGAAGCGCCCGATGGCGCCCGCATCAGCGCCTGTTGGGGCAATATCTTCGTGCGGTGGGCGTACAAAGATATGAGTTGGGGGGAGATGTTGGCGGATGGAGAAATCAGACAGCAATTGATTTCTGATTTGTTGCAACCGATGGTGGGGGAGCGCAAGGATGATATGCTGAAAAACGCCACTCTGGCCCGCTTTGTGCGGCAATACGAACCGGATGGCATCATCGATTGTATCAACACGGCCACCGCGTTCGCGTATCAGAATATCTACGCCAGCAGCCACGAGTTGCTGGACGCCATGCGCGATTCGGACCCGCAGAAGCATCTGGAAGTGGCCGAGCAGCACGTGCTGCGCACCTACATTCCGCATCTGGTGCGGCATATCCAGGTGCTGAACGAGGTGATGAAGTTCTCGGGCGAGCATTGGCAGGGCGTGCGGGTTTATCTCAAGGTGGGCACCAGCGGCACCGGCGGCATGGGCCTGAACATCCCCTACACCCACGGCGAGGAGAAGCCCTCATCCATGCTGCTTTCCAAATCGGCGTTGGCGGGCGCGCACAGCCTGCTCATGTTCCTGCTGGCCCGCACCCCGCCCACCCGCAAGGTGGTCAAGGAGATCAAGCCCACTGCGGCCATCGGCTGGGCGCAGATAGGTTACGGGCCCATCAAGCGCCGCGGCCGCCCTATCGAGTTGTACGATTGTCCGCCCGAGGAGGCTTACCCCCTGGACGAAGCGTTGTCCGGCGAAGGCGATTTCGGCCAGCCCACGGGCGAGGTGCTGGAGAACGTGTATGTGGACACGGGCGAGAACGGCCTCTTCGCCCTGGAGGAGTTCTCCACCATCACCTCGCTCAATCAGATGGAGTATGTGACGCCCGAGGAGATCGCCCACTACATCGTCATGGAGATCCAGGGCGGCAATACCGGTTTCGATGTCATCAGCGCCCTGGATCAATCGGTGCTGGGGCCGACCTATCGGGCGGGCGTGCTGCGGGAAGGCGCGCTGGCCCGGATGCGACATTTGCAGCGGGAGCATGGCGTGGAGAGCATCGCCTTCGAGATCCTGGGCCCGCCCCGGCTCTCCAAGTTGCTGTACGAGGCGCATTTGCTGAAGCTGATCAGCGGCGACAGCATGGCCCGGGTGCTGGAAATGAC